>OFGE01000440.1_pt1 | contig 46161 bp, 39 predicted proteins | sample 1521681 | NCBI WGS metagenome assembly OFGE01 (sample SAMEA3504093, study PRJEB24116) | mouse gut metagenome | biome: mouse gut; feature: mouse-associated habitat; material: faeces | place: Denmark | collected 2011
CCCGTCTGTTCCGTCCCGCCTCCGCCTGGTATTCCCCGTGCCGCCCGGTCTTGCCCTGCCATGCGCCAGCCCCGCTGCCTTCTTTCCCTTTGGCCTCCTTCTTCATGGCGCTTATCAAAATTGTTTTCTGCGATAGTTTCAAATTTTCCCTTGACAAATTCTGCCTGATGTTATATTGTATTAATTAAATAATACAATAGTACAAAGTATATACGGAAAGGAAGGATTATATGGCATGGAATTTGAGTACGGATAAGCCTATTTATTCCCAGCTTGTGGAAATCATACAAATACAGATTACTTCAGGCAAGTACAAGGCTGGGGACAGGCTTCCGAGCGTCAGGGAACTGGCTGCGGAAGCGAGTGTCAATCCGAACACAATGCAGAAGGCGCTTGCCGAACTGGAAAGAAACGCTTTAATCATCACGCAGCGCACAAGCGGACGCATCGTTACGGAGGACACGGAATTGATTCAAAAAACACAGGCCAATCTCGCCGATAAATACATTGAAAACTTTTTCCGCGCGATGAAAGAATTAGGATGTTCGGCGGAAGACATTTTATCGCTCGTTCAGAAAACGGTCAACAAGGAATCCGCCAGCAGCCACTGACCACTATGTTCCGGCTGACCGGCGGGCAATGCAAGAATGGAGGGAGAAATATAAATGGAAGCATTAGCAGTAATGCAGGGATTGACAAAAGTATACGGCAATACTCTGGCAGTTAATAATTTAAATCTTACCATACCAAGAGGTAAAATCATCGGGCTGCTCGGCCCTAACGGCAGCGGCAAGACCACCCTGATCAAAATGATCAATGGCCTTCTTACCCCGACTGCGGGCAGTATCTTAATCAACGGCATGGCACCGGGTCCTGAGACAAAAGCAAGGATCGCTTACCTGCCGGAACGGACTTATCTCCAAAGCGGGATGAAAGTATGCGATCTCGTGGATTTTTTTGAGGATTTTTATGCCGATTTCGACAAAAACAGAGCCTTTTCCATGTTGAGCGCTTTAAATATCCAACCCACCGCACAATTAAAGACATTGTCCAAAGGAACAAAAGAAAAAGTACAGCTCATCCTTGTTATGAGCCGGCACGCAGATCTTTTTATCCTGGATGAGCCGATCGCCGGAGTCGATCCTGCTGCCAGGGATTATATCCTGAATACGATTATTACCAATTATAACGAAAATGCCAGCATTCTCTTATCCACTCATCTGATTTCGGATATCGAAAATATACTGGATGAGGTGATCTTTATCCGCAACGGCCAGGTCATTACCCATATGCCGGTGGATCGGATCAGGGAAGAATACGGTCAGTCCGTAGACGCTTATTTTAGGAGGGTATTCGCATGTTAAAAAAATTATTCAAATATGAATGGAAAGCTTTCTGGAAGGTACCGACAGCAATCAATGTATTTCTTGGTATCATCACTTTTATCGGAATCATTTCCCTGGCCTCCCCTTTTTGGGAACTGGATATGCGGGGAATCGAAATTATGCTCGGTCTCGCGGTATTCTTCTATATTCTGGCCATTGCAGCCGGTTCGATCGGAGTAGTGATTGCTATCACCGCCCGTTATTATAGAAACATATATACGGACGAGGGCTATCTTACCAATACCCTGCCTGTTACCGCAAGGCAGATCATTTTGTCCAAGCTTTTTACCGGGGTCATCTGGTCTTTGATTACGGGAGCAGTTGTATCTATCAGCATATTTTCGCTCATATATACCGCCGCTCTTTCTTATTCGGATACAGATATTTTTTATGAATTTCTACATGGTTTCCCTGAATTTTTACGTGCTTTCAAAGAAGAACTGGACATCAGCTTTTTCCTGTTTGCCTTTCTTGGCCTGATCTACATGATATTGTCCACGACTTTATCGATTTTAAAAATCTATACCGCCATCGCCCTCGGCCAGCTTTTTACCCGTCACAAAGTAGCCGGAGCCGTTATGTGGTATATCGGGGAATATGTTTTTTTCGAAATTATTACATCCTTTTTGAGAGGAATTCCGTCTTATTCCTATAGCGGCGGTCTTTTCTCCCTCTTCTTTTCCTATGGGATCAACTATTATAACCGTTATGGATCTTACGGCTATTCCATTCTGCTTTCCATGCTTATAGCGATTGGAGCTTGCCTGGCGGTTTGCGCAGGGTTGTATTTCCTGACTGAGCATATGTTGAAGAATCGGTTGAATTTGGATTAGATTGTTTATTGTGTGACTCCAAAGTCCAAAGTCCGGGAAAAAAGGTTCTGGCCGGGGGCGGGGATTGGGGGGGAGGCAACGGGGGCAGGATTTTTGCCGGAGTTTTTAATCAAATTTTACTAATGAAATGGAGTATGGTTGTAACCATGCGGATGGGTCGGAAGCAACGGACATCCTGTCCGACGCTTCCTAAAATTGCCATCCATGGCAATTTTCCCCTGGGGTTCGACCATTTCATAAGTAAAATTATGATTAAAAACAATAGGCAAAAAATCCTGCCCCCGTTGCCTCCCCCCCCAATCCCCGCCCCCGGCCAGAACCTTTTTTCCCTCACATATGGCTAGAAATATTATATACAGCAATAATATTTTTTAATATAATATAGTTATGAAAGCAGGGAAATCCATCGTCCTGAACGGCAAGGCGTAAGGGAACCCCGGGGTTGTCGGAATAGGATTTTCCGGCTGTTGCTTACCATCAGCAATTTTACTTATGAAATGGTCAAAACCCAGGGGAAAATCGCCATGGAGGGCGATCTCACCCCGTCCGCATACCACATGCTATACTCCATTCCATTAGTAAAATCTGATGGAAAGCTCCAGCCGAAAAATCCTGTTCTGACAGCCCCGGGGTTCCCTTACGCCTTGCCGTTCAGGACGATGGATTTCCCTGCCTCCGCTCCCATTATTATATCTATAACTATATAACTTCGTTATATTATTTCGCCATATTCCTCTTTTTCTCCCGCCGCGCCTCTACCAGAGACGCCGTAAGGCATACGAGGAAGCAGCTGCCGGTCAGTAACCAGTCCAGTTTCTTTTCCACGTTCTTTTTGCGCGCTTTTACGGCTTTGCGGTGGAGTTTTGCTTTGACTTTCTGCATCTTGATCCGGTTTTTTCCGTCTTGTTTCAGCGTTTTTCTCTGGTTTTGTTCTCTTAGCTTTATCGTCTTCTGCTTCTCTTTCAGTATATCCGCCAGCGGCTTTCCGATCTTTTTCGCATATGGCGGCCATGCAGTGCGTTTTATTCTTTTTGGTCTGCGCATTTTGTTCACTTCGGGCATCCTCCTTTTCAGATGCATGTTTCTTTCAGATTCTATGCCGGTTCCGCTATCCGGCTGACCCCTACGTATATATTGGATATTTGATACCAGGTGGGATAATCCACTATGCCGGACTGCGGCAGATTGAATATTCTCTGGAAAGCCCTCACAGCATCCGCCGTGCGGCTTCCATAGATCCCGTCCGCTGCAATCACCGGAATGGCAGGATAATTCTGGGCGATCCGGTTCAGCTGCTGCTGCATCTGGCGCGCCTTATCCCCGCTGGAGCCTATCGTCAGGTTATAGCCCGGCCAGGAAGAGGGTACTCCCGCAATGCTTTCCGCCGAATTGATATACATATCATTTCCAAAATAGTACCGTATTATTTCTATTGCCGAATATCCTTCTTCTCCAAGATATTTGGAACCCCATTGGCTCAATCCGCTGCATGTCACACGGTTTCCGTCACAATAGGAAGTAAAGATCGGCTGGCGGACGCCGGGGCGTGACAAATAATTTGCAAAAATAGTATCTACCAGATAATCGATATTATCAAAAATATTTCTTCCTCGCATCCACTTCTGGTCGTAAGCGGTGGATGATGTAATCGTAAAGTTGTAGCCCTGATTCCGGTACGGCGGAATCAATTCCCAACGATATCCAATGCATGCATATAAGCATCGGAACCGCGCGCGCAAGTCACGGTAAGTTTTTTACCGTTGACAAATGCCTTGCAGTTGCTAATGCTGTTTACCGCATCCAGTTTTAACTCCATGGTTCCTCCGCTGGTGGATAAATAAAGCACGTTCTGTGTCGATCCGCTCGCCACCGTTCCGGTGACAGTTGCCGGAGAAGACTTGTCTATCTCTACCGTTCCCGTATTGTCCTTTACTCCAACGATGCTGGCAGCATGCATATAGGCATCGGAACCACGGTAGCAGGAAACCGTCAGCTTATTGCCCGGTGTAAGGACAACACCGCTCCGGGTATCCGTATTGTTGTCGATTACAAGCTGCATCTCTCCTTCATTGGTGGATAAGTATAAAAGCCCTTCTTTCGTTTTCTCTGTTGCAGTTCCTGACACTGTTACGGTTGAAACGTTTACCGGAGAAGCCGGTGCCGGCGATATGGTTGAAACCGGCGTTGTGGTAGTGCCCGGAAGAGTCCCCGTAGTCCCGTTCACCGGCGGATTTATCAACGGTGGATTTGTCCCTGGTGTACCTATGGGCGTTGTTGGAGCCGCCACTCCGATATCATAAATCCTCGCCGCATGCATATACGCATCCGACCCGCGCATGCATGTAATATTATAACTTTTCCCCACTACGAGCAGGGAACAACCGCTCACATCGGTAGTCGCATCTAATTTTATTTCCATCTCTCCCTGCGACGTGGAAACATACAATACATTGCCTGTCGTCTTATCGCCTATCTGTCCTGTTATAGTCGCTGTTGCCGAAGAATCCAAAGTTACCGAAGATTCCTGCGTTTCGCTGGTAATCTTCGCCGCATGCAGGTATCCGTCAGAACCATAAGTTACCGCAACGCTTACCCGCTTGTCCGGCAGCAGTATTTTACAAGCAGTGATGTCCGTTCCGCTGTCCAGCTTGATCTCCATATAGCCTTCCCTGGTGGAAAGCTTCAGCAATCCGGTATTTGTTCCCGACAAAACGGTTCCATTCACCGTCGCCAGAATCTCAACCGCATGAGCCTCCATCCGATTCCAGGGAGCTACGGCTATTCCCAGCACAAGGAAAACCGCTATATATAATTTGACAGCCTTATGCATTTTTACCAATGCATACTTTTGGGTCCAAGTACACTTCTTCATATCCATACCCTTTCATAGTCTGCAAACAAGGAACCGCATCCTCCTGTAAAATAAGGGATGCGCATTCTGATATCCGAAACACATTATATAGAGTTATCATACAATATTCGCCTCAGAAAAGCAATATATTCCCAATTTCTTAAGAATATTATCGCTTCCGGTACCACTCCGTATATACCCTGTTCAAAGTTACGGACATGATCGCAAGCACATTTGCATAAATGGCGCTTTCCGGCCATGTGGCATAGATCTCCGAAGAAGCCACATTTTTAATATAATCCTTATATTTTACATAATAATTCGGGGCAGAGGCGTCCGAAGGCACGCCGTCGTGAACGACCACATATTCCGGAATGACAACCCTGCTAAGTACAATTTCCCCGGTTTCATCGATCGGTTTGATCTCGTCCTCCGGGATTTTAGGCGGATATTCCCCATACAGTGTGTGATCCGGGATAACGATCGTTTCTTCCTCCCTCTGCTCTATCTCCATGGGATTCATCTGAATGGGCTGCAATGCCAAGGACTCCGGCAGTATCTCCGTTCCCGACACCATCACCGGCTCATACCCCGGCGCATTCACTTCGATATTATATTCCGAATAAGGCTGTTCCGATCCGGGTTCCAAACTGTATTCCAGAGGCGGGGCTGGCAGGGATATTTCTTCCGTCTGCCCGGACATATCGGTACTTAATGTTTCTATTGCGGAATCAGGCATCCCTTTATAGGAAATTTTCACTGTGGCATCCGTAATGGGAATGAGCCCCAACGAGGAAGTTACGCTGACTTTCAGCCTCCCGGTATCCGGTCCTGCATTCTGTGCGGCATGTATAATATTTACAGACATAATAAAACCTCTGCATATTTGTTTACCCCATTATATGCAGAGGTTTTTCCGCCTGTGAAACTCTTTTCCCGCTTATTCCGCCGGCAGCCGGCCGGCAAACAGATTCTTTATTTCGTCAGCAGCAGCATAATATCATTGCTTCTTGCGATAAACTTCGTCATAGCTTCCGGCTTCAACGGTGCATTCTGTAAAAGCGCCAGATCATACAACTGTTCGCAGATCATCTTCACATTGTCGCCTTCTTTGTTATCCAATACGTACTGCACCAGCGGATGGTTCGCGTTCAGCACAAGAGTCTCCCCTTCCTGGCCGAATCCCATATCCATTCCGTTCATGGCGTACATCTTCATCATATCCTGCATCCGTCTGCTTTCCTCGGAAACCGTGATCATGGAAGAAATCTTCTTATTTTTCAATTTCTCCACTTTCACTGCCAGGTTGTCTTTTTTGAGGGCTTTTTTCATAACCTTCGCGATTTCTTCCGCCTGTTCTTCCATTTCCTTTGCAGCCTTCTTGGACGTCTTGGCTTTGAAAGAATCCGTCAAGTCCGCATCAATGCGCTGGAACCTGATTCCTTCGTTCTTTGCTTCCAGCTGGGAAATAAAGGGCTGGTCGATATTGTGGGTCAGGATCACCGCATCCATTTTTGCAGCCTTAAACATATTGATGTACTGGCTCTGCTGCTGCTCATCCGTCACGTAATAAACGATCTTTTCCTTTTTCTCTTCCTCTTCTTCTACCGGATTGCCGTCTGCATCCAACACTTCTCCCTCCACGGGATCGCCGTCCGTATCCTGAACTTCCCCTTCTGCCGGAGAGCCGGCTTCTGCATCTGCGGAAGTGCTTGCCGGAGCTTCTACAGCTTCTCCGTCTTCGCCTCCATTTTCTTCCGCGTCCGTCTTATTGACCTCCAGGCATTCCGGCAATGTCAGGTATTTTCCTTCCAGATTCTTAAAAAGAATGTAATCCGTCATTTTCTCACAGAATTTATCATCCTTTAAGCAGCCGAACTTGATAAACGGGCTGATGTCATCCCAATATTTATCGTATTCTTCTTTTTCCGTCTTGCACATGCCGGACAATTTGTCAGCTACCTTCTTAGAAATATAATCGGAAATCTTCTTCACAAAACCGTCATTTTGCAGCGCGCTTCTGGAAACGTTTAACGGCAGGTCGGGACAGTCGATCACTCCCTTTAACAACAGAAGGAATTCCGGGATCACTTCTTTAATATTATCCGCAATGAACACCTGATTGTTGTATAACTTGATCGTGCCTTCGATGGACTCGTACTCCATATTGATTTTCGGGAAGTACAGAATTCCCTTTAAATTAAAAGGATAGTCCATATTCAAATGAATCCAGAATAACGGCTCTTTGTAATCCTGAAATACCTTGCGGTAAAACTCCAGATATTCTTCCTTCGTGCATTCATTCGGATGCTTCGTCCAAAGAGGGGTCGTCTCATTCAACAGTTCCGGCCTCTTTGCGATTTTCAGCTTTTGTTCATCCTCTTCTTTTTCCTTCTCGATCTCTTCTATGACGGTATCCGTATCCAGTTTTTCTTCCGCCTTGATGATCTGTGTTTCCGTCGTATTCGCTTTGGAAAGGTAAATCTCTGTAGGCATAAAGGAACAATATTTCTTAATAACCTCTCTCGCCTTATATTCATTACAGAACTCGAGACAATCTTCGTTAATATAGAGGGTGATCTCTGTTCCTACCTCGGTTCGGCTCCCCTCTTCCATATCGAATTCCGTTCCTCCGTCACATTCCCAATGCACCGGTTCGGCTCCCTCTTTATAGGAAAGCGTATCGATGTGTACCTGATCCGCCACCATAAATGCGGAATAAAAACCAAGGCCAAAATGTCCGATGATCTGATCTTCATTCGTTTTATCCTTATACTTTTCAAAAAAGTCGGTTGCCCCGGAAAAAGCGATCTGGTTAATATACTCTTCCACCTCGTCCGCCGTCATGCCGATACCGTTATCAATAAATTTCAGCGTCTTTTCTTCCGGATTGACTACCACTTCTATCTTTGCCTTATAATCATCCGCCAGAACGCATTCTCCCATCATTTCCAGCTTTTTCCGCTTCGTAATCGCATCGCACCCGTTGGAAATCATCTCTCTCATGAAAATATCATGATCGGAATACAGCCATTTTTTGATAATAGGAAAAATATTATCGCTGTTTATTGATAAATTACCGTGTTTTACTGCCATAATGCGCCACTCCCTTTTTATTTTTTCTTTCACTTCTTAACCTGTTTCCTAGTTTAATTCCAACCTGCCCAAAAGTCAAGAGAAAATTAGCACTCATTTAAAACGAGTGCTAATAATTCTTCATTTCCCCTGTAAAACAGGAGATCTCCTTATTTCTAAAATCTTTCTAAACTTTCCGGCACAACATTTATTCCCTGAAATATTCCTCATAAATGTTAAAACTTTTGAACTCTCTTGAAGTAATTGCATACACACAAGCGTCTACAATTCCAGTATTATTATAATCCCCTTCTTTTAAGGTTCCCTCATAGATCATCCCGCACTTTTTCATAACACTCCCAGAATATTTATTTTTAGGATCATGCCACGACTCAATACGGTTCACTTTCACTTCTTTAAATAGAAATCTAATAATCTCATGAAGTGCCTCACTAGTTATTCCTTTATGCCACCATTGACTTCCAATACAATATCCCAGATGTGCCATATTGATATGCTCATCCAGCCTATTTACACTTATCGTTCCAATTGGGCCGAGATATTCGTCCTCTCGTAATATGATTGCCCATTGATAATAATTATTTGCTTTATAATTATCATTCCATTGGGTAAATAGTTGCTTGGTTTCTTCTATGCTTTTATGTTTTTGCCACCGCAAATAAACAGTCACTTTTTCATCTGAAGTCCAATTATAGTAACTCTTTTCTGCATCATCAACAAAAAATTTTCTCAAGAGCAATCTTTTTGTTTTCAGGTCAATCGTTCCTAAATGATTCATGACTGTACTCCCATTACAAAATTAATTTCCAATTTACAGCATTTATTCCCTGAAATATTCCTCATAAATATCAAAGAAATCCGCCGTGCGCACTTCAGGATCATTCAAAAATGCTACGCTGTTCCAAAGTTCCTCGTTCAGATTCCTTGTCAGCGATTTGACAAAAGTATCGTATTCCTGCCCGAATACTTCCTTTTTTCTTTCCTCCACGATCTTCACTTTATTGGCGTCCGTTTCCGCCCTGTCGAAAGTCGTAATGCATTTTATAATGTGATAACCATATTTTGTCTCCACAATATCGCTGACTTCCCCTGTGCCGAGATTAAAAGCCGCTTCTTCAAAGTTCTCCTCCATATCCCCTTTGCCAAAGGAATAGGTTCCTTTATTGTCCTCGCTATACTTCGCGATGAGCTGTTCGAAATCCGTCTCTCCGTCCCTGGCCAGCTTTAATACCTCTCTGGCCGTCTTATAAGCTTTCTCTTTGGCGTTTTCCGTATATTCCACCCTTGCCCCCGTGCCATCCAGAGCATAGGTTTTGATCAGCACATGCTGAACCGTGATCGTTCTTGCCTCGTCGTCGCTGATTTCCGGGTTGATATCCCGGATAATAAACTGGTAAACCTTATTCGCCAGGGCATACTCCGCATACAGGCCGGTGATCGTCTCCTGGGTTACTCCCATCAGTTCCTTTTCCCTGTCGTTTAAAGAGGAAAAATAAGCGGCAGAGGCTTCCGCCACCATCCCCTGTTCCTGTTCCGACAGTTCCACCTTATATTCCCTGGCCAGCAGGTTCATTGTCTTGATCTGGGCAATCCTGGCAAGCGCGGTATCCTTGATATTCTGCTCCAGCGTAACCCCTTCCGCGTTCGCCTTCCAGATTTCAGAACCGTACACGCTCTCATACTGGTTCTGGGAATTGGTCAAATATACCATGATCTCTGGCACGCGGCAGGATATTCCTTCGATACGGAAAATCTCGTCTTTTTCAAATCCGGTCGTCAGCACTACCTTTGTATTGCCTTCTATGGGAAGGCCGCAGCCGGTAAAAAAAACTGCCAGCACGATTCCAACCGCCAGATATCTTCCAGCCGCCTTTCCCTTCTGTCCGCTCTTCCTTTTCCAAAACACCGCTTCTTAATCCATTCCTTTCAAAATGCTTCTCGCCACACTGATGCCGTTGGCCGACGCCTGCTGCAATCCCCTAGTCACCCCGGCTCCGTCGCCAATCGCCCGAAGCCCTTTGACGCTCGTTTCAAATTCTTTGTTCACTACTACCCTGTTCGAATAAAACTTCACTTCCACGCCGTAAAGCAGCGTTTCATCCGATGCGATACCCGGCGTCACCTTGTCCAGCGCTTCCAGCATTTCCTGAATATCCACCATGATCCGGTGAGGGAATACCAGCGACAAATCTCCCGGCACCGCGTCTTTCAAAGTGGGAATAATATTATTCCTGCAAAGCCTCTCCTCCGTCGTCCTTCTCCCTCTCTTAAAATCGCCGAAAGTCTGCACCATAATCCTGCCGCCGCAAAGCATATTGGACAACTGGGCGATCTGCTTTCCATATTCGATAGGCGTCTTAAAAGGCTTCGTAAAGTTTTTAGACACCAGAATAGCAAAATTCGTATTATTTGTTTTATAATCCTGCGACTTATAAGCATGTCCGTTCACGACTGCCAATCCGCCTTCATAATATTCCGTTGCCACTTCTCCGGAAGGATTGGTACAGAAAGTCCTCACTTTATCATCAAAGGTCGGCGTATACAGTATGAGTTTGGCCTCGTACAGATTTTCGTTCAAAAACTGCATGACTTCATCTCTTACCTCCACGCGGACGCCGATATCCACCGTACCCGGCATCGTCTCTATGCCGATCTCCCCGCATTTATCTTTAAACCAGTCGGCCCCTTCCCGTCCGACCGCAGATACGATCTCTTTTGCATAATAGGATTCCCCTTTGTCGGTCACGATGCCGACCGCCCTTCCATCTTCTATCAGAATATTTTCCACCATCGTCTGGAAAAGAAGCGTCACTCCTTCTTCCTCCAAATGCTGCTGCAGTCTGGAATAGATCTTATATCCTTCTTCCGTACCGAGATGCCGGATCGGACATTCCACCAGTTTTAAATTAGCATTGATCGCCTCCCTGCGGATCTCCCGGATTTCCTTTTCCTTATCGATTCCATATACATTTGTATCCGCTCCGAACTGCAAATAAATATCATCCGATTCCCGGATCAGCCGCACCGTTTCCTCATACCCGAGGATCGCCGGCAGATTGCCGCCCACATCCGGCGACAAGGATAACTTTCCATCCGAAAAAGCTCCTGCTCCTGCAAATCCCGTCGTAATAGAACAAGGCTTACAGCCCACACACTGCTTTGTCACCCTCTTCGGGCAATTCCTCTTTTCAATGGAACGCCCTTTTTCCACTACCAGCACCTTCAGTTCCTTTTTCTGCCGCATCAGCTCATACGCACAAAAAATCCCTCCCGGCCCAGCTCCTATAATAATCACATCATACTTATTTTCCATCCCAACCTCCATAATATCATTCTTTTACAACATCCATACCACAACTCAACCCCTAATCCAACCCCCACCCTCCCAACGCCACCATCTATCGCCAACGGGAAGAACGCCGCATTTCAGGCGTTCTTCGGTGTGGAAAGACTTGCAAAGCAAGTCTAGAAGTTCTTAGCGAAACGCCCATTGGCGTGAGCTTTAGAACTTCTTTCCACACTAATATACCACAACTTCCACCCTACTGCCTACATTTGTTTTCGTAACAATAATCTGCTTTTCAATTTTTTCCGACAACTCCGGCACATGGGAAATGATTCCGATCAGCCTGTCCTTTTCCACCAGGGAAAGCAGCGCCTGGCAGGACTGATCCAGCGATTCGCTGTCCAAAGCCCCAAACCCTTCGTCGATAAAGAGCGTATCCACCCGGATACCGCCGCTGTAGCCCTGTACTACATCGCTCATGCCAAGGGCAAGCGCCAGGGATGCTTTAAAGCATTCTCCTCCCGACAGAGTCTTTACCGCCCGGTATTTTCCCGTATAATAATCAAGAACCTGCATTTCCAGATTATCTTTGATTCTTCCGTCGCCGATCTCTTCTCTCCGGGAAAGCTCATAACGCCCCCCTGTCATCTTCGCCAGCCTCACGTTAGCCGCCCGTAAAATCTCTTCAAAATACCCGGCCATAACATATTGTTCAAATACAAGTCTTTTGGCGTTGTTTCCCGATGCCATATTATCCAGATCTTTGACAATCCCATATTCCCTTTCCAAAACCTTCCGCTTCTTCTCCTTCTCCTGCAAAGATTTCCTGATTTTCCTCGCTTCCTGCAGACTATGGTTTTTGGCATTTATCAGTTCCAGCGTCCGCTGTCTCCCGGCCGTTTTTTCCTTCTGACGTGCCTTCAGACTGGCCGTATCTTCCTTTTTCCTCCCTTTCGTTTCCTCTTCCAGAGCAACGATCTGTCCTTCGATCATCTGCGCCCTGGCATAATATTCCCTGATCTGTCTTTCCTTCTTCTCTATTTCCCCGGCCGGTCGCAGCGCTTCTTCATACTCCTGAAGCGAGGCAAATCCCGCCTCCCGGTATCCGTCCGCAAACAATTCCTCCAGCTCCCGCTTTCTCTTCTCCTGTTTTCCGGCTTCCTCCGTTTCCCCGGCAATCTGCTTCTCTTTTTCTTCTATCTGAACCTGCAGCCGGTGATACTGCTGCAAAATATTTTCATATTCCCTCTCTGTCAAAACGTCCAAAATAGCTTTGACTTCCTCCGGTATCTGGCCGATGGCGGACTCCAGCTCTTTTTTCTGCTCTTCCCATTCCTCCCGCTGCTTTTTCTGGTTTTCCGCTTCGCCTTTGCACACCGCCGCCCTGCTGTGCAGTTCCATCTGCCGTTTCCTTTCCTCTTCATAAAGGTTTTGCAGCCGTTGCAGCTCTTTTTCGTCCGGCGCTTCTTCCGCAGCTGCTGCCACGCAGGGATGCTCCAGGGAGCCGCATACCGGACAGGGTTCCCCTTCCTTTACCTGGCGGGCCGCGATTCCCACTACCGCCCGCTTATAAGCCAAGTCCGCCGTTTCAAACGCCTTCTTTTTCTGCTCCGTCCTTTCTTCCTGTTCCAGATAACGCGTCTGCAGCCTTTTTAACTCCTCTTCCTTTTTCCCTGCACGCCTGTCAGCATCTTTCAACTGCTTCTTCTTCTCCTCATAAGCAGATAATAATCTATAAGAAGCCTTTGCCTCTTCCTGTTTCTCATCATAGACTCTTTTCTCTTCCTGTTTTCCGATATATGCCTCCAGTTCCCTTTGGTTCCGTTTGATTTTCTCCTCTGTGGATGCCAGCGCTTCTTTTGCATTTTTACAGTTGACATAATCTTCTCTCAGGGCGGCCGCCTTTCCGGCCTCCTTTAACTCTTTTTCCGTCCGCGCGACCTGATCCTTCTCTTCCAGCAGCTTCCCTTTCTGCTTCTGCAATTCTTCCAGCTTTTCCAGCTTCCCGTTCATCCGCTCCGCCGCATCGATTTCTGCCGCCAGTCCGGCCAGTTTTTTTTCATAAAAGGCGTGTTCGCTTTCCGCCCTCGCCAGCTCGTCCCGGTACCGTTCCTCCTCCTCTTCCAGCATCGCAATTATTTTTTCGTAATGATACTTTTGGCCAGGTGCAGGATTGTCCTCTTCCACCAGTCCTGCCCAAACGTCTTTCCGGCCCAGTTCTCCCATTTTCAGCATATGGACATTTTCATCCATCTTATTCCTGCACTCCATAATGCGCTTCAAAAGTTCCCCGGACCGTTCTTTCAGTTCTTTCGCAAAACCGTCATAAACAGACGTCGAAAAAATTTCCCGGAATATTCTTATTTTCTCCGTCGGCGAGGCGGTCAGAAGCTTTGAAAACTCGCCCTGGGCGATCATGGATATCTGTTTAAACTGTCTGTAGTCCAGGACAAGGATCTCCTGTATTTTCCGGCTCACTTCCCCGCTGCCTTCGATGATCCTCCCGTCCGGAAGATAAAGAACCGCATTTTCCTTCTCTTTCGTAAAAGCGCTCTTCCCCCTCTTCTTTTTCTTCGGGCGCATATATTCGGGGTTCCTCACGATACGGTATTCCTCCCCGCCATGCCGCATGGCCAGTTCCACAAAAGTAGGCGTATCTTCATCGGCAAAATCACTTCGCACACTGTTTTTATCCCTCATGCCGCCGCTCATATCTCCGTAAAGGGCATAGGTAATGGCATCAAAAATAGTTGTTTTACCCGCACCGGTAGCTCCTGCAATCAAGAACAGTCCTCTGCCTTCCAGCCCGGTAAAATCTATTTCCACCCGGTCTTTGTACGGCCCCCAGCCGGAAAGCGTCAATTTTTCAGGTTTCATCAGCTCTCCTCCTCCGCTTTTCGGGCGGCTGCCCTGACCGCTTCCATTTTCTCTTCATCCGGTTTTTCTCCCCGTATCATCTCATAAAAATCCTGAAAAAGCTCGGGGATGCTCTTTCGTTTCTCCTGCAAGCGGCTCGTATAGGCCGTATTTTCCTTTTCTTCATTTTTCATCAGCACGATCTGCATAATATTCGGATACACGCTTCGCAGCGTACCGATCGGGTCAATCAATTCCTCTTCGTCCGTCAGTTCTGCACGTATATAATCTCCGGCATCTCCCGCCGCCACGATCTCCGGCCGCATCAGCTCTTCCAGACTTCCTCTTATTCTTCTCATATCATGCAAAGGCTTCAGTGGAATCCGCCGTACCGTAGTTTCTCCCTCTTCTCCCAGTTCCACCAGATTCACCGACTTCTCCTGCCCGGCCTCCGAAAAGGAGTAGGCCAAAGGCGCCCCTGCATAATAGATATTTCCCCGCCCTATCTTCTGCGCCTTATGAATATGCCCAAGCGCCACATAATCAAATCCTCCAAGGAGAGAAGCTTCCACATTGTCCAGGCCTCCTACATGAACCGTTGTTTCCCCGTCGGAAAGTTCGGGTTCCCTGCCCCCGTCCGTCACAAAACAATGGGAAACCAATATCTCCCTTTCCTTTCCCTTGACTCTTTGGGACAATATCCTCTCCGCTGCCTCTCCGCTGGTTTTCGCCTCCACTGTTGCCGGTCTGACAAAGGGCATCAAAACAAAGGTTACTTCCCCATAACGATCCGTAACCTTTACTTCCTTCAAACAATTTTCATATACGCCCCCGATATGAATCCTCTTATCTTCCAGCAGTTTTGCGGCAAACCCCAGCCTTTCCGGCGAGTCATGGTTCCCGCTTATTAAGAAAACCAAAATGCCAGCCTCTGCCATATCCGTCAGAAAATGATCCAGCAAAACCACCGCTTCAGCCGGAGGAATCGCCCGGTCATAAATATCCCCTGCCAAAATAAGAGCATCCGCTTTTTCCCTGCAGGATATTTCATAAATTTGTTTTAAAATATACTTCTGATCCTCCATCATGGAAAAACCATTTACTATTTTCCCAATGTGCAGATCGCCCGTATGCACTAATTTCATGCAGTTCCTCCGTCCTTACGCTGCCATATCCCCTGCCGCCTCAAAGCGTTATGCGGGAACCGTCTTTTGCAAACCAGTCGTCTCCGTTCGTCAAAAGATAATCTTCCCCGTTTCTCACCGCCTCCATGAAATCCTGGATCGACTCCAGTTTCCTTCGGAATGCCATGCCTCCGCCAAGCAGATCCGTTCTATGGATATCCGATCCCGCAGTCATCGGCAGTCCATGCTGCCTTCCATAGCCAACCGCTTTTTCATCAAATTCCGCCTTGTTGTGGGATTTGCTCCTATGGTTGGAATGAGTGGCATTGATCCCCTCCACAGCATCCACATATTCGGGATACAGACGAATCTCGGGAATATAATATTCCTCCCGGAACGGATGCGCATGCACTACCATCCCTCCCGCTTCGCGGATCATCTGATACTGACGCTCCACCGTCGCCGTCCGCAATTCTTCGTGGGATAACATAAATTCTTTATCCACGCCATAAATTAAAAACTCCGTTCCCCGGTATCCCGCTTCATACCCGAAAAAAACATCCAACCCGATACGGTCCCCCGTCCTCTTTGCATCCTCATAGCCTTTTACAAACGTATTTACCCATTCTTTCCAGGACACATATCTGTTGACCGCCGTGTTACCGCCCCAGTTATGGTCGGTCACTATGATCCCGGTATATCCCGCCTCTTTACATGCCTTCGCCATCTCGCTCCCCGTATGAACCGCACAGGCGCTTCCCTGGGAAGTATGCAAATGCGTTTCATAAAGATAGGGGTATTCCGTAGGCAATTTTATTCGAAAAGCGTTCATAGCGACACCTGTCCTTTCTGCATCATCATAAATCATTATCGATCATTTATCATAACACCATACTGAAAAAGCATGGGAAAATTTTCCCAGGAAAATTCTCCCATGCCCTGCCTTTGCCTTTTTACCGCTATTTGATCTCCACAATCCATCCTTCGGGAGCCTCTATCCTTCCCATCTGGATTCCTGTCAGAGTATCGTACAGTTTTTGCGTAACCGGTCCCATTCCGTCCATGCCGCTAGGCAGACAGATCTCTTTCCCATGGTCTGTAATTTTCCCTACCGGAGAGATAACGGCTGCCGTTCCGCAAAGACCGCATTCCGCAAAGTCCTTCACTTCCTCTAACAGAACTTCCCTTTCTTCCACTTCCAGGCCAAGGTATTCTTTCGCCACATGCATCAGGGAACGCCTTGTAATCGAAGGAAGGATGCTGTCCGACTTCGGCGTGACAACCTTATTGTCTTTTGTTACAAACAGGAAATTAGCGCCTCCCGTTTCTTCCACTTTCGTCCTTGTCCCCGCATCCAGATACATATTTTCATCAAATCCGTTCCTATGTGCCGTCTGGATCGCGTGAAGGCTCATGGCATAATTGAGTCCCGCTTTGATATGTCCCGTTCCCCTTGGGGCAGCGCGGTCAAAATCGCTGATACAGATCGTAAGCGGCTTTACTCCTCCTTTAAAATAAGGCCCTACCGGAGTTGTGAACACGCGGAACTGATACTCATCCGACGGTTTTACGCCAATCACAGGATTGGAACCAAACATATAAGGCCGGATGTAAAGCGTGGCTCCTGATCCGAAAGGAGGAACATATGCCTTGTTCGCCGCCACCGTTTTGATTACCGCATCGATAAACCGTTCTTCGGGAAACACCGGCATTTCCAGCCTTCTTGCCGAATCAGCCATACGGGCCGCATTCAAATCAGGGCGGAAAGTCACGATGCGCCCATCCTCGGTCGTGTAAGCCTTCATTCCCTCAAATACGGTCTGCGCATATTGCAGCACGCCGGCACATTCGTTGATGGCCACCACCGGATCTTTCGTCATCCCGCCTTCGTCCCATGCGCCGTCCTTATAATTGGATACATATCTTTCATCCGTTTCTATATAGTTAAAGCCAATATTCGCCCAGTCTAAATTTTTCTTTTCCATATCCACATCCCTGCCCTTTCCGAAACATGTAAAATTTTCCTTACTTATTATTATACTTTTTGGGGGAAAAGTCAATAAAATTGAACCATTTGCCCTGATATATTGTTTCGCTTTCACGCAATCACATTCACCGCGTTCTCCCTGATTCCATTAATTGTCTGCACCAATGAATTTCTCGTTTTTGCATCAAACATTCTTGTAAATGGCACCGGTTTATCAAACGGCGGCTTCTGCAAATCCATAATATTTTCCATATAACCATTTTGTTCTATGTGATTGATAATCTTATAAACAAACTGTATCTGTCCCTGATTTAAGGATGCATCATTGATAAACGCAGAAAACGCAGCCATCGCAGCCTCATGGTCCAACTTCGCAATTTTCCTGATCAACAGTCCAAAGGGTATATCTCCGAATTCACGCTGATAATCTTCCTTGCTGCCCAGTTCTTCAGTCAACACTCTTTCCAGCTCTCTGTAATCTCCTTCTGACAACCGATTATTATGCATAAGCTTGTGGATTGCCAATGAGTCTTTATGCGCTTCCACATAACGGTTTACTTTTTTGCGATAATCTTCAAAATCAAAGGCAGAATCTAACGAAACGCCTTCTTTGTCCTCTATCACGGGATCTGTCAGCTTCGTAAACACCAATTTCTTTTCATCGACCAGGAATTTCATCAATTCTCGCAATTCTTTCCTGACCTCTTCGAATAGTAGAACCCGATTCCCCTCCCAAAATTCATCCGTGTTTATTTCTTTGATTCGATTCATTTTTTCTTTGACCTGTGGAATGCCCGCTTTCCCTTCCAAAGTACTTGCAATATGGCACAACTGTCTTTTCGCGCGTTGAAAAGATGCTGTTCCTTCCATATTCGCCAACATCATCCCATACATAAAATTGTCAAACCGCTTTGCCGCCTCATCCGTTTCATTTGTGGAAACGAGAGGGGCAACCTCTTTGATTAGTTCTCCTTTATCACCCTCTCCCAAATGCTGAAATTTTTCCATGTTTCTGAATTTTTCCACATATTGCCTCTTTAGCCTCACCGATATCAAATCATCGTTCAAAGCCATAATCTGATCATGGCATGTTTCCGTCAGGCTTTGCCTCCAGTCCTGATATTCCTCCCCTCCGAAAACACTTTCCTGCAAAGCTGCTATAAGGCGTATTCTTTTTCCAAATATATTTTCCGACAGCGTCTTTGTATCACTTCCTCCATAATCATTCGTTTTCGAGCCAAAAAATTCAAAATTATTACAATAATCAAAAATCAAAAAACGTCTTTTGCCAACATACTCCCCATCTATTCGGTCGATACAGGCTAAATTCTCCGAAAGCCTCGTACCTCGGCCTATCATCTGCCAAAATTTTGTCTTTGAACGCACTTTTTTAAAGAAAACAAGATTTACGCACTCTGGCACATCAATACCCGTATCCATCATATCTACGGATACCGCAATATGAGGCTCCGCATTCGGTTTCTTAAAATCATCAATCACTGTCTGCGCATAAGCGTCATCACAGACAATCCTCTGCGCAAATCTTCCTTTATACCTTGGATATAATTTGTTGAATCTTTCCACAATAAATTCCGCATGCTTTTTATTTTGAGCAAATATAATCGTCTTACCCAATCTATCCCCACCTGCAACTTTAATTCCTCTTTCCATTAGATCCTGTATGACTTTATCCACCGTCAGTTCATTGAATACAAATTTGTTTAAAGCCGCTTCAGGGATGCATTCCGGTATATTATCATCCTCTGCAAAATCCTCTTCGTACCTTTCTTTATCCGCCTCCGACAATTTTTCGTATGTAATACCATCATTTAAAAATTCTGTCTTCACGATATATGTATAATAAGGTACCAATACGTGATCGGAATGCACCGCCGTTTCATAGTCATAAACATACGTAGGCACTCCTGTTTCCATTTCAAAGAAATCATAGGTATTTCTGTCCACATCCGTTTTCGGTGTCGCTGTCAACCCTACCAATATGGCGTCAAAATATTCAAAAATCGCTTTATACTTCTTAAAAATACTTCTGTGGCTTTCATCTATAATGATTAAATCAAAATGCGTCGGTGTAAACGTCCTCTTACCTTCGTCGTTTTTCACATCATCAATAGCATTTAATATTGTCGGGTAGGTAGAAAATACAATTCTGGCATTTTTATTGTCCTTGTCGGAGCATAAATTGCAAAGCGACATATGAGGAAGATAATTTTTAAAATCATCTTTCGCCTGTTTTACAAGCGCTGTTCTATCTGCTAAAAACAAAACATTGGTCGCATATCCCGCCCGACTGAGTACATCCGCCAGACTGGCCGCTGTTCTCGTTTTCCCTGTGCCGGTCGCCATAACCAAAAGGTTTTTCCGATATCCCTGCTCTACATTCTCACATACCGCCCGTATTGCCTCCTTCTGATAATAACGGTCTGTAATCCGATCATCAATCCGAATGGATAATAAATCCTTTTTCTCGGTTCTCCGGTTCATCAATTTTTGCAGATCACCTTTGCTGAATACGCCGCTTACCCGGCGCTGCGGATAAGATATATCATCCCAGAAATAGGTTTCAAATCCATTGCTGGTAAACATCATAGGCCTACGGCCAAATTTTCTCTCCAGACAATCCGCATATAGCATTGCCTGTCTTCGCCCAATATTCGGATCATTGCTCGTCCTTTTTGCTTCAATCAACGCAAGAGGCAATCCATCCCTCCCTAAAAGTACATAATCCACATACCCCTTTTTTCCCAACACTCCTGTCATATCATCGACGGGATATTCTTCCCACACATCTGAATCAGTTCCATCCAACTTCCATCCAAGTTCTTTCAGATCAAGGTCTATATATCGCTTTCTTGTTTCCCATTCCGTAATATCTTCGGCAACAAATATCCTGCTCTGCTGATGCTCTTCTTTTTGCGCCATAAGCTTTTCTGACATTTGTTCCACTTGTTTGCGTAGTTTTTCGATCTCAGCATCCTTTTCTCCCAGCAAACTTTCCTGTTCCTTTATTTTTCTTATATCTACAGCAATCTTTTCCTTCGGAATGATGTCTTCATTAAATTTTCTCTCTTCATAATCGGCTCCATAACAATAATCAATCCATTCGATAAATTCAAAGACCCCTCTCATAGAGGCCAGCGCATCGCCCGCCTGTATCGTTCTCTCCGTATGAACTGCCAAATTCCCTAGTTTAACGATATACGGCAGTTTTCTCCATGTGTTCTGATCAAGCGCAAAACGGAAGGATCGCTCATGAATCAAAGATTGCAAGTTGTCCTTATAAGGCATCTTCACCGAATGATCCGCAGAGTACACCCACTTTACGGCCAGTTCCAACGCTTTCCTACATCCCACCGCACACATCGCAGGAGACGAATAGTAAATTCTTTCGGCCTCAACCGCCGCTGCCGCAAATAATTGGTATTCTTTTTTATCTTGAAGAAACTTAAAGTTAGACATCGACTATTCCTCTCTTGCTGCATTTATGCTAATAGTATTTCTCCTTCTTTATAACAAAGCGCTATATATTCCCTGGACTGATAATATAAATCCGAATTGAAATTCAAGATTTTATCAGCCAGCCATGACTGATATACCTCTTTCATTCCGTTTATTATATTGTCCTCTTCATAAGAATCCTCTATCAACCGGGCAAATACTTCTCCTATATCCCAGTAATCAGGAATCGTGTACCTGCATCCTGCTAGGTTATCATAGTCCCCATTTGCAATATGATTTCTTTGTATGAAATCATCCGCAACCTTTTCTATCGGTTCACAATGGAAAACATCAGCATAATTATATATCTGCTGCAAATCGCTTCCAAGCCGGTTTACAATATTATCCCTGCGATTTTTAGTCTCTCTCGCTATATATTCAATCAAGCTGCAAGTATAAAACAAATTGTTATTGTTTTTCATTTGCTGGTACTCCTTCTAAAAATCTTAATGTTGTTAGCGCCCTGGCAGTATGAAAGCTGATTTGATGCGTCGGATACTTAAATTTAGCCAGCTCCCAAAAAGCCTCTCTTGAATATTTTCCATCCATAAATCCCTGCACATAATTATAAATCACATCATCGGCCATCGGTCCCTCTACGATATCATAGCTATGTGCCTGTCCACTTCGACAAGCCACAATAAAATCTAACCATTCTTCTGTCATTTTTTCAAATGTCAGCAATTTCAATTCTTGATTCGGCCTATATTCATACAAATTAATATATCCTTCTTCCCCAAATCTTGTAGCCCAACGTCTCGCCTGTTCTTTTATAATCGTACAGTAAAAGCCGAAGTAAAAATCTTTATTATATTTTGTTATCCGTATCGCTGGCACTTCCACAATCTGAGAACTTCCATGACAAACAACTATTTTCTCCATTTTTCCCCCTAGCCAAAGTACTGTTGCATCAACGATTTTTTCATTGTTTCCAATTTTCTTAAACTTTCTTTCATTATCGATTTCAATTTATCAGTTTGTTCAGAAAATTCTTCGAATTTTTTCTGGACTTCCAATGGCGGTAAATTAATTGGCATGGCCTTGACATAAGAAACAGCCGCAATATTTTTTATACCACTACCCTTAATTTCTAAATTTCCTATTGTTTGTTTCATATAAGCCAAAAAACATATCGGCAATATTTTATCATTTAATGTAAACTTACATAATGCTTGATTAATAATTCCACGCTCACATCCTTCTGGAAGCTGATATAATTCTCCCATAGTACCTGAACAACTCATTAAAATATCTCCTGGAACGCATTCAAATCTTTTCAGTTCTTGATATTTTTCTTCTGTAATATAATATTTTCCTATTTCAGATGACTTCTGAATTGCATGTTTTTGTTCATATACTTTATACGTTGTTTCATCCGGCTTAACAAAAAACTCTTTTTTTAATGCACTTCCGAATGGCCCTCTGATAACAGAAGAACATACATCTTTAAGAAAAACCTTCTCCCATCCATAAGGATTGCTAATTGGATCGCCAAATAATTCTGTAAACCGTGCTTGGACAGCCTGATTCAAAAAATCTAATACTTCCTTTTGCTTTTTTATCAATTCAAAAATACAATTAATTTTACGAACTATCTTCATCTGTTCATCCATGTCTCTAAGTGGAATCTTCATTTGCCGCATAGCAGCCTGTGTCAGTTTTTGACGCGTCGCTCCGTTTACAATCCCATCCGTATTATAGAACATCAATGAATAACATAAATAGTCCACATCAATACAATTTTTTGCTTTCAATACATGCGCATGATTATTCACCCAACATTTTCCTGAAACCCGATACGCTATGGGCCGTTCTGTGGAACCAAAATTCCCTCCGTCCTCAGCTAATAAAACAAGTTCATCATCAAAAATATAATCCGACACATAATCCTGCACTCCATTTGCACCAAAATACGGATATTCCCCGGCTTTACGATTTTTAGCAGTAATTGGTATCCTGCGCGAATCCAATATTTCACACACGTCCTCTAAACTTTTGTAAGTCATTCCCATATTGCCGCCTCCATTTCAGCAGGATACTATAGCTGGCCTGACCAATTCATCCTCCCAACATCGCCTCCAGCTCATCAATCCCCTCTGATATCTCTTTTTGAATCTTTTTTATCTCTGCTAAGATTTCATTAGTCGGCGGGTACTCCATCGCCACATACTCCACCTTTTTATACTTATTAATGGACAGATCATAACCATTTGTCACAATTTCTTCCTTAGGCACAAAAAAACTCTGTTCCGTTCTTTTCCTATCCACTTCCTTATCCAAAGAATGAAAGCGCTCAACAATATCCGGAATATCATTTTCATCCATTTCCGAACGTTTATCATCCAATGTAAATCCATCCGCCTTCATATCATAAAACCACACGCGATCCGTTCCTCCGGCTCCTGTTTTCGTAAAAATCAAAATCGCTGTCGATACTCCTGCATATGGTTTAAACACTCCTGACGGCATGGAAATCAATGCTTCTAATTTATGGTTTTCTATCAGCTCTTTTCTGATCGATTTATGGGCATTGCTGCTTCCAAACAATACACCATCCGGGACAATGCACGCGCACCTGCCGCCGGCCTTTAGCAAACGAAGAAACAACGCCAAAAACAATAATTCCGTTTTCTTCGTATTCGTAACCGCTTTCAGATCATCGTTGATGCTTTCCGTATCCACCGTTCCCTTAAACGGCGGATTTGCCAAACAAACCGTATACTTTCCGCTTATTTGATTTTGCTTGGACAAACTGTCTTTATAGCAAATTTCCGGTTTCGTAATAGAATGCAGCATCAAATTCATCGCAGAAATCCTTAACATGGTATGATCCATATCAAATCCTGTAAACGCATCGCCCACAAAATGATCCCATTGCTCGTTTGTCATAGTATCCTCATATGTTTTTCTAATATATTCCGATGCCGATACCAGAAAACCGGCGGTACCACAAGCCGGATCTACAATATAATCCTCAGGCGTAGGCGCTAATAGCTCCACCATCATTTCCCGAATATGCCTGGGCGTCCTGAATTGGCCATTCTGCCCTGCGATCGCTAGTTTTCCCAGCATATATTCATACAGATCGCCTTGCATATCCAAGTCTGAAATATCATGTTCATATAAATCGTCCAGTCCTGTAATTATTTTTTGCAATACCTGAGGCGTTGGAATTAAGAATGCTGCACCCTCCATATATCTTGCAAAAGCAGTCTTTTCATCCAAAGATGTATCATCTTCAGAAATTTCGATGAGTTCTCCCTTTTCGTTAAAATCCGGTAGTTGATGATTCTTCATCTTTTTTATAGCCGGAAAAACCCTTTGCGATACAATGTCAAAAATATCCCTGGCATCTTTTTCTTTAAACTGGCTCCATCGCATGGCTTGTCCCACTTCTGATGGTGGGAAAATCTTATCCATCTTCTCGCCCGTCATATTTTCAAACTCTTCGTTTTCCAGTTCTTTCTCATCCAAAGACCGAATAAACATCAAATACGTCAACTGCTCAATTACCGTCAACGGATTGGTAATTCCTCCCGCCCAGATATCCGTCCAAATCCTGTCGATTTTATTTTTAATGATTCCTGTCACCATATCAGCCTCCGTCTTCTGCTGTTATCCCTATTTTCCTCTTCTAAACCAACCACTACCATAACTATACCCTAAACAGTCCAAAAGCGCCAGCCGTTTTTCCCGCCTGGCGCTTTCTTTTATTCGTCTTTCTTTTATTCGATTTCCTTCACTCTTTCATACTTCACAAACTGATAAGCGATATCGAAATACGTCTGTTCCTCGCTGTCCGCCGTGATCTTCCATTCCTCCATCCCATCCAGGTCGGGGAAAAAGGCGTCCGCCTCATACCGGTGGTCGATCCTGGTCACATGGGCCACATCACAGTAAGGCAATAGCTGCCTGTAAACGCTGTCGCCGCCCACGATATAAATATCCTCGCTCCTGTACTTTTTCAATTCTTCCATCAGTTCTTCCAAATTGTGTACCACCACGGCATCCCTTACCTGGTAATCCTGATTGGAGGAAAGGATAATGTTCGTCCTGTTTTTCAAAGGCAGCCCCTGTGGAAAAGTTTCCAACGTTTTCCGTCCGAGTACCACTACTTTGCCCGTCGTTTCCTCCCGGAAAAATTTATGGTCATTGGGTATCCTCACCAGCAGTTCTCCTTTATTTCCAATTCCCCAATGGCTGTCCACTGCCACGATCACATTCATATCCCGTTTTCTCCTCTCTCTTAAATGGCAACGGGAATATCCACTTGCGGTCCCGCCTGATAATTTTCTACTTTTACATCGTCCCGCGTGAACTGGTAAAAGTCATGAATATCGGGATTCAGCCAAAAAGCCGGCGCTTCCAAAGGCTCGCGCCCGATCAGTTCCTTTATGATGGGAATATGCCTGTCATAAATATGGGCATCCGCAATCACATGCACCAATTCTCCCGCCTTCATACCGCACACTTGTGCCAGCATATGCAGCAGCACTGCATACTGCACTACGTTCCAGTTATTCGCCGTCAGCACATCCTGGGAACGTTGGTTCAATATGGCGTTTAATACCAGTTTTCCACTCTCTTTTTCCTGCGCCGCGCCGGCGGCGGACGTTACGTTAAACGTCATGCTGTAGGCGCACGGATACAGGTTCATCTCATGCAAATCCTGATGCACATACAGATTCGTCATGATCCGGCGGCTGAACGGATTGTTTTTCAAGTCATAAATGACCCGGTCCACCTGGTCCATCATCCCTTCCCTGTACTGGTGCTTCACCCCCATCTGGTAGCCATAAGCCTTGCCGATGCTGCCGTCCGCATCCGCCCATTCGTCCCAGATATGGCTATTCAAATCGTTGATATTGTTGGATTTTTTCTGCCATATCCAAAGCATCTCTTCCGTCGCGCTCTTTAACGCCGTTTTCCGTAACGTCAGTATCGGAAATTCCTTCGACAGATCATACCGGTTCACGACGGCAAACTTTTTCACCGTATAGGCCGGAGTCCCGTCCGCCCAATGGGGGCGCACCTTTTCCCCTTCCGTACTCGTTCCGTTTTCCAGTATGTCCTTACACATTTGAATAAAAATTTTGTCCGCCAGACTCATTTGTTTTCCCTTTCCAATTTATGTTTCCGCGGTTCCATCCTTATTTTCATGGATAGCGCCTTCCGCCGCCATCCTATCTGTCCCACTTATCGCAAAGGGAATTGATCTGATCCGCAAATTTTCCCAAGTCCTTATTTGCCCCGCCTTCGTTCTTCCGAATAACAGCCATAAGCCTTTGCCCTGCCGCCAGCAGACGGTCGAAGATATCCTGAGCCGCCCGTTTTTTCTTCAACGGCTTCGCTTTCGCCACATATTCCGCCTCTCCGGTCAGCAGATCGAAACATGTGCCGCTGTAAGGAGCATAGGCTTCCATCTTGTGTTCTTCTTTCAAACAGGATACGAAAGATTCGCAAATGCTGCTTTCACCGTGTACCACAAAGATTTTTTCCGGTTTCTTCCGAAATCCTTCGATCCAGCGGATCAGGCCGTCTTTATCCGCATGGCCGCTGATCCCCGGCAATGTCCTGATATCCGCCCTCACTTCTATTTTCTCTCCAAAGAGCTTTACTTCCTTTGCTCCCTCGATTAACGACCTTCCCAGCGTGCCGTTTGCCTGATATCCTACAAACAATATCGTACATTCCGGCTTCCACAGATTATGTTTCAGATGATGGCGTATCCTTCCTGCCTCGCACATGCCGGAAGCGGAAATTACTACTTTGGGTGAATCATCGAAATTAATGGCTTTTGATTCGTCGCTGGTGATCGATAAACGAAGTCCCGGAAAACGGATCGGGTTAATTCCCTTTCTCACCAGTTCCATTGCCTCTTCGTCAAAGCATTCCGCCACATTTCTCTGAAAAATATCCGTCGCTTCCACCGCCAGCGGACTATCCACATATACCGTAAAATTCGGGAATCTGTCGATTCTCTTTTCCTCTTTGATCTGCCGGAGGAAATAAAGCATCTCCTGGGTTCTTCCTACCGCAAAGGAAGGTATGACCACATTGCCTCCCCTGTCAAAAGTTTCCTGTAATACCTTTGCCAGATCCGCCACATAATCCGGCCTTCCTGTGGAATGCGCTCTGTTCCCGTAGGTGGACTCCATGACCACATAGTCCGCCTCTTCCGTATAAGCCGGATCTTTAATCAAGGGCTGGTCGATATTTCCAATGTCCCCGGAAAATACGATTTTCTTTTCCGTCCCTTCTTCCGACGCCCATACTTCGATGCTGGCAGAACCGAGCAAATGCCCCACATCGGTGAATCTTATTTTTATTCCTTCGTCTAATTCTATGATGCGGCCATATTTACATGAAACGATATGCTTGATCGCTCCATCCGCGTCTTCCATCGTGTAAAGCGGCTCATAAGGTTCTATTCCCGAATGCCGCTTCGCTTTCCGGTTTTTCCATTCCGTTTCCTGCATCTGTATATGCGCACAGTCGCGCAGCATAATGCTGCATAAATCCGCCGTAGCCTCAGTAGCCAGTATTTGTCCTCTGAAGCCCTTAGCATATAATGCGGGCAGCATGCCCGAATGATCCACATGGGCATGGGTCAGCAGGACATAGTCTACCATAGCCTCCCCGACAGGCAGCTCCGCCTTTTCATAGTTCTGAACTCCCTGTTCCATACCGCAATCTATCAAAATATGCTTGCCCCCGGCTTCTAAATAATGACAGCTTCCTGTCACTTCATGGGCAGCACCTATAAAAGTTAATTTCATATAAACGCCTTTCCGTTATTCTTCAAATGGTTTCCAAGCAGATTTTCCATTTCTCCCGCTCTCCCGGCAATATCCGTCCGGTAATACAGATAGTCCACCTTTCCATATTGTCCAATGACCGCCCCCGCAAACAATTCAAGGTCTTCTTCACTATCCGCATCTCCATGGAAGAAAAACATTTTGCTTCCGTATTCCTTTTCCACTTTATCTTTTAGTAATTTACCGTGTTCTTTGTCGTTATCCATTAGGGCAATGTGGTATCTGCGTCCCGCATACTCCTCAACAAGACTGCATCCTCTGCCTTTTGCCCCTCCCACGACTACGCATATTTTCTTCCTCAACATCGTTTTCTCTCCTCGCTTTGAATCATTCTTGTTTTTTCAGTGCGCCTTGCCTGTTCCATCATTATACAAAAATCGACTCTTATTAGCAAGAATGAAAGGGCTTTACGCGATGCTTTACACCCCACATTTACTGTATAACGTCTGCTTTTCCCTATTTCAGTTCGTTCGCCATCGTATAAAACTGATAATAGATTCCGCGTTTTTCCAATAATTCTTCATGGTTCCCCTCCTCCGCGATGCCTTTCTCCGTCAGAACCAAAATCCTATCGGAATTCCGTATGCTCGATAATCTGTGGGCTATGGTGAGCGTAGTTCTCCCTTCCGAAAGCCTTGCCAAAGATTTGGCCACCGCAAACTCGCTTTCGTTATCCAAAGCCGACGTCGCTTCGTCCAGGATAATGATCGGGGGATTTTTCAAAAATACCCTGGCAATGCTGATCCTCTGCTTCTGTCCGCCGGACAATTTCACGCCCCGCTCTCCCACATAGGTATCATAACCGTCCTTCAGATTCAGGATAAATTCATGGGCTCCCGCCCGCTTTGCCGCCTCTATCACCTCCTCTTTTGAGGCATCCTGCCTTCCGTAAACAATATTTTCATAGATCGTCCCCGAGAAAAGATAGACATCCTGCTGGACGATGCCTACATTTTTTCTCAGACTCTTTAACGTAAAATGCCGGATATCCTCTCCGTCGATCAGTATCCTGCCCTCCGTTACATCATAAAACCGGGGAATCAGATTGCACAGAGTCGTCTTTCCTCCGCCGGAAGGCCCCACAATCGCTACCTTCTCCCCATGCCGGATCTTCAAATCCAGCCCGGTAAACACGATATTGTGGTCGTCCGGGTATTCGAAACTGACGTTTTCAAAAGAAATATTCCCTTCCGTCTCCACCATTTCTTCCGCATCCGGCTCGTCAAAAATCTCAATATCCGCTTCCATAATCTGCAAAAAACGTTCAATCCCTGTCATTCCCCGCTGGAACTGCTCCGCAAACTCTATAATCCTGCGGATCGTGGTGATCATCGTCGTTACATAGAGCATATAAGCCACCAGATCTCCCGGCACGATCATCCCTTTCACCATAAAAATCCCTCCGGCCACCAGTACCGTCAGGTACATAAGGCCGTCGAACATTTTCGTAGTCGCCTGAAAAGCCGCCATATAACGGTAAGTTTCTTTTTTTATATCCAGAAACTGTCCGTTATCCTTTTCAAATTTCCTGTTTTCCGCCTCTTCGTTAGTAAACGCCTTCACGACCTTCTGCCCAAGAAGACTGTCCTCGATCCTGGCATTCAATTCCCCGATGTGATTCCTCTGTTTCCGAAAAGCCCCCCGCATTTTAAAATTCAAGGACATGCATACTCCGATCATCACCGGAACCACGAGAAAAATAAGCAGGGTCAGCGGCAGGTTAATTCCCGCCAGTATGAGAAATGCGATCAATATCTTGATTCCCGCAATAAAAAATTCCTCCGGGCAGTGATGGGCAAATTCCGTCACGTCGAACAGGTCGTTCGTGATCCGCCCCATAATCTGCCCCACCTTCGTATTATTATAATAGGTGTTGGAAAGCTGCTGCAGATGAAAATAAGCATCCCTGCGCATATCCGTCTCGATCTTCGCCCCCATGACATGCCCCATATCGGCCATATAATAGCTGGCCATCGTATCAATGATTCGCAAAACTAGATAAAGCATCCCCAGGCCCGCGATCGTCTGCACCGAAAGTTCCGCCAGGCGGTATAACCCCTCATTGGTAATATAGCGCATAATAAGCGGCAGCACCAACTCACATATAGTGGTCAGCGCCGCACAGAACAAGTCGAAAAACAAAGTTTTTCTGTATGGTTTAAAATACGGAATAAATCTTTTCAGCAGTTCTTTTGTCTTATATTGTCTGTTATCCATAATTTTTCTCCTCTAATTTGAAGTCAATTATATCATAACCACATACAATAAAGCAAATAAGAAAGGCATGGAAATCAGTTCCGGCGGAGCGTTAAAAACGCCTGTCGGAAGAAGAAGGAACCGGAGGGAAGCGGGCCGGAGGAAGGCGGCAGGAAGGGCATGGGTTCGCAGCTGCCTTGCGTAAGGAAATGAGATTTTCTTAATATTCCGTATCGCAAACAGCAATTTGGTGACACGGATGTCACCAAAAGCCCGCAATGAGCCTGGATGGCGAATCGCGGGCGGTTGCGTCCGCCTGATATTGCTTTGCCGGAATATTTTAGAAAATCCATTTCCTGAAGCCGGCGCAAGAACCCATGCCCTTCCTGCCGCCTTCCTCCGGCCCGCTTCCCTCCGTTTCCTTCTTCTTCCGACAGGCGCTCCTCCTAACCTGCCAAAACTAATTTCCATGTAAAAAGGTGATCCCACTTGTTTTTTTCTGTTTCAAAATTAATTATGCTGATTGTGGCTCTTTCTGCCGATGCGTTTACTGCCGGCTTTGCATACGGTACAGATAAGGTGAAGATTCCTCCTCTGTCCGCCGTAATCGTATCTTTGCTGTCTGTCCTGCTTCTCGTTTCTTCCCTGGCCCTTGGCGGCCTCTTCAAGGCATATATCCCTGCCCCGGCCGCTTCCCTCCTGTCATTTTTCATCCTGGCCGTGCTGGCAGTGCTGAAAATTTTTGATAGTTCCCTCAAGAAAACGATTACGGAAGCCAACGGCGGAGATGTGGCCGTCCTCTCTCCCTCGGAAGCCCTCCCTCTCGGCTTTGCCCTCTCCGCGGACAGCGCAGCCGCAGGAATCGGAGCCGCTTCTTTGGAATTCTCCCTTCCCGTCACCGCCGTCCTCACCTTCGCCATCGGCATCCTGGCCATTTACGGCGGCTGCCGCCTGGGAAGGCTTCTGGCTTCCAAATCGGAATTCAACTTTTCCATCGTGGGCGGATTCCTGCTCCTCTTCCTGGCTTTCTCCAAACTGCTGTAACGCGTTTAGTCCCTCTCCATCCAAGCGCTTTTCAGTTCCGGCTCATGAGAAGAGGGCCTTTTCCATGGAGATCCTTCCGCCTGTTCCTCATAAAGCGGGATTTCCTGCGCGGACTCCCCGGCAGGAAAGGCTGTGATCAAGCCCTTTTCTTTCTTATGTCCCAGGCTGTGCTCCGCCATCCCTCCGGCCACCAGCAGTTCATGGACTACCAACGGCATAAAAGACAGGGCCGCCAGCCAGCCCCATTCATGCAGCGAAAGCTTCACTGTCCCGAACAAGCCGACAAAATACGGAATCTCCGTTACCAATGCCTGCAGCCCTACGCCGGCCGCACAAGCAAATATCATCGAACGATTGGAGAAATGATTCATCCGAAAAACCGATTTATTCACGTCCCGCATCCCGACCGCGTGTACGAGCTGACTCATGCCGAGTACGGTAAAGGCATGGGTCTGCGCCTTGTTGAGCAGCTCCGGCAATGCAAGCATTGCTTTTATATTGTGCAAGTTGACCGGCAGTTCCTGCCTGACAAGTGCTCCATAAGGAACTTGCAAAAATGCGGTAATGCTGATCGCCGCAATCACGGCTCCATAGCAAAGGGTGCATGCCAGCCCGCCATGGGCGAAAAGATTTTCATCGCTTTTTCTCGGTTTCTGCCTCATCAATTCCCTGCCATCGTTTTCATCCACGCCAAGCGCCAGTGCCGGAAAGGAATCCGTAATCAGATTAATCCATAAAATGTGGCTGGCCTTTAACGGGGAAGGAAACCCGGCCAATATGGCCGCCAGCATAGTAATGATCTCTCCGAAATTGGAAGAGAGCAAAAACAGGATGGCCTTTCGGATATTTTCATAAATACCCCTTCCCTCCTCGATCGCCTTACGAATCGTAGCGAAATTATCGTCCGTAAGGATCATATCCGAAGCATTTTTCGCCACATCCGTGCCGTTCATCCCCATGGCAATGCCGATATCCGCCGCTTTGAGGGAAGGCGCGTCATTGACCCCGTCCCCCGTCATCGCTACGATCCTGCCCTTTTTCTTCAACGCACTCACAATCTTAACTTTATGCTCCGGCGACACTCTGGCATATACTCTTATGTATTCCGCCTTTTTTTCAAACTCCTCCCCGCTCATTTTATCCAGTTCTCCGCCGCTTAAACATTCCTCCCTGCCCCCGGCGATCCCAAGTTCCTTTGCGATGGCATAAGCGGTGTCCACATGATCGCCTGTAATCATAACCGTATTTACCCCTGCCTGGCGGAATGCTTTCACCGCTTCCGCCGCTTCCGGCCTGGCCGGATCCATCATTCCTACCAGTCCGACGAAAGTCAGTTCCCTTTCCTCCGCATCCGGCGCGTCCCGCCGCGTCGCCACCGCCAATACGCGCAGCGCTTCTGCCGACATCTGCCCCGCCGCATGGAGGATCTCCCGCTTTGCCGATTCTGTCAAAGCCGTTCTTTTTCCCCGGGCGAGCATATATCTGGAATGCCGCAGAACTTCTTCCGTACTTCCCTTCGTATAGGACACCTGCGCATGTAACGAACTGCCGTTCCTTCCCCTGTGAAGGGTTGTCATCATTTTACGGTCGGAATCAAAAGCCTTCTCTCCGACCCTGGGATAATCCCGCTCTATATCCTCCCTTGTCATGCCGTATTTCCCCGCCAGATCCAAAAGGGCCAGTTCCGTAGGGTCTCCGATCCTGCTTCCCTCTGCAATCACACCGTCGTTGCAAAGCACACAGCCGAGCAGCAGCTCCCTGTGCCTTTCCATGTCCGCCTTATCTGCCGGAAAGACTCTGCCTTCCGCATAGCATTTTTTCACTGTCATCCGGTTCTGGGTCAGCGTACCCGTTTTATCCGAACAGACCACATTGACCGCTCCCAGCGTTTCCACAGAAGGAAGTTTTCGGATAATCGTATTTACCTTCACCATCCTGGATACGCTCAGGGCGAGAACAATAGTCACGATCGCCGGAAGCCCCTCCGGCACAGCCGCCACCGCCAGCGAAATAGCCGTCAGCAGCATATCACCCACATCCCTTTTTTGCATGACCGCCACAAAGAAAAGAAATACACAGATAAAAACCGCCAGGGCGCTCAACACTTTCCCAAGATCCGCCAGCCTTTTCTGAAGAGGTGTTATTTCCTCCTTTGCCTCGCTGATCATCCCGGCAATATGACCGATCTGGGTCTCCATGCCTATAGCAACCACAATTCCTTCCCCTCTTCCATAGGTCACGTTCGTGGACATATAAGCCATATTCCTGCAATCCCCGATATCCGTCTTGCCCTGCGCCACATAGTCCGCATCCTTATCCACCGGTACGGACTCTCCCGTAAGTGCCGACTCTTCAATTTTCAAACTCATCGTTTTGGAAAGGCGCAGATCCGCAGGAACCTGGCGTCCCGCTTCCAGACAGACGATATCCCCCGGCACTAAGTCTCCCGCCGGAACTTCCATTTGTCTGCCGCCTCTTTTTACAATGGCATGAGGGCTTGTCAGTTTTTTCAGCGCTTCAATCGCTTTTCTCGCCTTGCCCTCTTGCACCACCCCTACGAAGGCATTGACCGTAATCACCGTAACGATAATCAGGGCATCTTCCATTTCTCCAAGAAACAGGGATATGGCGGTAGCTACGAAAAGAATAAAGATCAGTGGATCGTTCAGCTGTTCCAGGAACAAAACAATTTTCGTTTTTTCTTTTTGCTCCTTTAACAGATTTTTTCCATATTGCTTTTGCCTCCCGGCGGCTTCCGCATTGCTCAGTCCTTTTTCCGTATCGCATTGTAAAATTTGTCCGACTTCCCGAACCTTCTTGTTTTCATACATATTTTTTCCTTTCCTCCCGCCTGTCCTTTTCTCTTATGCTTTTATATGCTTGTACAAGGTGAAATATGTGTGATTTGATCCGTTGCTTTGTTCCGGGAGCAAGAATCCATCGGTGCAATCCCTGTCCGGGGCGCGGTGCGGCGGGAGGCTATGGCCGGAAAAACAGGAAGCCCAAATCAAATGATGCAGTTATGATGCATTTTTGATGCAACTATGATCTATGGCCTTGGTAAAATTAAATATCAAACGATGTGCCAGACAGACTCATCGTTTATCTTGAAAAAGTAAGGTAATACATAAGAGGACAAAGTTATGAAAAAAAGATGGAAAAAGGGCGCATGGATATTTTTATTTTTACTGGGTATGACGGTCGTTTGCTCCTGTTCGTCCGGCCAGGATATTACGGATATAGAGGGCATGCGTGAGCAGGAATTGGTGCAGGACAGCGGATTGGAAGAAAGCCGGGAGGAGCAGAGGCCGGCAGCAGAGACAGCGGAAACGGATCTATTGGAAGCCGGAGAGGTATTTTCCCCGGAGGAGCAGTCTGCAAAAAATAAATCTCTCTTTTTTGAGGAAGCCAAGAGGCAGAAAACAGGGATAAAACCGGCAGAGGAATTGTATGAACGACTTTTCAGCGATCAGATTTTTCAAAATGGCTATATGGCTCTTACCGGACTGCGGATCGATGATATTGACGGGAATGGGCAGCTGGATATGCTAGTTATGGTCATGGATGCGGAGAAAAAAGCCTTTTATGGTTCGGGGTGCCTCTGGATTTATATGAATGGGGATGAACCCTACTGTTTTAAAGAGGAAGACTGTTCTTTTTATGGCTGGTTTGACGTTTTTTGGGAAGATATCAACAATGACGAAAATGTGGAGATCGTGTTCAGCGCACAGGGAACGGGCTGCGGAGCGGTCGGCGATTCTTATAAAGCCGTTTTTAAATACAGGGATCATGCCATCGAGCGGATGTCGCTTCCTTCTGATTTGGAAGAAGATTATGACTGCGGACTCCAGGTAGATCTGATCCAGGAGCCGGAAATCGACCGTTACAGCGCTTACTGCCCTTATTTTGACGAACAGATTTTTTTCCATGCGGAAAATATAGAGGGATATCCTCCATCCGACAAGGCAAGAATTACGGGAGCCAATGCACGGGGGTTTTTCAATCTATGCATCGCGGAATACGATGGAAAAAAGGTATTACAGGCTTCGGAATATCTGTACGGGGAAGGGGGAACCGTACACAATGTGGCCATCGCACAATTTCTTATCACCTGGGAAAAAGACGGCACCCCAAAGGTAATTAAATGGTGGATCGAAGAAGATAAAACGGGATGGGCCAATAACCACGGCTCCCGGATTTGCTATGCGGACGGCTATTATTATTATTCCAGCCAGCTAGACCATTATTATTTATATCGTGTCAGCGAGGACGGCGGCCAGCCCGAATGCCTGGCAAAAGTCCATGCCGGAAATATCTGCGTCCAGGACGATGAAATTTATTTTATTAACCAGAGCGACGGCTATGGAACGATCTGCAAAATGAAAACAGACGGCAGCGGAATGGAAAAATTATGTGAGCAGGGAAACTCCTTACAGCTTAGCGCCGAATATATATATTTTTCCTCTATTTATGAGGCCGAATATGACAAATCAGGAAGGATAAAAGAAGAATCCCAGGAATCTGACAGCGCTTTGAAAATGCCGTACTTTTTATACCGGATGAAAAAAGACGGCTCGGAAAAAGAACTAATCGCCACGGATGTATGGCAGTATACACTGAGCCAGGGAGCCAAGTATGCCGGTTCCGTTTATTGCAGCAAATGGGTAAATAATAAAATCGTTATCGTCAGAATGGATTTGAACGGGCGGAATGAAGAAGAAATCTGCCGTTTTGATACCAGCGGACGAATCACGGCCTATGAAAACAGCATATATTATACCGGGAATTTTTACGGAGAAAGGGAACAAGTCAGCCAATATCATCCAGGATATGGAAAAATCACCGTTTCTGCGGTTCCTGCATATACGGACTGCTGCTTTTACAAGGGATATTTTTATGGTCTGAACGAAGAAATATGCGAGGACGGACGAAAAGTAACAATTTACCGCATGGATTACGGTGAAAATGAATATAAAGTTCTTTACGAAGATTCTTTTTCATGCCAATATCCGGAAGGCGGTTATGTATCGGATATTTATGCTTCCGAAAAAGGTATTTTTTTCCGCAAATTTGTTTCCCCAGAAAAAGGATGCCTCTGGTTTTCGCTGATTCAAAATGCCGAAACCGGCCAATGGACGGCAGACGAATGGGAAGATGCTGAAACAACGCCCGTCGCCCTGCCCGCGGAAAATATAGAATACGGGGAAATTAGAAGCGTCGTCTCTATGTTGGAAAGCACCGAAGGATATGAAGCTTATCTGACGGATTATCTGGAGTATGAAGATTTTTATATCACGGAGGAAAATGAGGAAAAATACAATCCATACCGGGTATGCCTTCCCCAATTTAATGACCGGATCCCCGGATATAAAAAAATCAACCGATATTTCCAGGAAGCTTACCAGACAGCGGTGGCAGAAAAGAAAGATTTTTTTGATATGCTGGAAGAAAACGGCCGTGAATGCGCGCAGAACCAGCCCGAACCGGATCAGCCCGGATCAGATCAGTCCATATCGAACCGGCTTGATGCAAGTTGGTATCAATCGATCGGCTATAACTATATTTATATCGGGGAAAAATATATTACGGCAGGAATCTATGAAGAAGGTTACTTCGGCGGGATACGGAGCTGGATCACCCTTTGTCCGGTCACTTTCGATAAGCAGACCGGCGAAAGAGTCTCTCTGGAGGATATTCTCGGTATACCTCTTCAGGAAGCCGTTGCCAATCTGACCGGTTCTGTTTACAAGTATATGGAAGGCATCGGGAGGGGAACATTCTTTTTGAAAGAAGATGATATTCTGACGAAAAACTATAACCCGGAACAATTTGTCCTGTTTCCGGAGGGAATCGGCATTTATTATGAGCAATACGCTATCGATTGCGGCGCTGCGGGGGATTATATCTTTGTGATTCCTTCTGCCCCGCCCCCTGAAAAATGAAAATCAGAAAATCAAAAAAATAGCATTGACTTTTTTGCATTAAAATGTTATTATGTTATTCGCGACATGGAAATTACATAATCCCGTGTTCCTGCGGAAGTGTCGGAACTGGCAGACGAGCAAGACTAAGGATCTTGTGATGGTTACATCGTGTGGGTTCAAGTCCCATCTTCCGCATGAATCCCTTAAATCCAATCTTTGTGGGTTTAAGGGATTTTTCAGTCAGACGAAAAACAATATCGTGTACTCGGAGAAAAAATCATGAAAAATCTTACACTGCGAGCCCAGCTTAGGCTATTAGGTACTAGTATCCTTCTATTTATCCTGTTTATTTTATGTTTATCAGCTTACATATTAAGCCGTACTTTTGGCACCCCATTTGTGGCGGTTGTAAAACAAATGATCCCGGTTTTTGCCATAAGCATCCCTTATTTGCTGTTTATTGTATTTTTCCTGGCAGATATCCTGCGGGGTTCTGCAGAACCGCTGCAGTCGCTCGAAGGGACGGTAAAACAGATTTCAGAGGGGGATTTGACTAAGAAAACGGGCGGCCCGGTTTTGGGGCTAAAAGAGGAATACGCAAACCTTGCGCATGCTATTGAAAGGATGCGGGAAAATATTGGGGTTATGATAACTGGGATAAAAAGTGAAGCGGATGGGATTTCAAAGGCGGCCGGTGGGATACGTTCCCACATAAATGGAATGAGCGGTGAAATGGAGGATATTTTTATTGCAGCGGAAGAGCTGTCGGATTCCCTGAAGGAGGCAGAAGAAGCGGCGGATAGGATTGGCCGTATTTCTGGCAGTATTCAAGGCGCTGCAAGCCATATGGCAGTGCGTGCGAAGGAGGGGGAGGAATGGGCAAAAGATATCCGCGAACGCGCGCAGTATGCCAAAGAAACGGCATTGGACAAATCTGATGCGGTCAGAAGCAGTAAAAAAGACATCCGGGACAGCTTGGCGAAGACTTTAAATGACGCTAAGGTGATTGAACAGATTTCTGTGTTGGCGGAATCTGTGGTTGAAATTACAGGGCAGGTAAACCTGCTGTCTTTAAACGCGGGCATTGAAGCTGCGCGGGCAGGTGAGCGCGGAAAAGAATTTGCAACTGTTGCAGAAGAAATCCGCAATCTGACAGACCAGTCTAAAAAATATGCGGAGAATATCCAATGGGCTATAGATGAGGTGACGTCAGCGCTGGTAAGCCTGAGGAAAGACGCAAAGCGTTTACTGGAATTTATAGACAGGGATGTGTCCCCCAGCTTTAATTTGTTTGTCCGGATGGCAGATACATATAACAGTGATGCCGGGGAGATGAATTTTATGGCATCGGATGTCGGGGCAACGTCAGAGGAGCTGCTGGCATTTGTAGGCGAAATTACAGATTCTGTCGGGGAGATTAAGAAGGCGGCAGCTGTGTGCAGCGGCGGTGTTTCAGGAATTGCAGATCAGTCAGTACGTGCAGCAGCGCGTGTTAGTTCTGTGTCGGATCATTTTAAGGGCATGGAGGAGGCTGTGGCGCGCCTTGAAAAAGAATCGGCGCAGTTTGGAGTGGATGGAAACGGGGAGGGGGGTAGGTGATTAGCAGGGTTTTGCCTGCCTTCTAGAGCGAAGGGGCCGCCCCTTGGTGTATCAGGATAGTGCATCAAGGGGCGGTTCATATTTTCTATGAAATTTTCATCTAAAACATAAAAATTTGTAAAAATAAAAGGAAAAAAGCAAAACACGCAGTAAATATATATAAGACAGACAATCTCCCTATATTACAGGAGGTATACTATTTTGACAATCCGTGAGAACATAGAAAAGATAGAACAGGAAACACTGAGCCCTTTTGCCACCCTCAGCCAGGACAGCAAAGGGCGGAAGGTTGAGGAGGAGCCGTGTGATATCCGCCCGGTTTTTCAGAGGGACAGGGACAGGATACTGCACTGCAAGGCGTTCCGCCGTTTAAAGAACAAAACACAGGTCTTTTTGACTCCCAAGGGAGATCATTACCGTACCCGCATGTCCCATACCTTAGAGGTGTCCCAGAATGCCAGGACTATTGCAAAAGCGCTGCGCTTAAATGAGGATCTGGTGGAAGCAATAGCGCTGGGGCACGATCTGGGGCATACCCCGTTTGGCCATGCCGGGGAGTATATGTTGGATATACTGTGTAAAGATGGCTTCCGGCACAATGAACAGAGTGTGAGGATTGTGGAAAAGCTTGAAAAGGGCGGAAAAGGGCTTAACCTGACCTGGGAGGTACGGGACGGCATATTAAACCACCAGACAAGGACTATGCCTCATACATTGGAAGGCAAAATTGTGCGCCTTTCAGATAAAATTGCATATATTAATCATGACATAGACGATGCCATCCGGGCGCATATCCTGGTGAAGGAGGATATCCCCAGGGAATTGCGGGAAATCTTAGGCGAAACTACCAGGGAGCGCCTGAATACATTGATACACGACATCATTATAAATAGTACGGGTATAGACGATATCCGGATGTCAAAAGACGTAGAGGAAGCGATGCACAGGCTGCGGCGTTTTATGTTTCAATCTGTGTACCAAAACCCGGCAGCCAAAGGCGAAGAGGTAAAAGCGAGGGAATTATTAAAGCAGCTCTATGGGTATTACACAGAGCATCTGGATCGGATCCCGGATACATTTTTGCATATGTTAGATGAGGGCGAAGAAATAGGGCGTGTTATCTGTGATTACATATCCGGCATGACAGACCAGTATGCCGTTGCCAAATTTAGCGAGTACTTTATGCCGCAGAAGTGGCAGGTAGACGGGTATTAAAGCCTGTGGTTTACATAGGCTTACGGGAAAGGAGTGAGGCGGCTTGCCTTTCTACTCGGAAGATTTAATTGAAGAAGTAAGATCCAAAAATGATATAGTTGATTTGATTTCCGGCTATGTCAGGCTTAAGAAACAAGGAAATACCTACTTTGGCCTATGCCCGTTCCACAATGAGAAGTCACCCTCTTTTTCGGTTGCCCCGTCTAAGCAGATGTATTACTGCTTCGGCTGCGGTGCGGGCGGCAATGCAATTACATTTCTGATGGAATATGAAAACTTCAGCTTTGTGGAAGCCATGCAGGCGTTGGCAGAACGGGCAGGCGTAAAGCTGCCTGAACAGGAATATTCCTCTCAGATGAAGCAGGAAGCCGGCCGCAGGCAGCAGCTGCTTGCAGTCAACCGGGAAGCGGCAAAGTTCTATTATACGCTTTTGAGGGGGCAGTCCGGAAGGCAGGCATTATCGTATTTTACGGAGAGGGGCTTAACGGAAGAAACCATGCGGCGTTTTGGGCTGGGATATTCGGACAAGTCTGGCAGCGTGTTGTACCGTTATCTAAGGCAGAAGGGGTATGGGGACGAGCTGCTGCGGGAAAGCGGCGTTGTTTCCTATGATGAGCGAAGGGGCTGTTATGACAGGTTCCGCGGGCGGGCTATGTTTCCGATTATGGATGTGCACAATAAGGTGATTGGCTTTGGCGGGCGTGTCATGGGTGACGGTGGGCCAAAGTACTTAAATTCCCCTGAAACCATAATTTTCGACAAAAGCAGGAACCTGTATGGCCTTCATATTGCAAGGGCGGCTAAAAAGCCGCAGCTTATCCTGTGCGAGGGGTATATGGATGTAATAGCGCTGCATCAGGCAGGCTTTGACAATGCTGTAGCATCTCTTGGGACGTCGCTTACAAGCGGGCACGCCGGGCTTTTGAAACGGTATACCAAAGAGGTGTATTTAGCGTATGACAGCGACGGGGCGGGCGTGAAGGCGGCTCTGCGGGCCATACCTATTTTAAAAGAAGCGGGAATTATTACAAAAATTATCTCCATGCAGCCATACAAAGATCCAGACGAATTGATTAAAGGCATTGGAAGAGGGGGATTTCAGGAAAGGATCGGCGGGGCGGAGAATAGCTTTATGTTTGAAATACGGATTTTAGAGCGGGAATACGATTTGGGCGATCCGGAGGGCAAAACGTTATTTTACAATGAAATTGCACGCAGGCTGTTGGGTTTTGCCGAAGAGCTGGAAAGGAATAATTATATAGAAGCTATTGCACAAAAATACGGGATTGGCTTTGGGGATTTAAGGAAGCTTGTCATATCGGCGGCGGCCAAAGGGGAAGGCGCTGTAGTGAGGGCAAAGCCCAAAACTGGCCCCGGGAAAAAGAAAAGGGAAGATGGCGTTAAGCAGTCGCAAAAGCTTCTCTTAACCTGGATGATAGAAGAACCCCATTTATTCCCTATAATCCAAAAATACGTTGCACCCGCAGACTTTACAGAAGGTGTATACCGGAAGGCAGCGGAAGCTTTATATGGACAGTTTGAAAAGGAAGGGGAGGTGAATCCGGCGAAAATTGTCAGTATGTTTGACCAGGAGGAGGAGCAGAAGGAGATTGCAGCCCTGTTCCATACACATTTCCATGCTGTCAAAACAAAGGATGAAAAGGAGAAAGCACTCAAGGAGACTCTTGTCAAGGTAAGGCAAAACGGCATAGACTACCGCCTGTCCCATTTATCACCGACGGATATGGCAGGTTTGCAGCAGCTTGTTTTGGACAAACGTCAGTTAGAACAATTGGAAAAATTGCATATTTCTATCGAATAAGGACAGAATAGTAACGAACTATGAGAGGAAGGAAACATGGAAGAAAAGAAAAATAAGGCCGTAAAAGATCCTGGAGAGGAAATCGTCTCTGCGGAACGGGTACAGCGGGCAGAAAAATTAAACGAAAAATTAAAAGAGCTTGTCGAATTTGCCAAGAACAAGAAAAATATTCTCGAATACCAGGAAATCAGCGACTTCTTCCAGAAGATGGAACTGAATGCGGAGGAATTTGAGAAGATTTTAGACTGCCTGGAATCGAACAGCATTGACGTACTCCGTATCAGCGACGATGACGACGATGATATACTGATTACAGAGGAAGATGAAATCGAGGTAGAGAAAATCGATCTTTCTGTACCAGACGGCGTCAGTACGGAAGACCCGGTGCGTATGTATTTAAAGGAGATCGGCAAAGTGCCGCTATTGAATGCAGACGAGGAAATTGATTTGGCAAAACGCATGGAGCTGGGAGATCAGGAAGCCAAAAAACGCCTGGCGGAAGCCAACTTACGCCTTGTGGTTTCAATTGCTAAGCGCTATGTGGGCCGCGGCATGCTGTTTTTGGACCTCATTCAGGAGGGCAACCTGGGCCTCATCCGCGCCGTGGAGAAGTTCGACTACACCAAGGGCTTCAAGTTCTCCACCTACGCCACCTGGTGGATCCGCCAGGCCATCACCCGCGCCATCGCCGACCAGGCCAGGACCATCCGCATCCCGGTGCATATGGTGGAGACCATTAACAAGGTGATCCGGGTGAACCGGCAGCTTTTGCAGGAGCTGGGCCACGACCCCACCCCGGAGGAGACCGCCGAGGAGATGGGCATGCCGGTGGAGAAGGTGCGGGAGATTCTCAAAATCGCCCAGGAGCCCGTCTCGCTGGAAACCCCCATCGGCGAGGAGGAGGACAGCCACCTGGGCGACTTCATCCCCGATGAGGATGCCTCCGAGCCCTCCGAGGCCGCGTCCTTCACATTGCTGAAGGAGCAGCTGGTGGACGTGATGTCCACCCTCACCCCTCGGGAGGAGAAGGTGCTTCGCCTGCGCTTCGGCATTGAGGACGGACGCACCCGCACCTTGGAGGAGGTGGGCAAGGAGTTCAACGTCACCCGTGAGCGCATCCGGCAGATTGAGGCCAAGGCGCTGCGGAAGCTGCGCCATCCCAGCCGCTCCAAGAAATTGAAGGACTTTTTAAGCTGACCCTTGAAGGTATGGAGGACCGCCCCCGGCCAGTGGCCGGGGGCGGTTTTTGTTTCTATACTCCTAGAATTGTAAACGCGATTCCGGCGTCAGGAAGGGGGCCCAGCCAGCCCTCCAGCTCTTGGATGAGAAATTCAAGCTCTCCGCCGGTTTCCGCTGCTTTTTCGCGGACAGCCCTCCACTGCTCCACGGTGAACTCGGTGGGGCCGTAGGGGTCGTAGGCGGGGACAACGGAATCAAACAGGCCCGGTACGTTCAGGCCGTTCAGGATATCGTCGTCCAGGATGAGGGAATCGTCGCTCCAATAGGTTTCCCTATCCCATTTCCCTTTGACAAACTCATGGTTGCAGCCGCTCTTGACCTCAAATCCGCTGTCAAAGTATTTCATGCCCATCGCCTCACCGAAACACCCGGTTAAAGTCCCTGGGCATCTTGGCCTTGAATGTGACTGCCTCCCCGGTGGCGGGGTGGATAAAGGACAGCTCGCTGGCGTGGAGGCACAGCCGCCCGATGGGGTTGGTACGGGCCCCATACTGCTTATCCCCGGCCACGGGATGGCCCATCTCCTTCATGTGGACGCGGATCTGGTTCTTCCGCCCGGTCTCGATGTTGATGTCCAGCAGGGCGTAGCCGCCCCCGGCCTTTTTTACTTCGTAGCTGGTGACGGCCTCCTTTGCCCCCCTGCCCGGCGCGCCGGAAAAGCTCAGGTGGGTGTCCGTCTCCACCAAAAAGGAGCGGATGGTGTCCCGGTCCGGCCTGGGCGTCCCCTCCACCACAGCCAGGTAGCCCCGGCGGGTGACCATCTCGTTCCAATGGGACTGGAACAGCTCCTTGGTCTCGGGATCCCGGGCGAACATCAGCACCCCAGACGTGTCCCGGTCCAGCCGGTGGAGGACGAAAATGCGCTCCCCCACCCGCCGGGCTTTCACGTAGTCGGTGACCATATGGTAGGCGGTGCGCACCTTTTCCTTATCATTGGCCACGCTGAGCAGCTTGGCGGGTTTATTCACCACGATGAGGTGCTCGTCCTCGTAGAGGAGGGGGAAGGGCAGGGCGTCCGCCCGGGGGGCGGAGGAGGGGAGTATGGCCACCTGCTGGCCGGGGGACAGGGGGGTATCGAACCGGGAGGCAGGCACGCCGTCCACTGCCACCAGCCGGTGGGATAGCAAGGATTTTATGTTGTTGCGGCTCTTACCCTTCACGCTGGAGAGCAGGAAGGGGAGCAGGGTGGCGGACTCGTTCACCGTGTAGACGGGGGCTTCCACCTCCCTGCGTCTGTTTTGATGTTCCATTTTGTCACCTGATTTCCTGTTTTCGGACATTGTATCACAGGATGGGGGAAAAGTCCACGAAATTCCGATGGACAGGCAAGTCGGGGCGCTTATTTTCATAGGCTTGCCAGAGGTGATGCATCGTGGGAGAAAAAGAGGGCATTCTGCTCCGGGCGTCCAGGCTGTTTGACCTGCCCGCCGACGCGCTGGCGGGCGCGCCACGGGTGGAGATCATCGGGGACGGGGAGCTGCGCATGGGCCCCCACTGCGGGATTCTGGCCTACGGCTCGGAAGAAATCCATATTTCCGGCGGCAGCTTGGTGGTGGTGGTGCGGGGCGGTGGGCTGGAGCTGAAAGCCATGACCCCGGAAGAGCTGCTGGTCACGGGGACCATCACCGCCGTGGAGTTTATGAGGTGAGGGAATGAAATGGCTCATTAACCTGTTGCGGGGCTATGTGGAACTCCAGGTCACCGGGGCCTTCCCCGAGCGGCTTTTGAACCTGTGCGCCCAGAACCGGCTCCAGTTCTGGAAGCTGTGCTGGCTGGACGAGACCAGCTTCACCTTCCGCGTGGCCCTTCAGAACCGAAAACGGTTGGACGGGCTGGCCCAGCGGGCCATGTGCGAGCTGCGGGAGAAGGGCCGCCGGGGGGCGGCGGTGGTGGCGGAGCGGATGGCAGAGCGCCGTTGGGGATTTCTGGCGGGGCTGGCGTTCTGCTTTTTGGCGGTGAGCTTTTTGTCCAGGTTTCTGCTGGTGGTGGAGGTGACGGGCAACGACACCGTCCCCACCGCCGTCATCCTCTCCCAGCTCCGGCGGGTGGGGGTATGTCCGGGGGCCTATGGCCCGGCCATTCGGGAGTTGGAGGCGGCCAACGACGCTTTGCGGGGGCTGCCGGAGCTGAGCTACCTGGCCGTCAATATCTATGGGACTCGGGCGCAGGTGGTGGTGCGCGAGGCGGAAAAAAAGCCGGAGCTGCTGGACGAGGCCACCCCGGCCGATGTGGTGGCCAAGGCGGACGGTATCATTGAGGACATCCAGGCGGACGCGGGCCGCCCACTGTTCCAGGACGGGGACGTGGTGGCCAAGGGGGAGGTGCTGATCACCGGCGAGCTGGATCTGAAGGAGCCGGAATATGGCACGGTGGATTTGGGGCGGCTGATCGTCCACGCCGCCGGGTCGGTGACTGCCCGGACCTGGCGGGTTTTGGAGGAGACCGTGCCCCTTGCTGCCAAGGGAAAGGCGTATACCGGGGAGGAGCACAGGGGGTACGGCATAAAAATTTTGTGGTTCGATTTGGATTTTTTACAAAACAGTAGCATTTCTGGTGGTAGATATGATAAAATAACCAGGAATGAGCAGCTCTGCCTCTTTGGCCGCGCGGTTCCCGTGTGGCTGACCACCACTACCCTGCGCGCCTATGAGCTGGAGGAGCGGTCCGTGGACCGGGAGGAGGCGGCGCTGCGGCTGGAGCAGGCCCTGTCCGCCCGGCTGCAAAGGCTGATGGAGGCCAACCGGGGAGAGGTTTTACACACCGACCTGGTGACCAGGGAGGAGGGCGGACGGCTCACCGTCACCCTGCTGGCGGAGTGCCGGGAGGAGATTGGGCGCACCGTGAAGCGGGAGGGGGACGTGGGGCGGATTCCAGGCGTGATTTATACCAATGACGGCGGCTGAGGGCCGTGCAAGAGGAGTGTACCAATGACAGAGCAGAATATCAGCATTGAGCGGATGGAGGAGGCCGTCAACCTATTCGGCCTGTTCGACGAAAATATCCGCCTGATTGAGCAGGAACTGGACGTGTCGGTGGTGAACCGGGAGTCTAACCTGAAAATTTCCGGCGAGGGTGAGAATGTCATGTGGGCGGTGAAAGCCATCCAGGGCCTGCTCACCCTGTCCGCCAAAGGAGAGGCCATCGGCCAGCAGAATGTGCGTTATATTATCGAGCTGGTCCGCTCCGGCAACGAGGGCAAGATATCCCAGCTGGCGGGGAACGTGGTGTGCGTCACCGCCAAGGGCAAGCCCATCAAAGCCAAGACCATCGGCCAGCAGAAGTACGTGGACGCCATCAAAAACAGTACCGTCACCATCGGCGTGGGCCCCGCCGGTACGGGCAAGACCTATCTGGCGGTGGCCGCGGCGGG
>OFGE01000444.1_pt1 | contig 46063 bp, 41 predicted proteins | sample 1521681 | NCBI WGS metagenome assembly OFGE01 (sample SAMEA3504093, study PRJEB24116) | mouse gut metagenome | biome: mouse gut; feature: mouse-associated habitat; material: faeces | place: Denmark | collected 2011
AGGAAAAAATCTTGGCTGGAAGAGAATATCCGTTAGAGAGAACCAGGAATATCGGGATCATGGCCCATATCGATGCTGGTAAGACCACATTGACAGAGCGTATCCTGTATTACACTGGCGTGAACTACAAGATAGGGGATACTCATGAAGGCACTGCCACCATGGACTGGATGGAGCAGGAGCAGGAGCGAGGCATCACTATCACTTCAGCGGCTACGACCTGCCATTGGACATTGGAGAAGGAGACCAAACCCATGCCTGGTGCCCTGGAGCACCGTATCAATATCATTGATACGCCTGGCCACGTTGACTTCACCGTGGAGGTGGAGCGTTCCCTGCGCGTGCTGGACGGCGCAGTCGGCGTTTTCTGCGCGAAGGGCGGCGTTGAGCCCCAGTCCGAAAATGTATGGCGGCAGGCTGACACTTACAATGTACCCCGTATGGCGTTCATCAATAAGATGGACATCCTGGGCGCGAACTTCTACGGCGCTGTGGAGCAGATCAAGACCAGGCTTGGCAAGAATGCCATCATGATTCAACTGCCCATCGGCAAGGAGGATGAATTCAAGGGAATCATCGACCTGTTCGAGATGAAAGCCTATATCTACAATGACGACAAGGGCGATGACATCACGGTGACGGACGACCTTGGAGACATGAAGGATGACGCTGAACTGTACCGTTCGGAGATGATTGAGAAAATCTGTGAGCTGGATGATGATCTGACCATGATGTATCTGGAGGGCGAGGAGCCGTCCGTAGAGGAGATGAAGAAGGCGCTGCGCAAGGCTACCTGCGAGTGTACCGCGATTCCGGTATGCTGCGGATCTGCTTACCGCAACAAGGGCGTCCAGAAGCTCCTGGATGCTGTCCTGGAGTATATGCCTGCTCCTACCGACATCCCTGCCATCAAGGGCGTTGACCTGGAGGGCAACGAGGTGGAGAGGCATTCTTCCGATGAGGAGCCTTTCTCCGCGCTTGCATTCAAAATCATGACAGATCCTTTCGTAGGAAAGCTTGCATTCTTCCGCGTATATTCCGGTACCATGAATTCCGGGTCTTACGTATTGAATGCCACCAAAGATAAAAAAGAGCGTGTGGGACGTATCCTGCAGATGCATGCCAACAAGCGCGCGGAGCTGGATAAGGTCTACTCGGGAGACATTGCCGCAGCGGTGGGCTTCAAGCTTACCACCACCGGCGACACGCTCTGCGACGAGCAGCATCCGGTCATCCTGGAGTCCATGGAGTTCCCGGAGCCTGTCATAGAGCTGGCTATCGAGCCCAAGACCAAGGCCGGCCAGGGCAAGATGGGCGAGGCGCTGGCAAAGCTGGCGGAGGAAGATCCCACGTTCCGCGCCCACACCAATGCGGAGACAGGACAGACCATCATCGCAGGTATGGGAGAGCTCCATCTGGATATCATAGTGGACAGATTGCTGCGTGAGTTCAAGGTAGAGGCCAATGTAGGCGCTCCTCAGGTTGCCTACAAGGAAGCATTCACCAAGGCTGTGGAAGTGGATTCCAAGTATGCGAAGCAGTCCGGCGGCCGCGGTCAGTACGGTCATTGTAAGGTGAAGTTCGAGCCCATGGAGGCGAACTGCGTGAAGTTCGAATTCGACCCCAAGGCCAATATCCTGATCAACGATCCCCCGACGCTGCTGTTCGAGAGCACCGTGGTGGGCGGCTCCATTCCCAAGGAGTATATCCCGGCGGTAGGCGAAGGCATCCAGGAGGCGGCTCAGGCCGGTATCCTCGGCGGATTCCCTGTGCTGGGCGTACACGCCAATGTGTATGACGGCTCCTACCATGAGGTGGACTCCTCCGAGATGGCGTTCCACATCGCCGGATCCATGGCGTTCAAGGAGGCCATGCAGAAGGCAAGCCCCGTGCTGCTTGAGCCCATCATGAAGGTGGAAGTCACCATGCCGGAAGAGTATATGGGCGATGTCATCGGCGATTTGAACTCCCGCCGTGGACGTGTAGAGGGAATGGATGACATCGGCGGAGGCAAGATAGTAAAGGCTTACGTGCCCCTGGCCGAGATGTTCGGTTACGCCACAGACCTGCGTTCCAGGACTCAGGGCCGCGGAAACTACTCCATGTTCTTCGAGAAATACGAGCAGGTGCCCAAGAACGTACAGGAGAAGGTTCTGGCTGCGAAGGGGAAATGACCCTGAAAAATATTTTTGTAAAATATGCCAGTAATCTTTAAAAATAGCTTGAAAAACCTCTGGTTATTTACTATAATAGGAAACAGATTCATTTTCCTATTATCCAAGAGATATAATCAGAGATAGCCGAGAGAAGAGCGCCGAGTGTGCGGAATGCGCTTCGGCGAGTAGGAAAAGAAAAAGTTTCATTAATTGAAGGAGGACTTTAATAATGGCAAAAGCTAAATTTGAAAGAACTAAGCCCCATTGTAACATTGGTACCATTGGCCACGTTGACCATGGTAAGACCACTCTGACTGCCGCTATCACCAAGACCCTGAACCAGAGACTTGGCACCGGCGAGGCTGTTGCATTCGACATGATCGACAAGGCTCCCGAAGAGAGAGAGCGTGGAATCACCATCTCTACCGCACACGTAGAGTATGAGACCGAGAAGAGGCACTATGCACACGTTGACTGCCCGGGCCATGCCGACTATGTAAAGAACATGATTACCGGTGCTGCCCAGATGGACGGCGCTATCCTGGTGGTAGCTGCTACAGACGGCGTTATGGCTCAGACCAAGGAGCACATCCTTCTGTCCCGTCAGGTAGGCGTGCCTTATATCGTAGTGTTCATGAACAAGTGCGACATGGTTGACGATCCTGAGCTTCTGGAGCTGGTTGAGATGGAAATTACCGAGCAGCTGGAAGAGTACGAGTTCACAGACTGCCCTATCATCCAGGGTTCCGCTCTGAAGGCCCTTGAAGATCCCAACTGCGAGTGGGGGGACAAGATTCTTGAGCTGATGAACACTGTGGACGAGTATATCCCCAATCCTCAGCGTGACACAGACAAGCCTTTCCTGATGCCTGTAGAGGACGTGTTCACCATCACCGGACGTGGTACTGTTGCTACCGGCCGTGTGGAGCGTGGTACTCTGAAGCTCAACGAGGAAGTTGAAATCGTTGGTATCAAGGAAGAGACCAGGAAGACCGTCGTAACAGGTATCGAGATGTTCCGCAAGATGCTGGATCAGGCTCAGGCCGGCGACAACATCGGCGCTCTGCTCCGCGGCGTTCAGAGAACTGAAATCGAAAGAGGACAGGTTCTGTCCAAGCCCGGCAGCGTTACCTGCCACAGAAAGTTCACCGCTCAGGTGTACGTTCTGACCAAGGACGAGGGTGGCCGTCATACGCCTTTCTTCAACAACTATCGTCCTCAGTTCTACTTCAGGACAACTGACGTTACCGGGGTCTGCAACCTGCCTGAGGGCACAGAGATGTGCATGCCTGGCGACAACGTTGAGATGACTATCGAGCTGATTCATCCCATCGCTATGGAGCAGGGTCTTACGTTTGCTATCCGTGAGGGTGGTAGGACAGTTGGTTCTGGTCGTGTTGCTACTATCATCGAGTAATTTTTGTAGAGCCAAATAGTAAAAATATGCATCGCAATCCTTTGAGAAATCAAGGGGTTGCGGTTTCTTAATGTCTAAAAATATTAGCGAACAAAAGGAAAAGCCGTTCCATGAGATTATTTTGCAAATCGGTAATAAAGACAATATGGGAGCAAAGACAGAGGACGGACAGCTTGCGGCAAAAATACTTGATAAATATATGCAGGACTTCCAACAGCGCAATCCTACATTGAGAGTTTTCTCTGCTTATCTCCACATGGACGAAGCAACGCCACATCTGCATATAGATTTTATACCCTATACGACTGGAAGCAAGCGGGGGCTTGAAACAAGGGTATCATTAAAAAAGGCACTGGCAGAACTCGGCTTCAAAGGCGGCACAAGGAGCGAAACAGAGCGTAACCAGTGGGTAGCGGCGGAAAAGGAACGGCTTGCGGAGATTATGTTGCAACATGGTATTGAGTGGGAGAAAAAGGGAACACATGAGAAGCATTTATCCGTTTTGGATTTTGAGAAAAAGGTGCGTGCAAAAGAAGTTGCGGAACTGGAACAGACAATTTTCGGCAGTAAAGAGGAATTATCTGATATTCTTCATCAGCAGATAACGGCAGGGCAGGAAACGGAGCAGATACGGAAAGAGAGCGAAGCAATCCGGCAGGAAGTATCAAAACTTTCCGCTACAAATCTTCTTTTGAAAGAGCAGACGGAAACATTGGCAGAGGATAAAGAAAAGCTGTTATCCGAAAATGAAAAGTTGGAGAAACAGCAGAAAAAGTTACAGCAGGACATTAACAAAATGGCGCAGTCAAAGGAAGTCATGGAGCGCAATATACACGCCTATGATGAAGATATGAAATGGCAGTTGGCAGAGCCGGGCGCATTGATGAGCGCAAAGGCATTCCGGGATAAAAAGGCTTTACCGCTTGTGGAGAAATTGAAAGAGGTCGTTAAAAATCTGACTATTAAATGCGTACAGCTTACGGAGCAAGGCAGGAAGCTGACCGCCAAAGTAGACGGACAACAAGTGCAGATTAGCCGCTTGACGGATAAAGTCATGGAGCAGAACGATACCATAGACCGATTGCAGGAAAAAGCGTCTGATTTGGAGCTTTTGGAGCGTCATTTAGGAAGGGAACAGGTACAGTCGATAGTGGAACGGTCAAAAGCATTAGAGCAGGCAGAAAAGGCAAATAAACGCCCGAAACGCACCTTAGAAATGAGCCGATAGGAAAGGGGATTGATAGGATATGACAGATATGGAGAAAAAAGTGATGATACGGCTGTGCGCTAAAATCGTGGCAGAAACAGACCTTTACGAAACGGATAAGGAAGTGCAGAATCTGATAGATTGGGTGTGTTTATCGGAGCAGATAAAAGAAAACAATAATACGATTCGTAATCTGATCGGGGAATATAAAAAGATAGAGCCGGATTGCCGGGAGGGAGTACGGACGCAGTTGGAGCGTATGAAAGAACTCTGCAAAGAGCGGAATAATCTGTATGAAAAGCAGAACGATTTGAAAGGACAGAAACAGAAGATTGAGAAGTCGTTGGAACGATAAAAGATGTGGGGCGTGGCGGTTGCTATGCCCCATATTTATTGTGGCAGATATCGGGAGAAAGTGCTATAATCGAAAGCATGATTTAAGATATGGGAGATGAAACGGTATGGAAATAAATGTTGAGGACAATTTTACACTGTTATTTGATAAAAATAATAATACGGCATATAAAGCATTACAGGCACTGCAAAAAGAATGTGAGAAATCAAACAGAGTATATTGTTATATGGATAAATTAGCCGATATGATTGACAGTGATAATTCCTACATTCGGACAAGAGGACTTACGCTGATTGCCTATAATGCTAAATGGGATAAGGATAATAAAATTGATGAAATTATAGACGAATATTTGAAGCATATAGAAGATGTGAAACCGATAACGGCAAGACAGTATATAAAATTGATGCCTATGATAGCAAAGAATAAGCCAGAATTAAAGTGTGATATTGTTTCTGCACTGCAAAAAGCAGATATATCTATTTATGCAGACAGTATACAACCATTGGTTTATAAGGATATTCAAAATTCTTTGGCAGAGATAGAGAAACTATAAATTAATTGGGATTTTAAGGAGTGTGGAGTAATGAATAACTGGTTTACAAAAGATGAAATTGATGCAAATACATATATTATCAGTGAATACCGCCATTGGGAGGAGACACATTGTTATCTGCTGAATGGAAATACCAGAAGCCTGCTTATTGATACAGGGCTTGGCATTTCCAATATCTATGAGGAAGTGCTGAAGCTTACCGATAAGCCAATTATGGCCGTTATCAAAATAGATGGGAAGATTATAGCTACAGGATGTTTCGTAGATAATCATATCACAAGAGTTTATGTGTTGCCGGAACAGCAGAAAATGGGCTATGGCACATTTATTATAAAGAATATTGTAGCTCAGATTAGCGAAAATTATGATAAGGCTTATCTGGATGCTTCACTGCCCGCAGCAGCACTTTATGGAAAGTTGGGCTTTTCTATAACAAAGCATGAACATTATCCAGTAGAAAATGGAGTGATACTTGCGTATGAGGTTATGGAAAAAGAACTTCATATAGATGCGGCAGATGAATTTGAATATAAAAGAGCTACTATAGAAAATATTGATGAACTGGTAAGAACAAGAATTATAGTCCTTCGTGCAGCAAATAGGCTGCTTGATGACGTGGATATGTCCATAGTGGAGCAGGAATCTTATGCATATTATAAGCGGGCGTTGGAGAGTGGTGAACATATCGCATATTTAGTATATGACAACGAGAAATTTATCGGTGCAGGTGGCGTGAGCTTTTATCAGGTCATGCCGACCTATCACAATCCAACTGGTAAAAAGGCGTATATTATGAATATGTATACGGCGCCGGAATATCGCAGACGGGGGATTGTATTTCGCACATTGGATTTACTAATAAAGGATGCGAAGGAACTGGGCGTGTTACAGATTGCGTTAGAGGCAACTGATATGGGGCGACCGTTATATGAAAAGTATGGCTTTGTGAAAATGGAAGATGAAATGGAGTTATAGCAATTATAGTGGCAGATACAAGGTGAAAATGATATAATCGAAAGTGTAGTTTATGAACAGGAGATATTAAAAAAATGAAAAGAACGATTCGAGAATTATTAGTGATGACAATAGCTACGCTGATTATTGCGGCGGCAGTATTTTTCTTTCTGATTCCCAGCCATGCGGCGGTCAGTTCAGTGTCTGGTCTGGCAATAGTACTGTCCAATTTTGTTCCCTTATCTGTGTCAGTGATTACAATGATCCTGAATGTTATTCTACTGATAGCTGGTTTCCTCCTTTGCGGACACGAATTTGGGTTCAAAACCGTATATACATCTATTCTGCTGCCAGTATTTCTTGGTATTTTTGAGTTCTTGCTACCGAACAACGGATCGATTTCCGGAGATGCCCTGCTAGACGTGGCCTGTTATATCTTTACTGTGAGCATTGGGCTTAGCATTCTGTTCAATATGAACGCGTCCTCCGGTGGGCTTGATATTGTGGCAAAGATACTGAACAGGTATTTGCATATGGATCTCGGCAAGGCGATGAGTATCAGCGGTATGTTGGTAGCGTTGAGTTCGGCATTTGTGTATGATAAAAAGACCGTGGTATTAAGTGTCCTGGGAACTTATCTGAATGGCATGGTGCTGGATCATTTCATTTTCGGACAGAACATAAAGAGAAGAGTCTGCATCATCTCAAAGGATAAAGAGAAGCAAATCCGTGACTGGATATTGTATACCCTGAAAAGTGGAGCAACCATTTATAAGGCAGAAGGAGCATATGGAGGTACATTCCAGAATGAGATTATTACGATTGTTGACAAAAATGAATACCAGAAATTAATGCAATATGTTACCAAGGAAGATCCGGCGGCGTTCATTACCGTTTATAATGTGAATGATATGCGTTATACGCCAAAGAACGGGAGAATTTAAAAGCTTTCCTGTTCTGTGACAAATAGCTATTACTACAATGATGAAACAAGGAGACGAAAGAATGAGTAATCCGACTGCTACTATTAAGCTTAACAATGGTAAGAAGATTGTTATGAAACTAAGACCTGAATATGCGTATAACGAAGTATGCAGCTTCATTAGCGCAGCAACAAAAGGATACTATAATAATTTTGCGATTCAACGCATTGTTCCGGGGGCATGGATTGATGTCAGCTACAATGCTTTCTTCAGAAAGGAATGTCAGTATTTCCTTCCGAACAGAATCGCAGAAGAGAGTAATGGAAACATCAAGGTGCCGGAACTTGGGGACGTGTGCCTGGGATATTTTTCAGATGAAGAGATTGCAGGAACCGAGTTTTTCTTTCCTTTGAAAAAAGTAGAAAAATTGGCTGGAAAGTGTCCTGTATTCGCACAGGTGACAGAAGGTGTCGAAGAACTGTTGAGAATGGAAAAGGTGGAGACATATCCCAATCCATATGAGCCGGTTGAAATCAACGTGCCGAGAACACCGGAAATTATTGTGAGTGTTGAGATTGAGACTTTCGGAGAGTCTTATCCGGAGCCTGATAAATTTTTCCCTGAACAGATTCCTGGTAACTGGCCGGTGTTTATTTCCCAGGTATGATACACGAAAAAAAGAAAAGTAACGATTTTAGATTATAAGGGGGTACATTATGCCTGATATTTTAGCTTTTACGATATTTGTACTGATATTTACAGTCGGTGAATATGTTGCCGTTAAGACGAAAGCAAACATAGACGTGGTTTTGTTTGTAGCAGCAGTCCTTCTGGTTGGGTTCTGGATAGGCCTGCCGGCATCCATTTATGAATTGTCAGGAATCCTGCCGATGGCTGGAATTGTCATTACGCTGCTAATCGTAGGTATGGGGAATATGATTGACTTTGCCGAGCTTAAAAGGCAGTGGAAGACGGTATGTGTATCAATTATCTCCCTGACGGCAGCATGTTTTGCGCTGGTATTCGTTGGTCAGTTCGTAATCGGTAAGGATTTTGCGCTTGCCGGCACACCGGTGTTCGGCGGGGGTACGGCCGCTACTGTGGCAATGAAGACAATCCTTCAGGAGAAGGGGAAGGAAGATTTGTCGGTATATATTACACTGCTGCTGGGCCTGCAGAGCCTTGTGGGGATTCCAGTATCCTCTCAGTTCCTCAAGAGAGCCGGCAGAGCATTCAAGAACAACAAGGCTGAGTTTGAAGTGTACAGCAGCGCAGTTCTTGGGGAGACAACGACTGCCAAGAAGCGGCTGATTCGTTTCCCGGAATCATTGGACAGACCATCCTTCCATTTGATGAAGCTTGGCGTTGTCGGCGTAGTTAGTTACTATTTTTCCGCAATTCTGCTGCAGCTGACAGGAATCAACGTAAGTTATATTATCGTTGCCCTGATTATGGGTACTATTTTCACTGAGATTGGATTCTTGGATGAGGATACGTTAGGGAAGACAGAGTCTTTAGGATTCATTCTGTTTGCCTGTGTTATCATTCTGTTTTCAGATTTCGCAACATGCTCGCCGTCAGACGTACTTGCACTTCTCGGGCCAATGGCATTCATTCTGTGCGTTGGCACATTCTTCGGATGTATTACGGGCTTTATATGTGGGAAGATTTTTAAAATCGAGCCGAACCTGGCAATCGTAATGTGCCTGACATGTATGTATGGATTCCCTGCAACCATGTATCTGTCGAAGGAGGTTGCGGAAGTAACGGCAGAGAATGAAATGGAGAGACAGACCATCGAAAACTATCTGCTTCCAAAGATGAATATTGCTGGTTTTGTAACCGGGAGCTTTGCCACAGTTCTTGCCGGAATTTTCGGGGGAATGTTGTAGGCATCAGTTTGAATGATTATCGAAAAGCAAACGGCTTGAAAGGACAGATATGGAAGTTTTTATCAAAGAATATAAAGAATATAATGAGAGCGAGATATTGAAGTTATACCAAAGTGTTGGTTGGACAAATTATGTAAATAACCCTGAAATGCTGAAAAATGCATACGAAAATTCTTTAAAGATCTATGCTGCTTATATGAATGATAAAATGGCGGGGATTATCAGAGTTGTAGGAGACGGTTTTTCTGTGGTATTTATTCAGGACTTGTTGGTTTATCCGAAGTATCAACGCAAGGGTATCGGGAAGGCATTGCTTGAAAAGATTTTATCAGAGTACAAGGATGTATATCAGAAACATTTACTTACCGACAATACAGAAAAGACTATTCAATTTTATAAGTCTATTGGATTTACAATGGATACAGATATGGGGTGTAGGGCATTTTCACAGTATAGAACTTTGCAAGAGCAATGACGCTTCAAGGGAAATTCACAAGCAAATAGGGCTTGCATAAAATATGTAACCCCTATTTGCTTTTAATATTAATTCATTTTCAGCTCTTCCACAATATTATTCTTCTTAATCACTCTCATGGTATACATCATCGTCAGGAACACCACCAGGAACACCCCGGCTGCCGCCACGGACAGATACCCCCAAGGCATCAGGAAATCCACATCCGCCCCAGCTCCCAGCGTCCGGTACAACGCCGCGCTGATAAGCCCGGTCAGCAGGAATCCATATACCAGCGAGCGAATCCCATAAATCAAACATTCAAAATTCATCATTTTCCGGAACCCTTTAGGCGACATTCCCATAGAACGCAGCATAGCGAATTCTTTACGCCTAAGCATCAGGTTCGTGGAAATGGTATGGAACACATTTGCCACAGCAATCAGAGAAATCAAAACCACAAAACCATAAGTCAGCACCTTGACTGCGACAAGGGTATTCCTGTCCGTCTCGTATTCTTCCATCAAATTTTCCATATACCCGCAATCCGACAAACGCTGTTCTTCCATCTGGGTTTCAAGTTTCCGGAACGTTTCGTTTGGATTCTCACATTGTATCCCATAGACGGCGCTGAGAAATTCTGTCTGAAAATTTTCATAGAATTTCTGGTACATACATTCCGGCAGAATCATAAAGATTCCATCTGTGTATTCCCCAAAAGACTCCGGCATCTGCTCAACGGGGTCTCCAAGCTCGAATTCCATCGTCTTGTGGAAACTTACGGCTCTTCCTTCATCGTCATACTCCAGATATCCGCCCTCAAACAACTGGTCAGTCTCTTCCGGGAAAATGGTTTCCTTCTCATACCGCTCAGTATCCGTGTTAAAATTTATTGCAGTATTCAGATATAACGCCTTCACATGGCCGCTGTCTTGATAGGAGGAAACTTCCACCTTTTGTTCCCGGGCAAATTGCCTGAAATCCGCATCATTTAAAATGAGCATATTTGCGTGAATCCAGACGGTGTCATCCGGAGCCGTTTCCGGCGTATCCCCCTCGGCAGACAATGTCTGGGAATAGATACTGAGAAGCCCTGTCTGCGCCCAATCCTTTGGAATGGCAAAATAAAAGGAGTCCCGATAATGTTTCGACACAGCCTGGATTCCTTCCGTCCGTTTCAGGACATGTTCTACGTCTGCCTCTCGTTCGTTTACATCTGCATAAAGGGTATACTTCAAATCCATCTCCGGCGCTTCCAGAACAAAAGCCCCCGTCTCTAACAGATACATATTAAACAGTCCCGCCGCCGTAAACAGCCCGATGCTCATGGTCAGAGAAATCACGGTGGCGCGGTATTTCCTGCGGTCACGCTTGTAATTCTTCTGCGCCATCATCCCCTCAAGCCCGAATAAGGATGAAATCCAGTTTCCCGTCTTGACTTCATTGGGCCTGATACGGATGTCCGTACTGGAACGGATTGCCTCCAAGGGCGTAATCTTGCGAATCCTTCTGGAAGGAATCCACACAGAAATCATAATCGTCACAAATGCAATGAAAGCCGCCGCCGCTACAGCCCAGATTGGGACATACAGCGGAATTCCCTTTTCCGTGCCATGAATCCAGTTGCTTAGCCCGCTTCCAATATAATGGAGCGTCACCCCGATTCCCCCGACTCCGGCAAGGATTCCCAGCGGGATGCCCACTGCGCTTACAAAAAATGCTTCATAGCGCATGGCGCGCCGGAGCTGCTTTTTCGTTGCGCCAATGGAGGAAAGAAGCCCGAACTGTACTGTCCGCTCCCGCATTGAAATGGAAAATGCATTGTAAATCAGTGAAATGGAGCCAGCCATAATGACTCCGACCAGAATCACCATAAGCCCTGTCAGCACAATCACCCAATTGGAGTTGTCCGCAATTCCAAGCCATCTCAGGAGAGAGTTGTTGTACATGACCGCCGTCCCGCCTTTTCCCAGGTTTTCATCTGAAAAATCAAAAACGTGGCGGGGCTGCTTCAATTCCAGAAATACGTCCTGATACTCTGTCTCCTCTTCCGTCGGGCCGGCCAGCACGTCATAACCCGGAGCCCAGAAGGACACGTCGGGCCAGGTAGCATAGACGCCCACCACGGTAAATGTCCGTGTCCCCGTTGGAGTAAATGTCTCGTCATCTTCATACTCATCATCCATATATTCATTTGACTGCCCGAGTCTGATGCCCTCATAGGAACGCTCGCCAAGTTCAAGCGTCAGCGTGTCGCCAATCTCCGTCTGGCTGCCCTCATCTTCATTTGCCAGCATAAATGCAGGAACGGCAATCTCATCCGCTGTCTTGGGCATCCGGCCTTCCTTCATGTGGGCGGGCAGCATCTCAAGGGCTTCCTTGGACAGTGAGCGCACATACAGATAAGGCATGGAAGGAGACTGCCTCACTACCGGTTCAAACCAGGCGTAGCCAAGGGTTTTCAGCACTGCCGCCTTCTCCACGTCTTCATGTCCCGAAAGGGAATGTGCCTGTTCAGAATCTGTGCCTGTGACGGCTACATGCCACTTGCCGTTTTGAGAAATGGAATAATCCACCAGAAATCTCTGGAAACTGGAGCCGAAGGTCGCCACTGCCGTAATCATAGAAGTAGATAAAATCACGCCGATTATGGTCACGATTGTCCGGACACGGTTTGCCTTCATAGTTTTTGCCGTTATTTTCGAGAAAATATTCATCGGCGGATCACCTCGTCTTTCACAATACGGCCGTCTTCCAAGGCAAGAATCCGGTCTGCCTGAAGGGCGATATTTTCATCGTGGGTAATCACAATGATGGTCTGGTGGTACACTTCATTGGAATAGCGCAGAAGTTTCATGATTTCCCGGCTATTCTCGCTGTCCAGATTTCCGGTAGGCTCGTCGGCAAGAAGGAGCGCCGGTGCGTTGAGCAGCGCTCTTCCAATGGATACACGCTGCTGCTGCCCGCCGGAGAGCTGGTTGGGAAGGCGCCCTTCCCTGTTTTTCAGCTTCAAAAGTTCTAACAGTTCCTCCATCCGTTTTTCGTTGATATCCCTGCCGTCCATCAACACCGGAAGAGACATATTTTCCCGCACATTCAGCACAGGAATCAGATTATAGAACTGGTAGATCAGCCCCACCTGGCGTCTGCGGAAGATAGCAAGCTCCTCCTCGTTCTGCCCATAGACATCCACGCCCCCGACCGTCACCTTTCCGGAGGTAGGGCGGTCAACACCGCCAATCAGATGCAGAAGCGTCGATTTGCCCGAACCGGAAGAGCCGACGATGGAGATAAATTCCCCACGGTTCGCTGAGAATGAAACATGCTCAAGCGCATGGACCGCATTTTCACCTTCCCCGTAAACCTTACAAAGATCCTCAATCCTTAATATTTCCATACGATTCCCCTTCTTAAAATAGACTCTCAGAAATGATGCAGATAATTTCCTGCATGCTTTACTCTCCTGATGTGCTTTCTAGTATATCCTGCCTACATTACCCATCCGTGACTATTCCATAACAAATCTGTCACTTAACGTATCATTTTAGCAATCCCTGATTAAAGAGAAGGACTTCCGACAGCACCACTAATCCTCCAAAGCCGATAGTATGAGAGTTTTATCCAACGAACAGCAGTTATGGACGGGCGGCTCCCAACACAGACAATTCAGGGACGTTTTTAATGGAGGTGAAATCCACTGCTTACGGAAACTTAGGAACGAAGGTTCTCCTGAGTTCCTTAGTTGCAGTTAGCAGTTAGTTCACCGAAATGTTGTCCCGTCTGTGTTGGGAGCCGCCCGTCCATAACTGCGTCCGCTACCCAAAACTCAGACCATCGCCTTATAAAACCGTATCCGAAACTGTCCGCCCCCTTCCTGTGCATTCTGCGCCCGTATCACCGCATTTTCCCGTGAAAGAATCATCTGCGCCAGAGCCAGCCCGATACCGAAACTATCCTTCCCCGCATTCTCTCCCCGGTAAAACCGCTCGAACAGATGGGGCAGATCTGCCTTTGGAATCCCAGGCCCCGAATCCGTAATCAGAAGCTCCGTGTAAAGCGGATTTTCCTCACAGCATATGGTCAGCGTCCCGCCATCCGGTGTATATTCCAGTCCGTTTTTGATTACATTCTGTACGGCTTCCAGCGTCCACCCATAGTCCCCGGTAAACGACGCACCGTCCGCCCCGCGGATGGCGCAGGACTTACAGTGAATGTCCATGGCAAGTTCAAAAGGCGCGATTGCATCCGCAAGGAATTTCTCCATAGAAACCGTTTCTTTTTGCAGTGAAATGCTCCCGGCTTCTAGTTTGGACATTTTCAGGAGCGCGGTGACAAGCCATTCGATTTTAGAAAGCAGCATTCCCGCCTCCCGGAGAAGCCTCCTTCTTGCATCCACGTCAAGTTCTGGGCTTCGCAGCCGTTCCAGAAGGATGTGGAGCGCAGTGAGCGGCGTCCGTATCTGGTGGGAGATATCGGCAAGGGCATCCGCAAGGGAAGTCTTCTCCTTTTGAAGAAGCGCCGCCTGTTCTTTTAACCGGATGGTCATCTTATAAATCTCATCCCGCAGGATTTCCAGATCTCCTTCCTGAAAATGTTGGAACTCTGGCCTGTCATTTCCATGCAGAATCTCATCGATTTGGCCCGCAAGCAGACGCATGCCCTGATAACGCCTGCTTTCCTTTGAAAGGTGCAATGTACACCAGAATAAACTGCAAAAAAACGCCGCAGCTGCAGCGTTCCTTCCTGACAGCATCCAACCGGCAAGGACAGAAAGAAGCGTTCCTGCCATGGACACCCCGATATATCTCACAAATCCTCTGTTGCGAAATCTCCACATAGTGTCATACCTCCATCCGATATCCAAGCCCGCGGACCGTTTTGATTATCTCCGGATTCTGGGGATCGCGTTCAATCTTGTCACGTAGTCGTTTGATGTAGACGGTCAGGGTATTATCGTTGACATATTCGCCGGCTATGTCCCAGATGTCTTCCAGTAATTGCCCGCGGGAAAGGACTTTCCCACGGTTATTTAAAAAGACAAGGAACAAGCGGTATTCTAATGCCGAGAGGAACAGTTCCTCCCCGGAACGGGTGACGACGCCCTTCTCGGTATCCACCTTCAGATCCCCTGCATAGACCGCGCCTCCGGATTTTCCGGCGCGTCTTAACACGGAACGCATCCGTGAGACCAGCTCCCGGGGGCGGAAGGGTTTGCTGATATAGTCGTCCGCGCCCATGTCCAGTCCTGTTACTACGGAAAATTCATCCCCAAGGGCAGTCAGGAATATGACGGGGATATCATATTTCGCTTTGATTGCCGTACAAGTACTGTAACCGTTTCCTTCGGCGAGCGTCACGTCAAGAAGGATGAGCTGTGGGTGTTCTATGTCAATTTGCTCCATTGCTTTGCGTTGTCCGTTGGCGGAAATGACCCCGAATCCTTCTTCTTTTAAAAATGCCGACAGATTCTCCACGATTGCCGGGTCGTCTTCGATTAATAGTATTTTAGTTCCTAACATGTCTGTACTCCTTGTATTTTCTTAAATTTATCATAAAATTGCGACGCCTTCAAGGTATAACATGGATTATTGAAAGTGTTTATGCTAAGATAAGGAGGATAAAAGTAGATTCATATGTTTGTACTGCATCAAAAAAGGAACAAAAAAGCAAGGAGAAACACAATGATAGAAATCCGGCATGTAACCAAATGTTTTGACAGCATCAAAGCCTTGAACGACGTGACGTTTACCATCCCCAAAGGCAGGATATTCGGCCTTCTTGGAACCAACGGAGCAGGGAAAAGCACGCTGCTTAGGGCGATGGCGGGAATCCTTGCATGCGACGCAGGAGAGATTCTGATAGAAGGGGAGGCGTGTTACGATAATCCGCAGGGGAAGGAACGGTTTTTTTACCTGCCGGACGACCCATACTATTTCCCCAATGCAACCATGGAGACCATGACAGATTTTTACCGCAGGCAATACCCGGGCATGGAACCGGAAGCTGTGGAGTACATGGCAGAGCGGCTGGAACTGGACGCCCGAAGGCCTTTGCGCACATTTTCCAAAGGAATGAAGAGACAGGCGTTCTTGATTCTTGCCTTGTGTGCGAATACGGACTACCTGCTGTGCGACGAAGTGTTTGACGGGCTTGACCCCGTAGTGACGGAAGTGATGAAGGATTTGTTCCTCCGGGAAATGAAAGAACAAGACCGTACGGTGGTGGTTGCCGCCCATAAGCTCAAGGATTTGGAGGAGTTCTGCCAGGATATTGCAATCCTGCACAAAGGCGGGATGCTGCTTGCCGGGGATATGCGCAGGAAAGCGGGGGAGGTCTATAAGATTCAGTGTGTGTTCGACGGAGAAATGCACGAGAAAGCAGAGGAACTCCTTCATTCATATCTGGATGTGGTAAAGTTCCGGCAGGAAGGCTATTTTACAACCTTAATCGTAAAAGGACAGAAAGCAGAAATCTTAGGGCAGATACAAAAAAGAAATCCCGTGTTCTGCCGGGAGGTTCCTATGACGCTTCAGGAGGTATTTCTTGCGGAAATGGAGGGGAGCGGTTATGACGTGGGCAAAGTATTTCAGTAGATGGTTTCGGGAAGCGGGGCGTTCCCATCTTGCGGCAGTACTCTCATGGGGATTCCTGTCGCTCTATATGCTCATGATGCTGATGGAGGTTTCCGCAGATGGGGAATATGTTTTTTTCGGGATTGGGAGCATGGAATTATGTATCTTGTGCGCCGGGCTTGGGCTTGCATTTTCTATGATTGAGTTTTTCTACCTGTTTCAGGGCAGGCAGCAGGATTTCTATTATAGCCTTCCTGTGAAGAAAAGTACGGTATTCTTTAGCAGATATGTCCATGGAGTTTGCCAGTTTTTTGCGCCGCTTCTGCTGACCCAGATGATCCTTGGGGTATATGGGGCGATGAACAGCCAGAAGTTTGCCCCATATGCAGGAGGTTATCTGGGGAGGAGCATCGGGGCGTCGATGCTGGTTTTTCTAGTATTTTATCATACGGGAATGCTTGCCGTAGCCATTGCGGGGAAGATTGCGGCGGCAGTAGCGGCGGCAGCGGTGTTCCTTTTTTATTTTCAGGCGGCGGTACAGAATCTTTTTTATGGATATGTAGAGGAATTTTACCAATATTTTTACCGGATTCCTCTTTTGGAAGAAGTGAAAGAGATTCTGGCGCCATTGGGGATTGCCAAGGGACTGATGGGAACGGAAGTCTATGACTGGCAGGAGGTATGGGAATATGTGCCGGAGGGAAAGGTCATTGCTGCGGCAGTTCTCTGGGCAGGGATATTCTTTGGGCTGGCTGTATTGGCGCACAGGAGCCGGAAAACGGAGATGACAGGTCGTGTGTTTGTAAATATCCTGGCGGAGCGTGTTCTGGAAGCGGCTGTTTCATTGTTTGCTGGGATGGGGCTTGGATTGCTCATCATGGATGGGGCGCAGGTGAAAGGGCATGGTGCAGCGGCAGTGTTGGCGATGGGTGCCGGAGGCATAGCGGGTGTATGCGGGATACATTTGTTGACAGAGTGCCTTGTGCGGATGCCGGGAGCATCCCTTGGCCGGAGAAAAGGGCAGATGTGTGCAGTCAGCATTTGTGCGTTTGCCGTAGGATGTGCTTTTCTAGGGAATCAGGGCAGGTTTGACGGGTATGTACCTGAGCGCGGGCAGGTTCTTGAGGTGGCCGTGAGCGTCGGCGGGATTGATATGGGACAGAAACAGTTTATACGCGGGGAAAACGGGGATGATTCGATTGCGGAGGAAAGGCTTTTGCGGTATTCGCTGGCGGAGGATGAGAGCATTGACGAGGGGATGGCGTGGATTCAGGGAGTGGTTTCCGGGCTAGAGCATGGTCGGGATGCAGATGCAGTGCATGGTGAAGTGAGAGAAGCAAAAGAGGATAGACTTACGTCGGCAACCGTTTGCTATCATTTTAAGGACGGCAGCAGATGTTACAGGCGCTATCCGCTTAACGGGGAGGCATTAGAGTCATTTTCCCGGGTGTATGAAACGGAAGAATATAAGAAACGGGCGTATCCGCTGGTGGAAGTTGCGGATATTACAAAGGGGCAGGTCACATGGTCGGACGGTGTGGCAAAGAAAATGCTGGCAATGTCAGAATCGGACAAGGCGGCGATGCTTGCAGCGTATAAGAAAGACATTGCGAGGCTTAGGATGGAGATGTTGGGGACGGCATTTCCTATTGGATTTATGGAAATTATTTCCGAGGTAGATGGAATTTATCTGGAGGCAATGATTTATCCCTTCTTTGAGAGGACTTGTAAAATACTTGAGGAAGCGGGGGCTGATGTGGGAAAATCTCTTGTAGATTATGGAATTACGTCGGTGAAAGTAAAGGCTTCGTCTCCGGCGGGGCAAGGGTATTCCGGGGGTGTGCATATGCAGTTCTACGACAAGGAGAATGACATTGCCAAGTGGAGTGAGAAATTGATACCGGATAGCTTTGCGGTACAGCCTGTTCTGCGTCCGGTGGATTCTTCTGTGCAGGCCGAAGTACAGGTGGAAGATGAAGCCGCTAACGGCGCGGTGGTCGTGGATTGTTATGGAGTGGAAGAAAGGGGCGGAAAGTAAATGGAAACAGGGGAACCTGAGGTGCTGTTGATGGGAGCGGCGATTATTGACGTGCTGGTCCGTCCGGCCGATGAAGAGGTATTTCGGACAGGCTCTTATCCGGCAGAGGATATCCGGATGTCGGTAGGCGCGGATGCGCTGAATGAGGCGACTGTGCTTGCCCGTATGGGGAAGCCCGTCCGGCTTGTCACGGTGATTGGAAATGATTTGGCGGGAAGGTTTCTGATTGAACACTGCAGGCGGGAGGGAATCGGGCTTTCAGACGGATGTGTCCGGGACGGTATGGCAACGGGAATCAATGTGGTGCTGGTAGGGGAGGATGGAAGACGGAATTTTCTTACGAACGCCAGTGGGAGCTTGCGGAAATTATGTCTGGGAGATATTCAGACGCCATTTCCGAAGAGTGTGAAGATTGTCTGTTTTGCCAGTATTTTCGTGTTCCCGCAGATTGGGGCGAAGGAGCTTGCCTGTATCTTTGCACAGGCCAAGAGACAGAATAAGATTGTGTGTGCGGATATGACGAAATGTAAGAATAGGGAGACCGTGGAGGAGATGGCGGAGGCATTTTCCTATATTGATTATTTACTGCCAAACGACGAGGAGGCGATGCTTCTTACCGGGAAGGAGACGGTTTCTTTGGCGGCGGCGGAGCTTTTGAAAACGGGCGTGGGGAATGTGGTGGTTAAGTGCGGCCGGGATGGATGTCTGGTGATGAACCGGGAAGAATCTTATATGGTGCCTGGGAAAACAGGGACGCCGTGCGTGGATACTACGGGAGCGGGAGACAGCTTTGCGGCGGGATTTATTTTCGCATTGTCGAAGGGGCGGCCGCTAAGGGAATGCGCGGAGTATGGGAATGAATGCGGAGCGAGGGCGGTTGCTGTGGTGGGGGCGACGGAGTGGTTGAAAGGAGAAACATGTTATGGCATACTCACACGAAATTATTCTGCCGAATGATGATATCCCCTTTAAGATGTTCATCTTCGAGGGAAAGGACGGCAATTATGTGCGCAAGAAGCATTGGCACAGGTCGATTGAGATTTTTGCGCTTTTCGAGGGTGAATTGGAATTCTATGTAGATGAGGCGCGGTATTCGCTGCGGCCGGGAGAATTTATGCTGGTGAATTCCAATGAAATTCATTCTATTTTTTCCCCAAAGCGGAATCAGACAGTGGTTCTGCAGATTCCGCTTACCACATTTGAAAAATATTATACAGACGAAAAATTTATCTATTTTTCCCATAGTTCCAGATTGCAGGATGAAGAAGTCATGCATCTGCTTAGGGATATGTACCACACTTATCATGAAAAGCCGTGTGGGTATGAGTTGAAGGTTCAGGGGCAGTTCTATATGCTTCTTTATATTCTTGTGACAAAGTATCGCGAAACGGACGTGAATGAAAAAGTAATCCAAAATAGCCGGAAACTGGATAGGCTTTCCCAGATTACCGCTTACATGGAAGAAAACTATAGGGAAGATATTTCGCTGGAAAGCCTGGCGGAGATCTTCGGGTATTCGGCGACGTATCTGTCCAGGATGTTCCGGAAATATGCGAAGACGAATTACAAAGCATGTCTGGATGATATCAGGCTGGAGCACGCGGTGAAGGATCTTGCGGATACAAGGCTTCCGATTGGGGAAGTCGTACTTAGGAATGGGTTTCCGAACAGCAGGGCTTTTGTAAAGGTATTCAAGAAGCGGTATGGGATGCTGCCGAAGGAATACCGCAGGATGATGCAGCCTTTTTCTTAAAGATTTCTTAAAGAAGGAGGTTCAGATTGTACTTCGTGACAGGATGTGCTATACTCAAAAGCAAGAATTCTAGAAGGCATTCGTCTTTTATATTCTCACAGACAGTTCGTCTGATGTTTACCTGATAATATTTTAGAAGGCAGAATGTTACTGCCGGTCATTTTGCGCATGTATGTGGTAACATTTCTGCAGACAGCACACTAGGCAGAAAGGGGGATTATGGCATGGAGAAAGCGCAATATCGATATAGAGCCGCAGAAAACGTATAAGCCGGGGTATCCCATTGAGAAGCGGGGAATTTATTATCTTGCGCGGCGGTTGTCTTCCCAGCTGTCCTTGGCTCTTGAGGGGACGGATTACTCCCAGTTGACAAAATGTTACAGTATTTGGATTTGCCGGGATGATGTCCCGCCAAAAGAGCGTTACAGTATATCCTTCTACGAGATGGCCAACACGAAGAATACTGCGCCGAATTCTATAGCGAAAGAAAATTATGATTTGATGACGTTAGTAGTTATCAAATTGGGGAATGAGGTGTATAATGGGGGAAAGGAAGATGAAGGATATGAACTTTTGCATTTCCTGAATGCAATTATGTACCCGCATAAGGAGGACTTTATGGCTACGGTGACGGAGTACATTGATTATCCTGAAAATACGGATCTGTGGAAGGGGGTAACACAAGTGAGCAGCTTGGAGCAGGTTATCTTTGAAGGGGCTATCGATGATGCATTAAAGTTTGTAGAAAGAGAAACAAGGGAAGTCAGGGAAGCGCTGTATCGAGAGAAAGAAGAAGCAGAGAGGGAGAAAGAAAAGATAAGCCGGGAGAAAGAAGAGGTAAGCCGGGAGAAAGAAGAGGTGAGCCGGGAGAAAGAAGAGGTAAGCCGGGAGAAAGAAGAAATAAATCGAGAAAGAGAAGAGGTAGAACGAAAGAAAGAAGAAATAAACCGAGAGAGAGAAGAGGTAAATCGGGTGAGAGAAGAAGTGTGTCAAGTCAGAGAAGAAGTGTGTCAAGTCAGAGAAGAAGTGTGTCAAGCCAGAGAAGAAGTGTGTCAAGCCAGAGAAGAAGGAATCCAAGCGATTATTTTAGACAATTTGGAAGAACAGGTTCCAAAGGAAAGAATTGTTCTGAAGCTTCAAAAGCATTTCAATCTTACGAAAGAGAAGGCAGAGCATTACTATAAAAAGTATGCCTGATTTATTGTGGTAAAAAAGCATCACAAATATAGAAGGGGAACAGCAGAAAATGTGCTGTTCCTTTTTGTAAAAGACAAAAAAATACCATAAAAAGGCTAATTATTGCGTTGTATGCCCATAAAAAAGTTGATAAAATGACATTAATAAGCAACAACGCAAAAAGGAGAGAAGAAATATGGAGATTCAGAAGGTAACAGATGCCGCCTTCGGTGTCTACGGAAAAGTTCTGACAGGATATGACTGTGCCGAATTGTTGGAAGTGATGAAGCGGCAGCCTTGTCCGGCGGATGATGTGGTCTATGTCCCGTCTGTGGAAGCTTTGGAGAAGCTGTCAGTGGCAGAGGAGCTAAAAAAACGTGCATACGGCGGGCTTCCGATTCAGGTCGGGTATTGCAATGGGAACAACCGAAAACTTAATGCCGTGGAGTATCATCGCTCATCGGAGGTAGATATTGCAGAGAGCGACTTAATTCTCTTGCTTGGAAAGCAGCAGGATATTGAAGCAGACCATACATACGATACGTCTAAGATTGAAGCATTCCATGTGCCTGCGGGGACGGTTGTGGAATTATATGCGACGACGCTTCACTATGCGCCTTGCAGTGCGAAAGAGAGTGGATTCCGCTGTGTAATCGTATTGCCAAAGGATACGAACCTGGAGCTTGACTTTACGTCCGCAGCCGAGGGCGAAGATAAGCTGATTACAGCAAAGAATAAATGGCTGATTGCACATGAGGATGCAAAGATTAACGGAGCATTCTGTGGATTAAAAGGAGAGAACATTACGTTGTAATAATGCGATTGAAAATACCATTAATATGGCGGAATGGGTATAAAGTAATAAGAAAAATAGGAGGATTAGAACAATGAACAACATGCCAGAATTAAAGATTGGTGTAGTAGCGGTAAGCCGTGACTGTTTTCCAGAGAGCCTGTCCGTGACGAGAAGGGCAAACTTAATGAAAGCATATACTGAGAAATATGGTGAGGAAGGAATCTATGAATGTCCGATCTGCATCGTGGAGAGTGAAATTCATATGGTACAGGCCTTAGAGGATATCAAGGCGGCAGGATGCAATGCGCTGGTGGTATACCTTGGAAACTTTGGTCCGGAGATTTCCGAGACACTTCTTGCGAAGCATTTTGAAGGTCCGAAGATGTTTATCGCAGCAGCAGAGGAGCGGGGCGACAATCTGGTACAGGGGCGCGGCGACGCATACTGCGGTATGCTTAACGCAAGTTATAATCTCAAGCTTCGCAATGTAAAGGCATATATTCCAGAATACCCGGTGGGAGACGCGCAGGAATGTGCGGATATGATTCACGAATTTGCCCCCATTGCAAGAGCAATTGTAGGGCTTAGCGAATTAAAGATCATCAGTTTCGGCCCAAGACCGCTGAACTTCCTTGCATGCAACGCGCCGATTAAGCAGCTCTATAATCTGGGCGTTGAGATTGAGGAGAACTCAGAGCTTGACCTGTTCGAGGCATTTAACAAACACGCCGGGGACGAGCGGATTCCTGCAATCGTGAAAGAGATGGAAGCAGAGCTTGGCGCAGGCAACAAGAAGCCAGAGATTCTTGAGAAACTTGCCCAGTACGAACTGACATTGAAGGATTGGATTGAGGCACACAAAGGATACCGCAAATACGTTGCACTTGCAGGGAAATGCTGGCCGGCATTCCAGACACAGTTTGGATTCGTGCCTTGCTATGTCAATAGCCGGCTGACTGCACAGGGAATTCCGGTATCCTGTGAAGTGGACATTTACGGTGCGCTTAGCGAGTTTATCGGAACAGTGGTAAGCAACGATGTGGTAACGCTCCTTGATATCAACAATTCTGTGCCTAATGATATGTATGAAGAAGACATTCAAGGCAAATATGACTATACACAGCAGGATACATTCATGGGCTTCCACTGCGGCAATACGGCGTCTAAAAAGCTGTCCTTCTGCGAGATGAAGTACCAGATGATCATGGCAAGGGCTTTGCCTGAGGAAGTGACTCAAGGGACACTGGAAGGGGATATCGTACCCGGGGACATCACGTTCTACCGCTTGCAGAGTACGGCGGACAATCGGCTGCGTGCATACATTGCGCACGGTGAGGTTCTTCCGGTAGCAACACGTTCCTTTGGAGGCATTGGGGTATTCGCGATTCCGGAGATGGGCAGGTTCTACCGCCATGTGCTGATTGAAGGAGGCTATCCACACCATGGTGCAGTTGCATTTGGACATCACGGAAAGGCATTGTTTGAAGTATTCAAATACATCGGGGTGCCTGTGGAGGAGATTGGGTATAACCAGCCTGCAGGCGTGAGATATCCGACAGAGAATCCGTGGAGAGCTTGTTAGGAGGAAAAAATGTTATATATAGGAGTAGATTTGGGAACATCCGCAGTAAAGCTGTTATTGATGGATGGCGATGGAAAGATTCACAAGATTGTATCAAAAGAGTATCCGTTATATTTCCCGCATCCGGGATGGTCTGAACAGAAGCCGGAGGACTGGTTTTCACAATCTATGGCGGGAATCAGGGAGTTAGTCGGCGAATGCAATAAAAGCGAGGTTGCAGGAATCAGCTTTGGTGGACAGATGCATGGTCTGGTGGCTTTGGACAAAGAGGACAAAGTTATCCGCCCGGCAATCCTCTGGAACGACGGACGGACCGGGGAAGAAACAGACTATCTGAATCATGAGATTGGAAAGGATAAAATATCCGAGTATACGGCGAATATTGCATTTGCAGGATTTACCGCGCCTAAGATTCTCTGGATGAAGAAGCATGAGCCAGAGAATTTTGAGAAGATTAGCAAGATTATGCTGCCTAAGGACTATCTGGCGTACTGCCTGTCCGGCTCATTTTGCACAGATGTTTCCGACGCATCCGGTATGCTGCTCATGGATGTGAAGAACCGCTGCTGGTCCAAAGAAATGTTGGAAATCTGCGGCATTACAAAAGAGCAGCTTCCTAAGTTGTATGAGAGCTATGAAGTGGTCGGGACTTTGAAGCCTGAGATTGCAAAACAGCTAGGTTTATCTGACCAGGTAAAGGTCATCGCAGGGGCGGGAGATAATGCGGCTGCTGCAGTCGGAACCGGGACGGTCGGGGACGGTATGTGCAATATTTCCCTTGGGACGTCCGGGACAATCTTTATCTCGAGTAAGTCATTTGGCGTTGACCAGAATAATGCGCTGCATTCTTTTGCTCATTCCGACGGGCATTACCACTTGATGGGGTGTATGTTAAGCGCAGCGTCCTGTAATAAATGGTGGAATGAGGATATCCTGAAGACGAAGGATTTTGCGGCGGAGCAGGCGGATATTACGAAATTAGGAGAAAATCAGGTATTCTATCTTCCCTATCTGATGGGAGAGCGTTCTCCCCATAACAATCCAGATGCGAGGGCAATGTTTATCGGGATGTCTATGGATACAACGAGGGAGGACATGACGCAGGCGGTATTAGAGGGCGTTACGTTTGGCCTTCGGGATTCTTTGGAGGTGGCAAAGAGTCTGGGGATTCAGATTGAACGCACGAAGATCTGCGGAGGCGGTGCAAAGAGCCCGCTCTGGAAGAAAATTCTCGCCAATATTATGAACCTCAAGGTAGACGTCATCGAGAGCGAAGAAGGACCGGCCCTTGGCGGCGCTATGCTTGCAGCCGTGGGATGTGGAGAGTATCCGGATGTGGAGACAATTGCGAAGAAGGTTGTGAAGGTCGTGGATACGGTAGAGCCGGAGCCGGAACTGGTGGCGAAGTATGAGGAGAGATACCAGAAGTTCAGGAAGATTTATCCTACGGTGAAAGAATTGTTCTAACAGACAACAGCAGGCAGGTGCAAAGATTCAAGTGGTAAACTGATCTATGCACCTGCTTTTTCGTCTATAGCTGCCTCAGCACATCTTCCACAGAATCCGTCACATCGGTGGCATACTCTGCGACCCCGGGCGCACCGTCGGACATGGCATAGCTCCTTCCTGCAAATTGCAGCATCTCCACATCATTATATTGATCGCCAAAAGCCATGCACTCTTCCGGCTTAATTCCCAGATGCGCCGCTAAGCCTGCAAGCCCGGTTCCTTTATTGGCGTTAGGCGCAATAAAGTCGATCCAGATCATCCCGGATGTGACAGCCTTGATCTCGGATTCAAACATTTTCTGGAAATAAGCTTCAATATTATCAGCCCCCGTAAAATCACAGACTGCAATCTTCAAGAAGGGCTCCGTGACGTCCTCTAGCCTGTCCACTGTCTTCATATCATAGCGGAGCACCTCCCGGATGTGCCGTATAAAAGCAGGATCCGTGGAATCCGTATAACATGCGGACTCACAGGACAGGAGACAGTGGCATCCGCCCCGTTCCCGGATAGCCTTAAAAATACGCAGCCCCAGCTCCCTCTCAATCAGGCCCTTTGAGATGACCTGATCACGGCATACGCACAGAGAGCCATTTTCCGCAATATAATGGATATCATCTTTGACCGGCGCAAAGAGAAGACGCAGATTGTAGTACTGCCTCCCGCTTGCGGCGGCAAACTGTATCCCCTTTTCTTTTAACCGCCTCACGAGCTCGCAGAACCCTCCGGGCAATTCCTGCGCTCCATTTTTTAATATTGTACCGTCAAGGTCGCTTGCAATTAATTTTATCATAGATAACTCCTTTGTGTTGTCAGCAGGTTCACTTCCTGCATTATAAAATGCAAAAATACGAAAGTCAAGTGAATTTGATGCTTGGATGTGTTGCGATTTACGGGCGGGGATATTATAATGTAGAAGGAAATGAAATGGCAGAAAGAGAGGATATATAGAATGAAAATAGGAATCGGCAACGACCATGCGGCGGTCGCAATGAAGAATGAAATTATGGAATATTTAAAAGAACTGGGACATGAAGCCGTGAATTACGGGACAGACAGCAACGAAAGCTGCAGTTATGCCGTATACGGTGAAAAAGTGGCAAGGGCAGTTGCAGCGAAGGAAGTTGACCTTGGAATCCTGATTTGCGGGACCGGCGTAGGAATCTCCCTTGCCGCTAACAAGGTAAAGGGAATCCGGGCGGCAGTATGCTCCGAATCATGCACGGCCCGTCTGGTCAGGCAGCATAACAACGCCAATATCCTTGCCTTCGGCGCAAGGATTATCGGAATCGAGACGGCGAAAGAGATTGTGAACGCATGGCTTAGCGCAGAGTTTGAAGGCGGAAGGCATCAGGAGCGGGTAGACATGATTACGGCAATCGAGGAAAAAGAAGCATAAGATAAGGGGAAGGCATACATGGCAGCAATTATATTTGACGTAGACGGCACGCTTTGGGATTCCACGGAGGAAGTGGCAGTTTCATGGAATCAGGCAATCCGGGAACGCACCAGCCTTGAACGCGTGCTGACGGGAGAAGAACTCAAGAAAGAATTCGGAAAGCCTCTTGACGAGATTATGGACGACCTGTTCCCGGAACTTAGCAAGCCTGAGAAGGAGGAACTGGCATACCATATGTATCAATATGAGAATGCGCATATAGAGGGTGCGCCGTGTATCCTCTATGAAGGGATGCCTGATACGGTCCGCAGACTAAGTGAGAAATATCCACTGTTCATCGTAAGTAACTGCCAGTCAGGATATATCGAGGCGATTCTCAAAAACACAGGGCTTGGGGACTGTATCCGGGATTTTACCTGTCCGGGGGATACGGGGAAATTAAAAGGCGATAACATCCGGATTATCATGGAGCGCAACGGTATTGAAGACGCCGTGTATGTAGGCGACACAAATGGGGACGCTAAGGCCTGCAAAGAGGCAGGGATTCCCATGATTTATGCGGCATATGGATTCGGAGAGGTAGAGGGCGGTTATGTGACGATACATTCCTTTGGGGAACTGCTTGACATTGATTTTGATAAAGTGAAGTAGGATTTTATCAATGTTAGAATGAGGAAATATCATGAGTACGGAAAAAATAAGCGCAAATGAAATTAAGGCGAAGAACAGGCAGAACATCTATCACTATATTAGAGAGCGCGGCTCGGTATCTAAGCAGGAGATTGTTGTAGATATGCAGCTGAGCCTCCCCACAGTGACCTCAAACCTGGATTATTTGAAGAAGCAAGGGCTGATTGACACTTCCGGCAAAATCAGGAATACGGGAGGGCGCAGCGCCACCGCGTTTTCTTATATCAAGGATGCAAGGATGGCGATTGGCGTTGATATCACGGCGAACCACATTACGGCTGTGGCCGTTAATTTGTCCGGCGACATCGCCAGCATGGAGCGGCGGCGGATTCCGTTCAATCTGGAAGACGACGCATACCTCCGGGAAATCGGCAAAGTGGTAGAGTGGGTAAAAACAGAGGCAGAGATTGCAGATGAGAACCTTCTTGGGGTCGGGATTTCCGTACAGGGTCTGGTATCAGATGACGGAGAGTATATCGAGTATGGGAAGGCTTTGGACTTTACAAAACGGCGGCGGGAAGAGATTGCCGCATATGTACCCTACAGAAACCGCCTGATTCATGATTCCTATGCGGCCGGATACCGGGAAACATGGACAGAACGTAATTTCCAGAATGCATTTTATATTAGTTTAAGCAACAGTGTGGGAGGTTCGGTCATTATCGACGATGCAATCTATGAGGGAAATACCCATAAAGGCGGCGAAATCGGCCATATGGAAGCAGTATCCGAGGGCGGAGGATTATGTTACTGCGGAAGGCGGGGGTGTTTCGACACCGTCTGCAGGGCCGGGAAACTTGCAGGATACACGGACGGCAGCCTGGAAGAATTTTTCCATGTCTTGGAGCAGGGAGACGAAACTGCAGAGAAATTGTGGGACGAGTATCTGGAACATCTTGCAAGGGCAATCCACAATATCCGGATGCTGTTCGACGGTATGGTAATCCTGGGTGGATATGTGGGAGCGCACATGGGGAAATATCTGGACGACATCTGCCGGAGGGTAGATGAGAAAAATCCCTTTGGCGACAGGGCGCAGGATTATCTTGTGGAATGCAGGTACAAAGTAGAGGCTTCGGCAGCAGGAGCGGCGTTGTTCTACATTGATGAATTTTTAGACCTTTCCTGTTGAAATTTCAGTACGTTTATGTTATTATATCCATAGTTTAGAAAATGCTTGAATAAACTGATTAACAAAGTGAGGAGGCAGAGGGAATGAGACGTGGGACGAATAGCCTGGAAGTAAAAAAGCTGAACAGGAACCGGATATTCCGCTATGTACACAGCCAGAGTGAGACAAGCATGCCGGACATCTCTGCCGCGTTAGATATCAGCGGGCCTACGGTCCTGACTATCGTTAAGGAATTAAAAAGCGCCGGGGTCGTGGAAGAAGTGGGAGAGCTTAAATCCACCGGAGGACGGAAGGCGAAGGCAATCGCCAGCGTCAGGGATGTCAGATATGCCGTCGGGATGGATATCACAGAGAATCATGTAGGGTTTGTCTATACAGACCTTGGCAGGAAAGCGCTGAAGCATGAGCGTATCCGTAAGCACTTTCGTAATGAGGAATCTTATTTCCGTGAGATTGGGGAACTTCTCGGGGAGTTCGTAGCCAGGAACCGAATTCCGGAAGAGAAGATAGAAGGGGTTGGAATCGCCCTTCCGGGAATCGTGGACAGACAGAAGAACATACTGAACGGCTCCCATGTACTGGGAATCCATGAGGTATCCTGGGAAAAGTGGGCGGCGCATATCCCCTACCCCTGCGAACTGCTGAACGACGCCAACGCCGCCGCCATCACGGAAGATGTATGCTGTAAGAGGCCGGAGAGCAACCTGGTTTATCTGTCGCTGAGCAATTCTGTAGGGGGAGCAGTCATTTTTGCGGATGAGATGAAGAGCAATGAGGGAATACCGGCAATTACGGATAACACAACCATGTATATGGGAAATAACTGGCGCAGCGGAGAGTTCGGGCACATGGTAATCCATCCAGAGGGAAAGACCTGCTACTGCGGCAAGAAGGGATGCCTGGACGCATATTGTTCGGCATTAAACCTTGCAGAACTGGAAGACGGGAACCTGCGCGCCTTTTTTGATAAAATGGAGTCCGGCAAGGAAGAGTACCGGCAGATATGGGACGAATATCTGGGAAATCTTGCGATTGCAGTAGATAACTTGCGGATGTGTTTTGACTGTGAGGTTGTCTTGGGCGGGTATGTAGGCAATTACATGAAACCGTATATCGGGCGTTTTCAGTCTCTCGCCGCCGAAAAGAACATTTTCAGCGGAGGCGGGGACTATGTCCGGGTTTGCCAATGCCGGGAAGAGGCGTCTGCATACGGGGCAGCATTATATCAGATAGAAAAATATATTTCAAAAATATAAGGAGGAACAGTGAGATGGAAGGAACAATGAAGGTAGCTGTAATGAATGGAATCGGCGAGATGGGGTATACCGAGAGGCCAATTCCTGTACCGCAGGACAATGAGGTGCTGGTGAAGCTTGAGTATGTAGGAATCTGCGGAAGCGACATGCACTATTACGAGACTGGCAGAATTGGGGATTTTGTGGTAGAACCCCCCTTTGTACTGGGACATGAGCCCGGCGGGGTTGTGGTAGGGGTAGGAAAAGACGTGACCCATTTAAAGGTCGGCGATCACGTTGCATTAGAGCCTGGGAAGACCTGCGGAAAGTGTAAATTCTGTAGGGAAGGAAAGTATAACCTCTGCCCGGATGTGGTATTCTTTGCGACGCCGCCGGTGGACGGCGTGTTCCAGGAGTATGTGGCACATGAGGCGGCTCTGTGCTTCAAGCTGCCTGACAACGTAAGTACACTAGAGGGTGCGTTGATTGAGCCGCTTGCAGTCGGTTTCCATGCGGCAAAGCAAGGCGGCGCCCAGGCGGGACAGACGGCGGTAGTATTTGGCGCAGGCTGTATCGGGCTGGTATCCATGATGGCGTTGAAGGCATGCGGCGTATCCAGAGTTTACGTGGTAGATATTATGGAAAAACGTCTGGAAAAGGCGATGGAGCTTGGCGCAGACGGCGTCATCAATGGCAGGGAAGAGGATGTGCTGGCGAAGGCGAAAGAACTGACCGGCGGGGAAGGCTTCGACCTTGCGATAGAGACGGCCGGCACGGAGATTACCACGAACCAGGCGATTCAGGTAGTGTGCAAAGGGGCGAATATCGTACTGGTAGGCTATGGCAAGACTGGCATGATGAACATGATGATGAGCCTGGCGCTGGATAAGGAGATCACATTTAAGACCGTATTCCGTTACCGTCACATCTACCCCATGGCGATTGACGCGGTGGAGCAGGGCAGAGTCAACCTGAAAGGGATTGCGACCCATATCTTCGATTTTGACGATATCCAGACGGCGATGGATAGGAGCGTCAATGAAAAGGCAGAGATTGTGAAGGCTGTGGTAAAGATTGCAAAATAAAAGATAGAAGCATTTAAGAGGTGAAAACCGTTGAAAAAAGCGGGTTTCGCCTCTTTTTCGCTTATATCGGAAATTGTGCGCACCTAAAAAATATATAAAAATAATAAAAAAATGTTGAAATCTATGGTAAAATATGCTATTATATAAACAATTTAAAAAAGACTTAATTAAATACATTAATAAAGAAAAAAATGAAATATTTTTGTTAAATATACATAAAAAAGAGAACTGAAATTTGTTGATAATACATCTTGTGTCTAAGAGTAAAAAGAATTATAATAAAAATAGCTTTTATAAAACACTTTTATAAAACGCATGAACAGAAAAAAATAAAAAAGCGGCAAGGAGTGCACAATGAAGGCACACAGTACGGGAACTGCCCGCAAAAAGCAAGGAGGAGAACAAGATGGGTATTATTGAGAAGATGAGGCTGGATGGCAAGGCAATCTATGTAACAGGAGGGGCAAGCGGAATCGGCAAGTCCGTGGCAACTGCATTCGCAGAGGCAGGGGCAGATGTGGCAATCGTAGATATCAATTTAGAAGGCGCGAAGGAAGTGGCAGAGGAGATTGCTGGGGCGACCGGTTCTAAGACGATTGCGATTCAGTGTGACGTGACGAAGAAGGAAGAAGTAGAAGCCATGGTCGCAAAGGTCGCAGATACATATGGCAAGTTGGATGCATGCTTTAACAATGCAGGAATCTGCCTGAATGTGCCGGCAGAAGAGATGTCATTTGAACAGTGGAAGAAAGTCATAGACATTAACCTGACAGGCGTCTTCCTCTGTGCGACAGCGGCGGGAAGAGTAATGCTGAAGCAGGGATACGGCTCAATCATCAATACGGCATCTATGTCCGGGCATATCGTGAATGTGCCGCAGCCACAGTGTGCATATAATGCATCCAAGGCAGGAGTCATTATGCTGACCAAGTCACTTGCCGTAGAGTGGGCGAAGACGGGAGTCCGGGTAAACTGCATCAGCCCTGGATATATCGGGACGGATCTTACACTTAATTCCGAAGCGCTGAAGCCATTGATTGCAAAATGGAATGAGATGGCGCCGATGGGAAGGCTGGGAAAACCGGAAGAATTACAGTCCATCGTCGTATATCTGGCAGGAGACACCAGCAGCTTCACAACAGGTTCCGATATTGTTGTGGACGGGGCGTTTACTTGCTTCTGATTCTGGCAGGATGAATCGGATATCCGAATGAAATCCGAGTGGCGCCGGTGTACTGGCCGGGCGTATATGGTTGGGGAATCCGGCGGATTGCCCGCCAGCCAGAACCTATGGTTTTGGCTGGGCGGTCAGTACACTTATGGAAATATATTTACATCTGCAAGGATCCATGCCGGGGCAGCAGGATTTGGCTATGGAGTTTTGCAGATATAAATATAAATGTTCACCCATAATATGGGATAGCTGATAGCGTAGCTATATGAAAATATATCATTCCAAAGAAGGAGGAAAGAGGTATGAAGAATAGAATTGTGGCAGCGCTCCTGTGCGTGTCCATGACCGGGCTCATGCTGATGGGGTGTGCGGATACGCGTGATGACGGCACTGTAAAGATAGGCATCACGATCCAGAATCTATCCAACGCTTACTGGGCAGGCGTCATGGGAAAGCTTGAACAGGAGATGGATGCGAGGGGATGGGAGTACACCATTGTAGGCTGTGACAATAACGCCGGGACGCAGGTGGGCCAGGTTGAGAACTTCATCATATCCGGATGCGACCTGATTATGGTTCATCCGGCAGACGCGAAGTCAGTTGAGGGTATCTGCAGCGAGGCGATGGAGGCAGACATCAAGGTTATGTGCTGGGATGACCCGATGGAGAATACCACGGCGAACTGGGTTCTGGACAACACGGAGCTTGGGAAAGAGATTGGCAAGACGGCTTCTGAATTCATCAATGAACACTACACAAAGGATGAGAAGGCCCAGGTAACGGTCATCGGGTATCCCTCCACGAAGGTTCTGCTTGAGCGGGCAGACGGCATCAAAGAAGGGCTGGAAGAGAACTGTGAGGACAACTACGAGATCATCGCAGAGGTGGACGGCTTGGAAGCTCCTGAAGCCCAGACGAATGTGGAGACGGTTATGTCAGCCCATCCGGATGCGAATGTGTTCGTGGGTGTCTGTGCAGGAGCTATGATTGGCTCGAACGAAGCCCTTCTTGCAGAGTTTGGCAAAGGAAAGATTCCTGAGAGCTACGGCGTAATTACCACGGACGTTACCTTGCAGCAGCTAGAGTCCCTGAAAGCAGGAAATGAAGCGGTGCGGGCAATCGTAGGTTTTGAAGGCTCTAATGAGGATACGGCGAAAGCCTGTGCCGACATGTTTGAGCGGATTCTGTCCGGAGAAGACTTTTCGGCTGACAAGAATATATACCGTGCAATCGGGCCGATCACACCGGAGAATGTGGATAAGATACTCGAAGGAATGTAATAGAAAGTATAGTCACGGGGGACGAATATGAGTGAAGAATATGTATTACAGTTACAGCATATAAGGAAAGAATACCCGGGCGTCGTTGCGCTGAAAGACGTTACGTTGGAGCTGAAAGCAGGTGAGATTCTTGCGCTGATCGGAGAAAATGGTGCGGGAAAGTCTACACTGATCAAATGCTGTTCCGGTGCGGTCATCCCTACTTCCGGGAAGATTATCGTGAACGGGAAAGAATTTCCCAGCATGACGCCCCAGCTTGCGGCAGAAAATGGGATTGCGATCATTTATCAGGAATTTAATAATGTAAAGGAATTATCGGCGGCGGAGAACCTGTTCTTGGGACGCCCCATCCGAAAGGGAATCGTTATAGACAGGAAAGCCATGGAAGCCGAAGCGGCAAAGGCGTTTGAACAGTTACATATCAAGATTGACCCGAAAGCATTGATGAAGGACCTGACGGTAGGATATCAGCAGATGGTAGAGATTGCAAAGGCAATTCAGCAGAATGCCAGGATTCTGATTATGGATGAACCGTCTGCCCCGCTTACCAGCGCAGAAGTAGAGAGTATGTTTGAGGTGGTGGAACTCTTGCGGAAAAAAGGCGTATCCATCATCTACATTTCACACAGGCTGGAAGAGATTTACCGGCTGTCAGACCGTATCGTAGTCATTCGGGACGGGGAGTACGTAAAGACGCTGATTACGAAGGAGAGCCAGGTTGAAGAGCTGATTCAGCTCATGGTAGGGCGGGAACTGACGGAGACATATCCGCCGCGTGGAAAATGCATCGACGAGAACGAAGTGGTGCTGGAACTTAAAAATGTGTCCGGGAACGGCGACAGAGACATCAGCCTGAAACTGCATAAGGGAGAGATTCTGGGACTTGGCGGCCTGGTAGGCGCAGGGCGTACTGAGCTTGCGGAGATGATTTTCGGGTCTGTACCTAAAAAATCAGGGCAGATGTTCTATAAGGGGAAGGAGATTAATCCAAGAAGCCCGAGAGAAGCCATCGACTTAGGTATAGCGCTGGTGCCGGAGGATAGGAAACGCCACGGCGCTATGCTTGGAATCTCCATCAAGAACAATATCAATATGCCGGTTTACGAGAGGAATTCCCGTTTCAGCGTAATCGACGAGAAGCAGGAGCAGGAAATTGCCGAGAAGTACCGGAAGAATATGGCAATCAAGACGCCGAACCTGAATCAGTTAATCAAGAATCTAAGCGGCGGAAACCAGCAGAAGGTAATCCTTGGAAGATGGATGGCTGCGAATTCAGAGCTGATTATTTTCGACGAGCCGACCAGAGGTATCGATATCGGCGCGAAGTACGAAATCTATAAATTGATGAACGATTTGGTGGAAAAGGAAGGAAAGTCAATCCTGATGATTTCTTCCGAGATGGAAGAGCTGATGGGCATGTCTGACAGGATTCTTGTGTTGGCAGAGGGTAATATGACCGGTGAACTGAATAAGGAAGAGTTCAGCCAGGAGACGATTATGACGTTTGCGTCTGCGGCGTCAAATGAGTAGGAGGGTAGACCGATGAAGGAAAATAAATTAACGAATTTGATGAAGGGTCAGGCAATATGGGTAGTATTTATCGTGCTTTGTATTGGGTTTACGATTGCCAATCCAAGATTTATTACGGCGACGAATCTTTTGATTATGCTTAGGCAGGTAGCAGTATGGGGGATTGCATCCGTAGGTATGACGTTCGTGATCCTGCTGGGGGATATTGACCTTGCGACCGGTTCAATTATTACATTTGTGAATGTATTGTGTTCATATCTGATGGTACATATGGGAGTGCCGATGGCATTGGCGATTATCATCACGCTGGCTGCTTCCACGCTGATTGGCGTACTGAACGGGTTCATGGTATCCACCATAGGTATCCCGGCCTTGATTGCCACATTTGCCACACAGACGGCATTTTCCGGTATCGCGCTGATTATCTGCGATGGACAGCCGATCAACGGATTTACAGAGTCGTTTAAGGTCTTCGGACAGGGGAAGATAGGGCCTGTGCCTGTACCGGTCATCATCATGATACTTTGCTTTGCACTGGGTGCGTTTATTCTGAATAAGACGTATTTCGGGCGTTACTTTTACGCCGTGGGCGGCAATATCGAGGCGGCAAGGCTGTCCGGTATCCGTACGGGAAGGGTAAAATATCTGGTATTTGCACTTTCTGGATTTTTCGCAGGATTAGCAGGACTCGTACTTTTGTCCCGTGTTAATTCAGGAATGGGAAATGCGGGGCTTGGATATGAGTTCAAGGTGATTACCTGCGTGGTACTGGGCGGTGTGTCCGTATCCGGAGGTTCCGGAAGGATGTCTGGAGTCGTAGCGGGGACATTTATCATCAGCGCGCTGAATAATGGTATGGTATTGATTAACCTGAATAGCTGGGTGCAGAATATCGTGCTGGGAATCGTGCTTGTGCTTGCCGTTGGATTTGACTGCTACCAGAAGAAGAGACAGGCGAACTGATTTTAGGGTGCATAAAAATCTCGGCAAAATCTTGGAAAATAGAAGGTTTGCCGAGATTTTTCAGAAGAAATGGTTTATAATGGAAGAATCAGGAGGTATGAAGTATGAAAGCAGCAGTTTATCATGGCCCGCAGGATTTGAGGGTAGAAGAAGTTCCGGTAAGGGAACTGAAAGACAACGAAGTGATGATACAGGTGAAATATTGCGGCGTATGCGGTACGGACATCCACATCTTTAACGGGGACGGCGGTTCCTTCGAGGTGAATCCGCCGCTGATTCCCGGGCATGAATTTTCCGGTGTTGTTGCGAAGGTAGGTTCGGCAGTCACAACGGTAAAAGAGGGGGACAGGGTCAGCGGCGACCCCAACGATATGTGCGGGGAGTGTTATTTCTGTAAGAATGCCATGCAGCATTTCTGCACCAACAATGTGGGCGTTGGTACGACGGTGGACGGCGGGTTCGCCGAGTACGTGATTATGCGGGAGAAGCAGGTGTATAAGTTCTCGGATAGCCTAAGTTTTAAAGAGGCTGCCATGGCGGAGCCCATTTCCTGCTGCTTGCATGGGATTGACCTTTGCAATATTAAACCCGGATGTACCGTCCTTGTCATGGGCGGGGGACCCATTGGCATGATTATGATGCAGCTTGCGAAGAATGCGGGGGCGGCACGGGTGATTATGTCCGAACCTGTGGAGGAGAAGCGTGAGCAGGCGTTGAAGCTTGGGGCGACGAAGGTCATCAACCCAATAGAAGAAGACGTACAGGCTGTCTTGGATGCGTATTGTGAGAATGTTGACGTGGTGATTGAGTGTGTAGGGAATATTCATACTCAGGCGGATGCGGTGAAGTTTGCGGGAAAAGGCGCAACGGTCATGTATTTCGGGCTGGCGTCCCCGGAGGAGTCTTATCCGCTGAAACCGGATGATGTGTTCAAGAAAGAGCTGACGATTACTTCGTCGTTCATTAATCCATATACATTTGAGCGGGCAATCCGCGTGTTGGAGTCAGGAATGATTGAGCTTGAGAGCTTGATTACGAATGTGGTTCCGCTGGATGATATTGTGGATGTGTTCACGAAACCGGAATACCGCAGGGCTGGAAAAGCGATGATTAAAATTGCTGACTAGAGAATGGGGTAATTCAAAGAATATTCAAGATTTACAAAAGGGGCGGCGCTTTATTGTGCCGCCCCTTTATCCGTGTACCTAATGGGCACACGTTCTAGCGCTTATACTGAGCCATGAATTCCTCAATCTCTTCCACAGTCTTAGGAATCTTTCCTGACAGCGCCTCGCAGCCGTCTTTCGTGACGAGAAGCGTATCCTCAATCCGGATTCCAAGTTTCAGGTCGTCGAAATACAATCCCGGTTCCAGTGTAAACATCATATTCTCTTCCAGCGGAACATCATTATTCCCTACATCATGGGCATAAAGACCGATATAGTGTCCGGAACCATGGAAGTAGTACTTGGAAATCTCCTCTGGTTTTTGGATATATCCAAGCCGAATCAACTCGTCAGCCATGACAGACTTGCTCAATTCCTGAAGTTCTTCCTTGGGCTGTCCGGGTTTTGAAGCGGCAAGGGCTGCATCAAGGCCCGCCAGCACTACATTGTAGAGCTCTTTCTGCTGTTCGGTAAATTTCCCGTTCACAGGAAACGTCCTGCTGACGTCGGCGGCATAATACCCCCACTCGGCGCCAAGGTCAAAGAGGATCATATCCCCATCCAGCATCTTCCGGTGGTTGTCTTCATAATGCATACAGCACGCGTTGGCTTCCGAAGCCGCAATCGTAGGAAATGCATGCCGGGCATTCATAGAACGCAGGGTATAATCAAAATGCGCCTCAATCTCATACTCATACATATCCGGGCGCAGGTGGGCAAGAATATTCTCCACGCCTTTTGCCGTAATGTCACAGGCTTTCCTGTGCAGGGCAATCTCTTCGGGAGACTTTACCTGCCTCATCAATCCTAAATCGTAAAAGGTATTGTGCATCTTTAATGTGGGGTTATACTCATGGACCCGGGCGGCAAACTTTTGGGCCTCGTTCGTGGAAAATGCTCCTTCCCAGTTCGCAATGTCGATATAGACATTCTGTACACGGCCAGACCCACTGAAAAACGGGAGGGAATCCTCGAAAGTTTCCAGATATTCTACATTCTCAATACCTGTCTCTTCCTTTACGCTTTCTTTGGTATAGAATATCCCGAGCCATCTCTTCGCCATCTCGTTCGGATGGTCAATAAATAATACTTCCCGTACCTTCCCGGCGATCTTTGTAATCATAAGGACAGCCTTAGGCTGTGTAAATCCGGTCAGGTAATAAAAATTGGCGTAAGGGGTAAAATGATGCATCATATCGCCGCGGTCGCCCCTCTGCCCGCCAGAAAAGACGAATCCGGCGGATCCGTCTTCTAATAAGTCGCTGTATAGTTTTCGCTTTGAAGCATGGAAATCTTTTGTAATCATAATCTTTCGTTATTTTCCTTCATAAATTTATATTCTGCAACAGACCTGTCAAAGCCCTCAATATGTGTATAGAACCACTGAATTACATTCTCATGTACTTTTTTCACAAAAGCGTTAGACGGCCCTTCCTCTTCCACCAACATCTCCTCAAGCTCCTTGATGGTGTTCTTGAACGCCTCATGCTGTGCCTTATGCTTCTCAAATCCCGGATATTCAATCTCCTGCTGAAGCTTTTCCTCGGCGGAGAAATGGAAGTCCGTATAATCCGCAAGATAGTCCATCATCTTGATTGCCGCGGTCTTCTCATTGCTCTGCTCGCAGCTGTCCAATAACTTGTTGATGCGGTCAATCAGCTCCTTGTGATGAGAGTCAATCATCTCGTTGCCAGTTACCAGGTTTTCACTAAATTCTGCATACATAAAATGTATCCTCCTCTTAAAATTAAAGTATATCTTCATCTTCCCGCCCAAGACATGGGCAGGAAGGTTCAATCTAAAATCAGTAAAGCACGGCCGTGTCCTTCTTTAAATGGGCTGGTGGGACAGCTTAGTCGCCTTCTTCTCCTGCGTGGCATACACAAAGGGATAAATCACGCAAGCCAGTGCAAAAGCCGCAATCACATCCGTCACGGAGTGCTGCTTCAAGAACACGGTAGATAAGATAATCAATACGGCAAGCAGATAAGCCCCATACTGTATCTTCCTGTGCTTTTTAAGCGCCTCGCTGTGCCAGATGGCGATACAGACGCCAAGGGAATTAAACACATGGATACTGGGCAGCACGTTCGTCGGCGTATCCGTGGCATAGACATGTTTCACCAGCTCGACGAAAATATTATCTCTTGCAAATGTAGCCGGACGCAGATTCAGCCCATTGGGGAATACGGTACATAAGAACAGGAAAAACGTCATCCCGACTATCAAGAAAGCGCTAAGGCGGTAAAACCCTGTCTTATCCGTAAAGAAAAAATATCCGGCGGCAACAGCCACAAACGCAAACCATAACAGATATGGCACAATAAAATATTCAACAAAAGGAATGTAATCATCAAGGGGCGAATGAATCAGGAAATAATGGACGTCCGTCCTTTTCTCCAGATAAATGAACCATGGCATATAAATGAATCCATATAACAATACCCATGCGTGCCGATATTTTTTTATAAAGTTCTTCGTCCGTTGGATGATGCTCATAATTATTACCTCTTTTACATAAGCCTGAAGATCAATGCGTTTAGATATAGGCGTTCTCTAAAGCATATTCATGGTTCAATCCGAATTATAACATGAAAAAAAAGAATCAACAACAAAGTTCATGGTTTGTTAATAATTTTCATTCCTTTTTTCAAATATCTGCATGTCAAAATGCTGAGAACCCTTTTTTAGCATGTCCGGAGTATTGAGTGTCCATACGGCGACAGGCACATGAAAAATATGTTTAAGAATCCAGACATTGACAATCGGCAGATCATTCAAGTTATAAGAGATAAAATCCGGCCTCCCTAAAAAATTTGATAATAAATGCTTTACCATGAAGCGGAAAAGCCATGCCTCTTTCAAGGGATCGCGGGTCAAATTGGACGAAAGCTGCCCGCGCAGGATGTGGGGCGCGTTCAGTCTGAACCAGCGGATCCCGATGGTGTTGAAGGACTGAATCAGGCAAGGACCTTGGTAATGGCTGAGGCAGCGCATAGTCTCCCGGCAAATGTACATCGAGGAATCCGGAATTTTAAGCTCAATCAGCAGGGGGACCCGTCCCTTTACGAGGGAAAGCACTTCGTCAAAAGAGGGAATCGTCTCGGCAGTACCGCAAAGGCGGCAGGATTTCACCTCCTCATAGGTCAGATTTTCTACCGTGTCCGGGCGGCCGCAGAGCCGTTCCAGCGTGTCGTCGTGAAAGACTACCAGCCGCCCGTCCCTGGTAAGGTGGAGGTCGATTTCAATACCGTACCCTTTTCCCAGCGCGGCGCTAAAGGCCGCCATGGAATTTTCGGGAATACCCTTCTCTATGCAGTGATACCCTCTGTGGGCGAACATGGTGTGCCTATAGCGGCGCATATCTCTTCGGCGGGTGAAGCGCGGAGAGATGGCGAATATGTATAGTAAGAGAATTATTGTCAATATGATGAAAATAAGTACCAGCATAACACGTTCCTCTAAAAAATCATCTGTAAAGGCGCTGCAATGATCCGAAGCTTTTCGGAGTGCAGCGACATGGAAACTTGCGTCTGACGAAAGACCGGCTCTCCGTCCGTATGGAGGGGGAGAGGGCTTTGGCTTGCAATCTCCATTTTCCTGCAGCGATAGATATGGACGCCCCGGAAACGGGTATGCCAGCCCTTATATGCCGTAGGAAGCAGGGACAGTATCTTTAGTTTGGACAGCCCGGATATGACAATGACGTCCAAAAAATCATCTTTGCAGTCCGCAGCCGGGCAGAAAAGAAAACCGCCGCCTTCGTAGGGCTGGTTCATAGCCGTGGCAAAATAGGCTTTCGGAAACTTCATCTTGTGCTTATCATCCAATGTCACGGTAATCTGCCCGGGAGTGAGGGTAAGGATTTGGTGCAGCGCAATTCCCACATAAGTCAGCTTCCCGAGACCCAGTCTGTTTAGCAGCGGCTTTAAGGGGGAAACCATGGCTTCATGGCAGATGCCGGCGTCAAAACCTATCCCCGAGCTTACGGCGAACCGCCGTTTCCTGCCGTCATATGTAAGGATACCGATATTGGCCGACAGATAGCGGGTAGGCGAAAGGATATTGGAAAGCGCCGGAAGCGGGTCGGTGGGAAGCCTGAGGCTTCGGGCAAAATCATTGCTTGACCCGGTGGGAATGTACCCAAGGGTGGCTTTGGACAGATACGCAATACCATTAACTACTTCATTGATTGTACCGTCTCCACCAAGTACGATGATGGTGTGGCATTCCCCGTCTCCGGTAATCTTCCGGGAAATTTTTACGGCATGCTGCCGGTATTTTGTAAAAAATACCTCATAGGGGATTCCCTGCTTCTTTAAGGCGGGTTCCACTTGACGGCTCCATATCTTGCGTCCTAAGCCGGATTTAGAATTCGGGTTGACGATGAAGGTGTATCCAGATGTCCTCATAAAGACCTCCTTATAGATAATATCTATAAATTGAAAAGTTATATTATAATTAATGATTGGATTTATTGGAAGGGCAGCGTTATAATACACTTACAAGATATTATTGTAAATGGTTTCACTACCATATTCCCTTCTAAAAAATCCTTTGAGTCCGCTTGCTCGAAGGATTTTTACTTTTGGGTTTTGAAAAGCCCGTCCAGATATATTTCCAGAGAACGCCGCATATTTCCCTCAAAATCTGTGTCGCCGCCTTTCAGGCACCACTCAAAAACATTTCCTATGACAATCATCCGGATGTCTGTGGAGATGTCTTCTAAGCCGGACGTGGGAGACACAACGCCGGCGTCGATTGCTTTTCGCAGGTAATCGGATACCGTTACGATAGGGTAGGGGCGCTTTGTCCAAATCAGCGGATTCAGGGATTGGTTCTTGGGCGTATAATAATTAGCCATAAATTCTACGCCCAGGTTTTGGCAGTAATGTACATAATTCAGGTATACATAGACGATTGCCTGCTTTGCCTCCTCTGGGGTGGCAGGTAAATCCAGAAGATTTGGGTCGATGCCGGGCTGCTCTTCTATGTAATAGGAAAGGAGGTCGTCCTTGGTCTTAAAATGATGGTAAAAACTTCCGTTGGAGACGCCGGCCTCTTCGCAAATATTCTTGATGGAAAGCTGTTCGTAACCTTTTTTTTGCAAAATGTTTTTTGCGGCGCGGAAAATTTTTGCCTTTGTTTCCTGTGATTTTAACTGCTGCCGGGACAGCTCTTGGATTTCCTGGTTCATATTGTAGCTCCTTGAGAATCGTTATCTTATCCTTTCCTGCGTTATACGTCACAGTTGAACGTACACGGTTAAAGTTCTTTCTGTGGTATACGATTATAACATAGCGCAGGAGGATTTTCAAGAAAACCGAGTGAACTCGGTATCTGCCGTCAGAATATATCTATTGATAGCATAGACTGCGGCTGATTAGAAATTCAGACGCGGTGCTTTGCCGGAATTTTTAAACAGAGTGAACTCGGTATTGAGTATTTCGTTGCAGATTTGGCAGATTTTAGTTATAATAAAAAACAGTGTGAGGAGGTCCGCGGTAAGCGGGCGTTACTATCATCTTACGGTTGGTGATAAGGGAAATTTTAGAAAGGGTATAGAGCATGGATATTAATCAGAAGATTACGGAAGAACTGGGTGTGAAGAAATGGCAGGTGGATGCAGCAGTCAAATTGATCGACGAAGGCAATACCATACCATTTATAGCAAGATACCGGAAAGAGGCGACCGGAACTCTGGACGATGAGCAGCTTAGGAAACTGCATGAGCGGCTGACTTATCTTCGCAATCTGGAGGAAAAGAAGGAGCAGGTATTATCCAGTATCGAAGAGCAGGGAAAGATGACGGAAGAACTGAAAAAGCAGATTCTTGCGGCAGAGACACTGGTAGTCGTAGAAGACTTGTACCGCCCTTACCGCCCGAAGAGAAGGACACGGGCGACCATAGCAAAAGAAAAGGGGCTTGAGCCGTTGGCTGCGGTCATTACACTGCAGAAGACAAAGCAGCCGGTTGAAGAACTGGCTGCAAAATACATAGATTCCGAGAAAGGCGTTAATACTGTGGAGGAAGCCATTGCCGGAGCGAAGGATATTATCGCCGAAGGCATTTCCGATGAGGCAGATTACCGGAAATACATACGTGATATTACCATGAATACCGGAAAAATCATGAGCATCGGCTTCGAAAAGGCATACCTGATGCAGAATTCGCTGAACCTGGAGACCAGTGAGATCATCGCCACCTACGTGTATAAAATCGGCCTGCTGAACCAGCAGTACAGCTACTCCACGGCCATCAACCTGTTCAACTCCATCGTCAATCTAATTCTGCTGCTGACTGTAAACGTCATTTCGAAAAAGCTGAGCGACACGAGCATCATCTGATGTCAGGAAGGACTAGTCAATGAAAAGAAAATGTAAGGAAGACAAGATTTTTCTCATATGCAACACACTTTTGGCAATCCTCTTTCTGGCGGTCTGCCTGTACCCGCTATACTTCATCCTGATAGCATCCTTCAGCAATCCCGGGATGGTATCCGGCGGAAAGGTCTGGCTGTATCCAAGGGGAATCACGCTGGCCGGCTATGAGATGATGTTCACCAAGATATGGACGGGCTATGGCAATACCATCCTGTATACCCTGGTGGGCACCTTCATCAACCTGACGCTGACCGTGTCCGCGGGCTATGCGCTTTCCAGAAGGACGCTGCCATTCCGGCGCGGCATCAACCTGTATTTCCTCCTCCCCATGTTCATCAATGGCGGCCTGGTGCCAACCTACCTATTGATGAATGCGCTTCATCTGGTGAACACTTTCACAATCATCGTACTGATGGGAGGGGTGAATGTCTGGAATTTCGTAATCTGCCGGACTTTTTTTGAGAACAATATCCCGGAGGAGATCCTGGATGCGGCCAGGATAGACGGAAGCAGCGAGCTGAATTTCTACTTCCGCATCGCCCTTCCCCTATCCAAGGCGATTCTGGCCGTCATGATCCTGTTCTTTGCGGTAGGGCACTGGAACGGATACTACAACGCCATGATCTACCTACGGGAAGAGAGCAGATACCCACTGCAGCTGGTGCTCCGCAATCTCCTGCTCACCACCCAGCTCTCGGCGGAGACCAGCGATTCCGGAATGGCGCAGCTGCTGAATCTGCAGAGCATGAAATACGGCGTCATCGTAATCGCCAGCGCTCCTGTGCTGATCCTCTATCCGTTCATACAGAAATATTTCGTCAAAGGTGTTATGGTAGGCGCTATCAAAGGCTGACATATAAAACAAACAAAAAAGGAGGCAACTTATGAAAACAAAAAACACCAAAAGAGCAGCAAACCTTCTGGCAATCCCTCTGTCCCTCGCACTCATGCTCACGGGCTGCGGCGGCGAACCGTCCACCCAGGAGCCGGGCGCCGCGAAGGAGTCGGAGAGCAGCTCCGCTGCAGAGTCCTCCACTCCCTCAGAAGCAGCGGAAGGCGTAGTCAACAAGACCAATCCGGAAGGCCTTCCGATTGCGGCAGAACCCATCACGCTCACGGTAGGCGTGAGCGCTTCCAGCTCGTCTTTTCAGGGCGAGTGGGCAAGTCTGGACTGGATCAAACAGATTCAGGAGGTCAGCGGCATTACATTGGATTTCCGCGTCTACAACAGCAACGAGGACAAGAACCTGATGTTCACGAGCCGTGATTATCCCGATATCTCCTTTAATGTCGGGTCGGACAAGCAGATTCTGGATGCTGCCATGGGTGGGGACATCTATGCGCTGGACGAGCTGATCGACAGCTACGCGCCGACCTGGAAGGCTTATCTGGAGAAGGACGACTATGCCAGAAAGGTGGTCACCATGAGCGATGGGCACATCTACAGCCTTCCCATCGTCCGGGACGAGCCCTCCAACGGCGGACTGCGCGACCAGTGGCTGATTCAGAAGACCTGGCTGGACGAGCTGAACCTCCAGGTGCCCACTACCACGGATGAATTTTACGAGGTACTGAAGGCCTTCAAGGAGAATGCCGGAACCGGGAGCATCCCCCAGGACGTGATTCCCTATTATACCTATGGAATCCTCAACAATGTGGGCGGCGCATTGGATATCATCAATTCATACGGCGTGCGGGTGGCCAACGAGCGCTATATGGTCACAGTGGACGACAGCGGAAAGGTGGAATTCAATTATGCCAATGAAGCCATCAAAGAGCCTCTGGCCTTTATCCGCAAGCTGTTCGAGGAAGGGCTGATTCCCGGAGAGTGCCTGACGGACGACTGGGATACCTATATCACCAAGACCCGCAGCACCCCCGCGGTGGTAGGCTCCTATCACAGCTATCAGAACCCGGATGCCACCAATACGTCCATCGTGGCAATGGGGCCTCTGGATTCCGGGAACGGAAGCCAGCCCATGATCCGGAGCCAGACCAATCATGTACAGCGCAATCACTTTACGATTTACAAAAACTGTGAGCATCCGGAAGCTGCCATGCGCCTTGCAGAGCTGATTGCCGATCCCGACTGGTCCATACAGGCCATGTACGGCATGTTCGGGGACACCTATCTCACCAAGAACGAGGACGGCAGCGTCATGATGCTCCCTTATGAGGCGGATGCCCAGGGCAAGGACAGCGCTCCCATGAACAGGGTCCCCTTCCTGTTGGCCAAGGAAATGTTCGATACCTTCACCTATGCCGAAGGCTCTGCCCAGGCCCAGCGGGACAATGCCATCAAAGACCAGTACAGCAAATATACGATTCCCACCGAAAACCTGTATCCCAATGTCATGTTCAGCACGGAGCAGGTCGACAGGCTGGCTGAGCTGAGCACGGACATCGGTGATTATGTGCTCACCACTTACTCCACCTGGATGCTCAACGGCGGCATGGACGCTGGCTGGGACGCTTATATAGAACAGCTGAACAAGCTGGGGCTGGAGGAATACATTTCCATTCTCCAGGAGGCATTGGATGCCTTCAACGCAAATTAGGGCGGCAGGACAGCACGCCAAAGGGGGACAATTATGCAGCGACATATCAGAGACGGCATCTATCCTACGATGATAGCGCCTTATGCCAGCGATGGCCGATTGGATGAAGAAGCTCTCAGGAAGCTTGTAC
>OFGE01000455.1_pt1 | contig 45217 bp, 39 predicted proteins | sample 1521681 | NCBI WGS metagenome assembly OFGE01 (sample SAMEA3504093, study PRJEB24116) | mouse gut metagenome | biome: mouse gut; feature: mouse-associated habitat; material: faeces | place: Denmark | collected 2011
AAAAATGGACATAAACATTGGACATAGCGGGTACTATGCCTTGAAAAATCTTATGAAATCGCTTAAGATATCATTATTAGGCGGTGAATCCTAATAATGATTCTCGCTTCTCATAATGGGAATTATCCCGTCTGAAAATGACGGATTCGTGCTTGTCACGTTTGATTTTTCCGTCCTTAATAAGTTGCTCTTTTTCTACATGGATGCGCTCTAACAGATCAGATGCCGGTTCATCATCCGGGTCTTGTGGTATCAGTTTACCTTGAACCGCTTCTTGGAGAATAGACTTTTTTAGTTGCTCCGAGAAACTACCCCTCAGTTGTTTTGCTATGGAATAAGCAGTACTATATTCAGTTACATAAACCATTATTGTGTTGAGGTTTGCTACAATACGAATCTGTTCTGACAATGGTGGTATTGGAACAAGCATATTTCCTAATGTTTTTCCGTTACAGTTGGGTTGTGCCGTGGCAATAGTACCTTCTCTTAATTGTGACCAGTACAATTCGCTTTCCATAAAGAATTTCAAATATTGTGGGCATAACTGGTCACTATATCTGGTTCTAATCAAGTAGCCCGCATATATTGCTTGCTCAGGAACCTCTTGAACAAGGTAAGATTTTCCAACAGTTCCACTTGTTCTAGCAAATAAAATATCATTTGGTTTTAGAAGATATGTGTCAATGTCACTTTTCTTAATATCGCAATATGGAACTTTTTCCCACAATACAACATTATCTTGAATATCACTAATACGGACCATTTTTATTCGTCCATTTTCTTGCGCTGGTGCATTATAACCGTATTGGATAGATTCGGATAATGTTCCCCATCGTACCCACGCCCAACTCTCCGGTATCTCAAACGGCACCTGATCCGCAATACATACCGGCTCATTCTCCCCCACTTTCTCATAAGGCAAGTTATCGGTTCTTGGATTATGTTTGTATATAACGATAAAAAGGGAAATAGGATTAAGTACAGTAGGAGTGCTGCAAAAATAAATACAATATGAAGTTATGGATGTTGAAGTTAATAAGGGGTGCGTAAGCAAGTTGGGGATATCCCCAAAGCAAGTTGATTTTTCATGTTTCCGATAGTGGAAACATAGAAAAAATTCTGCCTATGGATGTCCATAGACAGTGCCTGCTATTATGCTCTGTGTCATGACACAGGCAGTGCTTGCTGTTTTAGTAAGATAAGCAAATGGATTTTAAGTTGTGTGGCTAGCTTGTCCCGAACCTATAAGGGGATTGCCACTCGCTTTAACAGAAAAATTTTTTGTGAAATAGGAAAGGATTCTACATATTTACCATTTAGAATAATATTTGGGGCAACTGAAATGAGAGCCGATATGAAAACAGAATATTGCAATATACATACGGGACGTGAGGATATGTGTAGCCACTATGTAGGTGCGCCACGATATGCCTGCCCTGATTCATTTCGGGGTAAACGTGAGGGAATGGAAATAATCTATTGAAGCAAAGGCATTGAGCGATAAAAAACTGACAAAATGTACAGCAGTTGTGCAGGGCGCTGAGGCATATCCGTGATAATGATACTTCTGAATTTCCGGTTGAAATTCAGTCATGAAATGACGGTGTGATTCCGATGTGGACAGCGTAATGACCTGTCACTTGTATGTAGTCTTATAGATTAAAAAAGCAGGAAAGATTGACAGGAAATTTAAGTTTTTGAGTGTTAAAACAGCGTAAGGGCAGTTATAAACGTAACAGTTTGTAGCCGTCCTTTTTTGCGTTCACATGGAGGAAGTGCTTATGGTTGACGAATGGAGTGGGTTGGCAGATATGTTAGCAAATTTGATTGAAAAATATGCGTCAGATTTAGATATAGAAAATTTACCTGATATAGCAGGAGACAATCATGCGGAAGACGATGGAAATAAAGCAGAAGAATTGTCAAAAAATTGAAGAATGTGTATTGTTAATAATGAACACAAAAGATATAATAAACATGATAAGAGTGTCCAAACTATTACGGGAGAAAATGCCAAATAACGAGGTGACTATGGATTATAGAGAAGAAATTGGAAACTCAAATATGATAATTTATACAACAGAAGATGGCTTATCAAAGATTGAAACAATCTTTGATGGCGATACGGTCTGGCTGTCAAAGGCGCAGATGGCGGAGTTACTTCAGAGAGACCGCTCTGTAATTTCAAAACACATAAAAAATATATTTGAAGAAGGCGAGCTTTCCAGGGAAGGTAATGTGCAAATTTTGCACATTGCAAATTCAGATAAGCCCGTAGAATTTTATAATCTCGATGTAATCATTTCTGTTGGTTATCGTGTGAAATCAAAACGAGGCACGCAGTTCAGGATATGGGCAACCGGAATTTTGAAAGAGTATATGCGTAAAGGCTTTGCGCTGGATGATGAACGCTTGAAAAACTTAGGCGGCGGTGGATATTTTAAAGAACTGCTTGAACGAATCAGAGATATTCGTGCGTCTGAAAAGGTGTTTTACAGGCAGGTATTGGAGATTTACGCTACCAGCATTGACTATGACCCGAAAGCTGAAATATCCATTCAGTTTTTTCAGAAGGTTCAGAATAAAATTCATTATGCCATTCATGGGCAGACGGCGGCGGAAGTTATTTATACAAGGGCAGATGCAGAAAAGGAATTTATGGGGCTTACCATGTTTGCAGGAAAGCAGCCTACATTGCGGGAAGCCGTCATTGCCCAAAATTATCTGGATGAAAAAGAACTTCGTGCAATGGGACAGCTTGTGTCGGGATATTTGGATTTTGCAGAACGTCAGGCAGAACGGGAACAGGTTATGACCATGAAAGATTGGGCGAAGCACTTAGACCGGATTCTAACAATGAGCGGCGAACAGTTATTGTCAGGAAATGGAAGTGTGACGCATAAGCAGGCGGTGGAAAAAGCAACCGGAGAATATAAAAAATATAAAGAGCGTACTTTAAGTGATGTGGAACAAGATTATTTAAACTCGATAAAAATACTGGGTAAAAAGGCAGATAAAGAATAAAACTTGTAGATTTATAAAAGGATGTGGTTATCAAAATGTAAAAGTGCAACGGGCGTTGCATAAATGGAGAATATATGCACAGAGGAAGAATAAAGGTTTATACATATACAAGAGTATCTACAGCTATGCAGACAGACGGCTATTCTTTAGCCGCACAGAAAGCCAGAATGAAAGCATTTGCCGACTATAATGAGTATGAAAGTGTCGGCACATACGAGGATGCGGGAAAATCCGGCAAGTCCATTGAGGGACGGTTGGAATTTAACCGTATGATGGAGGATATCAAGTCAGGGAAAGACGGCGTTTCCTTTGTCCTTGTTTTTAAGTTGTCTCGATTTGGCAGAAATGCGGCAGACGTACTTTCTACATTGCAAGTTATGCAGGATTTCGGAGTAAATCTGATCTGCGTGGAAGATGGAATTGATTCTTCAAAGGATGCCGGAAAACTGATAATTTCCGTACTGTCAGGAGTTGCAGAGATTGAACGGGAGAATATTCGCGTGCAGACGATGGAGGGGCGTATCCAGAAAGCCCGTGAGGGAAAATGGAATGGTGAGTTTGCACCATATGGTTATCAACTGATAGATGGGAAATTACAGATTAACGAAGAAGAAGCAAAAGCTATCCGCATAATCTTTGAACAGTATGTGCATACAGATATTGGTGCTAACGGTGTGGCAAAATATCTTGAAAACCATGATATTTGTAAAATACAGCGACAGAACGGGAAAAATCCTCTTTTTGATGCGCACTTGGTTCGCCTTATTCTGAAAAATCCGGTATATTGCGGGAAAATCGCTTATGGACGCAGAAAGACAGAAAAGGTTCACGGAACACGGAATGAGTATCATCTTGTAGAGCAGGATAATTATATTCTGGTGGACGGACAGCATGATGCGATTATTGAGGAAAATGTCTGGCAGGCGGCACAGGTAAAGCTGCTTGCGCAGGCGAAAAAATACGAACATGTAAATAGAGGTAAAGACACGAAAACGCATCTTCTTTCGGGAATTGTCAAATGTCCGGTCTGCGGAGCGGGCATGTATGGAAATAAGAGCATTAAGCGAAAAAAGGATGGGACAAAATATAAGGATTTTTATTACTACGGCTGTAAGCATCGTATCATGACAAGCGGGCACAAGTGCGATTATAAGAAGCAGATACGGGAGGAACTGTTGGATGATGCGGTGGCGGAAGTCATTATAAAGTTGGTTAGTAATCCTAAGTTTGCGGAAATGATGCAGGAAAAGATCAACAGCAAAGTGGATACTGCCACAATAGACACAGAGCTTGCGTCATATGAAAAGCAGTTGCGGCAGTATTATGCTGTTAAGTTAAAGCTGGCGGAGGAAATTGATTCCCTTGATCCGGATGACAGGCATTATATGAAACGAAAAGCAGACCTTGATGACAGGCTCTATCGAATGTACGATAAAATAGAGGATGTGGAAACACAACTTATTGAAACAAGGGCAAAGAAGCAGAGAAAGGTAAAGTAGGCCACTTCGTCGGTTCCATCGTGAATATTGCAGAGCAGGCAATGCCGACCGGAGTCCAGAAATATATGATCATAGACGGCCAGCAGAGAATGACCACGCTGTCATTGCTTCTGCTTGCTTTGCGTGATTATGCAATCAGGAATCCGGAGGACACCACCATCAATGCCTGCCGCATTGATAATATGCTTCTAAAGAATGCGTATGAAAACGGCGACGAACGTTACAAACTGCTTCTGACAGAGACTGACCGGGATATCCTGATGCGTCTCGTGGATGAAAAGCCTGTTCCGAATGATACTCGTTCGAAACTGCTGGACAACTATAAATTCTTTGCCGGAAAGATCGCAGACAAAGAATTACAGCCTGCTGAGATATATGAATCTATCGGCAGGCTGCAGATCGTAAATATAACGCTGGATCGTTTTGTTGATGATGCGCAGGCTATTTTCGAGAGCCTGAATTCTACAGGTAAAGAACTGTCCGAATCTGATTTGATCCGGAACTATGTTCTTATGGGATTGGATCCCACTGAACAGACCTATGTATATGAACACCTCTGGCGTCCTATGGAATTGATGTTCGTTTATGAGATGCAGGACTCCGTTATGGACAGATTCTTCAGGGATTATCTGACCATGAAGATTACCCGCATTCCAAAGCAGGATCGTGTTTATGAGGAATTCAAACTCTATCATCTGAACTGCGAATTCAGCACTATTCGGGAGCTGTGTCAGGACCTGTTTACCTATGCCAGGTATTATACTGACATGGTATTTAAGAGGAGCAGCAATCCCGCGCTCAAGTCCCTTTACGAAGATATTAATGATCTCCGGATGGAGGTATCCTATCCCTTCCTGCTTAAAGTGCATAGTGATTATGCAGAGGGCGTCATTTCTGAGGACGAATTAAAGTTGATTATCAGATTGTGCATCAGCTATGTGCTCCGTCGCAGCATCTGTGACATACCGACAAATTCTTTGAATAAAACGTTTTCTACACTGAAGAATGAAATCAAACAGGATGATTATGTCAATTCCATCAAAGCTTTTTTCATCATGCGTGATGATTATAAAGAGTTTCCGGACGATGATAAATTTACGGCGGCCTTTGTATCGAGAGATATTTACACCATGCGCTCCCGCAACTTCATTCTTAGCCATCTGGAGAACTTCGGCAACAAGGCACCGATCATTATTGAGAATTATACGATTGAGCACATCATGCCACAGAACAGCCGTCTGAGTCCTGAATGGCAGCAGATGCTTGGAGCAAATTGGCGTGAGGTACAGAAGACCTATCTGCATACCATCGGCAACCTGACGCTCACAGCGTACAATTCGGAAATGAGCGACCATCCGTTCATGGTCAAGATGGATATGGAGGGCGGCTTTAAAGAAAGTGCACTCCGCCTGAATGCTTACGTTGTAAAACTCGATGAGTGGAATGAGCAAAGAATAAACGAGCGTGCTGCGCTGCTGGCAGATAAGGCTAAACAGATCTGGGCTTACCCGGATATGACTGCTGCGGAGCTTGCTCCTTATCAAACCGTGGAGAAACCGGCAGAACGCTACAGTCTCGAAACTTATGACACGAACGTTATCACAAAGAGGCTGTTTGAAGTTCTTGACCGTCGAATCCGGAATCTTTCTCCGGATGTGAAGCGTGAATTTAAGAAGCTGTATGTCGCTTATAAACTGGATACCAATTTTGTGGATATCGTATTTCAGAAACAGAGACTCCGGATCACATTGAATATGAAGTTCTCAGAGGTGATTGATCCGAATGGTATCTGCCGTGATATAACCGGTCTCGGCAGATGGGGCAATGGCGATGTAGAGTTGTATATGGAGCACACATCGGACGTCGATCGGGTCATGGAAATCGTGGAGCAGTCTTATCGCCTTCAGGCAGATGAGTAATTTAGTATGAGGATATAAAGGAAGGTGAGATAAAACACAAATTCTTTTCAGCGTAGAATCAGGGAGGTAGAAAGTCGATGAGATGTATATTGATGAATAAAGATATGCCTGTAGTAGAGCTGGAGATGGACGATGATACCGCGACAATATTAAAAGTGATGAAATCCTTCGAATTGGATTTTCTGCCTGTTGGAATAGATGTGAAAACGGTATTCCGAACAAAAAAGAATTGAATGAATGGTGGTTTGGAAGAAGTATTCCTGCAAGCCGATTGGGGCTTAGAACTGCATTGGAGCAATTGGGGGTTCAGTATCCGGAGCAGTTATTGCTAAAATGTTATGGAAGAACATTTTTTGAAGGTCTGTGACCGGCTTGGCATTCCGGGGATGAAAAAGTTTATTGATTATATACTGGTATTTGACGGCGGAACAAGCCTCTGGCATGATAGACTTACAAGAGTGATCAATCCGTTAGAGGAAATAGAAACAAAGCCGTTTTATACGAATGTTTCAAGACAAATGAAATTGGTTTCGGATTTTAGCTGGATTCCGTTTGAAGAATTAAAATATTTAAAAGATGATATAAGGGAAATTTTTGTGCCGACAAAATTTATTGATGAGGAACGTATAGAGGTGTTGCTGAATGCTGTAACCGGCAGAGTGGAAGAATTGCAGGATATGGCGATGAGACAGAAAAAGCAATATACTTTAGGGGGTTTGTAACAGTGAGCATAATCCGAATGTAAGAACAGGTACTCGGGGGATGTTAAAGCAGCGGCAGCAGACCGTAAATCCTTCGGGCTGCTGCCGCAATATCTTTCTTAAAGGGAATATCCCGCCTTGCGAAAACGTTGTATCACATAAGCCAGACTTTCCAGATATTCCGTGTCACTTTCCAGATGTTCGATGATTACCGGCATGTCCGGATCCAGATGCTCGATCAGCTGCGCGTATTTCTCCAGATGTAAGTCACCTTTCTCGCAGGCTGTCTCCTGCAGCTGCAGGGTAAATGCCTGTGAAAGATGAACATTTTTCAGATGACAGCTTTTAATGTGGGTCCCCAGTTTGGTAAAGCATTCTTCCATGAATTCCTCGTGGAAGAAATACCTTTGGGCGGATGTGATCCAGTTGAATACGTCCATATGAACGGCAAAGCGTTCCCGGTTAACGTCCCGGATCATTTTGAGATATTCGTCCGGTCCCATGGGATACATCCAGGGCATGGGCTCTATGGTATAGAAGGTGTTTTGGGGATTTACATCGTCGATGATCTCCTGAATGCTCCGGATCATATCCTGCCACGTTTCTTCGGTCATATTTTCCCGATAGGGTCCATCCCACCGGGAGCCTTTGGAGCCGGAAACGTTGACGCAGCACCGCGCATGGAGGCGGTCGGCAAGGCGCAGCTGCTCTTTACAGCGAAGCAGGGCAGCCGCTTTTGTTTCCGGGTCGGGGGAAATGGGATTGCACCAGGCGCCCACTTCCGCGATCACAAGATCATGCGCCTGCGCTGCCCTGGCATATCTGTCCAGGAGGGCGGGATCGCAGGTGTAATCTGCGGGAAAGTTTACGGCACGGCATCCGAGTGCGGACAGGCGGCCGGCCCATTCTTCCGGGGTCTGATGTGTGAGAGAACTTGATAGTCCTAATCGCATAGATAATCTCCTTCTTTGCAGGTTTGTCATATATTTTGGGTGTCAAAGTTTTCACTGTTATTTGAAGCAGGACAGCGCTGAAATACGCTGCCCTGCTTTCTCGTTTTTATACCATACTGACTATTTATCGCTTTCCAGAAGCTCAACGATGCATTTCAGGTCTTTATATGCGTTCATGTACACATATCTGCCGGACGCATCGCCATACTCACCCTTCTGCTCCAGTGTCATGCCGAAATCTTCACATCTCTTTACGGCCTCAGGCATCTTCATTCCCTGAATATTGAAAGCAACGTGATGGATTCCCTCGCCGTGCTCATTCAGGTAGTTTCTCCAGGTGGAAGATGCTTCGTTGGGCTGGATCAGCTCTAACTGCAGGCCCGGTCCCACATCAAAGAAAGCAAGATAGCTGTTTGCTTCCGGAGCCGGTGCTCCCATAAACTGGGTCTGCATGATCTCATATTCTCCGCACAGATTTGCTTCCGGTTCTTCTACACCGAGAAACTCCGCCCATTTTTTCTTGGTTGCCTGGATATCCTTTACGATAAATCCTACCTGGCATACTAAATTTGTTCCTACTACTCCGTTCATATTCTTTTCCTCTCTTTCATTAATATAATTTGTTTTGCATAAACGAGCTGTGCCCGTTTTTTATATTTCTCCCGGTGCCATGCCCATATGCAGCGCATCAGGGATGACACAGGTAGTTTTCATGTTATAGATTTCGTGACTTTCGGCAGATCTCATCATACCGGTAATCGCATCGATCACATGGCAGGCGAGAGCTCCGCATGCTCTGGGCGGACGGCCTTCCCGGATGGCAGCAGCCAGATCCAGGATACCTGCTCCCCTCGTATATTCCCCGATGTTCGGGAAAAGCTCCGGTACTTCTGCACTGACATGCAGCTTCGCCTTTGCTTCCTCACTGTCACAGTAGAGGGTATCCAGCGTTCTTTCCTTCCGGTAAACTTTCGGCCGCCCGCCGGACATATTGGGATCAGGCACTTCCAATGTACCCTCTGTGCCGTAGATCTCCAGCATGGGGAGATTGGAATGCCAGATATCGAAACTGAAATTCATGCTTACAATCACACCGCTCTCCAGCTGCGCCATACCGGAATAATGGGTAGGCGTTTCCACCGGTACAGTTGTACCCTTGTAAGGGCCGGTATAGACTCTGCGGTTGGAAAAGCCGGTTCCGGAAAAGGCACATACACTTTTGAGGGGCCCCAGTAAAGTGGTCAGAGCCGTGAAATAGTATGGACCCATATCATACAGCGGTCCGGCGCCTCCCTTATAGAAATTGGTCGGGGCAGGATGCCATGTTTCCACACCGCCGGACATCATATTGGCTGTTGCGTACAGCGGTTTGCCGATCCAGCCGTCCCGCAGGAGTTTGTTACAGGTCTGCAGAGAAGATCCCATAAAGGTGTCCGGGGCGCTGCCGACGGCCAGTCCCTTTTCACGGGCCAGCTGCAGGATTTCCTCCGCATCTTCCACTGTCAGCGCAAAAGGCTTTTCGCAGAAAAGATGCCTGCCCGCGAGAAGAATCTTTCTGTTGATCTCCGTGTGGAACTGCGGCGGGGTGAGATTGACTACGATCTCGATCTCGTCCATGGAGAGTAATTCGTCGACGGAACAGCCTGTCGGGATATGATATCTGGCAGCGTGTTGTGCCGCCAGTTTGGTGTCAACGTCCGCACAGGCGCAGATGTACAGCTTATCATAGAATCTCTGGATATCCCGGATATATGTATTGCTGATCACGCCGCAGCCTATGATTCCGATCTTTGTTTGTTCCATTTTATTTGCTCCTTCCTGATTTGTAAATACGGCAGCTGCTTTCAACAGGCCGTCCGCCTGGCTTATAGTCTTTTAATAAGGCATCGGCTCCCCTTTGTAATTAATGAAGGGAACATCCATGGGTGGAATGTATGTTTTCCGTTCCAGAATATCGAAGAGGCCTTCGGCGGATTCCCGTGGATGGATCTGAGCGTTTTCTTTGCCCATTATGGTATCCAGGCGTCCCGGATGTACCATGTAGATCCGGATATTTTTATCTGCCTTTTCCGCTGTCAGATAGTTGCGGATTTTCTGGGTGTACATATTGGCTCCATGCTTGGAGACCGAGTAGGCCAGATAGTTATAGCCTTCAGGACTCAGGTGTCCCGCTTCCGAGGTGATATTCATGATACAGGGATCCGTTGACGCATAGAGCAGACGGATGAAATATTTCAGTACGATGGCCGTGCCTGTAATGTTTACATCCAGTGTTTCCCGGAATCTGTCCACATCCAGGTCGGCAATGGCATCTCCCGGCATGACCATTTTCTCAAAAAGCACACCGGCGTTGTTGAACAGGAAATCCAGGCAGCCATATTGTCGCTTGACTTCTTCGGCCGCCTGTGCCGCCTGTGTTTCATTTACCACATCAAGCGGCATGATCCTGATTCGCTCACCATACTGTTCCTGCAGCAGGTAGAGATCTGCGGCGGATACAGGATCCGTCTTTCGACAGGATGCCAGCATTGTGTGTCCTCTTTGCAGTCCCTCCTTTACAAGCTCGTAACCAAGGCCTCTGTTAGCTCCTGTTACAAAACCAATCATAGCAAATTTCCTCCTTTCGTGGCTTGTGCGTGTCCGGGCAGTAATCAATAATCCGATTCTCCAAAGCGGAAAACCTTAAACAGCACAAGAATAATTGCCAGGGCGATCAGCAGCAGCACCCATGCCATAGCGGAAGCATATCCCATCTTGAAATAGGAGAATGCGTTCTGGTACAGATACAGGGAGTAGAACATAGTCTGGTTGTCCGGCCCGCCGTTGGTCATGATGTAAGGTTCTGCGAACCACTGGAACACACCGATGATCAGCGTTACCATGTTGTAGAGCAGGGTGGAACGCAGAAGCGGTATGGTCACAGAGATTGTCTGTCTGATAAAACCTGCACCGTCCAGGGCGGCGGATTCATAGAGACTGCCCGGAATATCCTGCAGACCGGCCAGATAGATAATGATGGCATTTCCGCAGGTCCAGATCATCATCAGGATCAGCGCCGGTTTTGACCAGAACATGCTGGAGAGCCAGCCGGGTCCCTTGATGCCAATGTATCCCAACAATTTGTTGACAATACCGGTCTCGGGCTGCATCACCCAGATCCATAACAGGCAGGCCACCACGGTGGGTACCAGCGTCGGGATGAAGAAGACGATCCGGAACGGTCCGGTGTAGTGAAGCTTCTTATTGTTCAGCATGATCGACACTGTTACAGCGATAAAGGTGGTAATGGGGACACCGAGGATCACCATATAGAAGGTGTTGCTCATGGCTTTCAGGAAAGTTTTATCCTGGAATAATGTCCTGTAATTGTCAAATCCAATAAATACAGGATCCTTGATTACCTGGTATTCGCACAAAGAGTAGTACAGCGAAGAACAGATCGGGTACAATGTAAATATCAGGAATCCAATGACCCAGGGTGAAATAAACAGCAGTCCATGAATTGTTTCCTTTTGCCGGATATTCATTTTACTTTTTTTAATCGGAGCAGGTTGCTTATCTGTTGCGTGATTCATTCGTTCCACCTCCTATCCTTTGATTCCCGACATGGCGATACCTTGAATGAAGTATTTCTGCATGACGAAGAATATGAGCAGCACCGGCAGGATCATGACCGTACCCAGAGCCAGAAGTACGCTCCAGTTGGGATCCAGATTGGACTTCAGCATGGAAGCTGCCAGCGACAGCGTGTACAGTTCGTCTCTTCCCAGAAAGACCAGTGGTCCCAGGAAGTCATTCCATGAACGGATGAATGCGAAAAGCGCTACGGTTGTCAGAGCGGGCTTCGCCATGGGAAGTATCAGTCTGGAAAAGATGGTAAATTCACTTGCACCGTCAATTCTCGCCGCTTCGGAGATATCCTGCGGAATTCCCGTAAAGAACTGCCGCAGCAGGAAAATAAAAAAGGGATTTCCGAAAAAGCAGGGTACGATAAGCGGCAGAAAGGTACCGATCCACTTTATTTTCGTAAACATAAGGAACAGCGGAACCAATGTTACCTGATAAGGGAGGATCATGGTGATCAACACAAGAATAAATACTTTATCCCGTCCCGGCCACCGCAGCCTTGAAAATCCATAGGCTACCAGCGAACAGGAAAGCAGGGAGCCGACAATGTTAAACGCTACAATGATCATTGTATTTTTCAGGTAACGCATAAAGGGAATGGACTGAAACATATTGCTGAAATTGTCGAGTATGAATTTATCCGGCAGCCATTTAAAGGGTACGCGGAACAATTCACTCTCAGCCTTGAACGCGCCCATGAAAAGGTAAAACACAGGGAGAACGAACAAAATGGCCAAAACGGTTAATATAACATAAAGAGTGACTGCTTCAAGGCTGGGAAATTTTCTTCTCCTAGCAGAGGCTCGTGTGGACTTCATGAGAATCTCCTTTCTTGATATATGCCGGAGAAGCCCCGAATTGGGGCTTCTTGACATAATATCAACGAAATGCAGGGTATATACCCGTTAGTTGTTCTTATCAAGTTCCGCCTGATATTTATCCTGCAGTTTCTGCAGTTCACCGGCGATATCCGTGGTATTTCCGTAGATAACGCTCTCGCGGAAGGTAACCATTGCCTTTGCCAGTTCCGTGGAGACGGAACACAGTGCCGGAATACCATTCTCGGGCGAATTAGCCAGTTCTCTCTCCAACGCATAGATTTCATCGCCGTTCTTGGTCAGGCTCACATTGTCAAATTCCGCATCACTGGTGGGTATACTTCTCCACTCGGCAAAGTTGTCCTCGTTAACTGCGCCGGACATACAGAACTTGATGAACAAGGTAGCCAGTTCGGGGTTTTTGGAACCCTGTGGAATCGCGAAAACATTGGTGGCGAAAGTGGTGCTGTTGGAACGTCCGCCTTCCGGAGCGGGGATTGCACACACTTTATAGTTCACATCAGGAGCGTAAGTTCTCAGTGCTCCCGTAAACCAGTTACCAGTGATGGTCATGGCAACTTTGCCGGTCATAAAGGCGTGGTCGGGTGAAAACATGCCGCCCAGGCCGGAAGTAAAGGAAGAAATACGCTCAGGATCATATTTCTCACCGTAACTCTGGAACCACTCCATGCAGGCAACCATTTCCGGAGACGTCAGGTTCAGGGTATTGGTGGAAGCGTCGTACACATCTGCACCGAAGAAGAAAGGCAGTGTGAAGGCGTCTGTCTGCAGGTCAAGCCAGGGGATCAGACCGAATCTCGCATAAGATCCGTCGTCGTTCTGGATGGTCAGAGCTTCTGCCCATGCGTCCAGCTCGTCCAGCGTGGTGGGCGGAGTTTCCGGATCCAGGCCGGCCTCGGTAACCATATCCGGGTTGTAGTAGAGCAGCATAACGTTGGTATCCTGCGGGATCAGGTAAGGCTCGTCTTTATAATAGATAACGTCTTTACAGCCGGGGAAGAAGTTATCTACATTCAGGTCAACTTTATCCAGATAGGGCTGTAACATTTCGAAACTGCCGTTTGCCGCGTAGGAATAGGCAGCGGTTGCGTTATCGCAGATGATCAGGTCGGGAGCCTGTCCTCCGGCGATGGCGGACAGAAGTTTGCCGTTGCTGACACCGGCTCCGTCCGGAACGAACTGCACGTTGCATTTAATGCCTTTGTCTGCGTATAATTCGTTGAAAGCGTCCACACGGCTCTGCTCCCAGACGGCGGAATCGCCCGTAAAAGCAGACCAGTAGGAGAATTCACCGGTCAGATCGGTATCTTCGATCTCAAGACCGTTGGCCAGAAGCTCATCTATGTTCATTTTTACTTTTTCCTGCGCCTGTTTATCTTCTTCTGAAAGTTCAGGAGCCGCCTCCGCTTCTGTTGTGGTGGTGCTTTCCTGCACCGCTTCGGTCTGGGTATCGCCGGATGTGCTTCCCGAACTGTCTGCAGCGGAGTCGCCGCATCCTGCCAGTAAACCTGTAACCATACATGCCGCCATGATAGCTGCTGTTAATTTTCTCTTCATAAGATTACTCCTTTCTGGAATCCTGTTTTTCCTTACGGTTCGTATTTCACCTGTACAAAAGTTGCTAATTTCTCTTTGCTGTCAAATACTGTGTAGTTTCCGCCCTCATATTCTCCGTAGTGACGGATGGGCATGTCATTCTCCTCGAAATATTTGACTGCTGCTTCTCTGTCATCGGTCATAAATGCAATGTGGTGGATACCGTCGCCGTTTTTCTCCAGGAAATCTTTCCAGGAGCTTGGCTCATCATCCGGTTCCGTGATCTCCAGCACAACCTGTCCCAGATCAAAAACCGCCAGTCTGGCTCTCGTCCTGCTTGCTTCTCCCTTAAAAGTTGTATGTGCGATTGCTTCTTCCGGGACACGGAATGCTTCCGGCTTCGGAACGCCGAATAATTTTGCATATTCCTCTACTGTTTTATCCAGATCCTTTACCACCAGGGCAATCTGACAAATATTTTTTCCGTTGATAACACCCATTGTTCTTTCCTCCCATCGTATTTCCGATGCGCGCTTCGGTTTTGGTATCTTCACTATACATTCAAAATGTGCACAATTCTATTCAATTATTGCGCCATAGATATAGAAAATTGCTCTGTGATGAGGTGCAACGATATACCAAATTTATTCAGTTAGTACATTTATACAAAAAATAGAGGATAAAATTATGCAAGTAGCATATATAACTAGAGCAATAATTAATATATAATGCAGATAATCTAACACTTTCTATTGACTTCTGCGCAATATAAGAGCAGCCGGACAGATATTCTGCAGAGATATTTATACGGGGATCAGGATTCGGAAACGCCATCCGTAACTGATACGGGGTGGTATGTAAGGAGAGCGTGAGAGGTTATATATAATATGAGGAGGATTTCTTTCTATGATCAAATCAGATTTGTCTGAACCTTTACTGTTTGACCATTCGATGTCGCTGAATGTTTCATACGGACATTATTATTATTCTTTTCCAAACCACTGGCATAATTTCATGGAGATCATAGTGCCGCTTAACGATGAATATACGCTGAGTCTGGGCACGGAGACATGGGAGATGAACCGTGATCAGATTGCGCTGATCGCTCCAAGGACGTTGCATTCCATTGTCCAGACAACCAATAAGCCCAATCTGATCCTTCAATTTTCCAATATATTTTTGCCGCAGCTCCATGATTTTGCGGCCAATAAGCAGCTTTTTCTTTCAAATCCAATCCTGGATATCCATGACGGTGTTGCATTTGAAGAAAACCCGTTGGAGCTGTTGCTGCGCATCAAGGATATCTTTTATGGAAGAGAAGCCTTCCGGGAGCTGCGGATGTATGAATTACTGCTGAGGTTCTTTATTGTGGTGGGCAATCACAATACTTTACTGCAAAGCGAGCTTTCCGCCTCAAAAACACCGCAGCAGAAAGCCTATGATCAGAAATTTGTGGCCATATCGAAATTTCTCCGGGAACGTTATATGAATGATGTTTCGCTGGAAGATACGGCAGCCTTTGCGGGATTCAGCAAATATCATTTTTCGCGTCTTTTTAAGGAGTACTATCAGATGTCCTTTCCAGAGTATGTGACCTCTCTGCGCATTGCGAAGGCAACGGAGCTTCTGGAGAATCCGGCGGCGTCCATCATGGATGTTGCGCTGCAGTCCGGATTTTCCAGTATCGCGTCCTTTAACCGGGCTTTTAAGAGACAGAATCAGTGCACGCCCTCGCAGTTCCGGAAGATGTTCGACCAGTCTACAATTTCCTGGGGGGGGGCGGAAAAGAAAGAGCGAATGAAATAGCGTGTGGTTTAGAAGGCGGTAGTTTATATCATGGAATTGTGATATAATTTATCGTATATTTAAAATTCCTGACCTTTGATTTATTGCGCGATCAGGATGACCTGAATCTGCGGGAATATCAGTTAAGCGCAATTCAAGCCGCAGAGACCAGTCAATTATTGAAATTATACTGGCTGATGCAGAGCATATTCTATCAAGACATATCAGCGGGTATTTATTGCAAAGCAGAGTAAAAATGCAGATTTGAGGAGAAAAGAGAATGCTGGTAGATGAAATTAAGTTTGGAGAATCTGTCAATATTGAATTTAAACGTGAAGTGCCTCAAAAGAGCGAAAAATATATAAAAAGCGTCATTGCATTTGCAAACACTGCAGGCGGGAAGATTGTCATTGGCATTGACGATGAAACACATGAGATTGTAGGTGTCGATAAAGATGGAGTTTTTAAGATTATAGACAATATTACAAATACTATCTCCGATATGTGCTGTCCGCAGATTTTTCCGAATATTGGAGTAAACACCATTGATGGAAAAAGTGTAATTGTCATTAATATATATCCGGGGGCGAACCGGCCATATTATATCAAGTCACTTGGAAAAGAGACAGGCACTTACATCAGAGTATCGGGAACGTCCAGACCCGCTGATGAAGCTGTTTTAAAAGATCTGGAATTACAGGGGACTCATCGTTCTTTTGATGAGATGGTGTGCGTAGAGCATAAATATGATGCCGGCAAAGCAGAACAGCTGTGTGGAGCAATAAAAAGATATATGGTAGAAGCGGCCAAATCGAATAGTGAAAAAGAGAAGATAAAAGATGTTACAATACAGAATTTGATTAATTGGGGTGTAGTTAGAAATATGGATGGGACATTGCTGCCAACGAATGCGTTTGTTCTGTTGACTGATAATGTATTCCCTTTTGCTAAAATTCAGTGTGCTTTATTTAAAGGAACGGAGAGGGTTGTTTTTATTGATAAAAGAGATTTCGAGGGACCGCTTTATGAGCAGATTGAAGAGGCCTATGATTTTGTATTGAAACATATTAATCTGGGAGCTGAAATAAAGGACCTTGTCAGAAATGAAGCCTATGAATTGCCGACGGAAGCAATCAGAGAGGCGATTGTGAATGCTGTGACACACAGGAATTTTTTAGACAGAGCATGTGTACAGGTTGCAGTATATGATGACAGAGTAGAGGTAACATCTCCGGGGATGCTTTACGGAGGTCTGACGATAGAACAGATTAAGGAAGGTGGTTCTAAGATTCGCAATCGATGTATTGCAGAAGTGTTCAGCAGGATGAGGATCATCGAAAGCTGGGGAACCGGAATTAAAAGAATGTTTAGTTCCTGCAGGGAATATGGAATCCGGGATCCGGAATTACTGGAGATTGGGGACAGTTTCAGGGTAAATTTATACAGACCTTCTTACAGTGGTAATGAGGCTCAAAGTTCGCCAAAAAGTTCGCCAAAAAGTTCGCCAAAAAGTTCGCCAAAAAGTTCGCCAAACGGTTTGAATGCAACGCAGCAAAAAATAATGCAGATGATCCGGAAAAATTCGAGAATCACACAAGCGGAGATGGCGGAAATAATAAAAATTTCAAGGCGAGCTGTTCAAAAAAATATAAAAGAGCTGGCGGATCAAGGTATTATAGTCCACGAGGGTTCAACCAGAAATGGGTATTGGAAGATAAAAGAATGAGATGGGAAAAGAAGCGAAATGACCGAAATAGAGCCTTAACACTTTGCCTGTAATATGGTAAAGTACTATAGAGTAATCGTATCTATCGGAAAATAAGTGATTAAAGAGAGGAAACAGCAATGGAACACAAGATCCCATACAAAATTTATCTTGAAGAACAGGAAATGCCGAGACAGTGGTATAACGTCCGCGCAGATATGAAGAAGAAACCGGCGCCGATCTTAAATCTGGAAACACTGCAGCCGATCACGGTGGAGGAGCTTTCGGGCATCTTCTGCAGGGAGCTGGCGAAGCAGGAGCTGGATGATGAGACGGCTTATTTCGATATTCCCACGGAGATTCGTGATTTCTATAAGATGTACCGTCCGTCGCCGCTTGTGCGGGCATATTGCCTGGAAGAAAGGTTGGGTACGCCGGCGCACATTTATTACAAATTTGAGGGCAACAACACGTCGGGAAGCCATAAGTTGAATTCCGCGATCGCGCAGGCTTACTATGCGAAGCAGCAGGGGCTCAAGGGTGTGACGACGGAGACCGGCGCAGGGCAGTGGGGAACGGCGCTCTCCATGGCTTGTTCTTATTTTGAACTGGACTGTCAGGTATATATGGTGAAATGCTCTTATGAGCAGAAGCCTTTCCGCCGGGAGGTGATGCGCACTTACGGCGCGAAAGTAACGCCTTCTCCTTCGATGGAGACGAATGTCGGCCGCAGGATCAATGAGGAATTCCCGGGGACGACGGGAAGCCTGGGGTGTGCGATCTCGGAGGCAGTGGAGGCGGCCACCGGTCAGGAGGGATACCGCTATGTGCTGGGATCCGTATTGTCTCAGGTAATGCTGCACCAGTCGATCATCGGCCTGGAGACGAAGGCGGCGCTTGATAAATACGGCATCAAGGCGGACACGATCATCGGCTGTGCGGGCGGCGGCTCCAATCTGGGCGGCCTGATCTCTCCTTTTGCGGGGGAAATCTTAAGAGGCGAGGCGGATTATAAGATCATCGCGGTGGAGCCGGCATCCTGTCCGAGTCTGACGAGAGGCGTTTACGCTTATGATTTCTGCGACACGGGTAAGGTATGCCCGCTGGCGAAGATGTATACGCTGGGAAGCGGTTTCATTCCCTCGGCCAGCCATTCGGGTGGACTGCGTTACCATGGCATGAGTTCCGTGGTTTCCGAGCTGTATGATCAGGGACTTATGGAAGCGAGAAGCGTGGCGCAGACGGAAGTGTTTCAGGCGGCGGAGACTTTTGCGAGAGTGGAAGGAATCCTGCCGGCGCCGGAGAGCAGCCATGCGATCAAGGTTGCCATTGACGAGGCGATGAAGTGTAAGGAGACAGGGGAAGAGAAGAATATCGTATTCGGTCTGACCGGCACGGGCTATTTCGACATGGTGGCTTATCAGAGATATAATGACGGTGAAATGGAGGATTACGTTCCTGCGGATGCGGAGCTTGAGAAAGCCATTGCGAAGCTGCCGAAGGTTTCCGGCCGGCAGTGAGGAAAGCAAGCCGTGCGATCAGACGGCGGCTTTTCGGCAGATATGGAGGAGTACAGTGGTATATCGGTATAAGATAGATGGCGAATGCACATAGTATGATGGTAATGTTTTTGCCTGGAACGGCACATAAGCTGCACGGTCGGTGAGAATACTGTGCAGCTTGTTGCATGTATGCAGGACAAACAGCGAGACGATCAACAGAAAAGAGGAGGACAGAACATGTTACAGACAGGAACTAAAGCGCCGGCATTTTCCCTGCCGGATCAGAACGGACAGATACACACATTGGAAGAGTATAAGGGCAAAAAAGTTATTTTGTATTTCTATCCGAAGGATAATACGCCGGGCTGTACGAAGCAGGCCTGCAATTTCGGTCAGATGTATCCGCAGTTCCAGGAAAAGGGCGCGGTGGTGCTGGGCGTGAGCAAGGACAGTGTGGCCTCCCACAAGAAGTTCGAGGAGAAGTATGGGCTGCCGTTTACACTGCTGTCGGATCCGGAGCTTTCCTGCATCCAGGCTTACGATGTGTGGCAGGAAAAGAAGAACTACGGCAAGGTCAGCATGGGCGTCGTGCGCACGACGTATCTGATCGATGAGGAAGGCGTGATCGTGAAAGCTTTCGGCAATGTAAAGGCGGAGCAGAATCCGGCGCAGATGCTGGGTGAGCTGGAAGAGGCGTAGAGATTAGGCCGGCGCTGACAGCATCCTGGTTTACGGACGCGTAGTTTGAGAAAGAGAGGTATTCATCAGTGAAGATCATCATCTCACCGGCGAAGAAAATGAATGTGGATACGGATTCTTTCGCGGCCTGCGGTCTGCCGGAGTTCCTAGCAGAGACGAGGACGTTGATGAAAGCGATCCAGGCATTATCTTATGCGGAGGCACGGGCATTATGGAAGTGCAATGATAAGTTGGCGGAGTTGAATTATGAGCGTTTCCGGAATATGGATCCGGAGCGGGGATTGACGCCGGCGGTGATGTCCTACGAGGGTCTGCAGTATCAATATATGGCGCCGGGTGTGCTTACGGCGGAGGCGCTTTCCTATTTGGGGGAGCATCTCCGCATTCTTTCGGGATTCTATGGTCTGCTTAAGCCGTTTGACGGCGTTGTGCCTTATCGTCTGGAGATGCAGGCGCAGCTGGCGGTGGGTACATACAGAGATTTATATGCGTTCTGGGGCGCACGGCTTTATCAAAGCCTGACCAAAGAGGATCGGGTGATCATCAATCTGGCCTCACGGGAATACTCGCAGTGCATTGGGAAATACATAACGCCGGAAGATGAGTTTATCACTGTGGAGTTCGGAGAATTGGCTGACGGGAAGGTAAAGCAGAAGGGCACGCTGGCCAAGATGGCACGGGGTGAAATGGTGCGTTTTCTGGCGGAGAACAATATCTGCCGGCCGGAAGGCATGAAGGAGTTTCATGCCTTAGGCTTTTCCTATTGCAGCGATTTATCTGATACGAAGAAATATGTGTTTTTGAAACGGGAGGGAAGAGCCGGATGACAACAAGGCAGGAAGTGCTGGCATATTGTATGACGTTTCAGGAGGTATATCTGGATGCGCCTTTTCATGATGATAACTGGCAGCTGGCCCGTTATCGGGGCAACAGGAAGGCTTTCGCGTGGACTTATGAACGGGAAGGCAGGATATGGGTCAATGTGAAGGTGGATCCACAGTGGAGGGATTTCTGGCGGGATGCGTACGAGGCCGTGATCCCCGGATGGCATCAGAATAAAGAACATTGGAATACGGTCATTCTGGACGGCTCTGTGCCGGAAGAGGAGATCAAAAGGATGATTGCGGAGAGCTATGACCTGATCGTCGGCAGAAAGAAATGAGCGCCGGAGTGTGGGGAATCGATCTGAGGAGGAGACGATTATGGCAGTGAAGATTCTGATCATAGAAGACGAGGCAGTCATCCGCCGGGAACTGAAAATATTGTTGGAAAATGCGATGTACGAGGCGGCGGCCTTGACTGAGTTTCACCATATCCTGCAGCAGATTACGGAACAGTCGCCGGATCTGATCCTGCTGGATATCAATCTGCCGGGATGCTCCGGTTTCGATGTGTGTACGCAGATCCGTGGTGAAATGGGCGTGCCGGTGATCTTTCTCACGAGCCGCACGGACTCCATGGATGAACTGAACGGTATCTTAAAGGGCGGGGACGACTATATTACGAAGCCTTATCAGGCTCCGATACTGTTGGCGCGGATCGGGGCCGTGTTGAAGCGCACCATGGGAGGCAGGCTGAAGGAGCAGACGCAGTTTGTTCACAAGGATGTGCGGCTGGACATTGCCGGGTGTGTACTGACATGCAGGAATAAGCAGACGGAACTTACCAAGGCGGAGATGAAGATATTATACCGGCTTTTCAGACAGCCCGGGGAATATGTCTCCCGGACGAACCTGATCGAGTATTTGTGGGAGAATAAGATTTTCATAGACGATAATACATTGAGTGTGCATATGACCAGGATCCGGGAGAAATTAAAGGCGATCGGGGTGCATGAGCTGATTGTGACGAAGAGAGGGCTTGGGTACCGGATATGAGAATGAGCGTGCTTGCATTTTTGAAAGACCGGTTTTTTCTTCTGGTGCTGCATCTGGTCTGTATGGGGATGATGAGCGTATTCTTAAGACTGACAGGATACAGCGGTGCGAATGTGGCGATCCTTCTGATCTTCTGGGGAATGATTGTGTGTGTTTGGCTGGTGGTTACTTATCTTGGGAGAAGGAAATATTTTGAGGAAACAGGGCATATTCTGGAGCAGGTGGACAAACGGTATCTGCTGGGGGAATTGCTGCCGTCATCCGCAAAACTGGAAGACAGACTGTACCGGGATATGATACGGCGGTCGAACAAGTCCGTGATCGAGCGGATCAGGCAGGTTGAGACGGCGGAGAGGGAGTACAGGGAATACATAGAGAACTGGGTGCACGAGGTGAAAGCGCCGATCACGGGAATTTCGCTGTTGTGTGAGAACGGGAGCAGATTGTCCGAGTCGCGGGAGACTCTGCGGGCAGTCAGTCTGGAGAATCAAAAGATAGAAAATTATGTGGATATGGCGCTTTACTACGCCAGATCGGAGAATGTCTACAAGGACTTTATCATCCGCAGGACAAATCTGCAGGAGACGGTGGAAGACGTCTTGGAAAGGAACCGTCTCCTGCTGATCCAAAGCGGAGTGCGGGCGGAGGTGAACTGTCCGGATCCGGTCTACACGGATGGAAAGTGGATCGCTTTTATCGTAAACCAGATGATCTTAAACAGCGTGAAGTATTGCGGTAAACAGCCAACCTTCCGGATTCGGACGAAACGGGAGCGGGACGGAGTGTGCCTGACGGTGGAGGACAATGGTGTGGGAATCCGCAGTGAGGAGCTTTGCCGTATTTTTGAGAAAGGATTTACGGGCAGTAACGGCCGTGACCATGAGAGGGCCACCGGCATGGGACTGTATCTGTGCCGGAAGCTGTGTGATAAGCTGGGAGTGGGACTGCGGGCCGAGTCGGAATACGGCAGGGGAACGAGGATGACGTTGTTGTTTCCGATCAGCGTCTATATAGACAGGGAACAGGAGGATTGAGGTTATCTTTCAAAAAAGTAAGATAACTTCAATCTTTTTCTATAGAAAGAAAACGGGAGGATGCTAAACTATTGTTGGGTCAAACGGCTGAAAGGAGTGAACGGAAAATGAACGACTATATCCGCATATGCGAGGTGGAGAAATACTATGGCAACGCGGCTAACGTGACGAAGGCCGTGGATTGTGTCAGTTTTGCGGTGGAAAAGGGGGAATTTGTGGGCGTTATGGGACCATCCGGATCGGGGAAGACGACGCTCTTAAATCTGCTGGCGACGATTGACCGGGTAACGGCGGGGCATATTTATTATGAGGACACGGATATCACCGAGTTGTCCGAGGATGCCTTATCGGAGTTTCGTAAGGATAATCTGGGATTTGTGTTTCAGGATTACAATCTTCTGGATACGTTGACAATCGAGGAAAATATCGTGCTGGCGCTGACGCTGCAGGAAAAACCGAAGAAGGAGATCCTGACGGCCTGCGCACAGATCTTAAAGCTTCTGCAAATTGAGGATATCCGGGACCAGTTCCCTTATCAGGTATCGGGCGGGCAGAAGCAGCGGTGCGCCTGCGGTCGGGCCATGGTGAACCAGCCTAAGCTGCTGCTGGCGGATGAGCCTACGGGAGCGCTGGATTCCCGGTCGGCGCAGATACTTCTGGAGACGTTTACGGATTTGAACAGGGAGATGCAGGCCACCATCCTGATGGTGACGCATGATGCCTTTTCGGCCAGCTACTGCGGCCGGATCCTGTTTTTGCAGGACGGAAAGATCTTTCATGAGTTGATGCGGGGTACAAAGAGCAGGAAGGTTTTTCTGCAGGAGATCCTGGATGTATTGTCGCTGACGGGAGGTGCATTGTCCGATGAGAGAGGATAAGAAATATGGTTCTTTTTACGACAAACTCAGCGTGCGCAATATGAAGCGTTCCGCACGGGATTATCTGGTCTATATGCTCACCATGATCCTGGTGACGGCCCTGATGTATGCTTTTAGCAGCCTTCTTTTCCAGAATGAGCTGGAACGGCAGTTTACCATGAATCTCAATGAACTTATGGGGATGATGGTGGGGTTTTCAACTTTTTTTATCATCCTGATTATGGCCTGGCTGATCAATTACATGGTGCGGTTTATGTTGGAAAAGCGCAGTACGGAGTTTGGCATTTATTTACTGCTGGGCATGAAAAAAAGAGCCATTGCCAGACTGTATGTGCGGGAAAATATTCTGCTTGGCGGTGTGGCCTTTGTGATTGGAGCAGCGGCAGGCATTTTACTGCAGCAGGTTTTGATGTCGGTGATGTGCTCCATGGTGCGGATGGAGTATCATCTGCGGATCAGGCCGGACGGCGGGACATTGCTTATGACGCTGTGTTGTTACGGCGGCTGTTATATGCTGGCGCTTTTTCGCTGCAGGCGGAAGTTTAAGAAGATGAATATTCAGGCGCTTATGAGCGCCAGACGACGCAATGAGGAGATCAAAGAGAAGTTCGAGCGGGCCAAACAGATGCTGCTCCCTCTTTCGCTTATTTTTATCCTGTTGTTCTGGAAGCTGTTCGGACGACTGGCTGACACAATGCAGACGACGGTGTTTGTGGTGGGGTTAGTGATCACAATCTATCTTTTCTATCTGGGTCTGTCGGCCTGGATCATCTGTTATGTGCGCCGGGGCGGGGCGGCGGTCTATCGAGGGCAGAATTTGTTTCTGCTGCGTCAGTTTGCTTCTAAGGTGCGGACGATGCAGTTTACCATGGGGACATTGACGTCGCTGTTTACGCTTGCCCTGCTGGGGGCATCTTTGGCGTTGATGTTCAGCGATTACGAGAATACGGTGCTGGACGGGAAATTTCCCTTTGATGTGCAGATCTACAGCAAGGAGACTGCGTATGATTTTACAGAAGAGAAAAGGGTGATCGAGGAGGAGGCCGCAGTATCGTCCTATTATACCTATCATATCTATACGGATGGCAGGAACGCGGTCAATACCTGGATGCTGACCCATTTACAGGCATGGGGCGCCATGTACAGGAATGCGGACGGCACGCCGGATGAGGCAGCCATCGAGAGAACGCTGCGGGATGAGTACGGAGACGGTAATTATTATACGTACGATACGTATATGGGACTTACGGATTATAACCATCTGCGGAAGATGCTGGGTTACGAGAGGGTAGAGCTTGGGCAGCAGGAGTATCTGGTGCAGATTAAGCCCAGGCTGGAGCAGGAAGTGCAGAAGATCGGGGAAGAGCTGATAATCGGGAATGCGGCTGGCGACGGTGTCCTGATCTGCGCGGGCATTTGGGCGGAGCCTTTTTCCCAGGACGGACACAACGGAGCGGATTATATGGTGGTGGTTCCGGATGAGGTGCTGATGCGGATGCAGCCCTATTATACGGAGCTGGTGGCGGATCTTGACGGAGAAGCGCCAATTGGGCTGCAGCATAAGCTGAAGGAGTTGCTGCCGGAGGAAGATCCGGATGTGGAAGGGCATGTGGCGGGCGATCTGTGCTGCGGTTCCGACACCATTATCAGTGTGGTGGAACTCTGTCTGGTACGGGATAATCTGCTGCCGGAACTGAAATATATGCTGGCTTCCATTATACTTCCGCTGTTCTATATCGGTCTGGTGTTTGTCTGTGTGGCGGTGACGGTGCTGTCCGTGCAGCAGGTGAGCGACGCGGCCAGGTACAGGTACCGTTATGATGTGCTGTCGAAACTGGGGCTGAGCCGTACGCGGATAGAATGGTTGATTTTCAAGCAGTTGGCGGCTTTTTATCTGTGTCCGGCGCTGTTGGCAGTGGTGATCAGCGGACGGATGATCCTCTTTGCCAGCGACCGGTTTATCATGATGACAGGGGTGCCCACCGTTGTGGGAGGATTCTTCGGGAAAAGTGCCGGGTTATTTTTCGGAATCTATCTGGTGTATTTTGCAGTGACGTATGTGGAGTTTAAGCGGAGTGTGGAAAGATAGGATGGGGCTGTTGTGTGATGAAATTGAGTTTACAGATGATTTGCTTAATCAGGACATTTTTTATAGAAAATTTATTTGCTATTCTTTCAACAGCAGTATATCATGTAATTATATCTTAATGCAATTTGCTTTTCATGGTTGGTTCTACCGTATTTCCTGTAAGTGAAATTATACAAAAGGAATGCTGCAATATGAGCGTATAGGAAGGAAGGGGTAGTTATATCGAGTTATGAGAGAGGTGTCATATGATTACAATTATCAATGGTGTTACATCGAAACAAGTCCTGGCAGATGAGTTAATTTCTATTTTAAATACAATGGAGTTGGAGGGATATTTCTATTTAGGTTATCCTGTTTTGGGCGGAATGGATGGTAAGATCAAAGTTGATGCATTGTTGGTATGCAGGCAGTGTGGCGTACTTATCTTTGATCTGGAAATGTCAGCCGGAGATAATATTGATCATAAGATGGAACTTCTGGATGAACTATATAATAATATGGAGGCCAGATTAAAAAGATATAATTATTTATCGAACCGGAGAAAACTGAAGGTGCCGGTGAATGTAGTCTGTTATGCACCGCGTTATAAAGTGGGAGGAGAAGAGATTCTTACATCAAGTGAGGATCTGAAGGCATATTTGTCAGGACTCAGCTGGGAGGAAAGTGATAATTATTATGCAGGGCTTTTGGAAGCAATACAAATGATCTCGCAGATTAAGAAGCGGGGACACCGGTTGAATCTTCGGAGCGATTTCTCTAGGGGTGCAAAGTTGAAAGCGCTGGAGAATCAGATATCGTGTCTTGATAAGCATCAGAGTAAGGCAGTGATTGAGACTGTTGAAGGTGTTCAGAGAATTCGTGGACTGGCAGGTTCAGGTAAAACAATTGTGCTGGCGTTAAAGGTTGCATATTTATATACTATGTATGAGGAGAAAGTGATCGCTGTCACTTTTAACAGTCGTGCTCTAAAAGGGCAGTTTATACAGTTGATCACTAATTTTATTATTGAAAATACAAATGAGGAGCCGGACTGGGACAGGATCAGGATCATTCATGCATGGGGAAGCAGGAATTCAGAGGGCCTGTATTTTAACTTTTGCAGGGTGAATAATATAACCTGCTATGATTATAATGATGCATGTCGGAAATTTGGCCGTAATGAGCTGGCTTTTGACAGAGTTTGTCAAGAGGCGATAGAGACGGTAGTTGATCCGAAGCCTTTATATGATGTGATCCTGGTAGATGAGGCTCAGGATTTTTCAAAATATTTTTTACGGATGTGTTATATGTCTCTTCCAAAAGAGAGTCGTATGCTGGTCTATGCCTATGATGAATTACAGAGCCTGGATAATAAGAGTGTCGACACACCGGAAGAGATATTTGGGCAGACGGGTGGGAAACCCAACGTTGTATTAGATAACAGTAACGGTAAAGCAGAAGATATTGTTTTGTCAAAATGTTATCGTAATTCACGTCCTGTTTTGATTACCGCTCACAGCCTGGGATTTGGTATATATAGAGAAAGAGAGGCGCGTGAGGAAACGGCCCTGGTTCAGTTGTTTGAGGATAAGAAATTATGGGAGGATATAGGATATACGGTCAAAGAAGGCGGGATAAAAGACGGAGAGTTTGTCACATTATATAGAACAGATGAGAACAGCCCTGTTTTTTTAGAAAACCACTCTCCGGTAGATGATTTGATTCAGTTCAGGAAGTTTGATACGGCAGAACAGGAAGCCGAGTGGATTGTTAATGATATCGAAAGAAATTTGAAAGAAGAAGAATTAAGATATCAGGATATTATGATCATTCATCCGGATCCAAGAGTCACCAAAAGCTATGTTTCTCATATTAGGATTATGCTGATGGAAAGAAACATCAGATCGCATATTGTAGGTGTACAGACGACTCCGGATGATTTTTTTCAGGAAGAATCGATTGCTGTTTCACAAATTTACAGGGCGAAGGGGAATGAAGCGGCGATGGTCTATCTTGTGAATGCAGATCTCTGTGCCAGAGGAGTAAACTTATCCAGAAAAAGAAATATACTGTTTACAGCGATAACCAGATCGAAGGCATGGGTAAGAGTCAGCGGTTTGAAAGAGAATATGGAACTGTTGATGAAGGAATATGAAGAGGTAAGGGAGAAAAACTATCAATTACAGTTTAGATATCCAGATAAATCGCAGCGGAAGAACATGAGGATTATCCACAGGGATATGACTCAAAATGAGATTCGTGAGATCAAAAAGAGCAATTTTAGTCTGGCGGATATCCTGTCAAAGATTCAAAAGGGAGAGATTCAAAGAGAAGATTTGGATGAAAATACAATTAATGCGTTGAAGGATGTGTTGTTTGGTTGAAAAAAAGAGAAAAAGTATTTGAAGAGGTGAGAAAGGCCACTCAAGAATTGATCAGATGTGGACTGGCAGAAGAATATAATCTGCCAATCATGAGAAACAATGAAATTGTTTGGGGAAATTATACAGACATTTCTCTATATTTAAAGAATATGGAGTATAAGGATATTTATGGTGAAATAGAGAGGAGTCGTAATTTTAATGTCAAATTGCCTGATGGTGGAATTCTTCAGCTCATGTATCGATTCGATGGGCGTGGCATGAGATTGCTGTCGCATAGACTGGCATTTTATCCGTCGCCATCGTATGAGATATATCAGAATGATGCGGAGTTATATGATGCAGACTATATATACGGGGATATCCTTAATAAAAGTGTACTGCCGGTTATTGTTCGAGCTGATTACAGCAATGAAGAGGTGCACAGTGAGACACATCATCCATATTCACATATAACTCTGGGAGAGTATAAGAATTGCAGAATCCCGGTAGATCGACCAATTTCTCCTCTCCAATTTGTGAAATTTGTTATGGAACATTTTTATTATGTGCCAAGTTCAAAGCTGGAATTTGATTTTAATATGAATGGTATGATAAAATTTGAAGAACACATTGCTGATTGTGACAGAAGTAAAAGCAGAGTGACTGTGTAAGGAAGTAGACTATGTGACTGACGGCGTCGATGTCTTTTTGATACATTTTGTAGTGGTGGAAATAGACTAAGAAACTTACATAATAAATTTTCATCATATAGAGCCTGCCGCTTGATGGGCTGCATAGCATGAGAGAAGCGGCAGTGAGAATGTATCAGGACAGCAGTGTAATAATATAACAGGGAAAGGAAACGGTTTAAACGCAATTATGTATCACAGGAAATCAAGATTACAGAGCTTGATGATATTGGCATTGGACTGTATCTGTATTATGGTCAGTCTGATGATGGCCAACTATATCAGGAATGGAAGGATTTTTCGCAGTGACAATGAGCGTATGGACTTTGGTATGCTCCTTGTTGCCTGTCTGACGGTATTTCTGGCCATGAATCTGCTGCGCAATACCAACCGCAATATGTTCCTGCGGGGTCCGCTGCATGAAATGATCCATATTATCAGGAATAATCTTCTGATGTTCGCGGGTACGGCGGTATTTCTCTATTTTCTGAACATTTTGGATGCCTATTCCCGCCTGGCTTTTTTTTACTTTCTTATACTTGACTGTGGATTGATGCTCGCGGTGCATCAGATCTGGAAGAAGACGCTGCCTTTTTTGTACAAACGGTTTGGAGAGGTGAGGAATCTTCTGGCTGTAGCGGATGAAGAATATGCGGAAGCGTTGGTGCACGATCTGACGGGTATGAAGGATTTCAGTTATGAGATCACGGGCATCGTGCTTTTAGACCGGGAGGAAGAAGCTGCAGGAGACTTTAAGGGAATGCCGATAGCTGCGCATAAACGGGACTTGGTGGATTACTGTAAAGGAGCCTCCCTGGATGAAGTGATTATTGCGGTGGCCGGCAGCCGGAAGAAGGAGATTCTGGCGGAGATGGAGATCCTGGCAGAGATGGGCATCACACTTCACTATCAGATTCCGGTACCGGAGCTGCGCGGAGCCAGACAGAAAGAACTTTCCCAGTTTGGCCGTTTTTATACGGTGACTTATGCCAACAGGGTGGCGCCGGTAGGACAGCTTCTGCTGAAAAGACTGCTCGATATATGCGGGGCGCTGGTGGGCTGCGTATTCCTTTTGCTGCTTACGGTCGTTATGGGGCCGCTTATCAAGCTGGAATCGCCGGGGCCGGTCTTTTTCTCCCAGAAACGAGTGGGGCGTAACGGGCGGATCTTTAAGATGTATAAATTCCGTTCCATGTATGCAGATGCGGAGGAGCGGAAACAGGAATTGATGAAGCAGAATGAGATGAACGGCCTGATGTTCAAGATCGAGAATGACCCGAGGATTACAAGGATTGGCCGTTTCATGCGCAGGACAAGTCTGGATGAGTTTCCGCAGTTTATCAATATATTGAAGAGTGATATGTCGCTTGTGGGAACGAGGCCGCCGACGCTGGATGAATTTGCCCAGTATAGCCCGTATCATAAGAAAAGGCTCAGTTTCCGTCCGGGGCTTACCGGTATGTGGCAGGTGGGCGGAAGAAGTGAGATAACGGATTTCGAGGAGATTGTGCGGCTGGATGTGGAGTATATTGACAACTGGTCTTTCATGCTGGATGTGAAGATATTGCTGAAGACTGTTCTGGAGGTATTCAGGGGAAGCGGAGCGAAGTAGCGCGCTGTGGATGATACTTTCGGGGTTTACGGGCAGTACGGTTGAGAACAACTGTCAAATGGGTTTTGGCGGCTGTTCCTCAGCCTTGATTATAATCAAACAAATGTAAGGAGGGTAACACAATGATCATCTATGTCAATGCCGCTGCGGCGAAAGAGGGCAACGGCAGCAAGGAAACACCGTTCCGGCACATCAATGATGCGGCGAAGGTGGCGAAGCCGGGCGACGAGGTGCTGGTGGCGCCGGGTATCTACAGGGAGTATGTGGATCCGGTGAATGCGGGTACGGAAGATGCGCGGATCGTGTACAGGAGCGAGGTGCCGTTAGGCGCAATGATCACCGGAGCGGAAGAAATGAAGGACTGGAAGCACTATGAGGGGAACGTGTGGGTTTGCCGTGTGGACAACGGGGTGTTTGGCAGCTATAATCCGTACACGACCTTTGTGGGCGGCGACTGGTACTTTGCACCGGTAGTGCGCCATACGGGAGCGGTTTATTTAAACGACCGTCAGCTGTATGAGGCAGAGACGCTGGAGGAGTGCATCAAGGGCGAGATCTATCCGCCTTCCTGGGAGCAGGAGTGGTCCGTCTATAAGTGGTATACCGAGCAGGACGGCAACGAGACGGTAATCTATGCCAACTTCCAGGGCAAGAACCCGAATGAGGAGAAAGTAGACATCAACGTGCGCCGCAACTGCTTCATGCCTTCCAAAACGGGTGTGGGCTATATCACGTTCAGCGGTTTCAATGTGAATAAGGCCGCAACAACATGGGCTCCGCCGGCGGCTTATCAGGATGGTATGGTAGGACCACACTGGTCCAGGGGCTGGATCATCGAGGACTGCGAGATCAGCAACAGTAAGTGCTGCGGTATCTCTCTGGGTAAATATTACGACGAAGAGAATGACCACTATTTTACCCGCAAACATGTGAAGAGTCCCACACAGATGGAGCGCGACGCGGTATGCCGCGGTCAGTATCACGGCTGGCTGAAGGAGAAGGTGGGCAGCCATATCGTAAGACGCTGTCATATTCATCACTGTGAGCAGACCGGTATCGTAGGCCGTATGGGCTGCGTATTCAGTCTGATCGAGGACAACCATATTCACAATATCAACAATATGCAGCAGCTGGGCGGTGCGGAGATTTCCGGTATCAAACTGCATGCTGCCATCGACGTTGTGATGCGCCGCAACCATATCCACCATTCGACGATGGGTATCTGGTGCGACTGGCAGGCACAGGGCACGCGTATTTCCCAGAACCTGCTGCATGACAACTATGCGCCGGACGGCGTGCCTATGGCACAGGGCGCGATGATGAGCCAGGATGTATTCGTGGAAGTGAGCCACGGCCCGACGCTGATCGACAACAACATTATGCTCTCCAAAGCGGCTGTCCGCATCGCCACGGAAGGTGTGGCCTGTGTACATAACCTGATCCTGGGTTCCTTTACTGCAGTGGGCGGCGGCACGGACAATATCGTGAACGGCGTCAACCAGCCCCGTTATACGCCGTACCATATCAGACACCGTACAGAGGTGGCGGGCTTTATGACGATCCTGCACGGGGATAACCGCATCTATAACAATATCTTCATCCAGAACTGGCCGGTTAAGGAAGTGGAAGAGAAGGAAGATATGGGATTCAGGATGGCAGACAATCAGGTAGTCGGTACGGATGTGTTTGACGAGTATCCGACTTATGACGAGTGGATCGAGAACTTCGATATGGATAAGCAGGCTGACATGAGGAAGCTGGCATCCTATCATTTCTCGCATCTGCCTGTGTGGGTGAACGGCAATGCCTACTTCAACGGCGCCAAAGCGTGGAAGAAGGAGCAGGCGAACTTGGTCGACACGGAGCATACGGCGACGGTGGAACTGGTGGAAAAGGATAACGGGTATTTCCTGAACACGAATGTGTATGAGCTGCTGGGCGATTTCCGCGACGGTATCGTTAACAGCGATATTCTGGGATATGCCTTTGAGCCGGAGCAGAGATTCGAGAATCCGGACGGAACGGCGATCACGTTCAATGAGGATTATCTTGGCTCTCACCGTGGACTGGATGCGGTTCCGGGACCGTTCGCGTCGGGAGAGGAAGCTGCGAAACGGCTGTGGTAGGCATCAGAGCCTGCGTGGTGTAACGGGTTGTGTCAGGAGCAGCTGGCAGATCGTATGAGATCTTAATGATCTGCAGCATGTTTTTACGAATTTCAATGGGTTTATGAGGTTTATGAAAGACTCCGCGTTGAAATTGACGCGTAGAGCAGCAGATGGGCTGGAAGGGGTTCGGGAGCTGCCTGCCGGGATTTCGGATGCGGAGTTTTTCTGCGGAGACAGGTGCTGTGAATTGGCATAGTTTTCCTTTTTCTGTAATTGAAAATGATTTTACGCCGACAGCAGTGCAGTGGTGTTGACATTTTATGGTGGGTGCTATAGAACTTTATATATGTGATATTGTTGATGGAAGATAAGGAGATAAAGAGGCATGTCTGAGAAGCAGCAGACAAGAGAATATCTGAAACAGGTCATACAGCTGAGCATTCCGGCGGTGCTGGCCCAGATCAGCTCGATCATCATGCAGTATATCGATGCATCCATGGTGGGCAGTCTGGGTGCGACGGCGACGGCGGCGATCGGACTGGTTTCCAGCACGACCTGGCTGTTTGGCGGGCTGTGCGCCTCTGCGGCCACCGGATTTTCCGTGCAGGTGGCGCAGCTGATCGGTGCGGAGCGGGAAAAAGATGCGAAGGATGTCCTGCGGCACGCGATCCTGTGTACGCTGGTGTTCGGGCTGATCGCTTCCGCGGTGGGGATCAGCATCAGCTCACATCTTCCTGTCTGGCTGGGCGGAGCGGAAGAGATCCGGGGGAATGCTTCCCGGTATTTCCTGATCTACGCCTGTGCGCTTCCGGCCGCGCAGATGCGCCATACCGCCGGAAGTGCGCTGCAGTGCAGCGGTGATATGAAGGTGCCGAGTCGGCTGAACATCATGATGTGCGGGCTGGATGTGGTGTTTAACAGCTTTCTGATCTTTCCCACAAGACAGATTTCTCTGGCGGGTATCTTGGTCACGATGCCGGGAGCCGGCATGGGCGTGACAGGTGCGGCTCTGGGAACGGCGCTGGCGGAAGCCGTGACGGCGGTGCTGATGCTGTATGCGGTATGCTTCCGGTCGAAGAGGCTGAGGTTGGCAGGGCGACGGCAGCTTTTTGCCGCGCAGGCAGATCTGTCGGGTGGCGTATCCGTTGAGGATTCATCCCCGGAAATTCCGGCAACGTTCTGTTTCCAGCCTGAATATCTGCATACGGCGCTTCGGCTTGCACTGCCGATGGCCTTTGAGCATACGGTGATGTGTGGGGCGCATATCGCGGAGACCCGTATCGTAGCTCCCCTGGGGACGGTATCGGTGGCGGCCAATTCCCTGTCGGTGACGGCGGAAAGCCTCTGTTATATGCCGGGCAGCGGTATCGGCACGGCGGCAACGACACTGGTCGGACAGAGCATCGGAGCCGGAAAACCGGAGCGGGCAAAGCGTTACGCCAATCTGGCAGTGATGCTTGGCGCAGCCGTGATGACCTGTACGGGCGGCCTGATGTTTCTCGGCGCTCCGCTCATGTTCTCAATGCTGACGCCGGATGCGGCAATCCGCGAGCTGGGTGTGAGGGTGCTGCGGATTGAAGCCTTCGCGGAACCTTTGTTTGCAGTGTCTATCGTGACCGCCGGTGCGCTGCGGGGCGCAGGGGATACGCTGATTCCCAGTATGATCAATCTGGCCAGTATGTGGGGTGTCCGCATCACGGCGGCTTCCCTGCTGGCGCCGCGTCTGGGACTGGTGGGCGTGTGGATCGCCATGTGCGGAGAATTGTGTGTGCGTGGATTGCTGTTTCTCGTGCGGCTTCTGCGGGGGAAATGGATGGAGACTGGACATGGCAGGGCCGTGACGTAAAAGGCTGCAGTGCTTGGCGGGACAGAGGAAGATTCCAGGCCCGCAGGAAGGAGTTAACAATATGGAGACGATAAAAAATCAGACGTTTGATCAGGAGCGTGCTTTATACGGCAGCAATGGTATTGAAGTGGTCGATTGTGCCTTTGACGGTCCGGCGGACGGTGAAAGCGCATTTAAAGAGGGCAGAGATATCAGCGTGGAGAACTGTTTCTTTAATCTTCGCTATCCCTTCTGGCATGACGACAGACTGAAAATTAAAGGTTCGGAGATGACGGAACTTTGCCGGGCAGCGCTCTGGTACTCCCATGAGATCGAGATTACGGATACGAAGCTGCACGGGATCAAGGCGCTGCGGGAGTGCAGCCGGGTAAAGATGCATGGCTGTGACGTGATCTCGCCGGAGTTTGGCTGGTCGGTGCAGGAGATCGAGATGAAAGACTGCAGTGTACAGGGCGAATATTTCATGATGCGCTCTGACAGACTGCACTTTGAAGAGGTACGGCTACAGGGCAAGTATTCCTTCCAGTACATACAGGACTCGGTATTCGACCACTGTGATTTCGACACGAAGGATGCCTTCTGGCACGCGAAAAATGTGACGATCCGCAACAGTGTCGTCAAGGGTGAATATCTTGCCTGGTACTGTGAGAATGTGACCTTTGATCACTGTAAGATCATCGGTACGCAGCCGCTTTGTTATTGTAAAAATCTCAAACTGATCGACTGTGAGATGGTCGATACGGATTTATCCTTCGAGAAATCCGAGGTGGAGGCGACTGTCACGGCTCCGATCTTAAGTATCAAGAATCCACTGTCCGGCCGGATTGTGGTACCCGCTGTGGGCGAGATCATCCGGGATGACGAAGCGTCGCACGGAGAGATCATTGTGGAAGGTTGAGCATCCGGTACTCTTTTGGTGAACAGCCGTACTTTTCACGAAAGATACGGTAAAAGTAGCTGCTGTTGTTATAACCGACCGCGTCGATGATATCATCTGCGGACAGCGTTGTCTGGGACAGTAGATAGACTGCCTGCTGGAGCTTTTGCTGCTGCAAAAGGTCCTTGAAGGTCTGTCCGGTATATTTTTTCAAAAGGCGGCTGATATAGTAGGGCGGCAGTTTGATCTCGGCGCAGATGTCGGTCAAAGTGCCGCTTTTATAATGCGTCTCAATATATTTCAGGACGCGGAAGATCAGATCCTGTTCGTAATTGCCGCCCTGATTCCTGGCCATCGAATCGGCGAAAACGGAAAGATTCATGAAGATCAGTCCCATGGTGATTTGATTGATGGTGTTGGTGCCGGGCTTTTTGTCGATCAGGTTCCAGAGCATGTTTTCGATCAGATTCTGGATCGGCAGGATCTCTTTGGCCTGAAAGTGCAGGTAAGTGATCTGCGAGTCATGACTCGACAGGGTGGAGATAAGAAAACTGCGCAGCACATTTTCCCGCTCCATCATGGAGAGCGGACGGTCGAAGAACTCCGGCAGAATGATAAAGTTGACTGCGATATCGTCCCGGCCGGCGGGCAGGATCTCATGGGCAGCAGCCTGGTTGAGAAAAAGCAGGTCTCCCTCCTGCAGGACAATCCTGTCGCTGTCGTTTATGATGTGTGTGGTAGAGCCGCAGCACATATGGACCAGCTCGGCGTAATTGTGGCGGTGCCTGGGAAAATGCGTGAAGCGGGTGTGAGGACGGATCTCAATCAGGTGGCCGCGTTCCAGAAGCTTTGCGTTGTCCACCACAAATTCCCGGCTGGAGGTGTAGATTTCTTTCTGAATGTCGGCATGGCCCTGCAGAAGGGCTTGTTCTTCGGCAGTGATCTGCCGCAGGTGGTGTAACAGTTCTTCTCTCATAGTTACCTCTATTATTCGGGTTTGCGAAACGAATTACATAAAGTTAAATCCCGCAAAGTTAAAACTTTTTTGGCATTATCCGAGTTCGCGAAGCGAATCACATAAAGTTAAATCCCGCAAAGTTAAAACTTTTTGGCATTATCCGAGTTCGCGAAGCGAATCTCGCAAAGTTGATTTGCTTTGCAAATCAACTTTTTTGCAACGAAGGTCCCTCATTTTGTCCGGAGGCGACCTTAATTTTTTGCTCTTATTCTTATATGATAATCGTAGAAAGAACAAAAGTCCATCAGTAATGAAGCGGACGAAGGCAAATTACTGCAGGGATCAGGTACGGCGGGGGGGGGTATCTGAACGGTTACGGAATCGGCTATAGAAGAAACGGAGGGGAGATCATGGGCGGATATTATCTGGCGGTGGATATCGGGGCATCCAGCGGAAGGCATATGCTGGGGCATCTGGAAGATGGGAAAATGCATCTGGAAGAGATTTACCGCTTTGAAAACGGGATGGCAAATAAGGACGGTAAGCTCGTGTGGGATACACAGCGTTTGTTTACGGAAATCCTAAACGGCATGAAGGCATGTGCGAAAGCCGGTAAAATCCCGCAAAGCATATCAGTGGACACGTGGGCGGTGGACTATGTGCTGCTGGACGAGCAGGATCGATTGCTGGGTGATACATACGGTTACCGTGACGGCAGGACAAACGGGTGTGATGAAGCGGTCTACAGGCTGATCGGGGAAAGCGAGCTCTACGCGGGAACGGGGATACAGAAGCAGATATTCAATACGATTTATCAGCTGATGGCGGACAGGCTGAAACGGCCGGAGATACTAAAGAAGGCGAAGACATTTCTGATGCTGCCGGATTATTTTCAGTTTCTTTTAACGGGGAAAAAGGTTTCCGAGTATACAAACGGAACGTCCACACAGCTTGTCAGTCCGGTAACAAAACAGTGGGACAGGGAACTGATCCGGCGGCTGGGATATCCGGAAGAGATGTTTTTGCCGTTGCAGATGCCGGGCAGCGAAGTCGGCAGTCTGAAAGCAGACATTGCAGCGCAGGTTGGTTTTGACTGCAGGGTGGTGTTATGCGGCAGTCACGATACGGCCTCGGCGGTGATGGCGATGCCGAAAGCGGAGGGAGACGGGCTGTATATCAGTTCCGGTACATGGTCGCTGATGGGGGTGGAATTGCCGGAAGCGGATTGCGGGGAAGAGAGCAGGCAGGCTAATTTCACCAATGAAGGCGGGTATGAATACCGGTTCCGCTATCTGAAAAATATCATGGGGCTTTGGATGATCCAGTCGGTGCGTCATGAACTGCATGACAGGTATTCCTTTGCGGAGCTTTGCCGGATGGCGGAGGAGGAACAGGATATTATGTCGCTGGTGGATGCAAACGATGCCTGTTTCCTGGCTCCGGAGAACATGACGAAGGCGGTACAGGAGTATTGCCGCAGGACGGGGCAGCAGGTACCAGAAACGCCGGGGGAGACTGCCCGGGTCATTTACCGCAGCCTGGCGGAATGTTATGGACAGACGGTGCGGGAGATTGAGAAAAATACCGGAAAGACCTACGACAGTATTCATGTGATCGGCGGCGGCTCCAATGCAGCGTATTTGAACCGGCTGACGGCGCAGGCCACGGGTAAGACAGTCTATGCAGGACCGGGAGAAGCGACGGCCATCGGCAATATCATGGCGCAGATGATCCAAGCCGGGGAACTGGCGGGACTGGCAGCGGCAAGGAAGTGTGTGGCGGAATCCTTTGAGATTCAGGTGTTCGAGCCAAAATACAGGTAGGCTCCGGAGACCGTCATTCAGACAGAAGTACAATTTTTAACAGCGTTAACTGTAAAGGAAAGGAACATGGTAAAAGAAAAGGAACCATAGTAAAGGAAAAGAAACCATAGTAAAAGAAAAGGAGAGCAAGAACATGACAACAACAGAAAGATACGTCTCTGCAAAAGAAATCTTTGCGGCAATCGGGGTGGATACGGATGCAGCGCTGGAGACTCTGAAAAGGGTGCCTGTCTCCATGCACTGCTGGCAGGGTGACGATGTAACAGGCTTTGACCATGACGGCCCGTTGACCGGCGGTATTCAGACTACGGGAGATTATCCGGGCAAGGCGAGGACGCCGGAAGAATTGATGGCGGATATGGATAAGGCCATTTCCCTGATCCCCGGTAAAAAGAAGGTCAATGTACATGCGTGTTATGCGATTTTTGCGGAAGGGGAACACGCAGACCGTGACAGGCTGGAGCCGAAGCACTTTGAGAGATGGGTTGCGTTTGCGAAGGAAAAAGGCATGGGACTGGATTTTAACCCTACTTTTTTCTCGCATCCGATGGTGAAGGACGGATTGACGCTTTCCAGTCCTGATCCGGAGGTGCGCAGGTTCTGGATCGAACACGGCAAAGCGTGTATCCGTATTTCTCAGTATTTTGCAGAAGAGACAGGAATTCCCTGTGTTATGAACATCTGGACGGGTGACGGTTTCAAGGATGTGCCGGCGGATCGTCTGGGTCCCAGGATGCGTTATAAGGAGTCTATCGAGGAGATACTTTCTGAGCCTTACGACAGGACAAAAGTAAAACCCTGTGTAGAGTCGAAGGTATTTGGTATTGGTGTGGAGTCCTATACGGCGGGATCTGCGGAGTTTGCGCTGTCTCTGGCGGCCAGAAATGAGGGATGTCTTCCGTTGATGGATAACGGGCACTATCACCCTACGGAACTGGTATCGGATAAGATTCCGGCGATGCTCTGTTTTTACCCGGAAATCGCTCTGCATGTGACCAGAGGCGTTCGCTGGGATTCCGATCATGTACTGCTTCTGGATGACGAGACGAGAGAAATCGCAAAGGAGATTGTGCGGTGCAACGCGCTGGAGCGTGTCTACATCGCTCTGGATTATTTTGACGCCAGTATTAACCGTGTATCCGCGTGGGCGGTGGGTATGAGAAGTTTCCAGAAGGCGCTGATGATGGCATTATGCACACCCAATGAGCGGTTGAAGAAGCTGCAGGACGAAAGCCGTTTTACGGAGCTGATGGCGATGCAGGAGGCGGTGAAGATGCTGCCTTTCGGGGATGTATGGAACTATTATTGTGAACAGTGCGGTGTGGCGGGGGACTTTGATCTGTTTGGAGAAGTGCAGAAATATGAAGAGGAAGTGCTGCGTAAAAGATAACCGACATGCCGATATGGCAGGAAGGGCATAAAGCGCATAAAGCGCTTTGGAAGGAGGAAAATATGAAAGTCTTAGAGGCAAAATTTGTACAGGGATTTATCAGGATGTGTAACGATGGTTGGGAGCAGGGCTGGCATGAGAGAAACGGCGGGAATCTGACTTACCGCATGAAAAAGGAGGAGGCAGAGTCCATAAAGGCAGAGCTGAGGACGGACAGCGTATGGAAAGAGATCGGCACATCCGTACCGAAATTGGCGGGGGAATTTTTCCTGGTGACGGGCAGCGGCAAGTATTTCCGCAACGTGATGCTGGATCCGGAAGACTCTATCGCTGTCGTGGAGATTGACGGGAAAGGCGAATGTTACCGCATCTGCTGGGGGCTGGTGAACGGCGGCAGGCCCACGAGTGAGCTGCCCAGCCACCTGATGAATCATGAAGTGAAGATGCAGGCTACAGGGGGAAAACACCGTGTCATTTATCATGCGCATACGACAAATGTGATCGCGCTGACCTTTGTGCTGCCGCTTGAGGATGAGGTATTTACGCGGGAACTGTGGGAGATGGCCACGGAATGTCCGGTGGTATTTCCGGATGGTATCGGCGTTGTGGGCTGGATGGTGCCGGGCGGCAGAGATATCGCGGTGGCCACCAGTGAATTGATGAAGAAATATGATGTGGCGATTTGGGCGCACCACGGCATGTTTGCATCCGGCGAGGACTTTGACTTGACTTTTGGGCTGATGCACACAGTGGAGAAGTCGGCAGAGATTTTGGTCAAGATGCTTTCCATGCGGCCTGATAAGCTGCAGACCATCACCCCGCAGAACTTCCGGGATCTGGCAGTGGACTTTCAGGTGACGCTGCCGGAACGGTTTTTGTATGAGAAATAGCGGTTTTTGTTAGATTCCGGGCCGCAGACAGGCAGCGATACCTGGCTGCGGGCTGAATCAGAAGATCTTATGATAAACAGCATACCTTCCTCACCTGTGTTATCAGGTGGCGGAGGGTATGCTGTTTGCGTTCTTACTTTCAGTTGCGATCGGTTCCGGTGTCTAAATGGAACGGGATGTTATGCTGTTCCAGTAAAGATTTCAGGTAATCAATCTGGGGAAGATAATATGCAGCTTCCTCCTTCCGGGTGCGTTCGATGATTTCCTCGGAACTGGTACCGCACAGGTTCAGGATTCCTTCACAGACCATAGGGGCATCTCCTTTCTTGGTTCGATTGGCGGTGGTTAACTGGTTCATATACCGGATATAGATATCCTGCTCCTGATGGAGACTGTAATCGTCTGTCAGCCGGTTGATAAGGCCGTGATCCAGCAGCCTGTTGGTGAGACAGTGAAGATATAGATATTCTTCCGGCGGCAGCTGGCTCGTGACGATAATCTGTGTATGAAACGTCTCTTTATTGATATGATATACTCCCGGAGAGAATTTTTCAACTCTTATTTTTCGTTCTTTCAATAAGTGTGACATCAGCCTGCGAGGATAATGACAGCTGAGATGGGTCAAACTGACATCGAGACCGGAGTACTGATTTCTATCACCGGTCTGGTCGATCAGCAGTCCGGCATAGCCGATGGTCTTATAATATGAATCAATGCTGGCTGAAGATCCAATTCCTTTGATCTCAAACAGGTTAAAAGTCTTGAAGAGATTGGCTATTGTTGCAGGAATGATTTCTTCGGTCAGTTTTTTGATCACGAGAATATCAATACGGTAGCTGCCTTTACCGAGTATGTACTCCGTCATATATTCAAGAGAAGCGGCATAGTCTCTCAGGTCAATCTGGAGAGCGCAGGATGCGGCTTCGTGCCAGTTGACACGTTGTATTCTGCAGCTCTTTTTTGCGGGTTTCTTTTGTACAGAGGCTGGAAGTTGAGTCTTTTTGACGGGGGATAAAGATGTGTTGTGGTCTTGAAACATAAGATGCCTTTCTTACAGATCGGTCCTGGAACCGATGATAGATGTCAATAGAAATGCAAAAAGATGCTGCGGTTTTGACATGGTTAACAGATATAAATTTTATAACACAGTCACAAACGGATTACAAATGCTTTTCAGTTGGGAGAGTGTAGAAAAAACAGGATCAAGTATCAGATGAAGAAACATAAAAGAACAGGATGTTGAATGCCAGGCGGTATTTTCAGCGAGAATCTACCACATATTGTGTTGTATGTTTTAACCAGGGGCACTTTATCGGCACAGGAAGAAGTATTTTCTCTGATCAGTAGATAAAAAGTTCTCCGTTAGATGGTTATTTCTCGCCAAACCGGCAAATGAGAGTATAATAAACAACAGGACAGGCAGCAACCCTGCTGATGTGTAAAAATAAAAAGGAAAATAGACAGGCAGCCGTCCGTAAACAGGATATATTTAATCCGTATAACAGAGAGAAAAATTAGAAAATAGAGGAGAAACAGGTAAGATGGAGATAAGGCAAATTACAGACAACCTGACAAAACAAAGCATAGCAAGGCTTATCCTGGAAGCTCTCCCCGACTGGTTCGGGATACCCGAGGCGCGGGAAGAATATATTACGGAAAGTGTCGATCAGATGTTCTTCTGTGCTTTTGATGATGATAAACCTTTGGGATTTCTGTATTTAAAAGAAACCGGCAGAGAAACAGTGGAATTATGCGTTATGGGTGTTTTGAAAGAGTTTCATCGGAAAGGTATTGGCCGGACACTATTCAACAGAGCAAAAGAGGCAGCGGGTGAACAGGGCTATTCCTTTATGCAGGTTAAAACAGTTCAAATGGGAAAATATGAGGAATACGACAGAACCAATAAGTTTTATCTCTCGCTGGGATTTAAGGAATTTGAGGTATTTCCTACATTGTGGGATGAGTGGAATCCTTGTCAGATTTATGTTATGAGTTTGGGATAATTTTGCAGTCAGGAAGCCAACAGATACAGCAACATTGATCCCTTTTTTATAAGATGTGGAAGAATATCTGAAATTTAAATTTAAAAACATAACCGCTGATGTTTTTTATGGAATAACAGAGTGATCCGGTGCTTTTTCTTGAGATCATATATAGAAACAACTAAAAATGAGACTGACACTTCATGAATTTTCATTCGTTAAAGTGTCAGTCTTATTTTGCATTAAGAGATAAAAATACGCACAGAAATGTATTTAACAATATCTTAAGGAGTCAGCACCTTAATATTAATAGACGCAAGATGATCTATGTCCTGCTGCGGGATGCGGTTGTCGGTGATGATGATATCCAATTCGGAAGGGCTTGCAAATGTGGAAAAAGCAGTTTTATGAAATTTGCTGTAATCAAGCAGACAGATCTTCTGGACGGATGCCTTCATGATTGCCCGTTTGACTTCGCCCTCCTCGGAAGAGAAGACCATTAACCCACGCTCGCTGTCGAAAGCGCTCGTGCCAATAAAGCATTTATGTGCGTGGTAATTACTGAGCATACGGATGGCGTCGCTGCCTGCATAGGTGAAACCGAACTCCCGGCGCAGACGCCCGCCGGTGGAAAACAGGGTTACCTTCTCGTTGTGCAGCAGTACGTGGCAGATCGTGGGATCGTTGGTGATGACGATGACCTGACGGTCTATGAGCTTGGCCAGTTCCAGGGTGGTAGTGCCGGAATCGAGAATGATGATATCGTCATCCTCAATCAGAGAGAGCGCGCGCATTGCGATCTGTTGTTTTTCTTCCATATGTTTCTGCTTGCGGGAAGGCACGGGGTAAATGTCGCTGAAACCGTTTTTCAGAGTAGCCCCACCGTGAACGCGGACGGCTACTCCCATCTTTTCCAGTTCAATCAGATCCTGACGGATGGTTTTGGGGGTAACGTTCAGAAGAGCACTCATCTGCGCTACCTCAACCGTTCCCTGAGATTCCAAAGTGCTTGTAATAATTTCAAGTCGTTTCATGCGCATGGCATTTTCTCCTTCTGGCAGTGTAGAGAATATATCGGAAAGGGGGATGAAAATACTGTATCCAGATAAAATATATCATTAGTGACGGTATACATCAACACTTTTCATGAATAAAGAAGAAATAATTCACAGAAATAAACAAAAACGTACAATATATAAAATGATAAGGTTTAAATAAAATGATAATTTGATGTGGATATGCGAAAAAGTACTTGCAAATATTGTATATGTATGATAGAGTCTAAAAAAGAACAAAAACGAACAATAACAAACTTAAAAGGTAAAAAGTTCGATGGTCTTAGTCGAACAGGGAAGAGAAAAGAGAGGAGGAGATGCAGGGAGGTATTGAAAATGTACAAAATGGATTTGGACAGACAAAGCCGGGGAAGGTAGAAAATTGTAACGGCAGGGTAGTTTGACTGTTACAGGAAAACACATGATGAAGGGAAAAGATTGAAAATTATCTCTATAAACTTACATATGAATTAATAGCAGGAGTGGTGAAAGAAAAGTGCGATAAAATAGCCATTAAGGAGGAGGATAAGGATTTTATCGCGCAGTTCTATAAATACGGATTTGTGGGAGTTATGCTGGAATGGATTGATAAAGGGATGAAAGACGATTATAAGATGATTGTGGAAAAAATGAGTGTTACGCTTCACGGGAATATTGCCAATTCAATTCACAATTTTTCTGTAGTCAAACAGGTTTAATTGAAATAAATTTAATCAAAACAGGCGGAGTGATAAGTTTTTTATCATTCCGCCTGTTTTGTAAATGGAAAAATATTTTAAAAGGGGTAAGATAAGGCTCATAAAACAAAACAAACAAAAACAAAGTTAAGGAAAGGCGGTATTTATATGACATCAAAAAGAAATCTTGGAATAGGCGCTGCGGCAGTGGCGGCGGGAGCGGCAACGGCAGTAATTGCAGCAAAAAAACACAAAAGCACGGAAGGTAAAGGCGGACAGAAAACCGCAAAGACGGGAGAAAAAGGGAAAGAGTACAGAAACACTGAAAGAGGAAAAGGTGAAAAAAACAGTAAGGGTATTTATTATACCAACGGCAATTATGAAGCCTTTGCGAGACCGAGAAAGCCTGAAGGTGTGGATGAAAAGAGCGCCTACATTGTGGGAAGCGGATTAGCCTCTCTGGCGGCTGCCTGTTTTCTGGTCCGCGACGGCCAGATGCCGGGAAATCATATTCATATTTTAGAAGCCATGGATATTGCGGGTGGTGCGTGCGACGGAATTTATGATTCCACAAGAGGATACATTATGAGAGGCGGGCGTGAAATGGAAAATCATTTTGAATGCCTCTGGGATTTATTCCGCAGCATTCCTTCCATAGAAACGCCAGGGGTATCGGTTCTGGATTACTGGCTCAATAAGGAAGACCCCAACTACTCTCTGTGCCGCGCGACAATGAATCAGGGTGAGGACGCTCATACAGACGGAAAATTTAACCTAAGCCAGAAAGGCTGTATGGAAATTATGAAGCTCTTTATGACAAAGGATGAGGATTTGTACGACAAAACCATTGAAGATGTATTCGACGAAGAGGTTTTTGATTCTACTTTCTGGCTGTACTGGAGAACCATGTTTGCATTTGAAAACTGGCACAGCGCTTTGGAGATGAAGCTTTATTTCCAGAGATTTATCCATCACATTGCAGGACTGCCGGATTTCAGCGCACTTAAATTTACAAAGTATAACCAGTATGAATCACTGATTCTTCCCATGCAGAGATATCTGGAGGAAGCCGGCGTTGATTTCCGTTTCAATACGGAAGTAACAAATGTTATTTTTGAAATTGAGAACGGAAAAAAGGTTGCAAAAACCATTGAATATAAGGACAGAGGCGTGGAAAAGGGAATTGTTCTTACGGAAAACGACCTTGTTTTTGTGACAAACGGAAGCTGTACGGAGGGAACTATTTACGGAGACCAGAATCATGCGCCAAACGGAGACGCGGAAGTAAGAACCAGCGGCTG
>OFGE01000460.1_pt1 | contig 45026 bp, 42 predicted proteins | sample 1521681 | NCBI WGS metagenome assembly OFGE01 (sample SAMEA3504093, study PRJEB24116) | mouse gut metagenome | biome: mouse gut; feature: mouse-associated habitat; material: faeces | place: Denmark | collected 2011
CCCCAGCCATACGGCGGATATGCGTTACGAAGGGTTCCGCCTGGAAAAGGGAAAATACGCTCTGGAGGGCCTTCCAGGTTTTTACAGTACAAAAGACGAGGCAGAAACATTAGTAATTATGCTAAGGGATGCTGCCGCCCAGGTAGTAATGGAACTGTATTACAGTGTATTTGAGGCTTACGACCTTATTACCCGGACCGTCCGAATAGTCAACCAGGGAACGGAGGAGATCCGCTTATGCCGATGTGCCTCCCTATGTCTGGATTTTCCCCGGTCTGACATGGATCTGATTACCTTTAATGCCCATCATCTGATGGAGCGGTGTCTGGACCGGGGACCATTGCGGCCGGGGATACAGAGTGTGGGCAGCGTACGTGGGATATCCAGCCACCAGCACAATCCTTTTGTGATTCTCTGCGGCCGTGATACTGATGAAGATACCGGTATGTGCTGCGGGGCTATGCTTCTGTACAGCGGCAATTTTGAAGCGGCTGTGGAGTGCAGCCAATATGAGAACAGCCGTCTGGTTATGGGGATTCATCCTTTTCATTTCTGCTGGACTCTGACGTCAGGGCAGGCGTTCACTGCTCCAGAGGCGGCAATGGTCTATTCCTCTAATGGTTTTGGGCAAATGAGCCGTCAGTACCATAGGGCTATCCGTAAGCATCTTCTTAGGGAGCCTTACGATGGCAGGCGAAAACCGGTTCTGATCAACAACTGGGAGGCAACTTATTTTGACTTCAATGCCGACAGGCTGGCTGACATCGCAAGGGAGGCTTCGGCTCTTGGAATCGAGCTGTTTGTTATGGACGACGGCTGGTTTGGCTCCCGGAATAATGACGACAGTGGTCTGGGTGACTGGCAGGTAAATTTAGAAAAGCTGCCAGGGGGACTGGAGGAGTTGGTTCCCCGTATCAAGAATATGGGAATGAAATTCGGCATCTGGATGGAGCCGGAGATGGTCAATGAAGACAGTCATCTTTATCGCGCCCACCCGGACTGGGCGCTTCATGTTCCGGGGCGTGCCCCTGCCCGGGGCAGAGGCCAGCTGGCATTAGACTTTTCCCGGAAAGATGTCCGGGATTCTATCTATGAACAGATGAAAGTGGTTTTATCCAGCGCCGATATTGCTTATCTCAAGTGGGATATGAACCGCAGCCTTACCGACGTCTGGTCTGCCTCTTTGCCGTCGCGGCGTCAGGGGGAGGTTTATCACCGGTATGTACTGGGAGTCTATGACCTGTTAGAACGTCTTCATCGTGATTATCCGCATATTCTTATTGAAGGATGTTGCGGCGGAGGAGGCAGGTTCGATGGCGGCATGCTTTACTATACGCCTCAGGTTTGGTGCAGCGACGATACGGATGCTATTGACCGCCTGTGTATTCAGTATGGAACATCCTTCTGTTATCCGGTCTGTACCATGGGAGCCCATGTCTCGGCTGTTCCCAATGAGCAGAATGGACGCGTCACCCCTCTGAAAACCCGGGGAATCACCGCAATGAGCGGAGCTTTTGGTTACGAGATGGATCTGGGGAAGTGTACTGCAGAGGAAAAAAAGGAGATCCGGCGTCAGGTGGAAAGTTATAAGACTCATTATAATCTGCTTCATGAAGGAGATTATTACCGTCTTAGCAGCCCCTTTCAGGACAGGTCTTTCACAGCCTGGGAGCAGGTGTCCCCCGATCAGCGTGAGGCTTTGGTTAGCGTGGTGTATGGCTGCATCAACGCAGCGCCGCTTTTTGGAACTTTACGGATTAAGGGATTAAACCCTGATTTTCAATATCAGATTGACGGGGCTGAGCCTCTTTATAGCGGCGAGACACTGATGAAGGCAGGTTATCCATTTCCTCAGATACAGGGAGATTATTCCGCCTTTCAGATTTACCTAAGAGCCGTCGGATAAAAAGAATCCCACCGGATTTTGGCGGGATTCTTCGTATTAACCTATCGTTCTGGTTTGGAACAATTCTGCTTTCTCCATTCCTGAGGCGACAGGCCGTAGCATTTTTTGAAAGCTTGGGAGAAATAGAGTTGATTGGGATAACCGCATTGATCGGCTATTATTTTAATAGGCAGATCGGTGAATCGCATCAACTCTGTTGCATTCGTCAGGCGCTGATGAATCAGGAATTCCTGAGGAGAACAGCCCATCACTTTTTTAAATTTTCGGCTGAAATGATTTCGGTTCAGTTTGCAAAAGTCGGCTACCTCATCAATCGTCAGTTTACGGTTATAGTTTTGCTGGATATAAACGACGGCTTCATTGATATAAAAATCCTTCTGTCCTTTTTCTGCAAAATTCTGTCGGCTGGATGAAAATTCGATTAATTCGTCCAGGAACAGGTATAATTGCCCTATCAGATGGATGGGGGATTTCGCAGAGTTTTCATAAAAGTAAAGCATCCGATCCCGCAAGCGTTCTCCATGTTCTATACTCTGCGGAAGATAAATGGGCTGATCCCACTCAAGGCCGGCATGAAGCAGGCATTCTTCTGCATGAATTCCGTCAAATTCTATCCAGACATATTTCCATGGCTCCTTCTCATCGGCGGTATACATGTTAACCTGTCCGGGGCAGATCAGGAATGCCTGGTTGGCCGCCAGATTATACTCATGTATCTTGCCGTTGGTGGAGTGTGAGTATAGCATTCCCCGCCCGCTGATGATATAGTGAAGCAAATAGTGGTTACGCACAAAAGGACCGAAAGAGTGGAGGGGCTTGCATTCCTCCCAACCGTATTGATAGGGCCGTATATCCAAAAAATGCTCGTCGGGAAAAAGCGAGATGTGGTTTGTTTCCATAAATACGCAGCTCCTTCTAAACACCAAAAATTTTGGATATATTTAATCAGGCTGTTGGTCAAAACGTCTGTCTTTAAAATAATACTCTTCATCCCGTTCGTTGATTTCCCGGTATACTTTACATGGGCTTCCAAATGCGACCACATTGTCCGGAATATCCTTTGTTACGACCGAGCCTGCCCCTATCACAGAATTTTCTCCGATTGTAACGCCTGGAAGAATGATTACATTTGCCCCAATCCATACATTATCTTTCACGGTAATTGGAAATGAATACATGCCGTCTGCCCGGTGTTTCGGATGGATGGGATGCCCGGTCGTGCTGAATGTTACATTAGGGCCAATGAGGACATGTTTCCCGATGGTTATTTTCCAGTCGTCAATTAAAGTCAGGTTCATATTCGCATAGGTTCCCTCTCCGATGGACACATATTTCCCGACCGCAGCCGTAAGCGGCGGGACAATCCATACATTTTCGCCAACGTATCCAAAAATATCCGTAAGGAGAGCGGCGCGTCCTTCCATATCTTCCGGCGGCAAATTGTTGAACTGATTCACCAGACCCTTCGTATGGGCCTGCAAAGCCATATTTTCTTCATCATCGCCCCAAAGGTATCCCTTTTTCATTTTTTCTTGTTCTGTCATTATGTACCTCCCAAAATTAAGTTTTATCTATTGTAACATAAAAACGTGATTTTATCACGGAAGGATTTTCTGGAATCTGCTATGATAAATCCATCAAAAAGATTTGAGGTGATGAGATGAATTTTTTCAATTTATTCCAAAAGCCGGATATTGACCAGGGTATCCGGGAATATGAGTCTGCGTCCGGGGCAATTCTTCTGGATGTGCGTACCTCCAAGGAATATCAGGAGGGGCATATTTCCGGCAGCAAAAATGTTCCTCTCCAATCTCTTGACGGGATAGGGGCGGTTGCAGGCCAAAAGGACGCTCCTATTTTTGTCTATTGTTATTCTGGAAGCAGAAGCCGTCAGGCGGTAAGCATTCTTCAAAGGATGGGGTATAATAATGTGAAAAACATAGGCGGGATTGCCTCTTATACTGGAAAGGTGGTGCGGTAAATGAAAGTTGTTATTGTCGGAGGAGTAGCGGGCGGCGCTACTGCGGCTGCCCGTATCCGCAGGCTGGACGAAAAGGCAGAAATCGTAGTTTTTGAACGGTCGGGGTATATTTCCTATGCCAACTGCGGTCTTCCCTATTACATCGGCGGAGTGATTACCGACCCGGACGAATTGACCTTGCAGACGCCCCAGGGTTTCTTTTCCCGTTTTCACATAGAAATGAAGGTTCACCATGAAGTTACTGCCGTTCACCCGGACAGAAAGACGGTTTCCGTAAAGAATACAGAATCAGGAGAAGAATTTGAGGAAAACTATGACAAACTGATTCTTTCGCCGGGAGCAAAGCCTTTAAAACCCCGCCTGCCGGGTGTGGAAAGCGACAAACTCTTTACTTTGCGGACCGTGGAAGATACTTTCCGGATAAAACAGTATATTGATAAAAACCATCCAAAGTCTGCTGTACTGGCAGGCGGCGGTTTTATCGGACTGGAACTGGCGGAGAATCTGCGCAAGCTCGGAATGGACGTCACTATTGTCCAGCGTCCGAAACAGCTTATGAGGCCCTTTGATTCGGATATGGCGGCTATGATTCATGGCGAAATGAGAAAGCATGGCGTGAGGCTTATGCTGGGATATACTGTGGAGGGATTCCTGGAAAAAGATAATGGCGTGGAGGTACTGCTGAAGGACGAAGCGCCGCTTTGTGCCGATATGGTAGTGCTGGCCATTGGCGTTGCCCCAGATACCAGCCTTGCAAGGGAAGCGGGACTTGAACTGGGAATCAAAGGCAGCATTGTAGTGAATGACAGAATGGAAACATCTGTTCCGGATATCTATGCTGTGGGAGATGCAGTGCAGGTGAAACACTATGTCACTGGGGAAGATGCGCTTATTTCACTGGCAGGCCCAGCAAACAAACAGGGCCGTATTGCGGCTGATAATATATGCGGCGGCGACAGCCATTACCTGGGCAGCCAGGGAAGTTCTGTTATTAAAGTATTTGACATAACAGCGGCCACGACCGGCATCAATGAGGCAAATGCTCGGAAAGCGGGGGTGGATGCGGATAAAGTCATTCTATCGCCTATGAGCCATGCGGGTTATTACCCCGGAGGCAGGCTGATGACAATGAAGATTATCTTTGAAAAAAACACCTATCGGCTGTTGGGTGCGCAAATCATAGGGTATGAAGGCGTTGATAAGCGTATTGACGTACTGTCTACCGCAATCCATGCAGGAATGTCGGCAATTCAGCTAAAAGACCTTGATTTGGCATATGCGCCGCCATATTCTTCGGCAAAAGACCCGGTGAATATGGCCGGATTTATGGTGGAAAATATTGCGGCAGGTATTTTAAAGCAGTTCCATATGGAGGATATTGCCGAGCTGCCCCGTGACGGCAGTATAACTTTGCTGGATGTCCGTACCGAATGGGAATATCGCCGCGGGCATATAGAAAGCTTTGTGAATATCCCGGTGGATGAACTCAGGGAGAGGCTGGATGAAATCGAAAAGGAAAAACCGGTATATGTCATCTGTCAGAGCGGGCTGCGCAGCTATATTGCATGCAGAATTCTGAACGGATACGGCATAGAAGCGTACAATTTTTCCGGAGGATTCCGGTTCTATGAGGCAGCCGCACAGGACAGAAGCCTGGCAGAATCTTCTGCCGCATGCGGCATGGACAGATAACAAAAGGGGAGGGGGTGTCTGAAAATACCGACAACCCCTCTGCTGTGTATGTACGAAATTCAGGAATCGCAGATTGCGTTTAATTTTGGGATATCCGTAACTTCGACAACACCGCGGGCTAACCTAAGTATTCCCTCCTTCTGGAAATAGTGAAGCATCCGGGTAACGACCTCGCGGTGTGTACCCAGATGACAGGCAATGCTTTCATGGGTGATTTTCAGCTCGTTCGTACCTTCAATAGCGGTTTCCTCCAGAAGAAAGGCGGCAATGCGTTTGTCCATACTTTTCCACATAATCTGTTCCATGAGCCACATGACCTCAGAAAACCGGGCTGCCATAATTTCGTTTGTATAGTTTGCTGCCGGGGCCGAAGTTTCCATGATTTGTTTATAGATTTCTGCCGGAATGATCCAAAACTTGGTATCCTTTTCCGCCTCAATCGTAATATCGAACTGGATACTGCGTATCATGCAGGAGGCGGAGAGCAGGCAGATATCTAAATCAAACAGGCGGTAAATGGTCACTTCCCGCCCCTCGTCAGAAAGGATGTATGCCCGAAACTGCCCGGATTTTATGACAATAAGGCCGGTACAATCCATTCCGCCGCTATGTATGGTTTCTCCCTTTTTTACAGAGCGGCGGATAAGGCTTTTGTCGATTGTATTTTGCTGTGAAGGTGTCAGTTTCTTCCATATTGGAAAACAGTCTTGAAATTCCATCTGCTTTGCTCCTCCTGTCATATATGATACTCTGTCTATACGACGGCCTCAATGATAAGTTTATTACCGATGACAATATCATGCACGCCGATCTCAATGAAGGTTTCCGGGCTGTCTTTATATAAATCATGGAAATGTTCTACAAATCTCATTTTAACATGGAGAATTAGGATAAACAAGTCTACCATTTTTAAAATGCTCATTGGCATTTTGCACCCATTACAATTCACACCATTACTTTTTGAGCTGTAAACCATCTTTGAAGGCTTCTCCTACTCTTTCAGCCACTTTGTAATAGCCGTGGGTATAAGGGTCAAAAGCGATAGCGTTTACCAGATTCATATCAATCTTATCGCCCGCCATAACACGTTCATCTGCCGTAATATTTACAACTTTACCAATCACGCCGCAGCCATATGCATTGTTCTGATATTCGATAAATTTACATTCTAAGCAGAGCGGGAATTCATTGATGACCGGTGCGTCCAACAGTTCGGATTTGGATGCCGTAAGACCGCTGTTTTCAAACTTATTTGCAACCCGGTTGCCAGACTCAACGCCAAAATAATCTGCTTCAACTACATGGGCGGCATCGGCAATACTTACGGTAAAAGCGCCTCTTGCCTTGATGTTCTTCACTGTTTTATGTGTTTCTGTTAAATTGAGAGCTACATTGCCTCTCTCCTGCATAGTTCCCCAGGCGGCGTTCATGACATTGACGCTGCCGTCTTCGTTGTAAGTTGCAACCATTAAAACGGGCATTGGGAAAATACCTTCGGTTAAGTTTAGTTTTTTTCTCATTGTCATTACCTCTTTTCTTATATGGAATTGACAGTACTTGTATCTGCATATATAATTATAGACGGTAACAGAAAAAGAACAAGTACTGTCTTATAAGAAAGGTACTATTATTTAAGAAAGTATAAAATGATAAAGAATTATATTGAAAATGCAAATTTTGAAGATACAGGATTTAGTTATACATTATCGCTGATATCCGGCAAGCACAAGATGGTAATTCTCTATTGCCTGATGGAATTTGAAGTTGTGAGATTTAATGAATTAAAGCGATATCTCAAAAATGTGACGGATAAGACGCTCAGCAATAATTTGAAAGAATTGGAAGCAGACCATCTTATTGTTAGAAAAGAATATCCCCAGATTCCGCCAAAAGTGGAATACAGTCTTAGTGGCAAAGGAAAATCTTTGATGGTTATTTTAGATCAGTTATGTGTTTGGGGTGAAAATAATAGAGAGGAGAAAAATAGATGAAAAAGATACTTGTAATTCAAGGCGGGGGCAGGCCAAAGGGTAACACGGCGCAGCTTGTAGATAGTTTTATAAAAGGGGTTGAGGAGGCGGGACATTCTGCAGTTTTCTTTGGAAGATATATCGGGGAGGAAATTCAAAATATTAATGCTTAGGAGGAAATGAAAAATGGTTGAGCCTTCAAAAAGAGATTGGAAATTATATAGGGAGAAGATTGGTGGATGGCAGGAACATTATATGGAAAAATTAGTAAAGGAATATGCGGACTATTTGTGCAGTGATTTACCGGCATCCACCAAGTTTTGGGAGATAGAGAAAAGGATTAAGAGAGACAGAAAAACGCCGGGTGTTTGTATTGAGTTAAGAAAATCTGATATGTATTGGGATATTGCAGGACTGATTAATGATAAAGTTATTTCGATGGATGATTTGGAAGAATTTAGTGATGATTTAAAAGAAGCAGTAGCATTGATTTTGCGGAGATGAAAAATATTACTGGTCTTGATATAAGAAGAGAGGCGGCTATGCTGATAAAGGATATGTTTTGCATTTGGGGACAACGGGTTTGTTGAAAGGAGAGAAAATATATCTGGCAGTTATTTATACGGTATTGAGTGTCGCGGTTGGAATATTGGCTATATTCATAGGACTGGGAATTGCGGGAAAGGGATAGGCGATCTATGGGCAGAAGAGGGTATGTTCCGGAGGATGAAAAACAATTTACCGGAAAACAGTTGAAATTGTTGAGAAAAGCAGCAGATGAAGTTCAATTTCTCTTAGACCGGGGATATGATGTCAAACCGGTCACAACCTTTGTGGGCAACCATTATATGATTTCGGAACGGCAGCGGCTGGCTTTGGCAAGGTCGGTGTCAGCAAAAGAATATGTTTGGCAACGGCTCGGTAAGGAACTGCTGCAAAAAGGAAAGGGATATCTTCCCAAGACTGTGCATATAGACGGTTTTAATACGATTATCACGTTGGAAGTGGCGTTGTCCGGTTCTCCTGTTTTTTTCTGTAGAGATGGAGTGCTGCGTGATCTGGCAGGATTGCGGGGGACATACCGTATCATTGACAAGACACAGGAAGCGGTTGGACGGCTCCTTGCACAGTTAGAGTGTCTGGGAATATCAGAAGCAGTTTTTTATTTGGATGCCCCTGTATCCAATTCAGGCAGATTGTCGGGAATGATTAGACAGAGTGCCCAAGAATACGGCGTATCTGTGCAGACGCAGATTATTCCTGATGTAGACCGGGTTTTAGGGAAGATGGAGGGTGTGATTAGTGGAGATGCTATTATTTTAAACCGCTGTGAAAACTGGCTGAACATTATGCCTGCAATTGTGGAAAAGATGGCATCTGTCTGGGAAATCCAACTCTGATTGAGTGAAAATTGGGAAAGTAAAGATTTTGAAAGGAAGGGATTAATAGACATGTGGAAATGTCCGAAATGCGGCCGTACATTTAAGAATACAAATCAAGAGCATTACTGTGGCGAAGCTCCGAAAACGATTGAAGAATATATAGAACGACAGCCGGAGCAGGCTCAAAGTTATTTGCGGCAGGTGAATCAAACAATAAAATCTGCAATACCGGATGCTATGGAAAAAATATCATGGAGTATGCCGACTTACAGGAAGAAATATAACCTGATACAGTTTGCGGCTTTCAAGAAACATATAGGACTGTATCCTGGACCAGAAGCGGTGGAAGCATTTGCGGACAGGCTCAAGGAATATAAAACAAGCAAAGGCGCTATACAGTTTCCTTATGATAAGCCTTTGCCCCTTGAATTAATCGGGGAGATTGCAATATGGTGTGATAAGGGGGAGTAGGCAATAGCGTTTGCCTGCTTTTCTTTTGCTATCAGGGAAATATTCTTTTGATATGTGCCTCGTTGGGGATGGGGGGTAGTGGTATGAGTGTGTATTTTCGGATTAAATATCAGTTAATTTAATTCTTGGTGCCGCCTCTTTGTATTGCACAGTCAATGAGAGAGTTTCGTATAGGTTATGTCTATTCTAATGTTTGTATCCTATTCATTGTTTATATTTCTTTATTATCTCTTCCTAAAATATAAGGTCAATCAAATCGTCAAAAAATGATGGCGTTTGTGAAAATATAAAGTTATTTTCAGGATATGCTGTTGAAGGTGCTGGATATGCTGAGTGGGATTTGTCACATATTGAAAGAAAATGTATAATAAGTATAAAATCAAGAGAAAAGTACTAACAGAGGATAATTTATAGTTATATAGCTTTGGTTCCTCAAAAACTTATTGTTTACAAGGTATAAGCATAATTACCATAAAATTATTGGAGAATAAGCATGGGACATACATGGAACAATATACAAGAAATATTTGATACACTCAATCGTTCTTCCGTCAATTATGTAATTTTACGAAATTATGAGTCGCTGAGTGACACAAAAATTTTTATGGATGGTCATGAAGATATAGATCTACTATGCGATAATATTTCTTTGGTAAAAAAATTACTTAATACTCGTAAAATATATAAATTTCCAGGACGTAATAGTTACACAATTCGCTTTAATAATATAAAAATTCAAATAGATATTCGCTATATAGGTGATGGGTATTATGATACAAATTGGGAAAAGGCGATATTAAAATCAAAAAAATTGTTTAACGATTATATTTATGTAATTGGTGATGAAATGTATTTTTATACGCTTATATATCATGCAATTTATCAAAAAAAATATTTAACCAATGAATATTATATAAAATTACAAAGAATGGGAATGCAATTTGGGCAAATAATTACTTCAAAACAGCAGTTAGAAGACACATTGTTTCAGTTTATGGTAAAACATGGATATAAATTTACATATACATCGGATCCAGGTATAATTCTAAATTTTCCAGATTCACGACAATACATGATTAGAAATAATATTATTCGTCGAGCAAAAAGAAAGTTACTTGAAATTGGAAATAATTCTTTAAGAAGAGGTGTTTAAATGGTAAGCTTTATAATATCTATAGATACTTCTTTTGCAATGTCAAATAATTTTTTCTCTTTATTTTTGAGTGAAGACTTTGTAAAAGAGAGTGAAATTGTTGTAATTTTGGATGGCATTTCAAATATTAAATTAGTTCATTACATAGAAGAATTAGAAAACGAAAATAATAATATTCGTTTAATTAAATCCGAAAAAGTTGGCTATGGAAGGGCAAATAATATTGCTGTTAAACATTCGCTTGGAGAATATCTTTTCTTTATAAATTGTGATGTTTTTGTAGAAAATGGGTGTTTTGAGAAAATGTTTGACGCTCTAAAAAATGGAAAAGCAGACTGTGTTCAACCCTTATTAATATATCCACAGTCTAATCTAGTTCAATGTGCTGGTGCTTTTTTCGGTTCATATTACAAAGATCACCTATTTGATGGCAATAAGATAGATGCTCCAATAGTCCAACAAGAAGGAAAACGCCAGGCACTTACATCAGCGCTATATGCTATGAAAAAAAGTACATTTTGGGAGTTTGGAGGTTTTGATGAATTTTACTATAATAAATTAGAAGGTTTTGAATTATCATATAAAATTTCGTTATCTGGAAAAACATGTTTATACTTACCTTCTGCTAGGGCATGGCATTCTAGGGGTGGAGGGAGAAAACAATATAGCTTTGACTTCAGACAACAGGAAGCCTATTTTTGGTCTCGTTTTGGCGATACAGTGAAAGAGGATTTCTCATTTTATATTAATATGCAAATGTCAAACATTAACTATACACAACCTTATTACACTATTATTTTAAATCAATTGCGTACTTGGAAAGATGTGTTAAGTAAAACCCATTTACAAATACAAGAATTAATAGAAATGCCTTGGATATCTCCAGGAACCTTTAATTTATGGGATATTTTCCCGAACGAACTTTTAACCTATAACGGGAATCTGTTATTGATTGTAGAAAATATAAGATATTTAAAGGATAATCTTTATTGGTTTAGTTTGAGAAATAATCCATATGATTTAGCTATAGACAGATACGCAAATGCGGTAAATATAATGGATTATATTTCTTGATAACAAATTAGGCTTATCGAATACTCAATCGATAAGCCTCTTTATTTTATTATATTTGGGTTAATACCCCGCAGCTTGCTGCGTTTCAAAAAAGAAGTCAGGATGCGATACCCCGTAACTCACTGCGAGGTGGTTCATTACCAAATTCTTGGATCTAACCAAAATGCATTCTCATTACAGCCGTCTATCATAAACCATTCAATTGAATTTGTAGTTTGTAATGTTTTGTTGTGTAGTGGAACTATTTTATAATTCTCGCTAAGCTGTTCAGACATTTTTTCTTGTTTACTACACCACAAACATAGATGATTGTAATTTCCTTCAATATAGTAAATTGTTGCCTTTAGCATATAGTAAAATAAATGCAGACGGTATTGTGAACATATATCAGGATATTGAAGCATCAGTTTGTTTAATTTCATATCTACATTTTTGGGATTAGTCCCTTTAACTAATTCTAAAGCTAATATTTTTAGACTCGTTTTTGTATATACATGACCAAATTTCGCTAAATATGCATCATGCTGTATATCATAAAGTTCATCAAATTCGTCTCCACGTACAATTGCCTTAAAAAAAACAATTTCAGCTTTGCAATCATAATATCGTTTTTTACAATGTTCAAACTTTTTAAATATTTCTAATGCTGTCTCTAACTTTTCAATAGAGTCATTTGCATCATATATCACATTACTCTTGGCAAAATCCATTAAAGCGTATCCAATATAATCTTCTCGTTCTAATCGTTTACTCTCTAAAAGAGCCGTTTGAAATAAATCTTCATATAAAGACATATCTTCAAATTCTGCATTAAACAAAAGAGTTCGATTTAGTAGATTAAGATATGCATTTTCTAAATAAGTTGATATTCCTAACTTTATTGTAGCATTTAAATGATTTTTTAAATAGTCTAATTGTTTTTGTGATTTCTTTTTTTCTAATTCCCAAATAGCATTATTTAAAAGTTCAGAATGCGCTTCAAAGATTATATTTTTTTCTTTTGATGTTAAGTTTTTTAATTCGCCTATTTGACAAAGTTGCTGTAAATACTTATTAGATTCCAGATGCGATTCAGCATATTTTATAGATTGCGCATAAACAAATAGTATTTCAATATCTTGATTACTATAATCTGTTGCATTTATTGTTCCGAACTCTGGAAGTAATGCTGTCGCAAGGTTTTTTGCAGCAATATATTGACTCTGCTCATAATATTTTTTACAAATAGCTCTAATAGTATCTCCGTACATTAATTGTGCTTTAGAAGAATCGGAAATTAGTATAGAAACAATATTACTAACTAACACCGGGAACTCACTATTATAAGGCATACAAATTCTTAAAAAACTTTCGAGAATATACATATATTTTTCGTCAAAGTTTATATCTAAAAAAGCATAAAGATATATATCATGGAATGGTTTTAAAAAATTGTCTTCTTGTTTTATCAATTTTTCTTCGAATATATATTCATATTGAACGTAGAATTCATCTTTAAAATAAATTTTCAATAATTGAATTGGAACACCTGATTCAATTTTATAGATAATATAAAGCATTTCTCCATATGGACAAGATTTAATTTTGTTTTTAGCAAATTCACCATTCTGGATATTTGTTTCAATATATGCTTTTTTATAACAACTCAGTTGCTTTTCGATAGGAAAATTGTTTATCCCTTTCTGATATAATTTCCTAATTAACAAATATAATTGCATGACATTTATTGGGGGTGTAAACAATTCTGATATTTCAGCGACATGAGATGAAATATTCTTTTCAATGCTCAGCCGCACATCATAAGGAGTAATATTTTTGCTATGCCAATTTTTACTTTGTATACCATCAACTAAATTTTCAAATTCTTGGATAGTAAATTCTGATTGACGATACCCTAAAATCATCATTTGGCCGGATTTATTTATAGAAAATTCTTCTAAAATATTTTTTAATATCGGATATATATCAGAGGTTGCTTTATGTAAATCATCGATAATTATATATGCTATCGTTTTATCTAAAATATTTTTCTTCATTATTAAAGAATAAGGAGAATTAACTAATAGTTCGCTTAATTGTTTGACAATATTAATTGCTACTATTTGGTTATTAGTTCCTTCTTTTAGCTGATAATATATTTCTAATGGAAGATTTACTGAATCCCGAATCAATTCATTAAATGCTTCTTTGGATATAGTATACAGATTTCCAAAATTAAGAAATAAAATCAACTTACAAACAGCCACCGCATTCTCGCCAGTCTTATCTGATAACTCCAATGAAAGCAAATTTATATTTTTGTTTAATAAATTCTTTGCAATTTTTCTTAATAGATAACTTTTCCCACTTCCGCTTTTACCAATAATAGAAACGACCAGATTATCAGACTTTTCAATCATTGTGTAATTATATATTTCTTGTATGATGGCAGTTTGACTGCTATAAGATAATTGAGGTTCATCATCTTCTTCAATAGTAAAGTGTGGCAAGGTATACTTAGCGACCTTTTTTTTATCACTAATTAGTTCGACTGTGAATGAATCTGATAAAGCTTCTTTAGCCAAAACCTTAATCATATATGAATTAAATCCTGGAGTAAGGGGATAATCATTATCTGCCCCTCTCACTGGAAGGACATATAAAGAGGATAAATTCCATTTGATATCAACATTGGTGTGTATATTTGAACGTATACTGATGTAAAGAAAGTACTCGTTTCCCTGTTGTAATTTGGATATAGGTGCAATTAATGCTGATGGAGTCATATATCCATCAAAAAAACAAATATCGTCTATTTCAATTACGGGAACTATTGGTAAAAAATCATTAATATGATCTTCAAAAAATACATTATAAACAGAAGGCGTTCGGAAAAGCCATTCTTCTAACATTTCACCGTCCACAAAATCCACATCTATTTTATGAGGTGCTAATATTGCTTTTGCCCTACGGCGAAACTCTTTTGTTATTTTCCCATTAGTTATAAAAATAATATAGCAAACGTATCCGTCTAAAATACCAGAAACGAGAGTGGAATCCATATGTGATTTAGGAATTGATTTCAATGGTTCTATAGTATATTTTGCTTCATACCATCCTTTATAGTACATTTTTAAAGTATCAATTTCCTCTTCGAATTCACCATCTTTATTTCCATCTCGTGTTTTCTTTGTTGGAATCCAAGTGAACTCTTTGTAAACATCTCTTGTGTATAAGCATGCCAGTTCTTCAAAACGTGAACTTGTTATGCAAGACCAATCCATGTTAAAACCCTCCCGATTTCTATAAGAGTATAACATAAATAATAGATAACTATAAATTATCCTCTGTTAATAAATATAAGAAGTTTTATTATAGAATGATACCAATTAAACCATAAGAAGTGGCACATATTTGATTGTTTATAAAAACATGGTTGAATTGATGGAGACTCTGTGATATAAAGAAAATGAGGTTACAGGTATTATATATATTTTGTTGTTAAACCCACAAAAGGATAACTGGGAATATTTAACGTGATAATATAGTAAATAAAGCAGACCCCATGGCAAGGCATCCTGAGTCAAATCTGGCTAAAGAAATAGATTTATAACAACAATCGAAAAGCAGCAAACACCCACCAAATCTCCGTTTGCTGCTTCCCCTCTCAAATACCCCAGAAAACAAACGCCACATTAACATCCATCAAATTCCATAAAATTCCTCGGATGTTTCGTCGTCAAAATATTATTCTGCTTTGCCATAGATACACTCGTATATATTTCCGTTGTTTTGATAGAGCTATGCCCAAGCATCTTTTGTATATATCGAATATCAACATCAGCTTCCAGCAGCAAAGTAGCAAAAGAATGACGGAACATATGCGGCGTAATATGCATATCAATCATAGCCAATTTTAAGTACTTTACAATCATAGCCCGCACGGACTGCTCGGAATATCGCTGGTGAAGCCGGTTAATAAAGAACCACCCGGTAGAATGAATATCTGTCTGAAAAGCGGCATAATATTCAGACACTACCTTTTTTACATCATCATTTCCGATTTGTATCAACCGTTCTTTCGAGCCTTTTCCATAAATGATTATTTTATAGGACACAAGATCCACTTGCCGCAGTGTCAATGCACATAGCTCAGATATCCGAACACCTGTAGAAAAGAGCAGCTCAATAATAGTGATGTCGCGAAGAACCGCATTATATTGATATACTGTGTCTGCGAGAGCCTTTTGCCGGTACATTGCGGAGAGAAAGTCAGCAATCGTGGCTTCTGGTATCGTGCGCGGCAGTATTTGAGGTTCCCGGAATTTTACGTTTATTTTGTCAAATGGATTTGCCGCGATGATTTCTTCATAAATCAAATGGTGAAAAAAAGCCTTTAGAGTGGCAATCTTTCTTTTGGTAGTCCTTGGTTTATACTGGTTATGAAGAGAGGAAATATAATCGCTTATGGCTGCCTTATCTTCAAAATCAGGGCGTCCCAGCATAAATGCCTGGAATTGTGCCAAATCAATCCGATATGCTTTCAGTGTTTTCTTGTCCAGCTTTTTCATGGTTTCACAGGTTTTCATGTAGTTTGAAACTAATTTTTCTAATTTGTTCATAAATGGATACTCCTTGGTTTTTAATAGTAATTATGGGGATTATTTTATGAAATGTCGATCATTTTTTTCTATGAGAGAAAATGAGCGGAAGGCTAGGGAGGATGTCGGCTTGGCAGACGGCAGATATTGCAAAAGAATCAGAAAACAAGTATAATTGACATGTCTTAAAGTAATACAAGATTAGTCCGGGAGGAAACAGTAGAAATGGAAAATTTGGAAAGAGAGCAAAAAAGACTGGAAGAAATTAATCGAGTCGCAGAGGAGGGACAATTTCAGGCAGACTGGGATTCCTTGTGCCAATGGAGCGCCCCGTCATGGTTCCATGGCGCCAAGTTCGGCATATTCATTCACTGGGGGCTTTACAGTATCCCTGCCCATGGCAGTGAATGGTATTCGAGAAATATGTATCTCAAGGAGAAGGAAGAATGGGAGTGGCACCGCAAGACGTACGGCGAGCAGAAGGATTTTGGATACAAGGACTTTATTCCTATGTTTACGGCGGACAGGTTCAACCCCAAGGAATGGATTCAGTTGTTTAAAGAGGCGGGAGCCAGATATATTTTCCCGGTGGCGGAGCATCATGACGGATTCCAGATGTACAAAAGCGGGCTGTCAAAGTATAACACATGGGATATGGGGCCTGGCAGAGATATTTTAGGCGAATTAAAAGAAGAAGCGGAAAGACAGGGGGTGTATTTCTGCACTTCAAACCACAGAGCGGAACACTGGTTTTTTATGGGGCATGGGAAAGAATTTGACAGTGATATCAAAGAACCCTTAAAGAGGGGGGATTTCTATTGGCCTGCGATGCCGGAGCCGAATTTTGTGGAGCTTAGAAGCCAGCCATACCCGACCGAGGAATTCCTGAATGACTGGCTGCTCAGAGTGTGTGAGATTATTGACAACTATCAGCCTTCTTTGATTTATTTTGACTGGTGGGTGCAGCATGAGGCATTCCGTGAAGTATTCAAGAAGATGGCGGCTTATTACTATAACAAGGGGCTTGAGTGGGGAAAAGAAGTAGGAATCTGTTATAAGTACGATGCCATGGCGTTCGGTAGCGGCATTGTGGAGGTAGAGCGAGGAGGACTGGACGAGGCAGTTCCGTATCTGTGGCAGACGGATACGGCGATTGCAAAGAATTCCTGGTGCTATACGGATAATCTGGACTACAAGACAAGCCGGCAGATTATCTGCGCATTGGTGGAGACAGTCTGCCGGAACGGGAATATGCTCTTGAATGTGGGCCCTAAGGGAGACGGGTCTATCCCGGAGGAGGATGTAAGAATTTTACGGGAAATCGGCGCATGGCTTCAGGTGAATGGAGAAGCCATATACGGAGCCGGCGTGTGGCGTAAGCAGGCGGAAGGGAATGCAAAGCTTCCGGAGGGACCTTTCTCAGACAATGACGAGATCCCATATACGGGTGAAGATATCCGCTTTATGTCAAAGGGGAAAATGATTTATGCTATCGTGATGCAATGGCCTAAGGAGGGGAAGGTTTCTATCCGCTCCATGGCAAAACAAGTGGAAGAGACGACAAAGTTCCATGGCTTGATTAAGGATGTGCAGATACTTGGAGCCGGGGAGGAAACACTGGACTGGCGGCAGGACGAAGAGGGGCTGCATGTGGAATGCAGTCTCTCCAAAGAGATGCCGGTGGTAGTCAGGGTAGAGATCTTATAGCCCCAGAGATTGGAAACAATGAATCATTACTAAGAGAAAAGGAGTTTTACAAATGAAAGATTGGCTTGAAAAACAATTTAAACTGTCAGCATTCCAAACAGACATCAAGACAGAGCTTCTGGCTGGGATGACCACATTTGTCACAATGGCGTATGTCCTTGCCACCGTCCCCAATATTCTTGGCGGGGCGGGGTTGGACAAACACGTCGTCCTCACAGCTATGGTTCTTCTGATTGTCCTGACGAGCTGCGCCATGGCGTTGTACACCAACCGTCCCTTTGCGTTGGCGCCCGGCCTTGGAAGCGTCGGGATCGTAGCGTCTATGATATCTAATGAAGGAATCAGCGCGCCAATCGCCGCAGGAGTCATATTCTGGAGCGGCGTTTTGTTCATCGTGATTTCCTTCTTAGGGCTTAGGGAGGCGGTAGTGCGTGTTATCCCGGTAAGCATGAAGCATGCGGTCAGCGCGGGAATCGGGCTGTTCATCGCCCTGTTAGGCGCAAAGAACTGCGGGCTGATTGTGGCAAATGCAGACAAAAACAATCTCGCATTCGGAGATTTGGCTTCCCCGTCCGTGATTGTGGCAGTCATTGGATTTATCATCCTTCTTATTATAAAGGTGCGCAACGTTCCGGGAGGGATGATTCTGGCAATCCTTGCTACGACTGTGATTGGCATCCCCTTTGGCGTGACCCATCTTCCGGAAAGCCTGTTCTCCCTTCCGGCAAATATCGGAAAACAGTTCCTACAGGTTGATTTCCTTGGGGCTTTGAATTTCGCATATATCCCGTTTTTGATTGCTTTGTTCGTCCCGGACTTTTTCTCCACATTTGGAACCGTGCTGGGCGTCGGCGCGAAAGCCGGGTATCTGGATGAGGACGGCAATCTTCCGGACATTGATAAATGCTTCAAAGTAGACGCAGTGGCTACCAGCTTCGGAGCGCTGTTCACGATGCCCAGTATGACTACCTATCTGGAGTCCTCCGCAGGGGTGGAGGCAGGCGGGAAGACCGGCCTGACAGTAGTCTTTACAAGCATCTTTTTTGCTTTGTCACTGTTCCTTGCGCCCCTTGCGCTGATTATCCCGTCCGCAGCGACAGGCCCGGTGCTCATTTTCATCGGAATCAATATGTTAAGCGGAATGAGGAACGTGAATTACTCCGATATCACAGAATACGTACCCGCGTTTATCTGCGTCACCTTTACGATTTTTGCAAATAATATCGCCAACGGGATCTGCGTCGCCCTTCCTGCGTACCTGATTATGAAGATTGCGGCCGGGAAAATCAAAGAAATTCAACCTGTGATGTACGTCCTTGTGGCGGTGTGCCTGCTCTATTTCTACACCATCATTTAAGCAGGAGGAAACTTTATGGAAAACGTTTCTTTATTTATAAAAAATGCAAAGGTATTCAATACATATCTGAAAAAATTTATTCTGGCAGACGTCTCTGTGAAAGACGGGAAATTCTATTACATTGACCGGAAGCAGGATACGCCCTTTTCGGCAGACAACGTGCTGGATGCCGAGGGGATGTATATGATTCCTGGACTTGTGGATATCCACATGCATATCGAGAGTAGCATGCTCACGCCCGGGCCTTTTGGGAACTGTGTCGCTTCTTACGGTGTGACCACAGTGGTATCAGAGCCTCACGAGATGGCAAATGTCAAGGGAATCCGGGGAATCCTGGAAATGATTTCCGCTGCAAAAAATGCGCCCATCGACATATTTTACGGGATACCAAGCAGCGTACCCTCCACGGACGAGGGGCTGGAAACCACAGGGGGAATCATTGACTGCAATGGGATGAAGCATCTTCTGAATGAAGAGGATGTGGTCTGTGTCGGGGAAATTATGAACTACCGGCAGATTATCCGGGAAAATGATTTGGAGATTACAAAGTTTCTGGATTATCTCCGGAAGGAGCGCCCGGGCTATGTAATCGAAGGACACTGCCCGTCCCTTTTGGATTTAGACCTTGCCAAGTTCTTATATCTTGGAATCGACGGGGACCATACAGAGCATACGCTGGAAGAAGTGAAACAGCGGATTGAAAACGGGATGTTCTTCGAGATTCAGGATAAAATGCTCAAGCCGGAGGTACTTCATTACATTCAGGAGAACCAGCTTTATGAGTACTGCGGATTCGTGACGGACGATACCATGGCAGATGTCCTCTATGAAAAGGGGCAGCTAAATTATGTGGTCCAAAAGGCAGTGGAAGCCGGATTTCCATTAGAAATGGCAATTTACTGCGCCACTTACACGCCAAGCAGGAGAATGCATCTCTATGACCGGGGAGCGATTGCCCCGGGAAAGCTGGCGGACTTTATACTGTTGGAAAATCCTGCAGTGATAAGTCCGGCGTATGTGTATAAAAACGGAGTCCGGATATTCTGCCGCAAAGACAGGCGGGAGACTGGGGTCTCCTATCAGTTCCCGGCAGATTTTTATCAGAGCGTCTGTCTGCCGCCTGTGACATTGAGTGATTTCCGGGTGGTGGCGGATACGGACAAAGAGAAAGTTACCGTGCGTGCAATCGAGGTACATCCTGACCGGACGCAGACCACGGAAAAGCTGGTTACAATGCCGGTGCGGGAGCGCGTCCTGGACTGGGAGAACAGCGGGTGTATGCTTGCGATGGTATTGGAGCGGCATGGCAAGAACGGTAAGATCGGATATGGTTTTATCACAGGTTCATGCTTGGATAAAGGGACGGTAGCCACCACATATTTCCATGACCATCACAATCTATTTGTAGCCGGGGACAGTCCGGAGGATATGCTTCTTGCAGTAAGGCGGATCCAGGAATTGCAGGGCGGCTTTTTGACCGTTCGTGACGGCAGGGTTCTTGCGGAGCTTGCGCTTCCCGTATGCGGTATTTTGTCTGAAAAAGGAGTCGGGGAGACGGCGGCCGGACTGAAGGCGGTTCGCGGGAGCATGGAAGAACTGGGCTATCGGCATAATAATCCGATTATGTCGCTGGGGACGCTGGGGCTTCCGGTAAGCCCGGCATTGAAGCTCACGGACAAGGGACTTGTAGATGTGAAACAAGGGGCAGTAGTGCCTTTGATTGTAGAGTGATACAGAAAGACGACAGTTTTTTACAAAAAACCCGAAAAACCATATAGTATCATGGACTTTTTGAATATTATCTATTATAATGAATTTAGTAACTTTTTTTCGGCTTTTTTTGTTGAAAAATAATAAAGGTCTATTTAAAATATGAGAGGAGTTTTTGTAATGAAACTGAAGTTGCGGGGAAAACTGATTTTAAGTATGGGGATTCTTATCTTTGTGGCGGTCTTGCTGATTTCGTCCTTGTCATATGTGGCTTTGCAGAGAGCTTATGACAAGAATATTGAGGCAGAGAAGGAGAAGCTTGATCAGATTATCCAGAGTCAGGTCGAATGTATGATCGGAGTATTGCAGGCAGAGTATGATAAGTCTCAGAGCGGCGAGATTACCGAGGAAGAAGCGATGGAGAACGCCAAGTATATCGTCCGTACCACCAGATACAATGACGGAACCGGATATTTCTGGGCAGACATGGCAGACGGCACGAATGCGGTACATATCAATCCCGATGTGGAAGGCACGAACCGATATAATACGCAGGATGAAAAGGGCAATTATTTCGTGCAGGATACGATTGCCGCAGGGGATAAGCCGGACGGAGATTTTATCGATTTCTATTTCGCAAAATCCGGCGAGACGGAGGCCAAAGCTAAGAGGGGATTCGTTAAAAAGTTTGAGCCTTACGGATGGTATATCGGAACCGGGAATTATGAGGAAGATATGCTGCCCATTATTCAGGAAGAGTTGGATGATGCCAATAGATCCTGTTTTATGGCGTTGACGGTTACATACTTGTTTGGTCTGGCTATTTTTGTAATCGGTATTATTGTAACGTCTATCATTGCTAAAAAGATGGCAGATCCGATTAAGGCGGCGTCAGAGCGTTTGATTGAACTCAGCCAAGGGAATCTCAGGGATGAGGTGGAAGAGTTCCAGAGAGAAGACGAGATTGGTGATTTGACCCGCGCCTTGGCAAAGACGGTGCAGACCTGGCGGGATTATATTGGAGACATATCTTCTTGTTTGGCGGAGCTTGACAAGGGCAATCTTAAGTTTGATATTGAGATGGACTATGTGGGGGACTTTGCACCAATCAAGGATTCCTTCCAGCATACCCTGTTTAAGCTGAATGAGACGTTCCGGAAACTGAACATGAGTGCAGAGCAGGTGGCGAGCGGTTCGGAGCAGGTGGCAAGCGGAGCGCAGGCTCTTGCCCAGGGAACTACGGAACAGGCGTCGTCCGTAGAAGAGTTAGCGGCTACCATTACTGAGATACATAACCATGTGGCGAACAACGCGGAGAATGCGAAACAGACCAGCGGCCAGGCATTAACGGCTGCAACGGAGCTAGAGCAAGGCAAGAAGCAGATGGAGCAGATGACCACGGCGATGAATCAGATTAACGATTCTTCCTCTGAGATTAGTAAGATTATCAAGACGATTGAGGATATTGCTTTCCAGACCAATATTCTTGCACTGAATGCGGCAGTGGAGGCGGCGCGCGCCGGGGCGGCCGGAAAAGGATTTGCGGTAGTTGCCGATGAAGTGCGTAATCTGGCAAGCAAGTCTGCCGAGGCGTCTAAGAATACGGCGGCTCTTATTGAAGCGACCGTTCAGTCCGTACAGGAAGGGACCGGTATCGCTAACCGGACGGCAGAGTCTCTTGACCGGATTGTCCTTTCTTCCGAAGAGTCAGCGAAGCTGGTTCAGGATATCTCAAAGGCATCACAGGATCAGGCGGCTTCTATAGCACAGGTAACAGTGGGAATCGATCAGATTTCCAGTGTAGTACATACCAATTCTGCTACTTCTGAGGAAAGTGCGGCGGCGAGCCAGGAATTGTCAAATCAGGCACAGTTCTTGATGAGTCTGGTTAAGCAATTTAAGATTAGGGAAGCGTAAGAAGCTGGTTAAGTAATTTAAGATTAGAGAAGCGTAAGAATAAAGATGAAGAGGCTGTTGCAAAAGGGATGTATATTGTACGTATCTACTGCTTTGCAACAGCCTCTTTTTGGGTTGTACTATGATTGGTGATTCCGAGAAAATTTAAAATCCGAAAGAATTTGCCCACACAGCCTGGCATCATCTTGTGTACATGCATCCTTACTATACCGTGCTTTTTCATACAATTCGTGAATCCGGCATATATCTGCGTCGTCTTGTCCCGGATTTGCACGACGGTATCTAACTGCGTCAGTTTGTTTTGGAGCACGATAAAGCCCGGCTTTCTGTTCCAGTTCCAGCGGCGTTTCGCACCCGTAAGGCGTTTCTTTTAAGGAACGCCGAATCAGTTTTTTATATAGCCGCCGTATCTTCCGCTCAGGAGAACGGAATCCTTCCTTCTTGCCTGGCTTCCACAGGCTTCTCTTTTCCGTCATGCTGTTGTCATCTTTCCCGAGAAATATGATTTCGTCGTCGCCGTCGCCGTCCTCTGAAAAGGAATCCATCGCCTTTCGGATTGCTATGATAATAAGCTTTATTACCACGAAGATAAGTCCGATTAATGTGATGATATAGAGAAGGTCAGAAGCCATCAGAAGCCACTCGGGCGTTTTTTTTGCCTGGGACTTCAAACGCAGCAGTTCTTCCATCAGATAATCAGGTTCTGTATTTCCCTGATAAAGGTCTTCCATCTGCCCTTCCATGTTAAGTGGTTTCAACCGAATGTCTGCCAAGGGTTCTTTGTGATAAATGGCGGCGGGCAGCATAAACAGCATGAGCGCCGTAATTCCTGTAAGAAGAATTGCATTCCCGATTTTTTTCATAGCGCCGGCGGGAAGGTTCGCGACGCGGATATTTTTCTTTACAAATCCCTCAAGGCTTTCCAGATAACAGTATGCCAGACAGACGCAGAACTCCGATGCAAGGATTCCCAGCATCAGATACAGAAGTCCGTGGCGGCCAAAAGTAAGCAGGTATAGATACATGCCTGCGGGAAACAGGCAGTACAGTACTCTGGGAGCATCGAGAAGAGTCGGTACTTCCCACATCTCTTGATCTTCCTGCGCGCCAGCCTCGTTTGGCATTTCCTTCATCTTCCTTCGGATTTCACCTTGTTTCATCTTCACATAAAAACGGAAAAGGAAGACAAAAACAGTGAGCCAAGTGGTAATCATATTTCCGCTGAGCGTGTGCATTCCCCAGACCATGATTAGGGAAAATGCGAGGAAAATCCAAAGGCTCCGGCATTTATATATGATGATATAGGAAAGGCTCACCGGAAAAATCATAAAAAGCCCATTCAAAAGGAAAACAATTACTTCCTGTCCCCGGATGTTCCATATGGCGATTGCAAGCACATAGATTCCCTCAAAAAGCAGGATATCGTGTATCCAGGAAAGCAGAATCATTGCGCGGCTTTTTTCTTTCATTATCCATTCATCTCCCATTTAAAAATATTGACGCCCCTTATGTTTTCGGGCGTATTTTCCGTAGATACCTGCACAGGTATTACCCACAAGACCGGGCATCCGTTCTCTGCCATGGCGGCAACGGCTTTCACGGTCTCCGGATCTTGGTTCATGGAAATAACGACGTAGACGACTCCTGACTGGATTTTTTCTTTTTCCTGCTTCAATGTCTCGAAGAGCCGCTTCGCAGGCATGCGGATATCAATACGGGAAAGTTCCTGATACAACGTCTGTATCTGTCCGGCGCCATCCTTTAAGTAGATTGGCTGCATTCCATTTCCAATGACCGTAAGTTCCATCTTCTGTTTCACGATGCGGGACGCCAGAGACGCCGCGATGCGTATTCCCTCCTCCGTTAACTCCTCGCAGCGGACGATGCCGGAATCCTCTGTGTCCAGAATCATCCTCATCCGGATATTCGTCGTGGAGTCGAATTGATTTACCAGAAGCCCCTGTCCTTTCGCAGAAGCCTTCCAGTTGATATGGTGCATCGGGTCGGAAGGGTGGTAATCCCGGATTCCCGAAAAACAGAACGGGTCGGGAAACAGCCGGTTCTGCGTGATGATCATGCCGGACACAGCCTTGCAAAGCAAGTCGAGCCGATGGGTATCTAAAAGCCTGGGATACACATATAGGGCAGTCGTTACCTTCCGGTCGTCGTGGAAGCTTCGGCGGAAAAAGAAATCATATCCGATTACATCGGCTTTTGTAATCTCGTAATAACCCCGCTTTTCACACACGAACGGAAGCCTCCGGATAACGCGCTGGCGCATAAAAAGAGAGAAGATGTCTCTGCGGTAACTCTGGTCAGTGACATTTGCATTTTCTTTCGCCTCACCGGAAAATTGTAGCGCCCGGTCCATGGCAAGGTTGACCTCCAGCGCGGGCAGGGGGAGGGGCTTATCGTTGGTGATTTCTTCCCTGAGATAAGAGACATCCCCTTCATAGGCGGAACGCGCTTCAAATTCAGCTTCAATGCCAAGCCCGGTATTCCAGTATTTCTTGTAAATAATGTGCTGGAGCAGATAAAATGCCCCGGCTCCGGCAAACAGTAATAACAGCATAATCGAAAGTCTCCTTTACCGTTTTTCCCAATCTTCCACCGGAACCGGTACAAGGCTTAGGACTTCCCGTATGATTTCTTCCTCATATCTTACGCCCTCGGCGGGAACGGACAGGGTGAGCCGGTGGGAGAGGACCGGAACCGCCACATTCTTAATATCTTCCGGTACGACATACTCCCGCCCTTCCGTCATGGCGAAACCCTGTGCGGCACGTACAAAAGCCAACGTACCTCTGGGGCTTACGCCCTGCATAATCTTAGGATGCTTTCTGGTGGCGTGGACTGTCTCGATCATGTATTTCAGCAAATCTCTGTGGATATAAATCTCACGGCACTGTGCCTGAAGCTTCACAAGTTCCTCTTTCCCGCACACGCTCTCAAGCGCTGCGAGAGGCTCGTCTACAAGAAAACGTTCTACCATGGAAAACTCTTGGCTCGGTGTCATATCCTCCATGCTGATCCGCATCAGGAAACGGTCCATCTGCGCCTCCGGAAGGGGAAATGTACCCAATGTTTCCAGCGGGTTCTGCGTCGCAATGACAAAGAAAGGCGCTTCTAATCCCCTGGTCTTTCCGTCTACCGTTACCTGGCTCTCTGCCATGCACTCGAGCAGGCTGCTCTGTGTCTTAGGTGTGGCCCGGTTGATTTCATCCGCAAGCAAAATGTTGCAGAAAACAGGACCTTCCCGGAATACAAATTCGCCTTTTTTAGAATCAAAATAGTTTAGCCCTGTCACGTCTGACGGGAGCAGGTCGGGGGTGAACTGAACTCTTCCGAACTGTGCGCAGACAGACTTGGCAAGGGATTTGGCAAGTACGGTCTTGCCGGTTCCAGGGACGTCCTCCAAAAGGACGTGGCCTTTTGCAAGAATGGCGGTTAGGATGAGTTTCAGCGTTCTTTCGTTTCCAATCATGACTCTGGAAATATTGTTCTGTAGAGTTTCGAGTAATTCAAGGTTCATCTTTCGTTTATCCTCCTGTTTCAGAAATGTATGCATTCCCCTTTTATTAATATAATTGTAACGCTTTTATTGTCACATTTCAATTAGTACTTTGGCCATAGATTTACTGTTGAAATGCTGTTTAATGTAATTAGCAGCAATAATAAGTTGATTAAAATGTGAATTTCTGCATTAAAGTTGACTTACGTTTGCAGATAAGGTATACTATGATTAGAAAAGGGAAAGAATTATGATAGAAGATAACGGAGTGATGTGTATGAAAAGGAAGATAACAGACCGGCTCGTAAAATGGAGGAACACCGCTGCTTCACGTCTGCCTTTGTTACTCTATGGAGCGCGTCAGGTAGGAAAAACTTACGTTATGCAAGAACTGGGCGCAGACTATTTTAAAAATACCGTTTATGTGAACTTTGAAGCGGACCGTAAAATCGGGGATTTTTTTGAAAATGAAATCCACGCGGAAGCGGTTCTTGGAATTTTAGAGAGATATTATCACACGAGAATCATTCCGGACGAGACGTTAATTATATTTGACGAGATACAGATGTGCGAAAGGGCGCTTGCCTCTCTCAAATATTTTGCGGAAGAGGCGCCAGAATATCATGTGATTGCTGCCGGAAGCCTGTTAGGTGTGGCATTGAAGCGGGAGCAGTTCTCCTTCCCTGTGGGCAAGATTCAGATGGAGAATATGTATCCAATGGATTTTGAAGAGTATCTGTGGGCAAAGGGCAAAGAATTGCTTGCGGATATGATTCGTACCCACTATGAGAAGAATCAGGCATTAGGAGAGGGAATGCACAAGGAGGCATTGGCAGAGTATTATAATTACTGTATTATAGGCGGTATGCCCGCTGCGATAGCGGCTGAGACTATGCCTTATGCAACACTGACACAAGAAGAAATCAGGCATATGCTGCTGGATTCTTATATTGCGGATATGGCAAAATACGCATTGCCAAGTGAAACGGTCAAGATATTTGCCACCTATGATTCACTGCCGTCTCAGCTTGCGAAAGATTCCAAGAAGTTCCAGTACAAACTGATAAAGAGCGGGGCACGCGCATCCCAGTACGGAGACTCTATAGACTGGCTGATTCGTGCGGGCATTGTGAATAAATGCGTAAAATGCACGCAAGGCTTTATGCCGCCCTCTGCATTCTTGGACTTGACAGCATTTAAGCTATATTATAGCGATACGGGCATTATGTCGGCAAGGACGGGCATGAATCTGGTGAGGTTGATGGGTGAGGAGGCAGAGCGGTTCCGGGGGATATTTGCGGAGAATTATGTTGCCTGTGTTCTAAGGGCCAATGGGTATGAACTGCTTTACTGGGAATCTGACGGCACTGCAGAAGTTGATTTCCTGATTATCAAAGATGACCATGTGATTCCGGTGGAGTGTAAATCAGGAAACCATGTAAAATCCAGAAGCCTTGCGGTCTATCGGGAAAAATATCATCCTGCGTACAGCATCCGCATATCTGCAAGGAATTTCGGGATGGCGGACGAGATAAAATCAGTGCCATTGTATGCGGCGTTCTGCATATAGAAAAGAAGGAGGCAGAGTATGGGCATTTATGTAAATCCAGGGAATCGGTTGTTTGAGGAAGCAGTGCATTCTCCAATCTATGTGGATAAGAGTGGGCTGATCGATTATACAAATAGCATACTGAAAACACAGAGAAAAAATATTTGCGTCAGCCGTCCACGGCGTTTTGGCAAGTCGATGGCGGCAGATATGCTGGCGGCATATTACAGCAAGGGCTGTGATTCAAAAGGATTGTTTGAGAATCTGGAAGTATCGGATGAAAATAGGGATGTTTCAGCCGGGGAGCAGGCAGCGAAACGGCTAGAGTCATATAAGGCAAACTTAAACCGGCATAACGTGATTCGTTTTGACGTCCAGAGATTTCTATTTGACGAATCACACGTACCTGTTTTTATCAAGAGGATACAGGATGTAATTATCAGAGAATTACGGGATGAGTTTGGCGGGTGCTTCGACGGTGGGGATGAGTTATATGGTATGCCGGGAGTATTAGAGCAGATTTATGCACATACGGGCCAGGGATTCGTTTTTATAATTGATGAGTGGGACTGTGTATTCCGACTTGCAAAAGAGGATGTGGAGATACAGAAGAAATATCTTGACTTTTTAAGAGGTCTTTTTAAAGGCTCTGAATATGTGGATTTGGCATATATGACCGGAATCCTTCCTATAAAAAAGTATGGGGAACATTCTGCAATTAACATGTTTGACGAGTATTCTGTGACGGATTCCAAAGGTCTTGGAGCGTATTTTGGATTTACGGAAAAAGAAGTACGGGAACAATGTGCAAAATACGACGTTGTTTTTCAAGAGATGAAAAAGTGGTATGACGGGTATACTTTGGGAGATTACCATATCTATAATCCGAAATCGGTCACAGATGCATTAACATGGAGAAAGTTCCAAAGTTATTGGACAGGTACGGAGACGTATGAAGCATTGAAGGTTTATATTGAGAGGAATTTTGACGGGCTTAAAGAGGCGGTTGTGGAGATGTTAGGCGGCGGTCAGTGTAAACTGGATACAACCATATTTCAAAATGATATGACCACATTTTATACGAAGGATGACGTGCTGACCCTCTTGGTTCATCTGGGATATCTGACATATGACGAGCAGACGGGCAAGGTTTCTATTCCCAATCAGGAAATATCGCAGGAGTTTGTTAGGGCGATAAAAGTTGGTGGATGGGGCAGTCTCATGGAGGCTCTAAACCGTTCGGAGGAACTTTTGAAAAGTACGTGGGCAATGGACGCTGCCGCAGTGGCGAAGGGAGTGGAACAGGCACGTAGGGATACGGCTTCGATTATTCAATATAATGATGAGAATTCGTTGGCTTGTGCGGTCTATGCGGCATACTTTAGCGCGCAGGTTTATTATATGAAACCGATTAGGGAGCTTCCGAGCGGGAGAGGATTTGCCGATGTGGTTTATCTTCCCCAAAGGGGTGTGGACAGACCGGCGCTGTTGATTGAATTAAAATGGGATAAGTCTGCTCAGGGGGCAATCGCTCAGATTAAGGATAGAAAATATGCAGATTGGGTCAAGGGTTATACTGGGAATATTCTACTTGTAGCGATTAATTATGAAAGGAAGAAAGATGTGCATGAGTGTATTATTGAGAAATACGATGACAGTACAGGAAATTATGAAAAAAATGGTTCTTTATTCTAAGGAGAATATACATGACATTAATCATTTCATTAAAGTATACGGTTATGCAAAGATGATTGGTGAATGTGAGCATTTGGCTTCTAAGGAACAGAAGATTCTTGAGATTGCAGCAATTCTGCACGATATTGCCTGCCCGCTGTGCCGAGAAAAATATGGGAATACAGACGGAAAGAGGCAGGAAGAAGAGGGGATTCCTCTTGTATACGATTTTCTGAAAGAAACCGGAATAGAACCAGAAACGGTGGATCGGGTTGCCTATCTGGTGGGACATCACCATACTTTGACGGATATTGACGGGTTGGATTACCAGATTTTGATAGAAGCAGATTATCTGGTGAATGTGGAAGAAAACGGTTATTCAGAAGAGAATATAAGGAATATGTTGAAAAATATTTTTAAGACAGAAACGGGCCGGATGCTTTTGGAGGCGATTTATTTGCCGTAATTTAACGAAAGAATATATATATTTGATATGGGAATGTGGCAGAGAGGAGGAAGTTATGAGAAAGACTTTGCTATTATGGGCAGTGTCAGCGATAATCATTATGTTAGTATTACCTTGGATGGCGGTGAATTTTGTAAGCGCCCAGGCGGGGCTGACGGTGTGTTTTCTTCTGTTCTTTATTGTGAACCCGATTTACGCCGTGACTGTAGGCGTAGCTGCAGGAAGAAATATAAAGAGTCTGTGGTATCAGCCAGCCGTGACATCGGTATTATTCTTGATTGGCATAGGGGTGTTTTTTGAAACGATTGACAGTGCATTCATTATGTATGCATTCAGTTATCTTGTTTTGGGGATGCTTGCGGCAGTGATTTCAGGGGTTGTCAGAAAAAGAGCTCATTAACGGCAGGATAAGGCGAAGGGACTCTGGGAATTGTCAGCTTTCCCGGAAGCCCCTTTTTAGTGCGTCTTATTACTTTTTAAACAGTATTTTGCGGTTTATACAAAAATAAAAGAATGTATAGCTGATTGTTATACAACAGCTTCTATTAACAACTTATTTCCTAATATAACTTCTTTTACTCCGACAGTTTTCTTCTTATTAAAATTAAAGCTCAGCATGTATCCCTTTTTCAAATGAAAATAATCAAGGTAATCTGATAACTGTTGCTCGCCCCGTTCGTTATAGGCATTACCTCTCCACACCTTTAGCTCGATGATGAATTGTTCGCCGCGGTATGCTTTCGGAAAATTCTTCTGAAATAAAAAGATTATATAGTACAGATTCTTTTCCGGTAAGTGACTGGAATAAAGGATTATTTTCCGTTGTGAGCAGCTTCTCTGCTTCAATTACCCCGTCTTTTGTCCAAGCTTGTTTTCTGTCAGGGAAATCTGCTGTCCCGCAGATTTCTTCGTCAAGATATTTACATAAACCGGAAACCAGATAGGGATACCCGGAAGTGCGGTTATAAATGGCTTCTGCCAGTTCTTGGATATCCATTCCCGTGAGATGGTCTTGCTCATATTCTTCCAACATTCCAGCGATTTCCCCAGAAGAAAACCCCATATCAACGCGGAAACTGGCCGCAATGTTCCAAGGGCTGTTGGTTCTAAGGGCTGCTTTTGTCTCATGTTTTCCCCTAATATTACGGATATCATAGACACTTGCAAGGATTACCGACTGGAATGTTGGGGTTACGTCGTTATCCAGATAGGCGGCCCGAAGCTGTGCAAGAAAATCAAGGAATACTTGGTTATTTGTTGCAGTATCGGCTTCGTCGATAAGAAGGACGATTGGTTTTGGGGAACATCCGCACCAGTCGCAGAAACAATCGAATATTTCCGCAAGTCTGGTTTTGTGGGGAGTCCCGCCAGCCGCCAGTTCAAGTAATTTCATTTTGGTGTCGTCTGGTACGTCGCCCATTCTTTGGATACGCCTGCTGATTTCTCTTGCAAGTGCATTGACAAAAGCAGACTCGTTCTCGAAATCAAGGGAACTCATCCTTTGGAAGTCGAGGCTTATTACCGTATAATCGGTCTTTAAATAGTCCGCTAACGCACGTAATGTGGTAGTCTTACCGTGCTGCCTTGCCCTGTTGATGGTAAAATATTGCCCGTTTTCTATCATTGTACGGATTTCTTTCAGTTTTGGTTCGAGATTAACCATATAATGTATGCCCGGCCGGCAGGCGCCGTTCACATTAAAATATTTTGCCATTCTATACCATGTAATCCTTTCCGAAGCGGTTGCTTCAAAACCTTTCAGCGTCTCTGTAAAAAATTATATCATAAGTTATGAGAAAAGTCATTTGCTTCAACTTGATTTTTCTAATAAATTATGAGATGCATTAGATTGATTGTAGGGGAGGTTTCTGCTATATTAATTGAAAAGAGAAAGTGGATTTAAGCATAATTGAAGGAAAAGGATGGGAGGGGAGGTATGGTATGCTGCCGACAAGAGAAAATGCCGAAACGCTGCTCAAAGAAGCGGAACAATGTAATCCGGGTCCATGGGGAAACCATAGCCGCATAGCTGCCCATTGTGCGGAAAAGATTGGGAAGGAGTGTGTGGAGCTTAATTCCGACAAGGCATATATATTAGGTTTACTGCATGATATTGGCAGGAGGTTTGGCGTAAGGCATCTGGGACATGTGTCAGACGGTTATTCATACATGATGTCTCTGGGATATGACGAAGTTGCCCGAGTTTGCCTGACTCATTCCTTTCATGACCAGACTACGGATGGGTATATCGGAAGATTCGATACGACAGAGGAAGAGCTGGGGATAATCAGGGATGCTCTGCAGACGATTGTACCGGATGAATATGACAGGCTGATTCAGTTATGCGATGCTTTGGCAGGTTCGGAAAGTGTGTTGGATATTGAGGAACGCATGAATGACGTAAAGCAGCGTTACGGATATTATCCTCAGGAAAAATGGGATAATAATATAAGGCTGAAACAGCATTTTGAAGAGAAGATGGGAAAAGAGATCTATGCTGTTGTGGGGAAGGATGAGTTTAAGATATGAAACGATTTAATACGACAGGGCCGTGTATCCCGGAAAAGCATTATATGGTAGATTTAAAAGAACGTCTGGAGCAGATTCGCGAGTTGGTCGATGATGGCGCGTATTTTACAATAAACTGTGCGAGACAGTATGGGAAGACCACGACTCTGGCGGCGTTGGCCAAGCAGCTTTCTAAGGAAATTCTGGTTGTAAGCATAGATTTTCAGAGGTTCAGCCAGTCGTGTTTTGAAAATGAATGGAAATTTTGCTATGCGTTTGCGGCGGCATTTGCCAGTGAAATCAACAGAATCCTCCCGGAAACGGCAGAGGGAAGGCAACAACTGGAAGAGTTATCCATACAGAAGAAAGACGGCAATTTTAATCTAATGCGGATGTTTGAAATATTGTGGCAGTTTTGCGGCAGTCTGGACAAGCCTGTAGTTTTGATGATTGATGAAGTAGACAGTGCGTCGAATAACCAAGTGTTTCTGGATTTTTTGTCGCAGCTTAGGAATGGTTATCTGGACAGGGAATTGAAGGCTCTTACTGTATTTCAGTCAGTTATCCTAGCCGGGGTTTATGATGTCAGGACGCTTAGGCGAAAAATCCGGCCGCTGGAGGAACACAAGCTTAACAGCCCGTGGAATATTGCGGCAGATTTTGATGTAAATATGAGCCTTTCAAGCGAGGGGATTGCCGGGATGCTCCGGGAATATGAGGACGACTATGGCGTGGGAATGAATATTGAGGAGACGGCGGCTCTGCTGTATGATTATACGTCCGGATATCCTTATCTGGTGTCCAGACTGTGTAAACTGATTGATGAGAAGGTTGCAAAGAAAGATTCATTCCCGGGAAAGAAGGCGGCATGGACGCGAGACGGGTTTTACGAGGCTGTACGCCTGATTGTGACAGAAGAAAATACTTTGTTTGATTCATTGACCGGGAAATTGGCAGACTATCCTGAATTGAACCGTATACTGAGCTCTCTTTTGTTTTCGGGAGAGAATACGGGATATAATTCCGATAATCTGGCAATCCGTGACGCCGCTATGTTTGGATTTGTAAAAAATAGACAGGGAATGGTGGCGATTGCAAACCGCATTTTTGAGACAAGGCTTTATAATTATTACCTCTCTAATTCAGAAATCGAAGGGTTGGATATATGCAGGCTGTCCAAACAAGAAAAAAATCTGTTTGTGGTGGACGGGCGTTTGGATATGAAAAGGGTTCTTGAAAAATTCGTGGTGCATTTCCATGAATTGTATCAGGATTGTGATGAGTCATTTGTTGAGGATGAGGGGAGAAAATATTTTCTGCTTTATCTCCGCCCAATTATTAACGGAACAGGGAATTACTATATTGAATCAAGGACAAGAAGCATGGGGCGGACAGATGTGATTGTAGATTACCGTGGGGAGCAGTTTGTGATTGAGATGAAAATATGGAGAGGAAATGAATACCATATGCGCGGTGAGGAACAGCTCGTCAGATACTTGGATGATTATCACATAAATAAAGGATATATGCTCAGTTTTAATTTCAATAAGAAGAAACAGATTGGCGTCCGTGAGATTGCGGCGGGAGATAAGGTGTTAGTTGAGGCAGTTGTATAAGGTAGGAAATGAGAAAATACAAGGGAGAAAGAATATGCTTGGAGATAAAAGAGGAAGAAAAATCGATAAATACGTTGGAGATTATGTTGTCTTTGACTTGGAAACGACAGGGACTAGCTGGGCAAGCGACGCGGTAGTCGAGATTTCCGCAATTAAAGTGGAGAAAGGCAAGGTTGTGGATACCTTTTCCACCCTGGTAAACCCGGAAAGACCTATTCCTTTTCGGGCGTCGGAGGTGAATCACATCTATGACGACATGGTAAAAGACGCGCCTGTGTTTAAGAAGGCGCTGGCGGATTTTGATGCATTTGTTGGCGAAGGATTTTTGGTAGGGCATAATATCCATACCTTTGACATGAAATTTATCTGGAGGGATGCAGAGTATTACTGGGGAAGGACGATTGCAAATGACTACATAGACACATTATCCCTTGCCAGACAATGTCTACCCCAGCTATCCCATTATAAGCTGGTGGATTTGGCGTCGCATTATCATATTTCCACAGACGGGGCGCATCGTGCCCTTGCAGACTGCAGCATGAACCAGAAGGTGTTTGAGAAGCTGGGAGAAGAATTGGCGAATCCGGCGGTTACGGCGAATATGAAGGTCTGTCCCAGATGCGGGCAGTTTCTAAAGAAACGCAGCGGAAAATTTGGAGAATTCTGGGGATGCAGCGGGTATCCGGCGTGCAGGTATACGGAGAATATTTAGGGAAAAGAAATATTTAAAAAAATACTTTTTTTAAATAAGAATCTGTGATAGAATGGTGAGGAAATAACATAAATGATTCAAGATCAAGGAGTGAAAAACATGAAGGAGCGGAAAAAACAGCTAAAGCGGTTGCTGGCTGTGGCGTTATCCCTTGTGGTGATTGGAGGTTCAGTGAATTTGCCTGTTCTGACGTCACTTGCGGAGGATGATACAGACAGCAGCGGGCCTACGGTCACAGGGACGAATGATCCGAGTGGTCAGGGAACCGAGCAGGACACGCCGGATGAGCAGGGAACCGAGCCGGGGACACCGGGTACACCGGGTGCGCCAGACGGACAGGGAACCGAGCCGGGTGGCGGAGAGAATCAGGATGATGCAGGCCCGGCGGAGAGAAGTCAGGAATTCACCGTAGAGGTGAAGAATCTGGATGAAGATCTTCCGGACAGTGACGAATTATTTGCGGGTTATGTAGAGCAGCTTTTCTACGAAGGTTTCAACGATGGAATTGCGACGCTTGGAAATGTCGGCGCGGACAAGCTGACAGACCCGAAACTGAAAACTGCATATACAGAGTTGAAGAAGGTCATTGAAGAAGTGGCGGCAGGAACGAGAACGTCTACGAAAGATATTGCCGTGCCGTATGCTATGACATGGACTACGGCCGAGCTGGGATCTGATTTTAAGGTGGCTGCAGATATTGCGGGAGATAAGATTTTAGAAGCTGTAGATCCTGTGATATCTTATCTGTTGATGGATTGCCCCTATGAATTATACTGGTTTGATAAGACCATAGGTTATCAATTCAGTTATGATTTTGTTCAGCGGGGAGAAACCTATAGCATCAGCCGGTTGTCATTCCAGTTTGTAGTTGCGTCAGAGTATCGTGCGGCAGATATGTTCACGGTTGATGCTGCAAAAGTCGGCGGTGTGAAAAAGGCGGCTGATAATGCAAAAGCTATTGTAACAAAACATGAAGGAAAATCAGACTATGAGAAACTTGCCGCATATTGTCAAGAGATTTGTGATCTGGTATCTTACTACGACGAGGCGGCTGAAGACGCTTATATGCCTTACGGCAATCCATGGCAGATGGTCTGGGTGTTTGACGGCGATCCGACAACGAACGTTGTATGTGAAGGCTATGCAAAGGCATTCCAATATTTGTGTGATATGTCAACCTTCAAAGACGCAGTTTGTTATACTATATGCGGAGAGATGGGCGGCGGAACCGGCGCCGGCGGCCATATGTGGAATATTGTTACATTAGAGGGTAAGAATTATCTGGTTGACGTGACGAACAGTGACGAAGGTACAATTGGTTCTGGTGGCGAACTGTTTTTGGCAGGAACAAAAGCGAATACAGATGGAAGCTACACATTTAATATTTGGGGCGAAGATATTAATTTCATCTATGATGATGATCAGTGGAGTCTGTTTGGCAAGGATGTCCTGACTCTGTCAGAGACAAATTACATCCAGAAAGAAAAGCTTACGATTACCGCGCCGGCTATCAGCGTTACATATGGCGATAAAGTAAGCAATGAGTTATTAGCGGCCGTAACGGCGGCAGATAAGAATGGGAATCCGGTTGCCGGTAAGGTTGGCTGGGCGATTGAGGGTGATTCCTATGGAGCTGCCGGGAAAAATACATTGAAGGCTCTATTCGTACCAACTGATTTAGAAACATATGCGGTACAAGCATTTACGGTAGAAGTCAATGTAAAACGTAAACCGATTACGATTACAACTCAGTCAGCCGAGAAAGAGTACGGTCAGGATGATCCGGAGTTTAAGGTTATTGTTGACAGCAGTACACCTCTGGTTGCGGGTGAAACTCTTGCGGGTGCATTAGGGCGTGAAGCAGGTGAAAACGTGAAAGAGGGCGGATATGCGATCAATGTAGGAACATTGCCGGAGTCCAATCCGAATTATGAGATTACATTCGCTTTAGGCAGCGTCCTTACGATTAAGCCGACAGATAAGTACATGGTCAGCGCAGTGGCTGAGCAGAACGTCGTAGCCGAAATCGGAAAGTTTACGGAGCCTGTATTTACCGGAATGAATGATGAAGTAATTTCTGGTTCTGTTGCTTATACCTACAACAATGTTACCGGTATGAAATATGACGAGGTAGTGGCTGAGCTTGCGAAGCTGGTCGTAGGCGACACCGGAGAGATTGGCTATACGTTTGTTCCGGGCAGCGGAAACTATATTGGCAGACAAGGTACTATCAAATTTACGGTCAGAGATATTGAATTTGTCGTAGGCGATGCACAGGCAACTCTTGATAACGCAGTAACAGTTAAGCAGAACCCGACATACGGCGATACATGGGCTGACATTGTGAAGATTGCGAAGATTACGGCAAAAGTCGGTGACGAGAGCGACAACGACGCAAGCCATTTTACGCTTGACGTCAGCGGTATGCCGCTGGCAGGAGAAGGACAGGCATTCCGTGTATTATACAACGGAACCGTGGGCGGCAAGGAATTTAAGGATCAGGTCGTTTGCAGCGGCGTTGTGACGGTTGCTAAGAAGGCGTTGACATGGGATGTCAGCGGTTTAGAGGCAGTAGACAGCGAGCAGAGCCTGAATGGCGGCAACAATGCGACTCTTTACGGAGAGTTACGGGTAGCCGGTATTCTTCCGGCCGACGCAGCCGACGTACGGTTTATGCCAGAGAGCAAGTTAGTCGGAACCTATGGGGCGACTACGCCAGGCGAGCAGAAGGTAACACTTGCATGGGAAGACCCGAATTATGTAGCAGTTCTTACCGGAACCAAGATTGATAATTACACAATGCCCGCAGCATTACCGGTTCTTACCGGAAGAATCAATGCGGTAAGCGTACAGCCGAATGTACCGGAATCAACGGCTGAGGTAGAGTACAGGCTGGAATTTGAGAACGGAATCTCCGTAGTTCCGGAAACATTGGCTCAGATTGGATTAAACACTCCGTCAAAGATTGAAGGAAAGATGGAGAATGAGATTCAGAAGAAGCTGCCGAACGGAAGCAATAGCTTTGAAGTTTACGACGTAGTCCTGAAGGTTAAGGATGAAAACGGAAACTGGGTTAAGGTAGATAAGGATAATTTCCCTAAGGGTGGAATTACTGTTACCATGTCATACCCGGAAGGAACCGGAAAAGATACTCACGATTTCGAGGTAGTGCATATGTTTACCGAGGAAATGAATGGGTATAAGCCAGGAGATATCGAATATCCGGCTGCAGTAAAGGGTGATGCAATTCAGTTTAAGGTAACTAGCCTGTCGCCAATCGCTTTGGGCTGGAAAGAAGTGAAAAAGACAGAAGGCGGAACAACGGGTGAGAATACTGAGTCAGGCTCTTTCCCGAAAAAATCCACAGCGCCTAAGACTGGCGACGCAAATACAATGATGCTCTATGTTCTCTTTATGATGTTGGGAGTTGCAGGCATTGGATATAGTGTGAAGCGCAGGACAATGCGGTAAAAAACAGAGGAGCTTTAAGCTCCTCTGTTTTTTGAATCTGTTATATTTATGTGTATTTGCATAGTATGATATTGTATAAAGCAAGACGTTGACAAATGCTTTACGAAAACATATACTTTATTTAACAAAGAAATATGTTTGCTACGAAAGTCAGCAGAGAAAAACGAATACCATTTGAGATAAATGCAGACCCATTTTATTCAGAAAGTAATATGAAATATCTAGATATCAGAGCTTAAAAGCGGCAAGGCAAAACTGGTAGAGCATGATTTGATAGAGGATTAGCTGATGTGGCAAGTAAATCTGAATGAAAGGAGAATAATACAATGGAGGTAACGGAACAGATGAATGAAAACGAGCAAAAGAAAGTAGCTATTGATAAGTACATGAATCTTTTAAGGATTGAAAGGTATGGAAAGGAAGAATTTAATTTCCAGAAGAGAGCCGCAAAGGTAGAGCTTCAGATTCTCGGCATACCAACGGAAGAACTGGAAGCCGAACCAAACGAATAGAAAATATCAATAATTACCTCCTATACATGAGAAAAAGTGATTGGAATTCACAGCCCAGGACAGATATACTTAAATCAGTATCTACAACAGAAAGAGGAGGTAATCACAATGTCTATTACAGCGGAAACCGCGAAAGCCCATGCGAACGACCCGGCAGTCCTGTGCTGCAGGGCAGAAGGAGGAATCACCATCGAGGCAGCGAATCTGGAAGATCCGGCAATCTTCGATGAACTGGTGGATTCCGGATTATTGAACCTTGACGGATGCCTGACAATCGGACAGGTATTGGGGGCAAAACTTACGAAGACCAGCGATTCACTCTGTCCACTGACCGTTGACAATGTGGAGGGGTTCAAGGACGCATCTGAGAGTGCGCCAGAGGAGCCGGCAGAAGGGGAAAACGAAGATGCAGCCACGGCAGTCGAGATGAACGTGCAGGGCGCGGTGACAACGGTTAAGAGCGGCAAGGTAGTCATTTCCATCAAAGAAGGAAAAGACATCTATCTGGAACTTCCCATATAGGGGGCTTATCTGTTACATGAATAAGGCAGAGGAACTAAAATTCCTCTGCCTCTATTTTCTTCAATATCTTTTCCACAAATACTTTTGCATGTTCCAAATCAAGGCTGTCGGGGTGGGTCAGAGCCTCGTCGAAATTCCTCAGGCACAAATTAATCTGCGCGGCATTCTCTTTCGTCCGGATAGCCTCGTATTTTTGGCGAACACGCTGAGGCATCTTGCCCTGGCAGATAAATGCTCCCAGATATTCATTGTCAGACTCGATCCACACATTTGCGCTGTGTTCAATCGCGCTGTAATATTCAGGGGAGTTGCCCATACCGCATGTCCCGAACAAGGCAATCCGTTTTCCGCTCAAATCGTTCAGAAAATCGCTGACTGCCATGCTGCATGAACCTTGATGCACACAGAACCCTATGAAATAAATATGGGCTTCCGGAATCCGCTTGTCCGTCATAATGTCGATTAAATCCTTGGAAGTCCCGGGAAGGTGGGAAAAGATGGTTGCAGCTATCTTCTTCGTATTCCCAGACTCGCTTTGATATAATACGAGATATTCCAGCATGGATGACGCCTCCTTTCTTGAACGTTATATATATCCGCCGGGTATTCCGCCTCCTCCACAGCAGAAACCACTGCCGCAGCACATATTGCAGATAATGTTTGCGATGCACAGCTTCGTACACCAGTCTCCTCCGCCCATAAACGTAGTCTGATAAGACCCTTGCTGCTGCTGATACCATGTTCCGCCGCTCTCGAAACGACGGACAAGAAACTGATATTGCAGGTTATCGGGTTCAAGGCGGAGGGCTTCCTGTGCATGTTGGAAGGCAATCGCATTGTTCCCGGCGCCGGAGTTGGCAAGGGCGCTGTAATAATACCAACGGGCGTTCCGCCCGCGGATACTGTTCAGAAGGTTCAGCGCCTCCTGATAATGGCGGCTGTTAATAAAGTTTGAAGCAGCTTTCATGTGGAGGTCTTCTTCCGTCTCGCCTCCGGACGCCGCCTGCTGGTACTGTGCGTTAAAACCGCGGAAATTCCCGAAACCGCCGTAAGAACCGGAATCCTGATATTCCCGTTCCTGCATAATCTGCTGATAAGCCTGCTGTACCTCTTTGAAGCGGGCTTCCGCCTGGTCTTTGTTGGGATTGTTGATATTCGCATCCGGATGGTATTTCCGGCTCAGGGTGCGGTATGCTTTCTTTATCTCTTCGTCAGATGCGCTCTGTGGGATGCCAAGAACGCCGTATGGATCTGTCATTTTTCTTCTCCTGAATCTGAATTAGTATTGTCTGTGTAACGCTGCCAGACACCAGAATATAGTATATTACGAAGAATGTCAGTATGCAAGAGGATTGGCAGTTTTTCAAATTCACGGGAACATTCCGCCATCATCAGTGTCATCACTTTCCGGCAGTTTTCTGAAAATTGGGAATCATTTTGGTATGCATCCTTGAAAGGATTGTAATTATGGGTTCGGATATCCTCGGCCACATCCGTATAGGCATCCATCAGGTAAATGAATTTGCCTAGAAAGAAACCGATCTTCCTAAGGGACGCTTCCCATTCATCCTTACGGTATGCGAATAGCTCTGCCATGATATTGCCGAAAAGCCCTGCCACCAGGTCAATGTTCTGTTCATTTTCCCGCTCCAGGACAGAAAGACGTCTTAGATTGGAAGAAACGGCGGCGACCTTGGAAGGATACTGCCGGCAGATGTCCTTCATCTTAGGAGTAAGAAGTTTTGCCGCGATATAGCTCTTACGCTTGTGGTCGTCCTCCCAGTCATCTTTGCATTTATAGTAGGACAAAATGAGGTTGACGGCAGCGGCGTACTCTGTAAATTCATTCGTCCGGGCAATATGTTTTTCCAGAGGGTGCGCAATACAGTTCACCACTTCCTTCTCTTCCAAAGGCTCGTAAAGACCGGTCAGGAGGACGATTAAAAATGTCATGTCGAAGGACAGCGTCACCTGCCCGCGGATGCCGTAACGCTCTTTCAGGCATTTGCAAAGACCGCAGTAGTAAGAGTGGTACATCTCATAATCTTTGAATTTCATCTCTGCCTTGTTGATTGCAATATATCCAAACATTAGAAACCTCGTCTTTAACTGTTCTTAATAAATGTTGCGCTGCATTTCGGACACCGGATTTCAATCCGTCCCTTGCCCCGGGGAATGCGGATTTTCTGGCGGCAGGCAGGACACTTATAAATATGGTGGGTCTTGCGCTGCGCCATCAGGTTTTTCTGTTTGTAAAAAGCAGTCCGCAGCTTGTAAGTCTTATTCAGATACCACTGGTTTTCCGAAGAACGTTTGTAGACGTTTCTGGAAAACATACGGAAGTAAGTGTAAATGATGCATGCCCAGGACACAAGGGAAAGGATCAGGCTGTTGTTCCAGCCGGCAAGAATCATGGCGATAAGCCCGGCGATAATCGTAAATTTTCCCAGAGAATCCATACCGTAACGGCCGTACATAAATCGGATAAATTTTTCTTTCACGTATATCAACCTCCTAAATATATGTTCCATCATACGCTGTATAGAGGGAAAGTCAATAAATTGCCGATTAAAAATATATAAAGTTTTTAATCCTGTTTTTTTAAATGCTTTCATAGAAGGCAGGTTCGTGATATAATATGCTATTAGATGAGAGATGATATTGTTTTGAAGATTCGTCCGGACAGGGGAGAATACAGAAAATGAATGAATTGACCAGATTGATAAAAGAAGATATGAGGCCGGCTCTTGGCGTCACGGAGCCGGGGGCGATTGCGTTTGCGGTCGCCAGCGCCAGGGCGCATGTGCAGGGCGAGGTCAGGAAGGTGCGGGTGGCTTTGAACTCAGGGATGTACAAGAATGCTTATACCTGCGGAATACCGAATTCGTCGAATTTCGGGAATCTGTATGCGGCGGCGTTAGGCGCGGCTGCGGCAGACGCCGAGAAGGGGCTGGAATCCCTGAGGGATATCACGCCTGAGGATGATGCAAAAGCGGCGGCGATGGTGGAGAGTGGCATGGTGGAGGCGGTTCTGGATCATATCGGCTCTGAGATTACGATAGACGCAACGGTCCAGACGGAACAGGACATTTGTACCGTACATATCCGGGACAGCCATACGCATATTGTCTCCATAGAGAAGAATGGCGTACAGATCTATGCGGATGAAGCATATTTGCGCCAAATGGATAATGGGGGCGGTGATGCCAGTGGAGACGGTGAGATTCCTGTGGTACATCAATACTCGCTGCATGAAATTATGGAATATGTCCGGGAGGTTTCAAAGGAGGAGATTTCTTTTATCAGAGAAGCTTTTTCGATGAATATGGAACTTTTGGAGGAAGGAATGGCATCCGAACGGGCAGTGATAACGAAACTTTTATTGGGAGAGAACGGCGGCAAGGTCATTTCAGATAATGTGCTAAAAACGGCGCAGTTATTGTGCAACGGGGCGATTGAGGCCAGGGTGCTTGGGCTTTCACGGCCGGCAATGAGCATTACCGGGAGCGGGGCCCATGGAATTATTGCGACGATGCCGCTGATGGCCCAGTTTCGTGCAGAAGGAAGTGAAGGGGATGAGACGCGTCTGTTGAGGGCGGCGGCGCTTAGTTACCTGATTACCATGTATATCAAGGAATACTCGGGAAGGCTGTCGGCATTCTGTGGCTGTGGGATTGCGGCAGGAACAGGAATGGCCTGCGGGCTTGCATTTATGAAAGGTGCAGATGAGGAGACGATGGGCAGGGTGATTCAGAATATGGCAAGCGGGCTGACAGGGATGATCTGTGACGGCGGAAACCATGGCTGTACCATGAAAGGAATTGTTGCTGTGGATGCGGCATTCCGTGCCGTCTATATGGCGATGGAAGGCGTGTGTATTGATGGAATCCACGGAATCAATGGGAGAACGCCGGAGGATACCATGCGGCATATGGGGATGATTGCCTCCCCGGGGATGACCGGGACGGAGAAGACGATTGTGGAGATTATGGAGCAGAAGTGAGGCGGCAGGAGATTTTAATATAGAGGAGCGAGGTATGGAAGAAATTAAGAATAAAGGCAGCAGAAGCGCAGGAAGCAGAAGGCCGGACGGCAAAAGTATCAGCCGCCAAAGCGGTACGGAAAGGGCGTCTGACGGGAAGAGCATCCGAAGCAGAAGTTCGGACGGCACAGGCGGCAGGAGCGTTAGAAGAAGCGGCAGTGCGGGCCGGGAAAGCGCAGGCCAAAGGGACGCAGACGGCGGGAAAATCCGCAGCAGAAGACCGGACGGCGGAAAGAACGCAAGCCAAAGGAGCACGGATGGAAAGAGCATAAGCCAGAGGGGTGCGGACGGAAAAAGTATAAGCCAGAGGGGGGCGGACGGAAAGAGTATTCATCACCGGCGGCCGCCTCGTGAAGAAGAGGGCGGCGGTGAGACAAGGCCTGGAGGCAGACGTGGAGGACGCAGAAGAAAGAAGAAACAGAAGAATAGCCTTCTGACGAATATTATTCTGGTGGTGGCGGTTGCCGTATTCTGCGTATCCGCTTTCCAGTTGTTCCGTATCGGTAAGGGTTACTATGACGGCAGAAGCGAGTATGAAAAAATCCGGGAACTTGCGATTTCAGAGGATACGAAAGACGGCCCCAGATTCCAGGTGAATTTTGACGAGCTGCGCGCGCTGAATCCGGACACCATCGCATGGTTAAGGTTCGACCCCGAACCCAAAGTCATTAATTACCCGGTGGTGCAGGGAAAGGATAATGACGAATATCTCCACAAGACGTTTTCTGCAAATGAGAATACGCTGGGGACCATTTTCCTGAATGTGGATAACAATGCGAATTTCCTGGATGCGAATTCCATCCTGTACGGGCATTATATGAACGACGGCTCTATGTTCCGCCATTTGGAGGATTATAAAGACAAGGCGTTCTGGGAGGCGAATCCGTATTTTTACATCTACACGCCGGACGGACAGGAATTGGTTTACCATATCTATTCTGTGGGAGAGGTGCTGGATACGTCGGATACGTATCTGACAGATTTCCCGACTAATGACGATTACCAGAAGTTCCTGAACATGACGAAAGAAGTTGCAATGTATGACACGGGAATCGAGGTGACGACAGGCGACACCATCGTTACCCTGTCTACCTGTACAAGTGCGAATAATGACCATCGGTTTGTAGTCCGGGGCGTGAAGGTGAGGGAGTAAAGGGATGAGAAATGATTATGTATACGAAGTCGGTGATATCGTGACGCTCAAGAAACAGCATCCCTGCGGAAGCAAGGAGTGGGAGATCTTACGGGTGGGGGCGGATTTCCGCCTCAAATGCCTTGGCTGCGGGCATCAGATTATGATTGCCCGTAAGCTTGTCGAAAAAAACACGAAGGATTTGCGGAAAAAGGCTTGAAACAAGCCGTGGATTATGATATCATAGTAATCCGTGATACAATGAATCTGCCGGTTTGAGACGGCAGATATCCTTGCTCCCGTAAAGGGACGGGGGCCAAAAGACCAGAAGGAGGTGCAGAGACGACATGAACAAGTATGAATTAGCTGTTGTTGTCAGTGCAAAGATCGAAGATGACGAGAGAGCACAGG
>OFGE01000461.1_pt1 | contig 44986 bp, 37 predicted proteins | sample 1521681 | NCBI WGS metagenome assembly OFGE01 (sample SAMEA3504093, study PRJEB24116) | mouse gut metagenome | biome: mouse gut; feature: mouse-associated habitat; material: faeces | place: Denmark | collected 2011
TAGTCGATGCGCCCACATCGCCGTCGAACTTTTGCCTAGCACTGGCACGAACCAGCCAGCTCATTAGTTCAATTTCTAACCGGACGGAGTACTAAGAGCAGCGGGGAAATGCTGATAATGGCATTTCTCGCTGCCCCATTTGCATGTGGGATAGAATACGGCTTATAGTTTCGGCCGCTCCGTTGTCTCCCGCCGTATAAGGACGGGCGGGATAATCTTATGAATCGGCTCGTCTAAGGGAACAGGTTTCCTCTTTTTGCGTTCATTCATCTGCTCCACCAAAAGACTCACTGCTTCATAGGCAATTTTATCAATCTGCTGTCCGACGGTGCTGATTGGAACCACTGCCTCCTGTGAAATCGGCGAATTGTCGAAGCCCACGATCAGGTAATCGAAAGGAAATTTGCCATGCTTGCGGAACAGCAGGTTTAGGAAAATATTTGCGTGGGTATCATTGGATATAAAGATTCCTTTTTTCTGCCCGGCATAGTCCCGGTCAAGATCGTCAATGATTTCGTTAAGCTCTGCCTGTATGGAGTCATAGTTCGCCTTCAAATCCTTGGATATAATCCGGTGTTTCAAGCCATGCTCCTTGCAGAAATCCAGAAATCCCTGAATACGCCCGTATGCAGGAACATTTTTTTCAGTAGGCGAATTAATGTGAATCAGGACGTCGCAGCCATGGCCTGCAAGCAGGCCGGTGGCCTGTATGCCCCCCATATAGTTGTCCGTATTGACGCTGCAGATAAATTCGTCCTCCCGCTCAATCGAAACGATTGGGATGGAGAGCGCTGCCAGAGATTTGGATGGGATGGTATGGCTCAGCACAATCAAGCCCTCAATCTTATAGGCAAGAAGTTCCTGAATGTATTGCTTTTCAATCTCTTTCTTTTCATTTCCCACAAAAACAAGAAATTTATATCCGAACGTCTCATAGGTAGAAAGAATCTGGTTCAATACCACGGAATAATAGTGAAGATAAAGGCTTGGGATAATTATACCGATGAATTCCGTTTTCCCATTTGCAAGGATACGGGCGACCTTATTCTCCTTATAATTCAGCTTGACAAGGGCGTCCGAGATAATTGCCTGATTTTCGAGGGTAAGGGAGTCTGGATTGTTGAAATATCTTGAAATCGTCGTCTTGGAAAAATGTGTGTATTCTGCAATATCGCTGAAAGTTACGTTTTTTTTCTGTGCCATGGTAAATCAATTTCCTTAAATCTAAATAGTTTCTGTATTTAGTATAACAAAAATCAAGAAAAAGAACAATAAATAACTGGTTAAGTAACCGGTTTTGTGAAGAATATACAATTTTGGATATGGATTATGGTATAGGATTCACAAAGATATTTTTTATGATTGACGGTATTATGGAAGCGTGTTATGATAAGTTTATAAAGTAACCGGTTACTTTACCGATTACTTAACCGGTTATAATGTAGTTATAAATATGCAGAGAATGCAGGAAATCAGGAGGAATGGTCATGAAAAGAAAACTTATGACAAGAGTTACGGCATTTGGGGTTGTAACTGCGCTGGCCGCCGTTACGCTGACCGGATGCAGATTCGGGTTTGCCAGTGACCCGGACGATCCCAATGAGGTGGAGAAGGAGATTCCCATCGATACCTCTGTGGATACGTTTGAGTATGATTCCGCATTGGACGGGACGAGTATCACGCTTTTGAATTCAAAGGCAGAGATACAGGTGGCGTTAGAGAAGATGGCGGCAGAATTTGAGGATAAGTCCGGCGTCCATGTGGAGGTCATGCCTGTGACAGACGGAGATTCCCCTTACACAAAGGTCGTAAGCATGTATAACTCAGGAAATGCGCCGACACTGTCGATCTTAGATACTACGGATGTCATTGCCCTTGCCAAGGAGAAGGCGGAGGATTTGACCGATGAGGAATGGACCTTGGAGGCAGAAGGGTATCTGACAGAGGTTGACGGCAAGGTGTACAGTTTCCCGCTGTGTATTGAAGGCAGGGGGCTTATCTACAATAAGGCAGTCATCGACGAGGCTTTAGGAGAGGAATTTGATCCGGATTCTATTACGACGCAGGGGGAATTTGTGGAACTGCTTGACCGTTTGGTGGAGGGAGGCATTGCGAAGCCGGTTTCCTTGGCGAAAGAGGATTGGTCGCTGGGAGCGCACCATTTACAGTACATCTATGAGACGAACGAGGGCACGTCAGAGGGCGCGCAGGAGGTCATTGAGTCTATCAAGGACGGGAAGATGGATCTGGATTCTTATGACCGCCTGTCAGATTTTTTGGATATGTTCGATGTGCTTAGGAAGTATAATGTGGCCAAGGGAGACCCTCTTGGCGCAGATTACGACGAGATGGCCATTGACCTTGTGGACGGCAAGACGGCAATCTGGTTCAACGGGAACTGGGCGTGGCCCAATCTGGAAGAGGCAGGAGCCGAGACGGAGGATGAATATGGATTCCTTCCCTATTTCATGAATGATGACCCTAAGGATTTTGCGAACCAGAAGATTCAAGGCTCTCCTTCCAAACAGATTATGCTGGACGGGCAGCTTGCCACGGAAGACCAGAAGGAGGCGGCAAAGGAATTCTTGAACTGGATTGTGTTTAGTGAGATTGGGCAGCAGATGCTGGTAAAGACATGCAGCATCATCCCGCCCTTCAAGAACAATCCCTATGAGCCGAACGACCCGCTGAGCCGGGATATTTACGAGAAAGTGCATGAAGACAAGGCGTTCAATGCCTCGGCAATCGTGCCGAATGACCACTGGGCAGTCCTTGGGGCGGCGATGCAGAAGTATCTGGCCCAACGCAGCGACAGGGAGGAGCTTACAGAGTCCATACAGGAATACTGGGACGAGCAGGAGTAAGGCTTGCAAAGCCGGGGAGATTGAGAAATCTATATTACTTAGACAGGAATAGAAAAGAGGGATAAGACATGAGATCAAAAAATAACGGAAAAGATTTCTGTATGTTTGCACTTCCGGGGATGTTCTGTTTCTTTGCAGTGGTCATAGTTCCATTTATCTATGGTATCTATCTGACGCTGACGGACTGGAACGGAGTCGCGAAGGAAAAGAATTTTATCGGCCTGAAGAATTTTGCCGGGGTAGTTAAGGACGGTCAGTTCTGGACGTCGTTATTGCTGACTTTTAAGTATGTAATTCTGGTGGTGGTATTGGTAAATGTGCTTGCGTTTGCCATTGCGTACCTTCTGACCAGGGGGATGAAGGGGCAGAATTTCTTCCGGGCAGGTTTCTTTACGCCGAACCTGATTGGGGGTATCGTACTTGGATATATCTGGCAGTTCGTGTTCTCAAGGGTCTTTGTGAGTATCGGAGAATCTACGGGATGGAGCCTGTTTGAAGTGTCGTGGCTTTCAGACCCGTCGAAGGCGTTTGCGGCGTTGGTGTTGGTGTCTGTATGGCAGTTGTCGGGATATATGATTCTGATTTATGTTGCAGGGTTCATGGGGCTGAGCGAGGATGTCATGGAAGCCGCAAGCATAGATGGGGCTTCCGGGTTTATCAAACTTAAAAATATTATTATGCCGCTGATGATGTCATCTGTGACCATCTGTCTGTTCCTGACGCTGTCCCGGGCGTTTATGGTATATGACGTGAACCTGTCATTGACGGCAGGCGCGCCTTACGGGACAACGGAGATGGCGGCGATGCATGTATATGAGAAGGCATTTACCTCCAGGCAGTTCGGAGTGGGGCAGGCAGAAGCATTTATCTTGTTCATTATCGTTGCATGTATCAGCGGTATCCAGGTTTATCTGACGAAGAAACAGGAGGTCGAGGCATAATGAAAAACACGACAATCGGCGGAAATAAGAGAAAAGCTGTGAATTTTCTTGCAATAACGGGACTGGTAATTATTTTTGCGGCATATATGTTCCCGTTCCTTATGGTGGTGATTAATTCTCTGAAACAGAAGAGGGATATTATTAAGAGCCCGTTTTCCTGGTTATACACTATTAAGGGACTGTCCTTTGATAACTTTGTAAAGGCATTTACACAGATGGATTTCCTGAATGCCTTTAAGAACTCCTTAATCGTTACGGTTTCGGCAACGGTGCTGGTGACATTACTGGCGGCGATGCTTGCATACTATATTGTGCGTCACAATAATGGGATTTCCAAGCTTACGTTTGCCTTGATGGTAGCATCCATGATCATTCCATTCCAGGCAATCATGATTCCTCTTGTCAGCATATACGGAGGTACGCTGAATGTTCTGAACCACAGGATTACCTTGATTTTCATGCACACAGGATTTTCCATGGCAATGTCTGTGTTCATGTTCCATGGGTTCATCAAGGGGAATGTCCCGATTGCGCTGGAAGAAGCAGCGTACATAGACGGCTGCACACACTCTCAGACATTTTTCAAAATCGTGCTTCCGTTGCTGAAACCGATTATATCAACGATGGTGATTTTGAACTCGATGGCTTTCTGGAATGACTTCCTTCTGCCGTCGCTGGTGCTGTCAGATAAGAAGCTGCTGACGCTGCCGCTCTCTACCTATAGTTTCTATGGAACGTATTCGGCGGATTACGGCACGATTATGGCTGGGCTTTTATTGTGCGTAGTGCCGATTCTGGTGTTGTATGTGGCACTGCAGAAACAGATTATCGGCGGCGTCGTTGCAGGGGCGGTAAAGTAAATAAGATATGGTATGGGAAAGGGGGCTTTTATTGCCCTCTTTTTTTCTTTCTCAGACCGGCCGGTATCTTGCCGGAGAGGAGAAGGAATAGTATAATGGTATCTTAATAGAATGGTGGTGGTTAAATATGAAGAGAGATAGATTGCATTTGAGGGCGCCGGGGAATTGGATGAACGATCCTAACGGGTTTATTTATTTTCAGGGGAAATATCATCTGTTTTATCAGTATTTTCCCTATGCCCCGGTGTGGGGGACGATGCATTGGGGACATGCGGTGAGCGAGGATCTGGTTCATTGGGAACATCTGGGGACGGCGCTGTTTCCCACGAAGGCATATGACCAAAACGGCGTATTCTCCGGGAGTGGGTTAGAGAAGGACGGGAAATTATATCTTTATTATTCGGCTGTGAAATATCTGGAAACGGATGAGGAGAATATCCATGTTGCGTATCAAGACCGGTATGAGACCAGCCAGGTAATGATTGTGTCCGAGGATGGGTATCATTTTGATAACTGGAAGGATAAGAGGAGGATAGTTCCGGTTATTTCAGATAAGGAGATTGGGGATAGGACGCATACAAGAGACCCCAAGGTCTGGAGGGATGGAGACGCTTATTATATGGCGCTTGGAAGTACTTATGAGGAGCAAAAAGGGCGTGTGCTGTTCTTCCGGAGCAAGGATGCAAATGAGTGGGAATACGTGAACCAGTGCCGGGCGGAAGGGTTTGGAAGGATTTTGGAGTGTCCGGATTTGTTTCAAGTGTCCGGCAGTTATGTTTTTATTGGATCGCCCATGTATGCCGCGGAAGATGGATTGGAGTATGCCCATCATGCAATGTGTGCTTTGGCCAAGTTTAGGTCTTTGGATTGCGAGATGGGACTGCTTTCAAAGAGCAGGCTGGTGGATTATGGAATGGATCTATATGCGCCTCAGACCAATGTGGACAAAGAGGGAAGAAGAGTGATGATTGGGTGGATGCGTATGCCGGAAGCGGTGGTAAAGGAAGGGGAGGAGCCATGGATAGGGATGATGAGCCTGCCGAGGGTCGTGGAGGTGGTGGATGGGCATATCTATTTCCGGGTGCATCCAGAGGTTGACAGATATTTTGAAGATGAGGTTCCGTTAGGGGAGCTGTATGCCGGAAAGCGTGCCGTAATAAAGCGTCCGGCATTGCGGCGTCCGGTATGTGGGAGGGAAGAACAGGAAGATGCCGGACAGGCTTGTGACGATGTGCCTTACCGCCTGAGGACAGAGCTTTGGGAAGGCGGAGAATTGAATATCGGCGGATACCGTCTTTGGAGGGAAGGAGATATTGTCAAGGCGGACAGAAGTCAGGTGTATAGAGGGCTTACCGGATATCGCCTGACAGGAAGTACGCCAAAGCTTGGAGGAAGGTGTGAGCTGGATATATTTATAGATGGGAATCTGATAGAGGTATTTGTCAACGGGGGACAGTATGTACTCAGCCATGTAGTATACGGGCTGGGGGATGAAATCGAAGGGCATATTGAGCATGTGTATGTAGGTAAATGAGAAGTCGTTGGAAAAGAGGAGTGAGATGGGGAGAGTAGAGAAATGTATGTCGGAGTGCATATTGTGTCCCAGAATGTGCCGCGCCCATCGGATGGCGCAAGAAACGGGATTTTGCCGGGAGACCGCAGGGCTTGTTGTTGCAAGGGCTGCGCTGCATATGTGGGAAGAGGAGTGCATATCCGGTGAGAATGGTTCCGGGACGGTATTTTTTTCCGGGTGCAGTCTGGGATGTATTTACTGCCAGAATCAGAATATTTCCAGGGCAAAAGCTGGAAAAGCGATTACAGTTGGAAGGCTTGCAGAGATATTTCTGGAATTGCAGGCACAGGGGGCGAATAATATTAATCTTGTGACGCCCACCCATTATGTCCCTCAGATTATTGATGCGTTGGAGCTGGCGAAAAAGGATGGGCTGCGCCTTCCGGTCGTATATAATACAAGCGGATATGAGAGGGTGGAAACACTGGGGATGTTAAGGGGGTATGTGGATATCTATTTGCCGGATTTCAAATATTTGGAGGAAGAGCTTGCAAGAGAATACTCCTATGCGCCGGATTATCCCGCGTATGCAAAGAGTGCGTTAAAGGAGATGGTTTCCCAGACAGGGGAGTTTCGGATGGATGAGGAGACGGGGCTGCTGAAAAGAGGGGTGGTTGTCCGCCATTTGGTACTTCCCGGGAAGGTCAAAAATTCAAAAGAAGTGATACGATATCTGCATGAAACCTATGGGAACCGTATCCTGATTAGTATCCTGAATCAGTATACGCCGATGCCGCAGGTAGAGAACCATCCGTTTCTTGGGCGGAAGGTGACGAAAAGAGAGTATGGGAAGGTCGTGGACTATGCTCTGGATATTGGCGTGGAATATGGGTTTATTCAGGAGGGAGGGACGGCGCGCCAGAGTTTTATCCCGGAGTTTGACGGGGAGGGGGTTTTGCCAAAAAGAGGGGGCAATTGACCGCAGCTTGCTGCGAGGTAGTTTATCGATAAAGAGTTGTACAAGAAAGAGTTTTTGCGAGAAAGATTCTGCATGGATTGAAAATCATGACCTGCTATGCTATCATAAAACTAGAGGAGGTATCCGGATGGCTGAAAAAGACATGGTTGAAAAAACGTTGGAATCGTACAACGATGTATTCGCAGATATTGTGAACGTACTGCTTTTTAAAGGCGCAGAGAAGATAAAAGAAGAAGAACTAAAGCCAGCCGTTGTGAGGTCTGTCTACAAAGTTGATCAGAAACTACGTGAGCAGGAGCGGGATACGGCAAAATATTGGAAAAAACACAACCTTAGGATTTCGCTCTATGGGTTAGAGAATGAAACCAGTCCGGAAGACGATGTACCGCTAAGAGTGTTTGGATATGACGGGGCAGCTTACCGAGATCAGATTTTCTATGAAAAAGGGGAAGACGGGAAGTACCGGAGGAATACCAATCCACGCTATCCGGTTATCACGCTTGTTTTATATTTTGGGACTAAGCATTGGAATAAGCCTACTACGATATACGAATGTGTGGCTGACAATTTAGACGAGGATATGAAGCCTTTTGTAACGAACCTCAAGATTAACCTGTTTGAGATTGCATTTCTGTCAGATGAACAGGTGGCTATGTTTAAGAGTGATTTTCGTATAGTAGCTGATTATTTTGTGCAGATTAGGAAGAATAAGAATTATATCCCTACAGACACGCAGTTTGGGCATGTAAAGGAAGTCCTGCAGATGATGTCTGTGCTGACAAAAGATAACCGGTTTGAAGAGGCAGCCAATGCTGCCATAGAAGGAGAGGTTGTAAAAGATATGTGCGATGTATTAGATTATGTAGAGAGACGGGGAGAGGAGCGCGGCGAAAAGCGGGGAGAAAAGCGCGGCGAGGAACAGGGAGAAAGACGGGGAGAGATGAAAAAGGCAAGGGAGATAGCCGTAAATTTAAAAGCGCGCGGTTTTTCTAACACAGATATCGCTGACTTAATTGGCGTAGAAATCGGAATCGTAGAGAACTGGTTTCCGGGTGGATTGGCAGCCCCGCAAAAGTAGTAAATTTATTTCAGAAAATATTCAGGCAAGCCAATTATCGCTATGGCGGTATGGCTTGCCTGAACTGTATAAAATCATCTCTCATTCGTTTCTCAAAACGTCTGAAGCGCCTCCACAATCTCCGTGAACTGCATCCCATGGGAGGCCTTTACAAGGATATTATCGCCTTCTTTGATAATCTCCCCCATAGCAGCCAGAAAATCCGCTTTGGACTCGAACCAGACCCCTTGCGTGGCGTCGGAACGATTCTCTGCCCCATCTACCAACTCTTTAGAAATCTTACCAATCCCGCACACAAGGTCAATCCCTTTTTCTGCCGCATAGGCACCGACCTCTCTGTGAAGTTCCCCGGTATTGTCCCCCAATTCTCCCATATCGCCAAGAATAGCGACTTTACGTCCGAGCGCCATATCCAGTACGTCAATAGATGCTTTCATAGACACTGGATTCGCATTATAGCAATCATCTAAAATCATGAGACGTTCCGTCTTAATAATATTGTTGCGCCCCGGAATAGAAGGAAGCCCTTCAATCCCAGCCTTAATCTCCTCCGGCGTAAGTCCAAGGGCATAACCCACTGCCGCCCCCGCAAGGGCATTGGAAACCATATGGATGCCAGGCAGCGGAACGATACAGTTAAAGGAAATGTCCTCCGGAAGATAGATGGTACATGCAGTCCCTTTAAGCCCCTGCGGTCTCATATGGCCGGCGCGGAATGTATTCTCCTCCCCCATGCCAAAGAAAATGGGACTTGCGCCCTTAATGGGAGCAGTCTGGGATAAAAGGTCGTCATCCCCGTTCAGAATGATTTTCCCGCCGCTTTTCATATCCTGAATCATCTGTGTCTTTTCCCTGTAAATGCCTTCTCTGGTCTTAAAAAATTCCAGATGGGCCACACCGATATTCGTAATCACGCAGATATCCGGGCTTGCGACCGAAGAAAGGCGGCGCATTTCCCCGAAATGATTGACACCCATCTCAAGAATCGCGACCTGATGTCCTTCCTCCAACCCGAAGATGGTAATCGGAAGCCCCCACTCGTTGTTAAAATTCCCCAGTGTCTTATGGACGGAGTATTTCTGGGAGACGACAGAAGCAATCATCTCCTTGGTGCTGGTCTTGCCCGCGCTCCCGGTAATGCCCACGACCTTGATATCGAAGGAATCCCGGTAGAGCTTCGCAATGTCAAGCAGCGCCTGACCGGTGGATTCCACAAGAATATAAGGAAAATCCGTCTCCCCAAGGTCTTCATGGGAAACCACGCATAGCGCTCCCGCTTTGACGGTATCAGGGATGAATTTATGGGCATTGACCTTCACCCCGTCAATGGCGACGAAAAGATAGCCGGGCTTCACCTTCCGGCTGTCGATTACGACACCTTCTACCTCCTGGCAAAAAAGACTTTCATCTCCGTAATAAGTCCCCTGACAGGCTTTTGTAATATTTTCAAGCGTAAGGTTCTTCATATAGTCACGCCTCCTTATGCCTCTGTATGGCTTACCGGACGAAGTCCATCGGCATGCATTGCGGTGTGCCCCTGGATATTCTCATTGGCGCCGTAACGTGCAAGGAACGACTCTTCGATAATCCGCTCACACAGCACGTCGTATGCCAGTCCGTCTGCCTTTGCAGCTTTGGGCAGCAGGCTTGCAGGAGTCATTCCCGGCAAGGCATTGACCTCTAAACAGTAGAAGCTGCCGTCCTCATCGTCAACGATAAAGTCAGCCCGAGAGTATACATCCATTCTGAGGGCCTCAAAAGCCGCTTCCCCTGCGCGCTGTATCTTCTGCTGTGTCTCCTCATCGATAGACTGGGGAGGACAAATCTCCTGCGCTCCTCCGTCTTGATATTTATTCTCATAATCGAAGAATCCGCTCTTAGGAATAATCTCCACCAAAGGCAGGGCCTTCCCGGCAATGATACCGCAGGCGAACTCCCGCCCTTTGATATACGGCTCAATGACAACTTCTTCTTCTTTGTCAATGTCAAAAGATTTATGTATTGCCTCTTCATACTCTTCCTCTGTATGTACAATATAGACTCCGATACTGGAGCCGCTTGCACAAGGCTTGATGACAAGAGGCAGATAGTAACCAAGTTCGGCAAGAGGCGTATCCTTAGTCTTTCTCGTGAGGGAAGTTCCCCGCGGGGTCGGCACACCGGACATCTTAAAAATCTGCTTTGCCACCAGCTTATTCATGGACAGGGAGCATCCAAGGGCATTCGGTCCGGTGTAACGGATGCCGAGAACGTCAAAAGTGGCCTGAAGTTTGCCGTCCTCCCCGATGGAACCGTGAAGCCCCATGAAAGTAATGTCAGCCATCTGGCACAGCTCAATTACATTTGGCCCAATCAGGCTGTCAGACTGATCCGGGCGGGATTTTCTAAGAGCCTCAAGGTCTGGCGCCGTGGTCTTGATGCCCTCCGCTATCTCAAGCCCATGCCCCGGAAGGTCGAATACGTCTTCAAGCTTATCCGAATCACAGGGATATCCGAAAAACACATCCATCAAAAACACCTGATGACCTTTTTCCAGCAAAGTCTTGCAAATCCCTGCGCCTGAGGTCAGCGATACGTCGCGTTCCGGGCTGAGTCCGCCCGCTAATACAATTATCTTCATAAAAAATGTCTCCTTTTATTCGGTAATGCTCATCTGGTTCAGCAAAGCAGTCTTCACTTCGTAAAGCTTCGGCGATAGGTCCACATAGACCCGGTGAGGGTAGAACAGACGCTTCGTCTCTTCCCACAGCGTCTTCTTTTCCTGCCTGCAATAGTCCGCAATCTCAGTTACAGAAGGCGATTTGTAGATACATTCGCCGTTTTTGAAGACCGGCACAAGAATCTCGCGCATGGTGTAGGAGCCGCCCGGAAGTTTCGTCTTCTTCCACGTCTCGATTGGGTCGAACAAAAGCATATCTTCGCTGGTATCGAAGGTTTCCTCCGCAAAACAGATGAGGTCTGCCTTTACCTTTCCTGTTGTTTTATCATAGATTCTAAAAATAGTTTTGTTACCGGGATTGGTGATTTTCTCCGTGTTTTCGGAAATTTTTATCTTGGGGACAAATGCGCCTTCCTCATTCTGGATGGCGGCAAGCTTGTACACGCCGCCAAAGGACGGGTTGTCCTTGGAGGTAATCAGGTTCGTCCCCACGCCCCAGGAGTCGATGGCAGCGCCCTGCATCTTCAAGTCATGCAGAAGGTACTCGTCCAAATCATTGGAGGCACAGATGGACGCGTCGGTAAAACCGGCGGCATCTAACATCTTGCGGGCCTCTTTGGACAGGTAGGCAAGGTCCCCGCTGTCCAGACGGATTCCATATTTTTTAAATGGTTTCCCGGCGTCCCGGAATTCCTGGAATACACGGATTGCATTGGGGACGCCGGATTTTAAGGTATCGTAGGTGTCCACCAGCAAGGTGCAGTTGTCCGGATACATTTCTGCGTAAGTCCGAAACGCCGTGTATTCATCCGGAAAACTCATAATCCAGCTATGGGCATGGGTTCCCATTACCGGGACGTCAAAGAGCCGCCCGGCAAGGACGTTGGAGGTGCCGACGCATCCGCCGATCATAGCCGCCCGTGCGCCGTACAATCCGGCGTCCGGGCCTTGGGCCCGCCTTAATCCGAACTCCATGATTCCGTCCCCGGAAGCGGCGAAGACGATACGGGACGTCTTGGTGGCGATGAGGGACTGGTGGTTAATGATGTTCAGGATTGCAGTCTCCACCAGCTGCGCCTCCATGATAGGAGCGATGACTTTCAATAAAGGTTCTTTTGGAAATACGACCGTTCCCTCGGGGATGGCATAGATATCACCGCTAAAATGAAAACCGCTTAAATATTGAAGGAAATCTTCGCTGAATATGCCAAGCCCCCGCAGGTAATCCACGTCTTCATAGGTAAAGTTAAGGTTCTTAATATACTGGATGACCTGTTCAAGCCCGGCGCAGACCGAGTAACCGTTGTTGCAAGGGTTCTGGCGGAAGAACACGTCGAAAATGACCTTCTCGTGCTGGCCCTTCGCATAATATCCCTGCATCATAGTCAGTTCATATAAGTCTGTCAGCAAAGTTAAATCTTGTCTGTTCATCTCTACTTTTGCTCCTTTGGCTGTTAAGCTGAATTTTTTCTATTATAGCACTTGTATGTGTAAATGTAAAATGTTGAATCGAAAAAAGAAAGATGAAACCAAGTAATTAAACAAAAAAGTAAAATCTTAGTGACTCATTAATAAAAATTTGTTTGAGGTCACTATTTGAATATCATGACCATAATTTGCATAATCAGCATCGTTAGTAATTAATATTGCGTTATGTTGTCGTGCAATTTCGACAAGAAGCGAATCATTAAAATCGTATGAAAATCCGTATACGAAAATATTTTGACGATTCATTTGACTAAAACCGTCATCAATAAATATAAAATTGTCTGATATATCTGTTTTGATTATATCTAAAATGGCATTCATTTTTTTACGGTAATCATTTGTGGAACGATAATCCCTTTTGAATTCCAATGTAGTGTCTTTTGTTGCGTTTTGATATAATTTAAATTGAATTCTGATACACCTATTAATGAATTCAGATATTTGGATTGAGGAAATTAATAGATGCGATTTTTTCTTAATTAAATTTTCAAACAGCATTTCATATTTATTGCTTGTTGATTCAAAATCTAAAGGATAAAATAAATTCAATAAAATGTTAGTTATTTGTTTGCAGCTCATATATTTCACTATCAGAAATCAATATAAAAGATCCATTATTATGTTTAAGAAAATCTAATAATGTACTAAACCCAAGTCCGCCGGGAGCTTCAAATGCCTTTGTGGAGTTGCCTGGAATAATTGCCCATTTCAAAGCATTACTAGGGATATCCATGGAAGTAGTTCTTAAATACGACGTTACATTCTCAGAGATTGTTTTTCCTATATCAACAATGGAAAAGCACAAATTCATACTTTTCGGAAAAATTGTCCGCACACATATACATAAGAGCTATTGGCATGGTCAATCACATTATTGAACATTTCTAGAAAGTTATCTATAATACTATTTTTATAAACAGAATTCATTATTGGCAAATTATTACGAGAAAAAACATTTAGCAAAAGGTAGCGTTCAAAATCGCCTAAATGTTCAGTGGTAGATTTGAAAATATCATAACTCATTGTATTATGATATATATCATCTAGATTATCCCAAGTAAAATATCTGTTAAAGCCATTTTTCTGCATCACTGCTTTTATTTTAGGATGTAAATTTCGTAAAGCTATCTTTGCTGGTCAAGTGTATTGAGGATATGGTATAGTTCAATGAGTTTGCTATATGTGGCTTTATTGTTTTTCAAATTATTTTCAAAAGAAAAAATGATTTCATGTTGTTCAATCATTAGTTTTGCCCCATTATTTAATATTTTACTCTTATTATAGAAATATGTTAGTGTTTTTGGTAACTTTACTGCTCGTAACACACTAGGGTACTGTCTGCATTATATTCAGTCAAACCTTCTTGTCTATTCGCCCATCTGTCGCGTTGGATTTTCTAGCCGTAGCCACCGCTACGCCGTCGAAAATCCGCCTTGCATATGAACGAATATCCTGCGAAGTTTTGCCAAATAAAATGTAGACAGCACACTAGCAATTATTATAATAACGCATCGGTTTATCATCAAAATAAGTCTTCCAATGTTGCTATACAGCAGATTAAGGACAGACAATATCCGCAGTCGCCAACATGATTTTCGGGAGAAATCCTGTTGGTGGGCATTAACTATACCAATGACTGATTGCGGTTGATAGTTTCCTGTATTAAATTCTGGCAATAGGGCGCAATCCGTTTGCGTGTCTCCTTATCCAGCTCTTTGGGGTAGATTGGCTTGCCATATTCAATCACAACATGGGTCTTCTCAATCTTAGGGATATGCTGCTCGAACATGGTGTGCGTATTATTCAGGCTGATTGGCACGATAGCGCAGCCTGATTTCTCTGCAATCTTGAAGGAGCCGCTGTGGAAGGGGAGCATGCTGAGTTCTTCCCCGTCGTTGCGCGTCCCTTCCGGGAAAATGCAGATGGAAATTCCTTTTTTAATGTGGTCGATTGCTTCGAGGATGCTTTTCAGTCCCTCTTTCGGGTTATCGCGGTCTAAGAAGAGACAATACAGCCGTTTCATCCAGTCCCGGAGGATAGGGTAGCGGAGCATCTCCTTTTTCGCAACGTAGCCGGTCAGACGTTTACAGCGGGAATAGGTCAGCAGGATGTCAAAATAACTCCTGTGGTTTGCGATAAAGAGTACCGGTTCGTCCGGTACATTTTCTTTGCCGATTACGGTTACTTTTACTCCGGTAATCCATAAGATGACCTTAAACGCCCACTGTACCACACGAAGACAGCGGTAGTCGCTTGCTTCTTGATTGAAATGCTTCATGCATTTGCCAAGCGCCCATTCAATCACAAGCATGGGGATTCCGAACAGCAGGAAGGAAAAAAGGAAAAGGACTAGAAATATAAACCTAATCATCAGCTTCATCCTCCAATCCGGACGTCAGTTTATTTTCCCCATTGAAATCCGCCTCCGAATCCTCTTCCGTCAGTGGCTCCTCCTCTGCCTCCGGCATTGGAAGATGATACCTTCCATATAACACCGTATCCTCCCTGAGTGCCTCCGCCAGTTCCTCCCTAAGCGCCCCTTCCGAGAAGCGCCAGCTCCAATTGCCCGAAGCAGTCCCGGGAGTGTTCATCCTTGCCGAAGAGCCGTATCCCAGCACATCTTGGAGCGGAAAAACCACATAACCTGCGATACTGCCCAGTGCGGCTGCAATCAATTCCCGGCAGATTCTTGTGTCATCATCCGTACAGCGTACATACCGGCGAAGCCTGCGCTGACAGTCTTGGCTTAGGGTTTTGTACCAGCCAAGCGTGGTGTCGTTGTCATGGGTTCCTGTATAGCAGACACAGTCCGGGTCAGTGAACCGGTAAGGCAGGTAATCACTTTCTCCAAGGTTATCGAATGCAAACTGCAATACCTTCATACCGGGGAAATGGAATTCCTTTCGCAGTGCGTCTACCTCCGGCGTAATAATCCCTAAATCCTCCGCAATAATCGGAAGGTCGTCGCCCAGTGCATCCTGGATTGCATGGAACAGATCATATCCCGGCGCAGGAATCCATTTTCCATTAATAGCAGTCTTCTCGCCGTAAGGAATGGCCCAGTAAGACTCGAACCCGCGGAAATGGTCGATGCGCAGGATATCAAGGGACTTCAACTGATGCCGGATACGGGAAATCCACCATGAGAAACCTTCCTTCTCATGGACCTCCCAGTCATACAGCGGATTCCCCCACAACTGTCCGGTGGCTGAAAAATAATCCGGAGGGACGCCTGCGACTTTCAGAGGGAATCCTTTGGAATCTAACTGGAACAAATGCTGGTTTGCCCAAACGTCGGCGCTGTCCATGGAAACGAAGATGGGAATATCCCCGATAATCCTCACGTCGTGTTCATTGGCGTATGTTTTCAGTGCATGCCACTCTTTATAGAAGATAAATTGGAGGAACTGATAGAAACCAATCTTTTCCTTCAATGTACTGCGCAGTTTTTCCTTGAACTCTGGGGCGGGCATCCGATATTTGTCTTCCCATTCAAGCCAGCTTACCCCGCCGTTTTCCGATTTGCACGCCATGAACAGGGCGTAATCGTTAAGCCAGCCCTGCTCTTCCTGTATAAAATCCAAGTATTCTGTGTAAAGAGGAAGCTCCTTGGGACCTGCATTCATGAAATGTGCGTATGCCTTCTCATACACGGACTGCTTCCACGGAATAATGGCGCCGTAATCTACAGAATCCGGGCAGCAGGGCGGGACATCCGCAAGGTCGTCAGCCGTAAGAAGCCCAAGCTCCATCAAGTGGGCGGGGCTAATCAAAAGCGGCTGCCCCGCATAGGCAGAAAAACTCTGATATGGGGAATCCCCGTATCCGGTGTGGGTCAGGGGAAGAATCTGCCATAGATGCTGTCCTGCCTTTTTCAGAAAATCTACAAATCTGTATGCCGCATCTCCCAAATCCCCAATCCCGTATGGGGACGGAAGAGAGGTGGGATGCAGCAGAATCCCGGAAAGTCTCTCACTATTTTTCATAAAAATCTCCTTCATCCATTTTCATAATCACTAATAAAACCAATTATACTACAAAATTGGAATTTTTCCTAGACTTGGAGTGTATGATGTAGAGAGAATATATTGTGAGAAGTTACCGCACGCCCTGGCGCTTCATTGGCGCAGGGCAGAATGGAACTTGGCAAGAGGTCCTTATGAAAAGATGCTATACCTTACTGGACAAAGTCCACCCGCCCCGCATGGGGCATGCATCGCGGTGTGCCCTTGGGTATACCTTTTTGGCCCTGCCCATCTGTATCCTGATATTATCGGCATGTGCCGCAGGAAAGACAGATAACGGGAAAATAAGAAATGTCGAGTTTACCGTGGTTGACAGGGAAGACGTTCCTCAGGAATTTCAGGCTCAGATCGAGGAAAAAAAAGAAGGAGAGATGAAGCTTTATTACGGCGACAAAGGATATCTCTATGCCGCCAGAGGCTATGGAGTCCGGGAAACCAGCGGATACAGTGTGACAGTAGACCAGTGTTTTGAGACGGAGCAGGAGATACGGATTGGGACCAGTCTCTTAGGCCCAGGAAAAGAGGAGAAAATCCTCAAGAAAAAAACCTACCCTTATGTGGTGATAAAGATGGAGTATACGGATAAGCAGATTGAATTTGAGTAGGAGGCAAAAGGCATGGAATATGTAACCAGACAGATGCAGACTTACAGGACAGGAAACAGAATCACCGACCAGTTCTACATTGACGATGATTACAATGTACCGGACGCAAAAAGTGACGTCAAGAAAGTAATCTTAGGAGAAGGGACCCTCACCGTAGAGGATATGAAGGTGGTGGAGAATTACATAAGGGTATCCGGGAAAATGAATTTCAAGGTCCTGTACGTGACAGACGAAGGGGAAACCAGGCTTTCCTGCCTGGAGGGCAGGATTCCTTTCGAGGAAATGATTTATCTTGAGCAGGAGCCGGTGGGAAACCTGTTCGTCCAGTCCTCAAGCGCAGACCTGACGGTTACGGCTATCCATTCCCGGAAGCTGAGCATCAAGACGTTAGCGGAGCTTACGGTATGCTCGGAAGGGAAGCAGGAGTCGGAGCTTACGACGGATATCGAGTGCGGGCAATCCTTGTACAAGAGGTTCGAGAGCAAGGAATTTTTGAAGGTATTTGCGACGATGAAGGATACCTACCGAATCAAGGAAGAGGTGTCCATCGGAGGGACGAAGGAGAATATCGGCACACTTTTGTGGACGGAGGTGACGAGCCGGAAGCTTGACACCCGCCTTGAAGCAGATGAGCTGCGGATACAGGGAGAGCTGCTTTTGTTCTGTTTCTATGAATCTCTGGACGGCAAAACAGACTGGATTGAGCAGACGGTTCCTTACGAGGGGCGTATCGAGTGCTATGGGGCGCAGGATAAGATGTACCATCAGATTTACCCGGAGCTTAACGATGTCAATATTGACGTGCGAATGGACGAGGACGGCGAAATGCGTCTAATCGGGGTAGAGGCGACCTTGGAGGTGCGGCTGATTGTTTACGAGGAGGAACGGCTTGAGATACTTGCAGACGCCTATTCATTGGAGCAGAACTGCACGCCTAAGATTACGGAGGAGCAGATGGAGCGGCTGCTGCTTCAAAATCATTCTAAATGTAAGGTTACGGAACAGTTGTCATTGCCGGAGATTAAGGATGACATCTTACAGATATGCCACAGCAGCGCGCGGATTCAGGTGGAGCATACTGAGGCGGCGGAGAATGGCATCCAGATTGAAGGGGTGCTGCATATTAGTTTCCTGTATGTGAAGGCGGACGACGCGATTCCTTTCGACACATGGCAGGGAATGGTTCCGTTCTCCTATCTGTTAGAAAGCAACGAGACGGCGGAGAATATGACTTATGGGCTGACTTATGCGGTGGAGCAGCTTTCCATCGGGCTTCTTGGGACGGATGAGATCGAAATCAAGGCGGTGCTGGCGTTCCATAGTTTCCTGAAAGAGCCGGTTTGTATCCGGAACATCCGGGAGATAGAGTTTACGCCCTTTGATATGGAAGAAATGGAGAAACGCCCGGGCATTACGGGGTACATCGTCCGCGACGGCGATATCCTGTGGGATCTTGCTAAAAAATATAACACGACGGTAGAGGGAATTATGGAGGTAAATGAACTGCCTTCGGAAGAGCTAAAAGCGGGTGACAGGATATTGATTTTTAAGGAAAATATGAGTATACTATAGGTACACTGTATACAGGATACAAGGAGAATGTGGATGGATAAATTAGAGTTAAAGGCACTTGGGAAGATTAATCTGGGACTCGACGTGTTGGGGAAACGGGAGAATGGATATCATGACGTGCGTATGGTAATGCAGACGGTCTATCTCTATGACCAGATTTGGATGGTGAAGACGAAGGAGCCGGGAATCCGGCTTAGCGCCAACTTATTCTATCTTCCGGTCAATGAGAATAACCTGGCTTACCGGGCCGCGGATTTGTTGATGAAGGAGTTTGGGATACGGGAGGGTGTGAAGATTGTGCTGGATAAGCATATCCCTGTGGCTGCGGGGATGGCTGGGGGCAGTTCTAATGCGGCTGCGGTCTTGTTCGGGATGAACCGTATGTTTTCATTGGGGCTGTCCCAGAAAGCGCTGATGGAAAGGGGCGTTTTGCTGGGGGCAGACGTACCTTATTGTATCATGAGGGGGACGGTACTCGCGGAAGGGATTGGAGAGAAGCTTACGCCTCTTCCTCCTATGCCTAAGTGTTTTGTACTGCTGGCCAAACCGTCTATCAGCGTTTCGACGAAGATGGTGTATGAGAAGCTGGACTCCCATGAGATTGCCGAACATCCGGATATTGACGGGATTATCGGAGGGCTTAGGGGGCATGATCTTTTGCAGGTATCTTCCTGCCTTGGGAATGTCCTTGAGAAGGTTACGGCAGAAGCCTATCCTGTGATTGAGCAGATTAAGGATACCATGAAGAAGAACGGCGCGCTCAATGCCTTGATGAGCGGCAGCGGGCCTACAGTCTTTGGACTGTTCGATGATAAGAAGGCGGCTAAGAAGGCGGCGTTTCGGATTCGGGAGCTGCAGCTTGCGCGGCAGACATACGTGACCGGCGTACACAATACGAGGAGGAGATAGGGGATGGAACTAAAGGTCAACATGAGCGAATATCTTCCGCTGCGGGACGTGGTGTTCAATACCCTGAGGCAGGCGATCCTGCGGGGAGAACTGAAACCGGGAGAGCGGCTGATGGAGATTAAGCTGGCCAATAAGCTTGGCGTCAGCCGGACGCCGATCCGGGAGGCGATCCGGAAGCTGGAGCTTGAGGGGCTGGTGCTTATGGTTCCGCGCAAAGGCGCAGAGGTGGCGGATATATCCGAGAAGAGCCTGCGGGACGTCTTAGAGGTCCGCAAGGCGTTAGAGGAGCTGGCGGTGAAGCTGACCTGTGATAAGATTAAGTATGCGCAGATACGGGAGCTTAGACATGCGGCGGAGGAGTTCCGGAAGACCTTGAGGAGCAGTGATATTACAGAGATTGCCGAGGCAGATGTGCGTTTTCATGATGTGATTTATGAGGCGACGGATAACCAGAAGCTGGTGCAGCTTTTAAATAATTTGCGGGAGCAGATGTATCGGTATCGTATAGAGTATTTGAAACGGCAGGAGGCGTATCCGCAGCTTTTGGCGGAGCATGAAGAGATTATTAAGCGGATTGAGGGGAAGGAGAAGGAACTGGCGGCGGAGATTGTTTGTAAGCATATCGATAATCAAGTGGAGGCGGTTATGGATGTGATACGGATGAAGAAGGGGGAGTGATGAGGATTCTGGCGGCGGAGGCGGTGAGTTTTGCGCATGGGTGGACGGCAGTTCACAGCTGCCCTTCCTCACACAGACTGGGCAACGCTGCGCCGAGCTAACGGCTAACTGCGACTAAGGAACTCGACGCCGTTCTAAGGAATCCACCAGGCTTTGCCCGGTCCCCCTTAGAACACGTCTCGTTCCTAAGTCTCGGTAAGCCGTGGATCTCGTCTCCGCTAAGGACGCCCCGGAATGTCTGCTTAGAGGAAGGGCAGCTGTGAACTGCCTGTATACTGGCAAAATTTACGGTCGCAGGGTGGGAAGAATCCTATCAGGCTGGGAGCGTAGGGTGTTTGGGCGGCAGATGGTGGAAAAGTCGCAGGGGTTTTGTGTATGGGCGGATAGTTTATGGTTGCCCTTCCGATGGGTATTAGTGTGGCAATCAAGGAATAGGGCAGTGATATGGTTTCGGAGAGATTCTGATAAGAAGGATGGGTAATGGGGAAAGAATTTTAGGTGTTTTGTATAAATGGTAGGTTATATGTCAACACTTCTTATATAACTTGAGTGATTATTGTATAAGGAGGGTGTTACATATGAATAGAGAGTTTTGGGATTGTGGTAAGGTTCGGCGGGTGGTTTGTCTGGTGTTTGGGATCTGTGCTGCGGCTTTGTTGACGGGGAGCTGTGTGGAGCGGGGGATTGAGCGGGTCGAGGCGAAGATGGAGCGGACGCAGAAGACGCTGGCAAAAGAGGTGCTTAGGTTTCATGTGCTTGCTAACAGTGACAGCGAGGAGGATCAGGCTGTCAAGGTGAAGGTTCGGGACGCTGTGCTTGCTTATATGGAGGAGAGCATGGGGGATGAGCTTTCGGGGGAGCCGGATGCAGAGGAGACGAAGGCCTGGGTGGAGTCACATTTGCATGAGCTGGAGGATGTGGCAGATCGGACGGTCGAGGCGGAGGGGTATTCTTATCGGTCTGAGGCGGATGTGGAAGTTAGTTATTTCCCGGATAAGTTGTATGGGGATGTCTTCTTTCCGCAGGGAGAGTATGAGGCGCTGAAGATTCGGCTGGGCCAGGCGAGAGGACATAATTGGTGGTGTGTCCTGTATCCGAGCCTGTGTTTTACGGATACGGCCTGTAAGGTTGTAAGCGACGAGGGAAAACAGGGGCTTAGAGAAGCCTTGACAGCGGAAGAGTATGAGATGGTGACGGCCACGTCTGATTTTAAGATTAAATGGTTTTTCTTTGGGGAGGGTGCGGATTAAGGTATGCCTTAGAATTCCCTTTTCAGGGATACATTAAGAGGAACATGGAGGAAGTTCATGACGGATTTTTTGGTAAGGATTTTTATAAAAGACCATACGGAAATCGAGAGGGTGTCTGTCAGGACCGCCTACGGTGTGTTGGCGAGTGCGGTAGGCATCCTTTGCAATGTGCTTTTATTTGTAGTAAAATGTTCGGTAGGGTATCTCTTGCATAGTATTTCGGTCATGGCGGATGCGTTTAACAATCTTTCGGATGCGGGTTCGTCTGTGATTGGTCTTGTGGGAGTGAAGATGGCTAGTAAACCGGCGGACAGGGATCACCCGTTTGGGCATGGCAGGATTGAGTATATTGCGGCGTTGATTGTGGCGTTTCTGGTCATGGAAGTGGGGTTTTCATTTTTTAAGGATGCTGTGGCGAAGATCCGGGAACCGGAGGTGCTGAAATTTCAGGCGGTGTCTGTGGTGGTTCTGGTCCTGTCGGTGGGCGTCAAGCTGTGGCTTGGGTTCTTTAACCGGAAGCTTGGGCAGAGGATTGATTCTAAGGTGATGATGGCCACCGCTGCGGATGCCATGGGCGATGTGATCACCACTACTGCGACGATTGCGTCCCTTCTGTTTTTCTGGGCGACGGGGGTGAATATCGACGGATTCGTGGGGCTTGGCGTGTCTCTGGTGGTGATGTGGGCCGGTGTCGGGATTGCGAAGGATACGCTGGAGCCTCTGATTGGTAAGGCAGTGGAGCCTGAGGAGTATGCAAGGATTACGGATTTTGTGGAAGGATATGAGGGGGTTCTTGGGAGCCATGATTTGATTGTCCATAATTATGGGCCGGGAAGGAGTATGGCTTCTATCCATGCGGAGGTTCCGAATGATGTGGAGATTGAGGCGTCCCATGAGGTGATCGACCGGATTGAGCGGGATGCGCTTAGGATGCTTGGCGTGTTTCTGGTGATTCATATGGACCCGGTGGAGACGCGGGATGTGAGGGTCATTGAGGCAAAAGGGCAGGTGGAGCGGATTCTTGAGGCGCTGGATGCGGCTGTGACTATCCATGATTTCCGCATGGTGAGCGGGGAGGAGCAGGTGAACCTGATTTTTGACATGGAGGTTCCTTATGAATATGACGGGAAGAAACAGGAGGAGCTGAAAAATACGTTGGTGAAGCTGCTCAAGATTACGGATTCGCGGTATCAGTGCGTCATTACGACAGAAAGGAGTTACATAGGCAGTGCAAAAGAGTAACAGATATACGTTGGAGGGCAGGATTCGATTTAGCGAGGTGGATCATACGAGACGGATTACGCTGCCGGGGATCATTAATTATTTTCAGGATTGCAGTACATTTCACTCGGAGAGTCTGGGCGTCGGGCTCTCCTACTGTGCTAAGCGCCGGAAGGTTTGGATTCTGTCGGCATGGCAGGTGGAGGTTGAGCGTTATCCCGTGATGGGAGAGCCGGTGAAGATAAGTACCTGGGCGACGAAATTTGACGGGCTGTTGGGACTGCGTAACTTCTGTATGGAGGATGAGGGGCAGAAGATGGCTGCGTGGGCGAATTCTGTGTGGGTCTATATGGATGTGGAGAAGGGAAGGCCTGCAAGACCGGACAGGCGGGAAATTGAACTCTATGGAACGGAGGAACCGCTGCCTATGGAGTATGCGCCGCGGAAAATTGAGCTGCCGGGGAATTTAGAAGATGGAGAGCCGTTCCCGGTGCGGAAGTATCATATAGATACGAACGAGCACGTGAATAACTGCCAGTATGTGCAGATGGCGCAGGAAGCGCTGAAAGAGCCGATGGATGTCAGGAAACTGCGGGTGGAGTATAAGAAATCAGCTGTGTATGGCGATATCATTTACCCTAGGACGGCGTATGAAGAGGATAGAGCCGTAGTGGAACTGTGCGACGGGGCGGGGAAGGCTTATGCGGTGGTGGAGTTCTCTTGATGGAGAAATGTGAGTTTAAGATACAAGTACACGTAACACAAAGGAGAGGGAAATACAGATGTCATTATCGGAGAATTTGGGAAAGAAAGTAAGGTTGATGATTGTAAAAGAAGTGGAGTTCGGCGTTTATCTCGGCAACAGCCAGGAGAAGGTGCTGCTTCCTAAAAAACAGGTCCCGCGGGGGTTAGAAGCAGGCGATCCGGTGGAGGTGTTCTTGTACAAAGACTCTTCGGACAGGCTGATAGCCACCACGAACGAGCCTAAGATCACCCTCGGGGAGCTGGCGGCGCTGAAAGTCGTGGATGTGGGACGGATCGGGGCTTTTCTGGACTGGGGGCTTGAGAAGGATTTGCTGCTTCCATTCCGGGAGCAGACGGCGAAGGTCAGGAAGGGGGACGAGGCGCTGGTGGCTTTGTATGTGGACAAGTCAGGAAGGCTTTGTGCGACGATGAAGGTCTATGAGCGGCTGCGTCTGGATTCCCCCTATCAGAAGGACGACCAGGTGGAAGGAATCATATATGATACCAGTGATAATTTCGGGGTATTTGTCGCTGTGGATGACTGTTATTCCGCATTGATTCCCAAAAAGGAGGTGTACGGCGACCTGAAAGTGGGCGACCGTATCCATGCGCGGGTCACAAGGGTCAAGGAGGACGGGAAAATGGATCTCGCCGTGAGGGAGAAGGCGTTCCTTCAGATGGACGTGGATGCGCAGGCGATTATGGAGCGGCTGGAAGAATCCGGAGGCCGGCTGCCGTTTACGGATAAGGCAGAACCGGAACGGATCAAGGAGGAATTTGACATGAGCAAGAATGCGTTTAAGCGCGCCGTGGGGCGGCTCTTGAAGGAAGGCAGGATAGAAATTTGTGAAAAATCTATTGAAATTCGCAAGAGATAGGGTATAATAGGAAAGACGACGAAGGTAAGATAAGGAAATCAGAAAGGAGCTTTTGGAATCATGAAAGTGCAGAACATTACGAACATTGACAAATTTTTTTCTGTAATTGACGATTGCTCAGGAAAAGTAGAATTAGTGACGGGAGAGGGCGACAGGCTGAATTTGAAGTCGAAGCTGTCCCAGTATGTATCTATGGCGAATATTTTCTCTAACGGTGAGATCCCGGAGCTGGAGATTATTGCATATGAGAAGAAAGATATAGACAAGCTGGTGAAGTTCATGGTGGACGGCGAGTAGGCAGGTAATCAGCGGCAGATACATGAAAGAGGTGTTCCCGGAAGGCTGGGGGCGCCTTTTTTATCATAGTAGGAAACTTCGTATGTATTTACACAAAAAGGAGAAAATATGAGTTTTGCACATCTTCACGTCCACACGGAGTACAGCCTGTTGGACGGTTCAAATAAGATAAAAGAATGCGTAGCCCGTGTGAAGGAGCTGGGGATGGACAGTGTGGCAATCACGGACCATGGCGTCATGTTCGGGGTAATCGACTTCTACCGGGCGGCGCGGGCGGCGGGAATCAAGCCTATCCTTGGGTGCGAGGTCTATGTAGCTCCGGGTTCCCGTTTCGACAAGGAGGCCTTAGGTAACGGCGACGACCGTTACTACCATCTGGTCTTGCTTGCGGAAAATGACGAAGGCTACCATAACCTGATGAAAATCGTTTCCCGAGGATTTACGGAAGGGTACTACTATAAGCCCCGTGTGGACATGGAAGTATTGAAAGAGTTCCACAAGGGAATCATCGCCCTGAGCGCCTGCCTTGCAGGGGAGGTTCAGAAAAATATCCTGCGGGGCATGTATGACGAGGGAAAGAAGGCGGCTTACCGGTATCAGGAAATTTTCGGGAAGGGGAATTTCTTTTTGGAATTACAGGATCACGGGCTGCAGGAGCAGAAGCTTGTGAACCAGTCCCTTCTTAGGATGTCCAAGGAGACAGGGATTGATTTGGTGGCCACCAACGATATCCACTATACCTATGCAGAAGATGAGAAGCCTCACGACATGCTTTTGTGCATCCAGACAGGGAAGAAGCTCTCCGATGAGAACCGGATGCGCTATGAGGGCGGGCAGTATTACATTAAGTCAGAGGAAGAGATGAAGGAGTTGTTCCCTTATGCACAGGAAGCCCTTGAGAACACTCAGAAGATAGCCGACCGCTGCCATGTGGAGATTGAATTCGGCGTAACGAAACTGCCGAAATACGATGTGCCGGAGGGATTCACATCCTGGGAGTACCTGAACTATCTGTGCCAAGAAGGAATGAAAAAACGTTATCCGGAAGGCGGGGATGAGCTCAAGGAACGGCTGGAATATGAACTGTCCGTCATCAAGTCCATGGGTTACGTGGACTATTTCCTGATTGTATGGGATTTTATCAAATATGCAAAGGACCATGATATCATGGTGGGACCTGGGCGTGGTTCTGCCGCCGGAAGTATTGTGGCGTACTGCCTTGAGATCACCAGTATCGATCCCATCCGGTATCAGCTCCTGTTCGAGCGTTTCCTGAACCCGGAGCGTGTGTCCATGCCGGATATTGACGTAGATTTCTGCTTCGAGCGGCGGCAGGAGGTTATTGATTATGTGGTGGAAAAGTACGGCACCGACCGGGTCGTACAGATTGTCACCTTTGGTACGATGGCGGCGAAGGGCGTGGTGCGGGACGTGGGGCGTGTTATGGATCTGCCCTATGCGTTTGTGGACGGAATCGCGAAGATGATACCGAGGGAGCCGGGAGTCAATATCACACTGAACCGGGCTTTAGAGATGAATCCGGATTTGCGGAAGCTGTATCAGGAGGATGAACAGGTCCATGAGCTGATCGATATGTCCAAGCGGCTGGAAGGCCTTCCAAGGCATACTTCCATGCATGCGGCAGGCGTAGTAATCAGTCAGAAGTCCATTGATGAGTATGTGCCGCTGTCCCTTGGGTCTGACGGTTCGATTACGACCCAATTTACCATGACAACGTTAGAAGAGCTGGGGCTTTTAAAAATGGATTTCCTTGGGCTTAGGACGTTGACGGTGATTCAGGACGCCGCAAGGCTTGCTGGGGAGAGCAGCGGTGCGGCGGTTGACTTGGAGAAGATTGACTATGACGACAAGAAGGTGCTTGGCTCTATCGGGACGGGACGTACGGACGGTATATTCCAGTTGGAGAGCGGCGGGATGAAGAGCTTTATGAAGGAGCTAAAGCCACAGAACCTGGAGGATGTCATTGCAGGAATTTCCCTGTACCGTCCCGGTCCGATGGATTTCATTCCCCAATATATCCGGGGGAAGGATCATCCGGAGACGATTACCTACGACTGTCCGCAGTTAGAGCCAATCCTGGCCCCTACCTACGGCTGTATCGTGTATCAGGAACAGGTCATGCAGATTGTGCGTGATTTGGCGGGGTATACTCTTGGGCGGAGTGACCTTCTGCGCCGCGCAATGTCCAAGAAGAAGGGGGACGTGATGCAGAAGGAACGCCAGAGCTTCGTCTATGGAAATGCGGATGAAGGGGTCCCGGGGTGCATTACTAACGGGATTGACGAGAAGACGGCGAATAAGATTTACGATGAAATGATTGATTTTGCCAAGTATGCGTTCAACAAGTCTCATGCGGCGGCTTATGCCGTAGTGGCTTACCAGACGGCGTGGCTGAAATATTACTATCCTGTAGAGTTCATGGCGGCGCTCATGACATCCGTGATTGATGCGCCCAGTAAGGTAGCGGAGTATATTTACACCTGCCGCCAGATGGGGATTGAGATCCTGTCGCCGGACATCAATAAGGGCGAGGGGAATTTCTCGGTGGATGGAGGAAATATCCGGTATGCGCTTACTGCAATCAAGAGTATCGGGCGGCCTGTGATTTCCGCGGTCATTGAAGAGCGAAAGGCGAGAGGACATTTCCGTAATCTGAAGGATTTTATTGAGCGGATGGCGGGGAAGGATATTAACAAGCGGACGATAGAGAACTTTATTAAGTCAGGGACATTCGACAGCTTAGGAGGGACCAGGAAGCAGTACATGGTCATCTATGTGCAGATTATGGACCAGGTGAATCAGGAACGGAAGAATTCCATGGACGGGCAGATGTCGCTGTTCGATATGGTGGGAGAGGACCAGAAAGCCGAATTCGATGTGCCGCTGCCGGATGTGGGAGAGTATGAGAAGGAGACGAAATTTGCATTTGAGAAAGAAGTGCTTGGGTTCTATTTAAGCGGGCATCCCATGGAGGAATACGAGGAGAAATGGAGGAAGAACATTTCCAAGACTACGCTGGATTTCCAGATTGACGAGGAGACGGGGCGGACGAAGGTACACGATGGGGCAAGGGAGGTCATCGGCGGCATGATTACGTCCAAGACCATTAAGTACACGAAGCAGAATAAGGTGATGGCGTTTGTTACCCTTGAAGATTTGGCGGGAGCCGTGGAGGTAGTGGTATTTCCCCGGGATTTTGAGAAGAACCAGCAGTACTTGAATGAAGATGAAAAGGTCTTCATCCGGGGAAGGGTGTCGGAGGAGGACGAGGCGGCGAGTAAGCTTATCTGTGAGAAGGTAATCCCCTTCGGGCAGACGAAGCGGGAACTCTGGCTTCAGTATGCCGACAAGGAGTCCTATCTTGCGGGGGAACGCAAGCTTTTCGAGCTGCTTGGTGATTCGGACGGGCAGGATATGGTGGTGATTTACTGTAAGAAGGAGAAGGCGGTGAAGCGTCTGGCTGCAAACAGAAGCGTCAATGCAGATAAGCTGCTGCTGAACAAATTGACGAATTATCTGGGAGAATCTTGTGTAAAAGTAATAGAAAAACCCATTGAAAACCTTTGTTAAATAATGTACAATGAGGGGCGAGAGAGACAGATAGAAAATGATTCCGGTGGAATGTCATTTTGCGCTGGGATCATGGATGCTCAACATGAAATGACTACACATGGAGGAATGATTTATGGCAAAAGTAATTCGTACAATCGGAGTATTAACCAGTGGAGGCGATGCGCCAGGAATGAATGCGGCAATCCGTGCCGTTGTTCGTACGGGACTTGGCAAGGGTCTGAGAGTCAGAGGAATCAGGAAGGGTTATCAGGGATTGTTGGATGAAGAAATCATTGATTTGTCTGCGCGGGATGTTTCCGATACGATCCAGCGCGGAGGTACGATTCTTCAGACGGCGCGGTGTGAAGAGATGCGCACGGAGGAAGGGCAGCAGAGGGCGGCTGCAATCCTGAAGAAGTACGGTGTGGACGGGCTGGTGGTAATCGGCGGAGACGGTTCCTTTGCGGGCGCCCAGGCGTTGGCGAATCTTGGAATCAACACGATTGGTGTCCCGGGGACGATTGACCTTGACATTGCCTGTACGGAGTATACGATTGGGTTCGATACGGCTGTGAACACGGCGATGGAAGCGATTGATAAGGTACGTGATACGTCTACTTCCCATGAGAGATGTTCCATCATTGAGGTAATGGGAAGGGATGCAGGCTATCTGGCTCTGTGGTGCGGAATTGCCAACGGTGCGGAGCGTATCCTGCTGCCGGAAGAGCATGGTTACGATGAGAGTGCGATTGTGGCCGACATTCAGGAGTGCAGGAAGCGCGGCAAGAAGAATTATATCATCATCAATGCGGAAGGTATCGGCGGTTCTATTGAGATGGCGGAGCGTATTGAGGAAGCTACCGGCATGGAGACCCGTGCGACGATTATCGGCCACATGCAGCGTGGAGGAAGCCCGACCTGTAAGGACAGGGTCTATGCATCTATCATGGGCGCGATGGCAGTGAACCTTCTGATTGAAGGGAAGACGAACCGTGTTGTGGGATATAAGCATGGACAGTATGTGGACTTTGATATTAATGAGGCGCTTGGCATGCAGAAGGGCATTCCGGTCTATCAGTATGAGATCGCGAAGGATTTGGCACTGTAGCAGGCGGCGTGCCTGAAACGGGCGGCAGGCGTATTTTAGAGAGTGAAAAGGAGTTGTCAGAAGAGGTGATATTTTCTGGCAGCTCCTTTTGTTATATATGGAATCCGTAAATTTTCCTGCTAAATCCGTTGTTATAATCTTACAGATTGCTATTTTTTCCTACATGTAGTATAGTAAATATTGACAGACAGGGAAGGCTGTCTGCGAAGATGGTATTTTTCAAGATTTACTGCTTTATATGAATTATAATGATTAGCAGAAGTTTCTGTAAATTCAGGAAAGGAGTGAAATTCCACAGGAAATAGGACGCGGTCTGTGGAAGATGTGGGTTTCATATGGAGAATCAATTAGTATGGAAGGAAGAGTACAATATCGGAGTAGACGTTATTGACAAGGAGCATCAGAGGCTGTTCAAAATTATTAACAAGCTATTTGCATTTGGGAAAGAGGAGAAGAAGAGCCAGTGGGCGTGCCAGGAAGGAATCAAGTATTTCAAAGACCATGCGGTGAAGCATTTTTTAGAAGAGGAGAAGTATATGATGTCGGTCGGGTACGAAGGACTTGCCGCGCACAGGCATCAGCACGAAGGATTCCAGAAAAAGATGCTGCCTGCCCTTGAGGCGGAGCTGGAACAGACGAATTATTCAGAAAATGCAGTGGACCATTTTTTAGGTGTCTGCATCGGGTGGCTGATCGGGCATACTTTGACAGAGGACCGTGCGATTACGGGAGAAGGGGTAAGCAAGTGGGAGAATCTTCTGCCGGAGGAAGAGCTTGAGGCGATGAAGAAGGTAATCGTCCAATTGGTTTATGATATGTTCCGGCTGGAGTCCCGCGTACTCAGTGACGGTTACAGCGGAGAGAAGTTTGGGAGAGGAATATATTGCCGCCTGGTCTATGGTATGGAGCAGGAGGAGGAAAATAGCGAGATTTTTCTGGCATTTGAGGAAAAGCTGCTGATCAACACTGTCGGAAAGGTCATGGGAATCGAGACGAACCGGCTGGATACGATGTTGGTCAATGCAACCAGATTAACGGCGCAGCAGTTCGTAAAACGTGTGATGGAGCATCTGCCGGATGCGGAAAGATGCGAGATCAAGGAAGAGAACCTTCTTACATATGAGCAGTTCCAGGATGTGTTTGAGAAGGAGAAGATGCAGGCCAGCCTGTTGTTCGATACGGGAGAAGGGTATTTTGCCTACTGTGTCATTGCACCCCATATGCTGGAAAAAGGCGCGGTGACTCCAATCGGCGTGGAGAATGCCATGGAGGAGGTCGAAGAATATCTCAAGAAGAGGGATATCCCCCAGAGAAAGAAGATATTGGTGGTAGATGATTCCATGACGATCCGGCATGGAATGAAGCAGTTGCTGTGCGAAGATTATGAGATTGCGGTGGCGGCGTCGGGAATGTCGGCGATTCGTTCGATTGCTCTGGATAGTCCGGATCTGGTTCTTCTGGATTATGAGATGCCGGTCTGTGACGGGAAACAGGTTTTGGAGATGATTCGTTCTGAGGAGGACTTTGCCAAAATCCCGATTATCTTCCTGACGGGGAGGACGGATCCGGCGACGGTGAAAAAACTGGTATCTTTGAAACCGGACGGGTATCTTGCGAAGTATCTGAAGCCAGAGGAGATTAAGCAGAAGATCGATGCTTATTTTGAGAAGAAAAAGGATTGAGATTTTCGGTGAAGAAGGAGAGGAATAGGCGGATGGGGTATTTATTCCCCATCCGTTTCGTTTTTTGGCTGTTTCGCTGGTCACTATATCAGATATGCGTAAGCCGCCTCGCAGACAAATACGACGGCACAGCATATGGCGGCGATTCCCACCATATTGATTCCCCGCCATGCGGCGATGATTCCCGCAGCCAGCGCAAGGATACCTGCCGCCGGGACCTGGGGCGCCGTGATGATTGCCGGGAATGTCATGACCGCAAGGGTTACATAAGGCACATAGTAGAGGAATGAGCGTATCAGCGGGTTTTTAATCTTCCCGCGTATCAGCGTCAGCGGAAGCACACGGATGAAGCAGGATACCGCCGCCGCGACCAATATGTAAATGTAGATATTATGAGTCATATTCCACTGCCTCCTTATCTGGGTCTGTTGCCGCAGTATGCCCTTCCTCATCCTTCACGGGGAATAATACGGCTGCAAGTCCGGCAATGATTACCGTCAGCAGGCTAATCTTCATACTGTCGGACATAGAATCGAACAAAGGAATCTTGGATACGGCATAACTAACCGCAAAGCTTACAAGTACGACGCCGCCGACAATCTTATTCTGTTTGGAGGCGGGAACGATAATTGCCACAAACATGCCGTACAGCGCAACGCTCAGGGCGCTTACGACAGACGGAGGCAGGACGTTGCCGGCAACAATCCCCAAAGCTGTTCCAAGCGCCCAGCTCGGCAGTGCGATTGCCATTGCGCCGTAATTATAATAAGGGTTCAGCTTTCCGGTCCTTCCGATGCTGATGCCGAAGATTTCGTCTGTAATCCCGAACCCCAGTAGGAATCTGTGCAGGAGGGAAGTGTCTGTGGCAAATTTCTGGCTCAATGCGCAGCTCATCAGCAGATAACGTATATTCGTGACCAGAATGACAAACGCCATCTCGAAATAAGGCGCGTTCGCAAGGATTACCGTAAATTCTGCATACTCTCCTGCGGAGGCATGGTTCAAGAGACTGGACAGGAAACCCTGAATGGGATTCAAACCGGCTTTTTTTGCCACTATCCCCAGTGAAAATGCAACCGCAAAGTATCCCAGTGCAATGGGGATTCCGTCCCGTATTCCATTAGTAAATGCATTCTTGCTACGACTCATTGTTTCTTCCGCTATGCAGGCAAAATTGCCGGTAAGCCTCTCCGTTTAAATTTTTCCATGTAAATACCCCGTCTTCCAGCATCATATAGCTGTGTTCGCTTCCGTCCTTAGGGATGGAGACAGAACCTGGGTTTATGTAATACTTGCCGCCGAAATCTTCTATTACAGGGATATGGGTATGCCCGTGAAGCAGGATATCGCCCGCTTTCAGCATGGGTGGATTGGCAGTATTATGGATATGTCCGTGTGTTGCAAATATCATATGTCCCTGCTCGTACAGGATACAGTAGTCGGCAAGGATTGGGAATTCCAAAACCATCTGGTCTACGTCTGTGTCGCAATTCCCGCGGACGCACAGGATGTCTTCCTTCATGTCATTTAGAAGATCTATGACTTCTTTTGGGGCGTAGCCTTCCGGAAGATCGTTCCTCGGACCATGGTAGAGGATATCTCCAAGGAGGAGCAGCTTGTCCGGCTGTTCGGCCTGATAACGTTTCAGTAATTGTCTCAGATAGTAAGCGCTTCCGTGAATGTCAGATGCGATCAATATTCTCATGGTATCTAAAGTCCTTTCCGTAAAATAGATTAGGCAATCGATATTTGTCGATTCCCTGCATAATAGTATAGTCTGTATGAAGGCGGGTTTCAAGGAAAAGTTAATTTTTCCCCTGCAGGCAGAAAATCTTTGGATAAATACGGCGTTTCTTGTATAATAGAAGAAGATACATATGCAAGAGGGAGGGAAAACCGTGGAGAGAGATACGTCAAGTACAATTAAGCGCGCCGAACATTTTCAGATCGTATTGATTGGAGAAGGCCTGATTGTCGGAGGCATTGCCGGGCTTGTGATGGTGCTGTACCGGATGTTCCTGGAATATGCGGGGAAATGGCTGAATATGATTCTTGGATTCTGCAAAGGGAATCCGGTGCGGATTGCAGGATGGTTTCTGATATTGTTTGTGCTGGCATGGCTGGTAGGAAAGCTTTTGAAGTATGAGCCGATGATATCAGGCAGCGGGATTCCGCAGCTTGAGGGTGAAATGATAGGGAAATTAGACCAGAGATGGTGGAGGGTTCTCCCGGCAAAATTCCTTGGAGGCTTCTTATGTCTCCTTGGCGGCCTGGCATTGGGCAGAGAGGGACCGTCCATCCAGCTTGGGGCGATGGTGGGAAAAGGAGTCTCCAAAGGAATGGAGCGGGGAGTGACGGAGGAAAAGTACCTTTTGACCTGCGGGGCAAGCGCGGGGCTTGCGGCGGCGTTCCATGCGCCTCTGGCGGGCGTTATGTTCTCGCTGGAGGAGGTGCATAAGAATTTCTCCGTATCTGTACTGGTATCCGTCATGACGGCATCATTGACGGCTGATTTTATGGCGACTACGGTCATGGGAGTGGATTCTGTGTTCCAGTTTGAGATTGTCGGCGCGCTGCCGCCGGAACATTACGGACTGATATTGTTATTAGGAATCGTACTGGGGGCGCTGGGGGCGTTCTATAACTGGTTTACCCTAAAGGTGCAGTCGCTCTACCGCAATGCAAAGAGGCTCAGTGTGACGCAGAAGCTTATGATTCCGTTCTTCTGTGCCGGCGTCCTTGGATTTACGATGCCAGAATTCCTTGGAAGCGGACATGCCCTGCTTGATTATCTGACGACGGAAGACGTCATGCTTGGTACGGTATTATTCATTCTGGCAGGAAGGTTTATCTTTTCGGCAGTCTGTTTCGGCTCCGGCGCTCCGGGAGGCATCTTCTTCCCGCTGCTGGTGTTGGGAGGCTTTATCGGGGGCGCGTTTGCAACGGTAGGCGTCCAGTATATGGGACTGGATATGATGTACATCAATAATTTTGTTGTGCTTGCCATGGCGGGGTATTTTGCGGCGATTGTGCGCGCCCCGCTGACTGGTATTATATTGATTTTCGAGATGACCGGGACGCTGAGCGAGATGATGACATTGTCGATTGTGTCGATTGTGGCATATATGGTGGCGACCCTGCTTCGGTCGAAGCCGATTTATGAAAGCCTTCTTGAAAGGATATTGGAGCAGCAGAACGGAGAAAAGGCTGTGGATCATGGAGAGAAAGTATTGCAGAATTTTGTGGTGCTTCAAGGCTCCAAACTGGAAGAGTCATTGATGAAAGAGATTGAATGGCCGGGGAATTGCCTGATTGTCGCGATTCAGAGGGGATCTGACGAGATTATCCCAAGGGGAAGTACGAAGATGCAGACCGGGGACGTCATTGTGGCGATGACCAACGAAAGAGAAGCCGCAGCCGTACATGATGAGTTGGAGAGACTGTGCCGGGAGGTGTTTTAAAGAAGTGTATTTCGTTTGTGAAAGGGGGCGCCGGAAAATCCGACACCCCCTGATAGGTAAAGACATTAGCGGCATAAACGTCTGGTTTAGAATCCTACGGTTCTCCCTTTTTCCATCCGTGTAAGCTGCCGTTCCCCTTCGTCCGCAATCGTGCGGAAGTCCTGAATCGTCTGTGCCATCTGCGGCAATGCCTTAGCCTTGTAAGTGCTGATGTCATCCAATGCAGACAGGGTGTCCGCAAACGCCTGTTTCAGGGTATCCGGCGAGATGCTTGCCTCCACGGCTTCCCGCTGGATAGCGGTTCCCTGTTCTTTCAGCATCCGGGATGTGGCGCTGATCATATCATTGGTGGCCGCATTGAGCATCTGGACTTTTTCCAGTACAATCTTCTGGTTATACAAAGCGCCTGCAACCGTCACCGCCACACGAAGGGCTGCGACCGTCACCGTCTGCGCCCGATCTACGGCGCGGATCAGTTCCAGATTGTTCTTCCGTATCACTTCCATAGCGATGATTCCCTGCTGGTTCACCACCAGTAATTGCTGGAAATCCATCAGCCTTTGCCGGAGCGGGAAAATGATTTCTTCTTCAACGAATTTGATACGTTCCTCAGAATCACCGGAAATCTTTGCGTTTTCCACGGCGTTTGCAAGGTAGCTGTCAAGCTGCGAGCCAAGCTCAATCTTCTGTGTCAGCTGCTTCGTCAAATCCCGCATTGCCGCCTGTTCAATTTCCAGAGTGGTATTGTCATTTTTTAAAACCGTCCGCCCCTTTTCCAAAGTTTTCACGATACCCGCAATCTCAGCGTCGGCGGTCTTGAACCGCTCGAAATATCTGCGGATAGGGTTGAAGACCTTGCCAAGGACGCCCGTCTTGGTAAAATCGAGCCCTGACGGGTCTAAATCACGCATCTTGATGGACAAGTCTTCGAGTCCCCGTGCAACTTCGCCGGATTCTCCTCCGGCGCGGCTAAAATCCCCCATCCGTTTCTGCAAAATGCTGTTCTTTGTCTGTGACTGCCGCACCAAATCCGAGCCGAATGTCTCGACCACTTGGACAAATTCCCGGCGCTGGGCAAGAGAATCCAAATCAACTGCCATAATCTGGTCAGCCTTGTCTTTGACCACATTGGTAATGACCGTCTTCTCCTCAGGGGTAGGCGCCAGTTCTGCGGCAACCTCTTTCTTGATTGCTTCTGTATCCGGCAGATCCAGTGAGAATCCGCCGGAGCTTTCTTTCGTGGTTGGTAAATCCAGTGAAAATCCGCTCATAATTGTTCCCTCCTAAGTGGATAGATGATGAAAGCTGCATATGTAAAAGCTGCCTTCCGACTTCTGATTGAATAGAGTTACATATTCGCATTAAATAAAGTTTTCAGCTGGTAAACGACGTCGTCGGTGGACGCGTCGATACTTGCCGCCTCATTTACGGAGCTGATGCTCTGCAAAGCGGACAGGTCGGCATTGTAGCCAATAGTATAGACCGGAATCTTCAGGCCGCTTAAAACATCCCGGATATCGTGCAGGTTATAACCCACATTGGTCTCCCCGTCGCTCAGTACAAACAGCATGGGCTTTGCGTCCGGGTATTCCTCCATCTGCTTGCGGATCATATCAAGCGCAACGCAGATTGCGTCAAAGGTTGCCGTGCCGCCGGATGCGTAGAGGTTTTCTACGCTTCCTTTAAAATAAGTCTGCTGCTCCAGATTGAACTGCCCGATTGGAAGTTCGATGGTCACGTCGTCTGCATAACTCACAAGGCCGATATAATTTTCCGGGTTGATGTATTTCATGCTGTTAATCAAGGATGTCTGGAGGGCAATCAGCGGTTCGCCGTCCATGCTTCCGGAAACGTCCGTCACGAACACGCCGATGACCGGCCTTCCGTTATCTTTGTTGGTCTTGTAAAGTTTCTGGGCGGCTGTCAGGATATCCCCGGAGACAGGCTGGTATTCGCAGGTATAGTCCTTCATGCCGTTGAAGCCGTACTCCGTTGCCCGCGCCATAGCTTTTTCCGTCCCGCAGTATTCGGAAAAAAGTTTCAGAATCTCCTTTTGCTCCGGGCTTGCAGAGTCTACGCTGACCAATGGGTTGTCATGGCGGTAGCCGTATGGGGTAAAGGTGTAATTACTGGACAGAAGGGTATCGTTGGAATAGGACTGGTACTCCATGATAAAACCGTCCAGAGAGCCGTTTTCCGCTGCTTCCCGCATCTGCATAGTGGTCAGGGCCACAAAAGGCACATTTTTCTGGAATTTCTGGAACCCGGCTGTAGCAGTTTCAGACAGCGGATTCTCCAGATCGTACCGCTCCAGGGTGCAGATTAGGAAATTCAAGCCTGCGCTGCTGGCAAAGGGATTGGTATACCCCATTGCGAATTCTCCTGCCTCGGTTGCCTCCGTGATGGCTTTCAGGTCTACGCTTCCGTATTTCTCTACGATTTGTTCGTTGGTCTTGGAGGAAAGCAGGATACCGGCTACGTTGCCCACCAGGCTTTCGGAAATCGTTTCCGTAGCGGTTCCTTTTGCGTTCAGCATGTCTACCCAGAGCATGCTGGAAGGGGCGAAACCTTCCGGAACGGCTTTCCCTGTGGCGATGTAATCCAACGCCTGCCCGCTGTTGACGTTGCGGATCTGGACGGAAACCTTCTGCCCGCCCACCTCGTAGCCGTGTTCGTTGAATTCCTCTGCCATCTCGCAAAGCCAGCCGTCCGTTCCGCTGCCCGCCTTCTCCGGGGAGGAGTAAATCTCGGCGTACAGGCTGGTTTCTGCCTCCACCATGACTTTACAGGTGTCGATGTCCGGCAGCTCGTCGGCTTCATCCTCGGCAGAGTCGTACTCGATTGGGGATTTGACAGGGGTTCCGGTCTCCGGGTTAATCTTGTCTACCATCTTGGCGAGACGCTTTTCGGCGCTTTCTTCTGATATTACTTTTTCTGATTTCCCGATATTGCGTGTGACATAGATGCCGCCGAAGACTGCGGCGCATACAATTACAATGACACAGGCTAATATCCCGATTGCTTTCTTGTTCATAGGTAGTCCTCCTGATTCAGGTAATGCTGTTATTGATAATATTTTGTTTCGTCGATGAGACGTTCGATTTCACCGATTAGCTCATTGTTGGCGTCTGCGTCTTCCCCGGAAGAAGACGAGGCGATTTCCATGGTGAGCGCGTCCAGTTTCAGCAGTATCTTTTCGTTGTGGGCGATGGTTGAACGGACGTCGTCAAAATTCTTCTGGTACAGGCGGAGCTGTTCCTCCTGGATGTCGTCGGGGATGTCGTCCTCCCGGTAATGCTGAAGCCTGGCATATTCTTTCTCGTCGAAGAGCCGCATCCGGTTTGCCATTGCGACTACATTTTTGATAGCGGAAGATTCCGCCGCTGCCCCTACGCTGTCAAACTTGTCGAAGCTCATGGTTCCCCGGGTGAACTTCTGGGACAGGATGCCAGAAAGCCGTTGTCGGCACTGGAAAATGCGGTCAAGCTGTTCGGACGCCGTCCTCGCCAGACTTCCAAAATACTTTCCTTCGCAGTGGCTTCTCAGGATATCCTTGGCTTCGTCAAGGTCATGGACGTCGTCTAACAGGACGGGGTTCCGGTCTGGTTCCCGAAGGAGCCGGATATTGATTAGAAAGAAGGCAAGGATGAGGAGCAGCGCTGCGATGATGGACATTCCTGCCCGGAAAATGCTGTAGTCGGACAGCCTTAGATTTATCAGGCCCGGCGAATACAGGACGATTGCTGCGGCTGCGATGGATAGGTTTGCCAGGATTAATTTTATATATTTTTTCATACATCCCCTCCCGTTCGGCTTAAATCGTTAAGCGATAATTGTATATTCTACATTATACGACACATATTGAATTCTGACAAGTTGACAGTTTCTTGTAAGTAAGCAATATTTTGGAACACTAAGCGCTCGTTGAAATGTGGGATAGTATTGCTATTTTCAACAGTTCTATTTATAATAATATAAATAGAACCCAAAGTTTTTAAAAGACCAGAAGGGTCAATGAGGAGGAAATATTATGGCTGTGATGAAGAAGCTCCCGATAGGCGTTGAGTTTTTTCGGGATTTCAAATCCGAGCATTTTTACTATGTGGACAAAACCGGGTTCATTGCAGAGCTTCTCAGGACAAGAGGGAGTGTCAATCTCTTTACACGTCCGCGGCGTTTTGGTAAGAGCCTGAATATGGATATGCTCAAGTCATTCTTTGAAATAGGCGCAGACGCATCTTTGTTTGAAGGGCTTGAAATATCAAGGGAGAAAGAGCTTTGGGAGCGGCATATGGGTAAGTATCCGGTGATTTCAATCAGCCTAAAGGATGTGGAGGGCGAGAATTTCCAGGCAGCGTATGACCTGCTTGGCGCACGTATCAGTGAGGAGGCGGAAAGATTTGGGTTTCTTCTGGAAAGTAATAGGCTGACAAGCTCCCAGAAGGCAAAATTCAGGAAACTTTTGGATGAGGAATTTGAAAAGAACTCTGTCCTTTATGGCAGTATAAGGCTGATGACAGAAGTACTCGGCAAACATTATGATTCTAAGGTTCTTGTTTTGATTGACGAGTACGACGTGCCGTTAGACAAAGCCCATCAGGCAGGGTATTACCCACAGATGATTCAATTGATCCGGTCATTGTTCAGTCAGGCTCTAAAGACAAACGTGAATCTATATTTTGCCGTAATCACAGGCTGTCTGCAGATTGCAAAGGAGAGTATTTTTACAGGGCTGAATAATTTTAAAGTTCGATCGGTTTCAAATACGGATTATGCGGAATATTTTGGCTTTACGGATATGGAAGTGAAAGAGATGCTGAGATATTACGGCGCAGAAAAATGCTTTCCTGCTATGAAGGAATGGTATGACGGATACCATTTTGGTAATGTGGACGTTTATTGCCCATGGGATGTGATTAGCCAGTGCGATATGCTGAGAGTCTCAAAGGATGCGGCGATGGAGCCGCACTGGGCTAACAGCAGCAGTAATGCGATCATTCAGGATATCCTTAAAAATGCTGCGGAATCTACAAAAGCGGAAATCGAGATGTTGATTTCTGGAGAATGTATAGAAAAAGAAATCATTCCGGAACTGACATATACTGATTTGGACAGCAGTGATATCAAAAAGAGGCAGACATATCTGTGGAGTGTTCTTTATGCCGCCGGATATTTGACGGATAAAGAGAAGCCTAATGGCAGAATCCATAGGCTGGTAATTCCCAATAGAGAAATCCGTGGAATTTATGAAGACAAAATACGTTCTTGGTTCGAGGGGGAAATAACCAAGAAAACAGAACAGTGGAGACAGTTTTGCGCTGCAATAAAAGGCGGCGATGCAGAGAGCGTCCAAACGCTTTTTAACGAGTTCCTTGCGGATTCAATCAGTATCCGTGACACGGCGGTAAAGAGTGAAAGGAAAGAGAATTTTTACCATGGTCTGCTTTTAGGTCTTTTAAATGTAGAAAGCAGTTGGGTTGCCAAGTCTAATATAGAGTCTGGTATTGGGTATACGGATATAAAGATTATAGTTCCGGCTGAAAAAATTGGGTGTATTATTGAGGTAAAGTATGCGGAAAATGGTGCATTTGATGCGGCGTGCCGAAAAGCAATAAAGCAGATTGAAGATTGCGGGTATAGTGTATCCCTGAGGCAGGAGGGAATGGAGACGATTCATAAATACGGAATTGCGTGTTATAAAAAGAGCTGTAAGGTTATATACGGGCAGTAAAGAAATATTCATTTGCCATAACAGCAGATGGGAAAGTGCTTGATATGAGGATGTATTATTTGCTGAAAGAAGAGGGAGGGACAAATGATGACGAGGGAAGAGCGGGTCGAGAGTTTGATTCATTATCTGAAGCATGAAAGGGAAGGCTATGAGACAGTCCCGGAGCCTGTGGGCTATGAAGGGAAAAGGCGGCTTCTGCGAAGTCTTATGAACGTGCGTTTTCCGGGGGAGGCCGCAGAGGATTTTCTAGAGATGCAGGATGAGCTGCTTAAAGACGAAGCAGAAGAAAAAGGGATTGTGGATATACCGGAGATTCCGGTAATCCGGGATATTTACCCGTGCAGGGAAATCCGTAATGCAGACAGAATCTCTCTGTGGCGAGGGGACATTACAAGGCTTGGGGCAGATGCCATCGTCAATGCGGCAAACAGCCAGCTTCTCGGGTGCTTTGTGCCATGCCACGGATGTATTGACAATGCGATCCACTCGGCAGCAGGAATCCAACTGCGCAATGAGTGCGCCGCTATTATGGAGAAGCAGGGGCATGAAGAGCCGACAGGGAAGGCGAAGATTACGAAGGGGTATAACCTTCCGGCAAAATATGTCCTCCATACGGTAGGGCCGATTGTAGGGATGAAAGTGACGGAAAAGCAGAAGGAGGAACTGAAATCCTGCTATCTTAATTGCCTGAAACTGGCCGAGAAGAAAGGGCTTCATTCCATAGCATTCTGCTGTATCTCGACTGGGGAGTTCCATTTCCCGGGCAAGCTGGCGGCAAGGATTGCAGTCGATACCGTAGACCGCTATCTGTCGTCTTCTGCCCTTGAGCGGGTGGTATTCAACGTGTTCAAGGAAGAGGACTTGAATATTTATAAGAAGATATTTCAATGACGAAAGATATATTTTCGATTTAAAGCAAGGATGACGGATGCACCCTTGCTTTTATTGTTAAGAATGATTTATGATAAATGAATCTGAGTGAAAATGCGAAGGAGGCATACGGCATATGGAAAATCTGATTTTTAGTCTGAATGCAACGGTTCCGGTCTTCTTAATGATGGTTTTGGGTACATTTCTTCATAAAATAGGATGGATTGACGATGGGTTTGCGTCGAAGATGAATCAATTTGTGTTCCGCGTCCCTTTGCCGCTTTTGCTGTTCGGGGATTTGGCGGCGGTGGATTTCGCCGAAGTGTGGAATCCTAAGTTTGTGATGTTCTGTTTTGTTGTGACTGTGCTCAGTATCGGCATCTCGGCGGGGATATCATTTCTCTGGAAAGACAGGGCCATACAGGGGGAGTTTATTCAGGCATCCTACCGGAGCAGCGCGGCAATCCTTGGGATTGCATTTATCCAGAATATCTACGGAACATCTGGGATGGCGCCGCTGATGATTATCGGAAGCGTTCCGCTGTATAATATTATGGCTGTGCTTGTACTTGCGTTGTGCAGGCCCGGGCAGAAGGGGCTGCACCGGGAAGTACTCTGGAAAACCTTAAAAGGAATCGTGACGAATCCCATTATCCTTGGGATTGCGGCGGGACTTTTGTGGTCGGCGTTTCGGATTCCCATACCGCAGATTTTGGATAAAATGGTATCGAGCGTGGCAGGGATGACGACTCCTATGGGATTGATTGCCATGGGGGCGGCATTTGACATACGAAAAGCATTTGCGAAAATGAAGCCGGCGTGTACTGCCGCATTGATTAAGCTGGTAGGATTCTGCGCAATCTTTCTTCCTGCCGCTGTGGGGATGGGATTTCGGAGGGAGGAACTGGTGGCGATTCTGGTCATGCTGGGCTCGGCAACGACGGTGAGCTGCTATGTGATGGCAAAAAATATGGGACATGAAGGGGTGCTTTCTTCAAGCGTGGTCATGCTGACTACTCTGCTGAGCGCATTTACGCTGACGGGATGGCTGTATGTGCTGCGAAGTTCGGGGCTGATATAGGGATTCTGATGTATAAATATATGACAAATTTTCCATAGTGTGGTAAAATAGGAACATACGAAAGCAGAGTAAGACCCTTTGAGGTATCAGGGAGTAGGAGATAAAGTATGAGAAAATGGGTTGAGTATGCCGTAGAGAATTATAAGGGGAAGAATTCATTTGGGTTTCAGCTTGCAAAGGATTTGAAGGAGAAGCAGATTGAACGTGCAATCGAGCGGTATGCAAGGGGCGTGCAGCCGAGGGAAGTTGCGGCGGTTCTGGATACGTCTGCGTTCAAGTCAGGGAAGACGGGTTTTTTATTGACAGACCGCTATCTGTACAGTGACAAATGTAAGGACGACGGGCCGATTGGCCTGATGTTTCTGAAAAGTGTTTCCGTAAAGCCTGAGAATAACAGTTGTTGTGTGCTGACGTTTGAGGACGGCAGCAGGCGGGAGATTGATATCTCTGTGTTTCTGGATGTGGCAGACGTATTGAATCTGATTATTGAGCAGAAAGAGAAGTATGAAGCAGAGGAAAAAGGACGGGAATCGGAAGGAATGGATTCTGATTCAGGTGAAGCCGGGCATTCAGAAAGCGAGGCCGTTTCGGAGGGCGCAGGGAATCAAGGTGCGGGAACGGACGTTCCCGAAGGGCTTGAAATCAGGGTGGAGTTTGACTCGATGAAGAGTTACCCGGATTTGGAAGGCCAGGGAACGGATGAGAAGCCTGGGATTGAGAGAGAGACAGAGACAGGAGTTTTTGGGGATTCTGGAATTGCGGAAGAAGCAGGGACAGGGAGGAATCATGGAGTAGAGATAGGTATAGGAGTTTCAGAGGAATCCCCAATTGCGGCGGTGCCAAGAATGGCAGGAAAGCCTAGGATAGAGATAGAAGCGGCGGGGCAATCTGGAATAGAGATAGAATCAGTAAGAGAAGTTCAGGATAGAAAAGTAAAAGAAACAATGACTTTCGAGAAACTGCACGAATCGGGAACCCATGGGACGGCAATCGAGATTGTACGGATGGAAGATTTGGATGAGCCGGAGGAAACCGAAGAAGCCCGTGAGATGCGCTGGCTGGCAGATTTTATCCAGTCCGAGGAATTAGACTGGGGAGACGACATGGGAACTTCCCAGACGCTGCCGCTGGAAAAGGATTGGATTGACGAGATAGATGAGAAACCGTCGGAAGCTGCAAAAGAGGGGAATCCTGCAGGACAGGAGAAAACGGCAGAGGAAGAGGCTAGGGAGGAAGCAGCTTTATATGAAGAGCTGCTGAACCGGGCAGAGTCGGGGGATGCCGAGGCGATGTTCCGGGCAGCGGAATTTTATTACGCGGGACAGTATATGGCGAAGGATGAGAAACAGGCTTTGCGTTGGTTCCGCGAATCTGCTAAGTTAGAATATGTTCCTGCCATGCTCAGGATGATGAGATTCTACGAAAAGGGCGAGCTGGTGAAACAGAACTTTAAACTCAGCATGAGCTGGGCGAAGAAGGCGGCGGCGACAGGGGAAGAGGAAGGGAAGTATGCCCTTGCCGAGGCATATATTTACGGGGGCGCAGGAAAGCAGGATGTAGAAGCCGGATTGAAGATTCTGGACGAGATGGCAGCAGGTGGCGATGAGACGGCATTGCAGAAAGCGGAAGAGATACGCGGGAAAGTCAAGCGGGCGAAAGAACGGTTTGACGATGGAATCCGGCAGCCAAGCACTGCCTCCGGCAATTATGAGATGGGGCTGTACTGCCAGACCGGGGACGGTTTCTATACATATCCCAAGGAGGCGGTTCAATATTTCCTGAAAGCTGCTGAGAAGGAGCATGTTCATGCCCAGTATCAGCTTGCATTGGCGTACCATACGGGAGAAGGCACGAAGAAGAATGAGGACGAGTGTGTAAAATGGCTTGAGAAGGCGGCGGCCAAGAGCCATAAGGAGGCGATGGAGCTGCTGAATGAGATTCAGGAGAAGCAGCGGACGAAGCGGGAGAAGACAGAATTTAAGAATCACCTCAGGCAGGCGGAAAAAGGCGATGCCTATGCGCAGGCGAAAGTGGCGGAGCTGTACCTGAACGGAATCGGAGTCAAGGAAGATGTGGAGAAGGGCATCGAATGGTACGAGAAGGCAAGCGAGACGGACGAAGGGTATGCGGCAAGGCAGTTGGCGAAGATTTACAGCGAGGGAAAGTATGTGCCGGAGGATAGCGAGAAGGCGGCTTATTGGAGAATGATTGGCGGAGTGCTGGATGAATTATAGTTTTATGTTTGATAGAGAGAATATAGGGGGGATTTGGCGTTTATTCGGGTTAAGATGATAAAAATAATGCGATTCAGGTAAACCTCGTATTTTAAAAGAAAGTTTATATATGGAAAAATAGAGTTTCCCACCTCCTCACTGAACTCTGTTAGATTCTGTTCTGCCAGCCATGCCCGTATCTTTTCCCAGTAGGATATAAGGCGTGCATAGTAGGATCCCAAATATTCTCTGTGACGGAGTTCTTCATCACAGAGAGTGACCAATACCTCGAAGTTCTTCACCATATATCATCACCTTCCTTTCTTAATGGTGCAGATATATGGTCTCATATGAATTTTTTTATGTAAAGAAATCCCGGCTCAATTCATTATATTTACTGGGTTGGGCCGCCATTTCTTTACATAACGAAAGTCTTTACATAAGCTTTGGAGGCACCGTCCCGTACTTGTGTATGTAACAGGACTGTGCCGATGGAACCGCAGATCAGGGAGAGCTGCGCACCCATGTAGCTGCAGCCGTTGTCAACATAGAGCTTAGACGGGATTCCATGAGCGGCCACGGCATCCTTGAGCACCTTCTGGAAGTTGTAGGGCGTATCATTATAGAAGAGTCCGCCGCCCACCAGGAAATGGGAATGGTCATCAATGACCAGGATGCAGTAGACCCTCCTGCGCTGGCCGTTTTC
>OFGE01000462.1_pt1 | contig 44959 bp, 33 predicted proteins | sample 1521681 | NCBI WGS metagenome assembly OFGE01 (sample SAMEA3504093, study PRJEB24116) | mouse gut metagenome | biome: mouse gut; feature: mouse-associated habitat; material: faeces | place: Denmark | collected 2011
AATGCAGAAAACTGATCGTCCACCGCCACAAACGCGCCAAAATTATCGCTCATCTCGTACACGGTTCCGCTCACCATATCATCTTTCTGGTAATTGCTATCTTGCCGAAGGTATCTATATACCTTCATTGTCGCTGCAAGCCGGCTGCTTTTATCCACATAGACTGCCACCAACACTTCATCGCCTTCCTTGACTTTGATTGTCTGTTCTTTGTATGGAAGCAGCAGATCTTTTTCAAGTCCCCAATCAAGAAATGCACCAATTTTTGTCACCTGAGAGACTTTTAGTTTTCCAAATTCTCCTACACACAACCGTGGTTCATTCGTTGTTGCTATGACTCTGTCCTTTGAATCTTTATACAAAAATACTTCGATACTATCACCTATCTTGCATCCCTGTGGTACCTGTTTTTTTGGCAGGAGGACTCTTTCCTCACCCGAAGCATCTAGTTTCTCGCCAAGATACACACCAAAATCCAGTTCCTTCACAACAAGCAGTGACTGTTTTTTTCCTAATTCAAACATATTAATCTCCATTCCGAGAACGTTTACGTTCGAGGAACCGCAAGAGAAATCTGCATATGCAGTTTCTCTTGTCGGCTCAGGGCTTATTTGTGACGTTCTCGGCACAAATAGCCGTGTGATAAAATCAGCTATCAAGCTGATTTTTCACACTATTCATTCCTTTTTTAAGTTCCGCTTCTGTCCTTTCAGCGCTCTGTTTGCCAGAACAATTCTTTTCCTTCCTTCTTTCGTCAAGAATTGTTCTGCGCGCTGACAGAACCTTCGCTGTTTTTAAGTTCCGCTATCATTTTTTAATTTTTAGACATCTTCTATAAATTCTGCTTTTTCACCTAATCTTTTAAATATCAAGAATAACTGTACTGCTGCCGTGATTGCAAGCACAAATTCTGCAACAGCCTGCGCATAAGCAAGACCATACAGTGGAAACAGATAATTCAACAGATACAATGCCGGAATTTCGAGAACAATCTTTCTCATAATCGCAAACACCAGCGCATTTTTACCATATCCTAATGCCTGAAAAACGCCTACCGCCAGAAAATCCATACACAAAAACGGAAGTCCAATACAGAACCCTTTCATAAACTGGACACCATATCCCGCCACTGTAGCATTGTCCATGAAAAACCGCACAACACTGTCTGCACCTGCAAAAAGAGATATCGCAGCGGTGGTGATAAATCCCACACTGATTCCTCCGGCAAACACAATTGTACTTTTCATGCGCCGATGGTTGCCGCTGGCATAATTGTAGCTGATTAACGGCATAATTCCCTGTGAAATTCCCATAGATATATACATTGGCACCATATATATTTTCTGAGTGATTCCCATCGCTGCCACTGCATCTTCCCCAAATACAGAAGTAAAATTATTTAGAATTGTCATTCCTGTCACATTCAGCAGATTTTGGATTGCAGCAGGGATTCCAACGCCGCATATACCAAGTACTATCGCCCCCTGAAGACAAAATTTATCAGGACGGATACAAACACAGGTAGTCTTTCTTCTGACATAGAGCAGCACAAAGAAGTATGCACATGCCACACAATTAGAAATAAATGTTGCAAGCCCTGCACCTTCTGCTCCCATATCAAACCCCCAGGGAAGTATCAAAATCGGGTCTAAGATAATATTGAGCAGGCATCCGCTCATCGTTCCAATACTTGCATGCAAAGATGCACCTTCGGAACGAACCATATATGCAAGCACCACATTTAAAATCGCCGGAACAGAACCACAGGAAACTGTCCACAGCATATACGCTGCCGTTGCCTCTGAGGTCGTACTGTCCGCTCCAAGGAGAGACAAAAGCGGTGTTTTTCCTATTGTACAGGCAAGCGAGAAGACTATACCACTTATCAACGCACAATAAAACCCAAACGCAGAACTTTTGTGAACCGTATCATAATCTTTTCGCCCAAGCGCCCTGCTCATCATACTTGTGCTTCCTACTCCAAACAAATTGTTCACTGCATTAAATGCCAGAAGCACAGGTCCAGCAAGCGTTACCGCTGCATTTTGAACAGGGTCGTTTAACATTCCTACAAAATAGGTATCCGCTAAATTGTACAACACCATAACAAGTGAACTGATAATCGTTGGGATACAAAGCACTGCTACCGCCTTTGGAATGGGTAAATTCTCAAATATTTCTGTTTTGTCAGCCGAATTCGTTTTTGCCATAATTCTCCTTTCCCATATACCATATCACTACTGCGCAAACCACTGCTGCAAAAACACTAAACAAAACGGTCTGGCAAAATTTTGGAAGCAAAGCCGACATAAAAGACATCATGTTATAAAACAAATGCATATAGATACAAGGAAAAACCGAACGGCTCTTTATTGCAACATATCCAAGCGCCGCACCGATTGGCAGCACATAAATCCCTTGCACCCAGTTCATATGAAAAATCCCAAACATCACTGCTTGTATGATAATCACCACAGGGGTTGAGAAAAACTTCTGTAAATTCTTTAGAATGAGTCCTCTCATAATGCATTCTTCATTTACCGGCGCCAAAATAACCGCAGCCAGCAATGCTAGTATCTCACTGCCGCCAAGCGACATCTCCATCAGCTCATTATAGCTCTCCATAGTTTCCGGACTGATGACATTTATCAATTCCGCAATCAGAATTGCCACATAATAAAGTCCTACCGCCGCAATGCTAATCATAATAAAAGGCTTCTCTTTGAGCACTTTCTCCTTAAAATACTGCCTGTCTGCTTCCGTCTTTTTTCTCCCCCATATCATCCAATAGAAGGATACGGAAAACAAAGCTGATATCGCTGTTGCCGCTACTGTAAGACCTGTCATAAAGCTTCCAGTTGTCATAAATTTTGCAGAAAGCAGCATCGCAATTTGCATATCACAGCCTGTCTTTGCTGCATATGCCGCACTCACTCCCAACGTAGCCACAACACTAATCATCATTTGCAGACCAATAAACATCCCCATAATCGCAAAACTTAAGATAATTCCCTCTACAATTTTGCTGAGCAAAGGCTCTCTTTCTCTTGGATAGCGATATTGCTTGTCCACATAAATATCTGTCATTTTTCCTCCATTCCGAAGCGTTTCGCTCTGCGAAGCTTGGAATTTGTGACGCTTCTGCACAAATTTCGCCTATTTCATATCATTTCCGAGTTGTATATATTCTTAATCATAAAAGACTTCTTATCTTTTGTCAAATGGCTGAACTGTCACAATTTTTATTTTTTGTCATATTTTAAAGATAAGTCCAGTAAATAGAGGAGGGTGCTGTATGCCTCCCAAAAACATGACAAAATATAATATGGCAATTATCGGCGGCGATAAACGCACGGCCTGCATGGCACCCATTTTGGCGGAGAAAGGTTATCGGGTCATATGTTTTCGCACTGTAAAAATGGAATACAGCCAATCTGTGAAGAATAAAATATTTTTTGCGAATTCCTTAAAGGAAGCCTTGGATTTTGCACCTGTTATTATTGGTGGTATCCCATTTATAAAATCAGATTGTCTTTACTGTGAAGAAACCGTCTCTGGTTCTACTATCAACAGTTCCGAGATACAAAGAAGCATCCGCAAACAGCAGAAAATATTTGCTGGTGTGATTCCAGAAGGATTCCGCCGAACCTGCGAAGAACGGGAGATTGTATGCTATGACTTTATGGCAGACGAACCTATGACGCTTTACAATGCCGTTGCAACCGCAGAAGGCGCTATTTTGGAAGCGCTGCTCCACAAAAATACTACGCTGCATATGAGCAAAACACTGGTACTTGGCTACGGCAGATGCGGCAAAGTTCTTGCAGACCGCCTAAAAGGACTGCGCGCCTGTGTTACTGTATGCTCTAATGACTGCAATGAACTTGCACTTGCCTGTTCCCTTGGTTTTGAAACACTCCATCTTTCAAAGCTTGCGCAAAATATTCATTGCTTTGAATACATTTTTAACACCATTCCTGCTTGTATCTTAAATAAAAGATGCCTTGAAAACGTATCCTGCAATGCGATTATCGTAGACATCGCATCCAATCGGTCAGGAGCTGATTATGAGGCTGCCAAACACCATCATATTGCGATTCATTTCTGCCCAGGACTGCCTGGAAAATACGCTGGAGAAAGCTGTGCAAAGCATCTTGCAGAATATGTAATTAACAGAATGTAGGAGGCCAACTATCTATGAAACTAAAAGGCAAAAAAATAGGCGCCGCCCTGACAGGGTCCTTTTGTACCTTTGAGAAAATGTTTGTAGAACTGCAACATCTTGTTGATGCAGGTGCAGATGTCTACCCTATCATGTCAGATTCCTCACAATCAATTGAAAGTCGTTTTGGGACACCTGACACATACTTCAAAAAAATAAAAGAAATCACCGGAAAAGAACCTATTGTATCCATTGAAAGTGCAGAGCCAATCGGTCCAAAAGGATTTCTTGATGTGCTCGCAATCATCCCATGTACTGGAAACACTGCTGCCAAACTTGCAAACGGTATCACAGACACCCCTGTATTGATGGCTGCAAAAGCACATATGCGCAATAATAAACCACTTGTAATCTCCATCTCAACAAATGATGGGCTTGGCATGAATTTAAAAAATATCGGACTTTTGTGCAACAGCAAAAACATCTACTTTGTTCCATTTGGCCAGGATAATTATGAAAAAAAGCCAAACTCTCTGGTCGCCCATGTAGAGCTTTTGATACCCACGATTGAAATGGCGCTTGCACACAAACAATATCAGCCAATGCTCATAGACTATCATCAAGAAAATTGAATGCTTCAAACAATCTCATAGTAAGCAAAGAAAGGATGATTATAAATGTGTGGAATAGCAGGATTTAGTAGCTTTCAGAAAAACTATCGTGAAGAATCCTCCCGGTGGTTTGGTGTACTGCAAAAAATGAACACCTGTCAAAATCACCGCGGACCGGACGAAAATGGCGTATATCTGTCAAGAAACTGTGGGTTTTCACATACCCGCCTGTCTATTCTTGATTTGGAATATGGAAAACAGCCTATGACAAGACAGTTGGGAAACCGACGTGCTGTCATTGTATACAATGGAGAATTATACAATATGCCCTCTCTTCGCAAAAACCTTGAAAAAGATGGCATCCTTTTTGAAACATCCTGCGATACAGAAGTGATTCTCATGGGATATCTGATGTATGGCACTTCTTTTGTCTCACAATTAAATGGCATTTTTTCTTTTGCCATCTATGATGAAACGCTGCAGCGATTATTTCTCTTTCGCGACAGACTTGGCGTAAAACCTTTGTTCTACACCCTCTTTAACAACACTCTCATCTTTTCTTCAGAGCTAAAGGGCATTTTGTGCTTTCCCGATTTGAAAGCGCAGGTTGACCGTGATGGGCTTTGTGAAGTATTTGGTCTTGGCCCTGCAAAGACCTATGGAAAGGGTGTTTTTAAAAATATAGATGAGCTGCTGCCGGGACACTACCTTGAATATTATGGCTCTGATGTCTCCATAACTTGTTATTGGAAATTGCAGAGCTGTCCACATGAAGAAAATTGGAATCAAACCGTAGAAAAGACCCGATATTTGGTTACAGATGCCATAAAACTTCAGATGCTTTCTGATGTACCTATCTGTACATTTTTGTCGGGTGGCGTGGACAGTAGCCTTGTCACAGCGGTATGCAGCAGCGAGCTTCAAAAGCAGGGCAGGAAGCTCGATACATATTCATTTGATTTCAAAGACAATGACAAAAATTTCAAGGCAAACGCATTTCAGCCCGCTCAAGACAGACCCTGGGTAGACATGATGATTGCACACTGCCGCACAAATCATATGTATTTGGAATGTACAAATTCTGACCTTTATACATATTTATTTGAAGCAGTAGACGCAAGAGACCTGCCTTGCATGGCAGATGTGGAAGCCTCTATGTTGTACTTCTGCAAACGTGTTGCCGCAAACCATAAAGTTACTCTGACAGGGGAATGTGCTGATGAAATCTTTGGCGGTTATCCATGGTTCCACAAAAAAGAATGCTTTGATGCGGACTGTTTCCCATGGTCTATGGATTTTTCGCCACGGACAATGCTATTAAAAGACAGTGTACTTTCGCTCCTTCCCCTAAAAGAATATGCACATGCTGCATATCAAAAAACAATATCGGAAGTTCCTGTTTTGGCAGGAGAAAACAAAGAAGAACAGCGCCGCCGTGAGATATCCTATCTCAATATCAAGTGGTTTATGCAGACGCTGCTTGACCGTATGGACCGCACAAGTATGCATGCAGGGCTTGAAGCACGTGTGCCGTTTGCCGATCACCGGATTGTAGAATATCTATGGAATGTGCCCTGGCATATGAAATGCAAAGATGGTGTTGTCAAAGGACTGCTGCGCGCTTCCGCCAAAGGGCTGCTTCCAGATAATGTCCTGTACCGCAAGAAAAGCCCCTATCCAAAAACATATGACCCAACATATGAAAATCTGCTGCGCACTGCGATTCTTGAGGTTTTGTCTGACACGCGATCCCCGCTGCGCGAGCTGATCGATTTTAACAAAGTTGTTGATTATATCAGCCAGCCGTCTGATTATGGCAGACCCTTTTATGGGCAGCTTATGGCAGGCCCGCAGCTTCTTGCATATCTTCTGCAGGTCAATTACTGGCTCAAAAAATATCAGATAGAACTGATACTGTAATAAAATATCTGTTTTGACACCTTTTGGTATTTCATGCTATACTTAGCTTATCACAATATCCATTATCAATACAGAGAGGAGAAGCCCAGCATGAATGCATACCAGGAAAAATATAATGAGCTGCGGAAAAATTACAACAAAACCAACGATATTGACCCATTTTTCGATTTTCGTACAGAGTTGGAAGATGCTGGTTCAGAAGATGCCAAACCGGTACTTGTTCTTGTTTACGTACTGCTTCAGCAATATCAGAAAGCATATGATTTGATACGCACGCTTCCTGCGCCAAAGGATAACAAAGAGAAAAAAACTTTTTCCTCAATTGAAGAAAATGCGCGAAAATATGGAGATTCTTATGAAAAAAAGCAGTTAAAGAACAGTCTGCAGGATGAACGCCTCAAAAAAATCCCTGTATTCCGCTACCATCCAAACCCCTTTGCAACAGGGGCCTTTGAAGAACTGGAAACTGCAGAGCGCTGCGAATGCTGTGGAAAACCAACATTTATCAAATACCGCGGTCCTGTTTATGCGATAGATTCGATTCACTGTATCTGCCCGCAGTGCATTGCAGATGGTTCTGCTGCCGAAGAATTTGACGCTGAATTTCAAGATGCATGTTCTGTTGACGAGATTGACGATCCAAATGAAGAAAAACTTAATGAACTTGTCTATCGAACACCTGGCTACTCTGGATGGCAGCAGGAGTATTGGAGAGCGCACTGCAATGATTACTGTGCTTTTCTTGGATATGTCGGCACTCAGGAGTTAAAAGAACTCCAAATCCTGGACGAAGTTCTTGATGATGATACATGGACAGACGACCAAAAAACAGATATCCGTGAATCTCTATATAATGGCGGCTGGTGTCAGGGATACCTGTTTCGCTGTCTGCACTGCGGCAAGTATCTTATCTGGTATGATTATGATTAAATCTTTTCATCCTCTTTTTTCTGTGTAGATACCTTTGGGAACACGACGCAAAATCGTGTTCCCAATCCTTCTCGGCTCACAATCTCATAATATCCCTGGTGTTTCTCAACAATCCATTTTGCGATAGACAGTCCCAATCCTGTGCCGCCTGTCTTGCTGTTTCGCACAGCATCGGCACGATAAAAACGGTCAAATACATGTTCTAAGTCTTCCTGGGACATACCAATTCCATTATCTTGAATGGCATAAAAAGGCAAACCATTTTTCCAAATGCCTGCACTGATTTGAATCTCCTGACCTTGTTCTGTATACTTGGCCGCATTGTCAATCAGAATCCTTGCAGACTGCTTGAGCATATCGCAGTCTCCATATACGGAAACACTGCCCAATTCCTGAAAAGAATAAATATGCTTTTCGTCAATCATCAAAGATTCTTCATAGACCTCCCGCATAATATGATTGAGGTCATACACTTTTTTGTCCAGATTTTGCCGGTTCGAATCTCCTCTCGCCAGAAACAGAAGCTGTTCCACAAGCTTTTGCATATGGCTGGCTTCGTTTTTGATCGCCTCAATGGATTCCTCTAAAATCGCCGTGTCTTCTTTTCCCCATCTGTCCAGCATATTGACATATCCCTGAATCACAGCAATCGGCGTTCGAAGCTCATGGGACGCATCAGAAACAAACTGTGTCTGCTGCTTATAGGAAGCCCTGATACGCTCCAAAAGTCCATTTAGTGCCGTCTCGATTCCATGAAGCTCTTTATCATGCATGTGGATTCCGTTTTCCATTGCATCTGCCTCAAGATTGGAAATAGCATCCTCAAGGTTATGATATTTTGTTTCATCAAATGCAATCTCACTCAATTCCTGCGCCTTGGCTGCGATTTCATTTAAAGGCCGCAGCTTTTTTCTGACTTTTCTGGTTCCTTTCATCGCAAGCGATAGAATATCAATCGCCTCCGCAATCAATACCACAATTCCACCATTGCAAAAAAGTACCAGCCAGACACCCACCGGTACCTGATACACCAGTTTTTCCTCTGTATCCTTAACGATATACACCGCATTCCACAGCGTATCTTCATACATTATACTACGCTGAAAATATGTGGAAAACGCCCCTGTCATCTGATAATCCATCCCCATCACAAAAATAACAATAAGCGCCAGAACGATCAGCAGATCCAGCCCCAAATAGGAAGAAAACATCTGACAAGCATAGCTAAAATTAATTTTTCTCGCAATTGACGTCACGCGTCCACTATCAAACGGTTTGTTCTTTTTATGCATCATTTCCGGTGTATTATCTTTATTACTGCTATTTTCCGTATTCACTTTCATCTTTGATACAATACCCCACTCCGCGCACTGTCTGAATCAATTTGATATGATACACTTCGTCTAATTTGCTTCGAAGATATCTCACATATACATCAATAATATTGGTTTCTCCCATATAATCATATCCGCACACTTTTTCTAGCAACGTATCTCTTGATATCACAATATTTTTATTTTCCAACAGCACTCTTAGCAGTTCAAACTCTCTGTGAGTCAGTTCCACCCGACTGCCATCATAAGTTACTTCATACCGTTGTACATCCATTCTAAGCTTCCCGACACCAAGATGATTTTTGTCTGCCACAGCACCACCACCGCGCTTTTTGAGTACTAACCGGATTCGGGCAAGGAGTTCCTCTATGGCAAACGGCTTTGTCATGTAGTCGTCAGCGCCGCCGTCAAGACCGGCAACTTTGTCCATAACCTCATCTCTTGCCGTCAGCATAATCACTGGAATGTCAGAACTTTTTCTCAGACGCCTAAGCACCTCAAAGCCATTCAGCTCTGGAAGCATCACATCAAGAACTACCAAATCTGCTTTGCCGCTCTGTGCTTTTTCCAATCCAGTTCTGCCGTCTGCCGCCTTAATGACCGCATATCCTTCATGCAGAAGTTCCAACTCCAAAAAACGCCCTATTTTCTCTTCATCCTCAACAATTAAAATCGTTACTGCCATAACTGCCCTTCCCCCTTACTCGCGCGCTGGGAATCTATCAGCTTGCTGACAGATTTCATTTGAATGCCCGTGTGCGCAAACAGGCTGACTTTTGTTTATTTGTCAGCCTGCGTTCATCTAATTAATTTTCTTCTTTGGAAGCAGCATTGTTAAACTCATTTTTGATGTTTTCTGCTGCTTCAGCGGCACTGTCCATTGCCTTATTGATATCAATATCAACACTTCTTATGTCTGGTCCGGCAAACTGATACCGCATATTAAAGAACAACCCTATCACTAGCAGTGGAACAATCACCCAGAATGCAAAGATCAGAAATACTACCAGCAATGTAATCGGCACCCGGAAAATCTCTCTATCTTCCTTTTCTACACAGAAACTGTTATTGTTTCCTTTCTCAATCATCTTCAAACACCAATTTCCAAATCGTTTCATATTGTCCGAAAATGTTGATTTGCATTCTTTATCTTCCACCTCTATTTTCACCCTTTCTGTCTGTGTCGTATAACTAGAATGTTCTGGACCATGAACTTTGCCGCTCTGCTCTAAGTAAATCATTGCATCAAGAATATTCCAATCACAATTCTCCAATGCTGCTTTTGCCTCCTCATATGTTACATTTGCATGTTCTCTTAATTTTTCTACTTTTTCAAATTGATCCATTTTTAATCTCCTTTCTATTGAAACTTCATTTTGAAGCCTTGTTTAAAAACGTTGTTTTTATTTCTGTTTGTTGATGATATTATCATATACAATAAAAATTAATCAAAAATGTGTCCAAGATTAAAAATAGATTAATTCTCTCATTGACAGAACAATTACAGCTCGTTAAACTGTGTTTATCACATTTTGTTCAAATTCAGAAAGAGGAACTCCATGAAATTTTATCTTGCCCCTATGGAAGGGCTTACTACCTATATCTATCGCACTGCTTACCATCATTATTTTGGTGGTATTGACAAATACTTTACGCCGTTTATTGCCAGCAAAAAAATGAACCGCCGGGAAATAAATGAAATACTCCCCGAACACAATCAGGGTTTTGCTGTGGTGCCGCAAATCCTTACCAATCGTGCGGATGAATTTCTGGCGATTACAAAAAGAATTGCAGACTATGGATACACGACAGTAAATCTCAATCTGGGCTGTCCTTCTGGCACTGTCACCGCACGAAAACGCGGCGCAGGATTTTTGAGCGTTCCAGATGCGCTGGATCGGTTTCTGTCGGAAATCTATGAAAAATCACCGCTAAAAATTTCCATCAAGACCCGAATCGGAATGGGGTCTGTTGACGAGTGGGAATATCTTCTCAAAATATACCAGAATTATCCAATAGAAGAACTGATTATCCATCCACGCCTTCAAAAAGAACTCTACGGATTCACTCCACATACCGAAGCATTCGCAGCAGCACTAAATACGCTTGACATGCCGCTGTGTTATAATGGTGACATTCTTTCTCAAAAGACTTTTGATGCAGTGTTGTCGAAACTGCCAGAAATTGATCGCGTCATGATTGGCCGTGGAATCCTGAAACGTCCATCTCTTATTTCGGAATTAAATGGTGCGGACTGCGAAAATTTTTGCAGCAAAGATACCCTTCGCGCCTTCCATGACGAAATCTTTGAAAATTATGCTGCTGCAATGCCTGGCGAAACGCCGACATTATTCAAGATGAAAGACTTGTGGACCTATTTAAGCCAAAACTTTTCAGATGCTAACCGACATTTGAAAAAAATACGAAAGGCATCCAATTTTTCAGAGTACAAAATTGCTGTTCATAATCTGCTGCGTGAATGCAGTATTATACCCAATACTCCCCATTGCCCTTGACGTCTGTAATATGGCGCCTGTGATAAACTGGCTTTTGATAAAAACAGTCTGGTGAAACCGTCTCCCATAAGACATCGCCAAAGCAGTGTTTTACATGTTCCATAACTTTGCCTTTTGACCGCAAAAGCTCCTCACAGCATATTGCATCCTCAAATTCAACTGCAAAAAGAAACAACGAATTTTGCTGTGTATCCATGCTGTTCGTAAACTGGACACAATAAATACGTACTGCATGAATATAGACTGGTACCAGCGGGCATTTTGTCAGATTGTGTTCATATTCCTCCATAAAAACCGCTTGTTTGGGTACCTTGTCTGCTGTTTCATGATAGTTTTTGTTTTGTTCAGTCAATGATACCGCCATGCAGTCAGATACTTTGAGTGCACAAAATTCATCAAGAAGTTTGAAAAATAAATCCAGCCCCTGCTCTTCATCCTGATCGGTCTGTGACAGGATAATCCTGCTCCACCCCATAGGCGCAGGCTCCTGGTATTTATAGGAAACAAACGTATTAAAATGTGCAAAAGGAAGCGGTTCTATGAATGCGCTTCCTCTTCCCTGCCTATCCTGAGCATATTGAAACCCATTGAGAAAAATATGCATATTGGAAACACTCTTTTTTCCAATAAACATCATTGGACGCTTCCGAATCAAAGCAAGCATTTCATAAATTGTTTTGCTCATTGCCGCCTCCTGTTTATCATCATGTGATATCACATCGTTCATACACACATTCTGTATTGCCGCAGGTATCCTCCATCAATATCTGAACATTCATCTGCATACCTCTTTCTCCTTAGCATTGTGCCCCTGTCAACCGTATCAATTCCTCATTTACTTTCTTTCGAAGACGTATCAGATATGTTTCGTTTTGCGGAAAATTATCAAATGTGATTTGTTCCTCATCAATATACTTCAGCACGGTGTCTCTTCCAGCAAGCTTTTCCAGCGCTGTATATGCACAATAATCTGACATTGCTTCATCCATAAGCATCTGACGAATAGATCCCTGCGGCAGCCCCCCTTCTCCTGGATAAACCAAGAACGGATCGCCGGATGGAAATACGCCGTCTGCATCTGTACACTGGTGCGGATCTATTGAATACAGAGAGTATTGAGAGTGATAAAAATTATATCCCCAATGAAGAAATCCATCTATCTGATACTTGTACAATAAGGTTCCCAAAATTCGGGTTCTATATCCTGGCAACACAATAAAACGATTTGGTACATCAATGCACTGTGCAGTGCAGTAATAACACCATAACCGCTTAGGACGTTTGTCCAGAAATGGTTTCAGTGCGTCCACTGCACAAACCGGCTGCTGAATCAACCCTTTTTGATAAAAATCATAGTCCGAGAGCGCATCTATCACAAAATATCCCTTTAGATCCTCTGCAACACTTTCCCATGCACTTTGATACGATTCCAATTCTGCCATTGGAGGCTCGTCTGATATATGAAAATATACTTTTTTTGCAATTCCAAGCACCTCAAGCTCTCTCTTAAAAGCGGTCAAAAACTGGTGCAGAAATTCCCGATAATCCTTTCCGGATGCATCTGTATCCCAACCAAAGAGTTGTTGGTAAATACCATCTTTCACTGCCATTATCTTTGGCGCTGCTTTTGCTCCCCATTGCGTAAACAAATGAGAACATTCAAAATATTCTATCCCACATTCTATCGCCATCTGCACCCATCTATGGAAATTAGCAAATCCGAAGTCATATTTTTCATTGGAAACCGTGACATCTACAAGCTGTACCGTCAGCCGTTCTCCACCAACTGCCGTATCAAGCGGCGGTGTGAATATTGGTGTCAAGAGCATATTGCATTTATGTTTCACTGCCGTTTGAACATAAGAACGCACAATTTCCCAATATTGTTCTGAAAATACTTCCACATGATAATATTCCGCCAGACAATCACTGTGAAACCATTCCGTATAAGGAATCGGAAGTCTGGGAAGTGGCAGATTGACTACCTCACACGAAATCTCAGGTTCACAGAGCACTTCACCATGCATCTCTATCCGAAACTTTATCGTATATTCACCTGCATCCAAATTGTTGTCCAATGCGATATCAACCCAGAGGCTGCGCCATTGCCCAGATATCAGCGAAAATCCCCATTGTGAAACATCTTTTAATTGATCGGGGTATAATCCAGGCTTTGTTGCCAAATATCCTTCGTCCCGCTTTATATGGCAAGGATATGCGCACGGTACCAAATCGACCTGCCGAATTTTTATATGATTTTTTAATGGGGAGTATACTGCTATACTTCCCCGTTCTGTTTGCGCCCCGCCCCAATAATATGCAATTTGACAAGAAACCGTTTCCCCTTTTAATCCAGTTAGCCGCTTCTCTTCTAGTTCCTGAATGTTTTCTCCTCCCGAAAATACTTTGCACATGGAGGATACAATTTTATAATTAAAATCCATACAAATCATCCATCTTAGAGCTTTGCTCTAATTTTCAATCAATTCTCTTTTTCCAATTGTAACAATCACAAAATTTACGAACTTCTTTTATTCCACTGACGAAACACAATTATGCATCAGCATTGCGATTGTCATGGGACCTACACCGCCAGGAACAGGTGTAATCGCACTTGTATGCGGCGCTGCTTTCTCAAAGTCAACATCACCGCAAAGTTTGTTGTTTTCATCTCTGTGAATTCCTACATCAATGACAACTGCTCCTTCTTTGATATAGGTATCATCCACAAACTTAGGCTTTCCAACTGCCACGACAAGAATATCTGCCTGCTTTGTGATTTCCTTAATATTCTGTGTCCGTGAATGACAGATAGTAACTGTGCCGTTCTCTCTAAGCAGCAATAATGCCATTGGCTTTCCTACAATATTGCTCCGACCGATTACAACACAGTTCTTTCCTGCAATTTCTACACCGGAACGTTTCAAGAGCTGGACAATACCAAGCGGCGTACAGGAAACATATCCTCTGCTGCCCACACAGAGCGCCCCCACATTTTTCTCATGGAAACCATCCACATCCTTTTCGGGTGCAATTGCCTGAATCACTTTTTCTTCATCAATCTGTTTTGGCAGCGGAAGCTGTACAAGAATTCCATTTACGTTCTTATCCGTATTTAATTTTTGCACCAAATCCAAAAGTTCCTGTTCTGTTGTCTCCTCCGGAAGCTCATAGGACTGCGATTCAATCCCAATATATGAACACGCCTTTTTCTTATTGCCAACATATACGCTCGATGCTGGGTCACTGCCTACCTGAATCACTGCAAGGCAGATATTTTTTCCCTGCTCCTTCAAAACAGAAACTTTTTGCTTCAATTCATCTTTAATTTCCTGTGATATTTTCTTTCCGTCAATTATCTGATACATTATTTGCCTCCTATTTTTAATCGCTGCGCGATGGCTCTAGTAGATTTTACTTTTTGCTGGTTTTTTAATCGCTACGCGATGGCTCTAAAGGGTAAAATCGCTTCGTCGCACCTGGACTGAGAGATACTTTCATTGATTCAGTCAAGATACTGACTTAGTACAGAAATAAAGATATCCATATCCAGCGGTTTTGAAATATGCGCATTCATGCCATTTTTGATCGCCGCCTCCTTATCTTCCTCCAAAGCATTCGCTGTCATCGCAATAATAGGCAGCGTCTTGACATCATTTCTCTGCATCATTCTGATGGTTCTGGTCGCTTCATAGCCATTCATAATCGGCATCTGCACATCCATCAAGATAACATCATAGTAATACTCTTCCGACTGACTTACCATGGACACCGCGTCGGTTCCATCTGGCGCAGACTCCACCTCAAAACCTGCTTCCTCCAAAATAACTTCTGCAATTTCACGATTTAATTCAATATCCTCTACCAGCAATACACGTTTTCCGGTAAAATCCGCCAATGTCCATGATGCCACATTATCATCTTTATCATTCAAATTATTGGCAGCAAACAATGCAGATTTTAAGTCAGACATAAAGAGCGGTTTGGCACAAAACGCAGTGATGCCTGCTTCCTTTGCCTCTTCCTCAATATCACTCCAATCATAAGCTGTCAAAATAATAATTGGAATATCTTCTCCGACAATACTGCGGATTCTTCTTGCAGTTTCTACTCCGCTCATCTCCGGCATCTGCCAGTCAACGATATAGGTATGGTACGAATCGCCCTCCTCGGCGGCACTTTTTGCACGATAAACAGCTTCTCTGCCCGACGTCGTCCACTCAGCACGCATTCCAAGCTGTTTCAGCATTTTAGAAACGCTCTCGCAAACATTAAAGTCATCATCTACTACCATTGCTCTCAGCCCATGCAGTTCCTTCAACTGTTCTGCATTTTTTTCAATATCTTGGAGTTTTAGCGTAAATTCAACCGTAAATGTGCTTCCTTTGCCTGGCTCACTCTCAACCAAGATCTTTCCATTCATCATCTCTACAATATTTTTGGTGATCGCCATACCAAGTCCTGTTCCCTGGATACCGGACTGGGTTGCTGTCGCCTCGCGTTCAAACGGTTCAAAAATATGTTTCACAAACTCTGGCGACATTCCAATTCCATTATCTTTAATGATAAAAACATAATCGCCATACCCATGACGGAATGTTGTTTTTTGCATAATCCGAAATGAAACCGTACCTCCTGCGGGAGTGTATTTTACCGCGTTGCTCAAAAGATTGATAAAAACCTGATTCATTTTCAGGGCATCTGCAATCACGTCTTCATTCACAACCTCAAATGTATCAATAAAAAACTCTAACCTTTTTGCTTTCACCTGGGGCTGAATAATATTTACCAGATTGTGCATCATTTCAGAAATATTGCACTCTTGTTCCTTAATCTGTACTTTTCCACTCTCAATCCTGCTCATATCAAGAATATCATTAATCAAGCTGAGCAAATGATTGCTTGATGACAATACTTTCTGTAAGCAGTCACGCACCTGTTCCCGATTGTCAATATGGGTAACTGCAATTGTCGTAAATCCAATAATTGCATTCATTGGTGTGCGGATATCATGCGACATATTCGAAAGAAATGTTGTCTTTGCTTTATTCGCATGCTGGGCCTGCATCAATGCATCTTGCAATGCCTGTCTCTGTTCCCTTTGTTTTTGAACCTGGCTTGTAATCTCTTTTGACACCACCATCACCATAATATCCTGTGTGTCATCATCCTGTGTCATAATAAACGACTGCCGTATACAGATTAATTCATCTGAGAACATATTTGCCCAATACTCTACATCGACCTCTGCTTCTCCCTCTTCAAACCGTGCTTTTAGATACGCTGGATTTACTATGGTACAATACTCCTCCATAGATTCCTCTAAGACAATCTGTTTCCATTTTTCAAAGCATTCAGAAGCCTTACATGGTGCTTTTAGTCCTGCTTTCTCAAGCAACGATATCTGTTGTCCATCTATGGTGCGGACGATATCATGTTCAATTAAATCCTTTGTCAGGTTAAACTCAAAGTTGCAGAACGAATTGGATATAATCGCAATTCGATATTGTCTTTCCTTTCGGTTTGCAATCGCCATTTTAGCCTGGATACGAAGCTCTTTTTCCTTCACTTCTGTAATATTTTGACGCACAAACAAAAGTTTCGTTACTTTCCCATCTTTTCGTTCCAGACAGATAATGTTTACATGTTCCCATTCTGCGCGGCCATTTTTCAGTACATTGCACTCAAAACGAATGTCGTCATGACTGTTTAGCGCCTCTATTACTGCATCTTTGTGAATCTGTCTGGCAAACTCCCACCGATCGCTTTCCTCTATCAAGATAGAACACATATATCCCACTAAATCTCTATAGTTTCCTCTTTCTGCAATTGTGTTGTCCCATGGTTTTGTGCCTGATAAGTATTGATATGTATCCGCTTCAAAATCGACCATCGCCATTCGGGAAAACAGCGTGGTAACGCCATCTATTATATATCCCAGCTCGCGGTTTTCCAATTCCAACTGTTTCTTTTCCCGTTTTGCATGAATCACCAGCAAAATAATATAAACTACAAACAACCCAATCAATGCGGCCTCTAACTGAACCCCCATGATATTTTCATCTCTGATCATACTCTGGGTAACATTCTTGGGAAATGTCTGCACTAGAACAAACTCACTTTTTGGAAGATTGATCACACAGATATTATCTGTTTTGCTGTCAGAATCACAAATGAACGCGCCTTCTCCGCCATTTTCAAAGATACTTCTTGCACCACCTGCTGTTTTAGGATCGATAACGCCGGTTTGTACCAGCATATCTATCAAATCTCCCTCACCCTCACTGTCATTGGAACTTGCAATAATCCTACCGTTTGGCATACACAAATATACATCTGCCGCCTCACCAAAATAAGTCGTTGTGAGCATATCTTTTAAATATTCTTCTGCCAGATATGTTCCCCTCAAAACACCAATAATCTCATTGTGAAAGCGAACCGGTGCATAAAAGCTTACCATTATCTCATCAAAAAAATTAGAATCAAATACAACTGTGATATTATTTTCCCCTTTGATGCCATTGAGAAAATAATCATGGGTATCCGCTGTGGAAGTCCGGCCGTCAGAGGCATAGTTTGTACCGTTGATGTCTGTATAAATACAGGCATCAAACTGTGAGTTTTCTTCCAATTTTCTAAGCATCTGCCTCGTAAGCACTGGTTCATTCAGACTCTCTCCTATAAAAAATGTATAGGTCTTAATTAAATCCAACGCGTTGTTCAGCTCCTCGTCTATCTGCTCGGCTGTCTGTCGTGCAGAATCGGCAGCATAATTTTTGTTTCGTTCCTCCATACGGATACTATTTTGCATCGTGTACCAATGAAACAAAATAATAATTGCCGCCAACAAAGGCAAAACATATATGATCTGTTGTACTGATTTCTTCTTTTTCATTTATGGCTTCCTCTCCGATGGTCAAAGGTTCTTCACACTCATCTGTTCTAATCTATCATATTGTCAGTCTATATCATACTCAAGTATGGTTCCCGTTGATGCGTCTATGGTATAGTCATACTCTTTGTTCTCTTTGTAAAACTCTACTTCATAGACCGTCTTCCCGTCTTCCATATCAAGTTTTACTTTCAATAGATTGACATCTGCAAGTGCAAAACCTGCATGATTGACAGCAATAGACTTTGCCTCTTCCTCCCCAATGGAAGCTCCCGTAGCTGTAATGTTTCCTGAATGTCCCAAATGTCCTGTCCCTGACCTGCGGTGAGCCTCTACATTTTTGCTGTAAACGGCGCCTGTTGATGCGTTGATTTCATATTCGTATTCATATTCTGCAGCATAAAACTCAACATCATAAACTGCAATCCCATCTTCATAATCGGATTTTTCTTTTGTGAATACAACATCCGATGCTGTCAGTCCGGCATCTGCAAGCGCTGCGCTTTTGGCCTCTTCAATACTGATCTGTCCGCTATTACTCTGTGTTCCCAATCCCGCTGTATTCTGCTGCGTTTCAGCTCCCTGCTGTGGTGTGTCTTTTCCTGTGATGTTTTGTGTCGCATCTCGCCCAGTCGTTTCCTGTGGTGTCTTACCTTCCTGTGATGTATTACCTTCCTGTGGCGTATTGCCTTCCTGTGGTGTCTCGGCTGGCAAAGCGCTTTCCGACTGCTCTATCGCAGATTGTTCTGTTGTCTGCGGATTCGCATTCGATTCCCCTGAAGCCTGCAGCGAGCCGCCCTGAACAGATTCACGACTTGCAAGCTGCTCCTTGCTCTTGCTGTAAATATCTCCTGTTTTCCTATTGATTTCGTATTCGTATTTCATCGTCTCTGTATGGATTTCGATATCATACAAAGAAACGCCATTTTCCGTATCTTGTTTTGTCTGAATATAATTTGCATCAGCCTCCAAAACATTGGCGTCTAAAAGTGCAATCTGTGTCGCTTCCTGCACTGTGATTTGTGAAGACAGAAAATACTTCGGTATCAAACCAGCAGCGCTTCCAATAATACTCAAAACTGCCACAATACAGACAATGAATAAAATCACATTTTTGGGTGTATGAAATAATTGTTTTATTTTTCCCATGTATACCCTCCCTTGGTTCTTTATAAAATTTTTCTTATATATTGTATCACAATTTTTATTATTCGAATAGTTTTCCGACTAAAAAAGTTGCGTGTAATGCTTAAATTTACACGCAACTTCAAAAAATATTGAGTATTTTCTCTTATTTTATTTTCGCTTCAACAATTGTTGTCAATATTTGACTTCCTTTTTGAATCTTGTATGCTACAGAAGGAATTGCCGTCTTTGTATATAAAAGGTTTGTATTGGGGTCCGCCACAATAAGGTGCCCCTTCTTTTCGTCCTCTGTTTCTGTCCCGGAACTATTGACTGCAGTAACTTTACACAAACAATACATATTCTCAGCCAACGCATAGTCTGCGCCTTCCTCACTCTGGAAACCGACCGCAGCAAAATCTCCTCTGTCCACTGCAAATCCACAGTCGTATGCAGCACATTCCACATCGCTTGTAATCTGATGCACCCTTGTATGTCCGCTTGGCGAAGGCGTCAGCGTTGTTTCTACGGTGATGCCTGGGTATGGACTCCATTTCGAATACACGCCTGTATCTGTCACCTCTGACTGCTCACAAATTCGTCTCACATAAACGTAACCATCAATCACAAATGCCAGCATATTATCAGGTGCGTTTTCATGAAGTTCGTAGCAGGATTTTGCTACACTGATGCTAAACTTGGTATCATATGCAAACTTCCCGTATTTTGCCACAATCTGTCCATGTCCATTCGGACTGTATACGCCCGGCACAAATGCCGTGCTGTGCCTGCCATAATGCTGCACATACATATCCGCATATTTCATCGGACAGCCTGCATCCAGCTTTGGCAGCGGAGCCGCCTTAGCTTCCCAGAAAAAATGGTCGTCTGGCAGCATCAAAAATGCAAACGTTTTCATTCCCCAATATGGAGAACCCGGCGCATTGTAGCGCTCTGCCATTGTAAGATTTGGATAGCCATAGCCAATTGTCAATACCCCATCTCTGTCAAAAATCGGTCGTTTCATCCAGCTTAACAGATGCCGGACAATCAGCCCCTTCATCACAGGAACTGGGAATGGTTCAATATCTGCTATCAGACAAGCGCTAAAAAAGCTTACCTGAGAAAAACGATATGTAAGTGAACGTCCAAATGGAACCGCGTCTCCGTCCTCATCAAACCAATAGATAAACTGCTTTGCAAAGGTACATGCCCGCTCTTTATATAGCTTCGCACGTTTCGGATCCTCTTCCTCCATTACCTTTGCATAAATTAAGCTATAAAAATGAATCGCAAAGGAGATATAGTAATCCTTTTGCCCTGAATCTCCGTCCTGATACCAGCCTTCCCCAAGATAAAATGTTTCAAGCCCATCAAGATATTCATTCAGCATTTTTTCACTATATGGCTGCCCTACTTTTTTCATTGCAATATTTACCAAAACTGCAAACAAAATCCAGTTGCATACCGGAAGCGGATGCTCATTGATCTTATTCAAGTACTTGCAAAGGTTTTCTTTCTCCTGATCACGCAAAGGATTCCAGACAATTTCCGGAGCAAACATTATGCCATAAGAAATCGCTGCCATCTCCACAAACCGCTGGTCAAAAGAGGTACACTCTCCCCAGTACTCCTCATTTGTTTCTTCTGTTCCTGCACACAATCCTTTTTGATAGATTTCCTCAAATTCTGCTTCTCTTCCATTTCCTGCCCAAAATGGCACCAAACCCCATAGCGGTCTTGAGAATGCTTCCATCCACGTTGCATGAATATCATAGTGAGCCATTGTTCTTCCAAGTTGCAGCCTCGCTTTTCCCTCACTGTAATATGGTTTTAACGGATCTAAAATCGAAAGCATCAAATCCTGAAAATCTTTTTTTGTATGTAATTCTTGAAATTCCCACGGCTTCTTCATAATCAGCCTCCTTCTTTATTCTGACACACTCTTTACCAATAAAGTTCCCAATCTTGATTCATTCGCGTCAGTGCTTCCATATAGAAATAATCTCCCCATGAATTGCACTCATCTACACCATAATGATTACAGGTATTGTATGGTGAATGGTTCGAATAGGTGCTGTGCAGCACTAAGCCATTGGAAGTTTCCATATCTTTTACTGCATAATTATCATATATTGACTTTATTAGCTGATACGCAATCTTTTTGTAGTGCGCTGCGTCCTCTGCATCTAAATACTTAATCATTTCCAACATGCCACATGCGGCAATGGACGCAGAGGAAGAATCTCTTGGCTGGTCATCACCATCTGTAAATTCTAAATCCCAGTAGGGAACCAGATCCTTTGGCAAATGTGTTAGAAAATATTCTGTCACATGCTTAAACAGGTCGATATATTCCTTGCGCCCTGTATATTTATATGCCAATGCCATACCGTAAACACCCCATGCCTGACCTCTTGCCCAGGCGGAACCATCGCGATAGCCCTGACAGGTAGCGCCATGGTCTGGCGCTCCTGTTTCCATATTAAAGAAAAATGTATGCCAAGTTGAATAATCTTCACGAATGACATTTGCTACAGCCGTATGGATATGTTTCTCTGCTATCTCACGGTACTTATTGTCCCCCGTCTCCTCAGACGCCCAATAAAGCAAAGGCAGATTCAGCAGGCAGTCAATAATCAGACGGTAATTTTCCGGCGCATCCATAGGTCCCCATGCCTGAATAAACTCACCAACCGAATGATACCTGCGAATCAACTGATCCGCAGCCATTATCGCCGCTTTTCTGCCATCCTGACTGCCAGTCAGTTTATATCCTGCTACGCAGGAAGGCGAATAGAGGAATCCCATATCATGATGTTCGACTTCAATTTTCTTTTCAATACGTTCAAGAAAACTCTGTATTTGTACCTCTGCCGCCGCCTTTAGCCGCTCATCTTTGGAAAATTCATAGGCAAGCCATATCTCTCCTGTCCAAAAACCACAAGTCCAGTAATTATTTTCAATTGGTTGATAAAATCCATTCTCGCTGTACGCCTTCTGGAATTTATCCGTAAACTCCGGCAGATTCCTCAAAATCTGTCTATTGCAAAAATCAAGTGCATCTATAATCTCTTTTTCACTTATCTCCAAATAATTTTCAAATGTAATCATACATTCCCCTCCATTTTGCGAAACAGCCCTTGCTGTAAGCAGCTAGAAACTCCTCTCACACTAATCGTTACCAGGAAGAATGCCCGTACTTTGGGCATTCTTTGGCATGAAACTTAGTACATCTTGGCGAAATGCCCTCTGGCATGAGCCTTAGATGTACTTTTCATGCTAACCTTTCAGCCCTGTTGAAGCAACTCCTTCTACAAAATATTTTTGCAGACATAGGAACACAATTAACACTGGTATCAATGACAATACAGAACCTGCCATAATCAAACCATAATCAGACGAATACTGACTTATAAACATTTTCAGTCCAAGCTGTATGGTCTTCTTTTCCTGGGATTTGAGATAAATCAACGGCCCCAAATAGTCATTCCAAGTATTTACAAAGGTGAAAATTGTCAAAGTAGACAATGCCGGCTTCGACAATGGAAGCATGATTTTGGCATAAATTGTATATTCACTCATTCCATCAATTCGCGCTGCTTCGCACAAATCATCGGGTATGCCCTCATAAAACTGTTTCATCATAAATACGCCAAATGCGGAGAATGCCTGCAGACATATAATTGCAAGCAGTTTATCATTCAATCCCATCTTTCTCATCATAATAAACTGTGGAACCATGTAAACCTGCCAAGGCATTGCAATCGTCGCTATGTACGCAAGAAATAATCCATTTTTGTAGCGAAACTGCAACTTTGCAAAAGAATACGCTGCAAAACTGCTTGTCAGTAACTGCAAAAATGTAACGATAATTGTCAAATAAACCGTATTTCCCACAAACTTCCCAAAAGGAATTTTGGTCCAAATATCATGATAATTGCTGATTTTCGGATTTTCCGGAATCCACACAAACGGATTCATCTGAAATACCTGCCTGTCACTTTTAATCGATGCAGATAACATCCAAAGAAATGGAATAATCATGATAAGGGCGATTAATATCAATATAACATATACAATAACTTTGCCGACAACGGCTTTTTTATGTGCTGATTTCATATTTCTACCTCCACTTCTTTCCATCATGCCAAATTATGATTCCATGACAGTCCTGCCATAAACTTCCATCTGGCTAAGAGCTGGAAATGGTGAATCATCTTGTGCTTTGATGAGATGGCTCAACTCAACCCATGTAATCTCTTTTTCTGCAAAAGTAAAGATATGGGCTCTGCTGCTCTTTTCCATCTGAAACACTTCACTGCTTCCATCAGAAAATGTCAGCGTAACCTGTTCCCACCAACTGTCATGTGGAAAATCTGATCGGGTATAGAGTACGATTTTGTCTGTACGGATTTTCCTTCCAAACTCTATTTTCATGGCGGCATCCGCCTGCCGGTTAATTCCCCACGACTCATACGGCCACTCCCCATGAGAAAGATTGGCTCTCACGCCGTCAATTGCATTTTTTGCCGCAAAAACACTTTCACCTCTTGTTTCAACATTTGCCGTTGCGTGTGGAAAACAAGCGACATCACAGTGCTGATCGGCAGGATTCAGCGCCAGATTGCGGTATGCGCAAATCTCTTCCTCACTCGCTTTTTCCACATAAATATAATGTTTCTCTCCTGTAAATACCTTTGGAGAATAACTGATGCGCTTCTCACCAAAGGGAATATCATAGGAAACATTATCTGTAATATATACAAACGCCTTTCCAAGCGCATCATCTACCTGCCAATTGACATGAATATTTTTCTCAGAAGTTTCCAGTACAATCCTGTCGCCTTCCTCATATGTATGCGCACAGACCAGATCCACAAAATCTTCTCCGCTGCTCACACAAATTGTATTTCCATCCTTATTGAGTACCTTCAATGAAAAATAAGCCATTATGATTTCTCCTTTCTTGCTTGACCGCGGAATTGGATAATTGTCACAATCAATACCATAATAAACAATACCATTGCTACCGCACTAGAATACCCTAAATCCCAATCAATAAATGCTTTCTGGTAAATATAGTATACCAACACGGTTGCAGAAGTGGTAAGTTCACCGCTTCCTCCGCCTGCCAGCATGATTGCGACATCATAAACTTTGAAACAGTTAATCGTCAACATAACTACTACAAAGAATGTGGTAGAGCTTAACTGCGGCCAGGTAACATAGCGAAACTTCTGCCAGGTATTGGCGCCGTCCAAGCCTGCTGCTTCATACAGCTCCGCAGAAATTCCCTGCAAGCCTGCCAGGTAAATTACCATATAATACCCCATATATTTCCATACGCTGAACAAAATCATGGACAGCAGTACCAGGCTTCCCGTAAACCATTGAGGAAGTTCTTCCTGGGGAACATGGAACACGCTATATAAGATATTGTTGATAGGTCCTTTCGATGGATGGAACAACATTTTCCATACTGCTGTAATCGCTACCAGAGAAGCTACATATGGGAAAAAGGAAAGAGTTCTAAAGATCCCCCGTCCTATTACTTTCTGATTCAGTACAATCGCAAGCGCCAAAGAAAAGATCATTGTCAAAGGCACTGTGCCAATACAATAAATTATCGTATTTCTTAAGGCTGCCTTAAAAAATACATCACCTGAGAGCTTTGCAAAATTGCTTAACCCCGCCCATTTGATAGGGTTGCTGCCGTCCCAGTTCATAAATGCCAGCGCAAAGGCAAACACAATAGGAACTAGCGTAAATACGCAGAATCCAATAAAATTCGGCGCAATGAAGGAATATGCCACCAAGTCTCTTTTTGTTTCACGGCTTAAAAGTTTTCCAGATTTTATCGTATCGATCTTTCTGTTATATTCACCGATTTTCGCAATCATTTTTCGTTTCTTTTTTTCGTCTGTCTCTGTCCTGACAGATGTAATCAGTGCAGTCAGTTCTGTCTGCAGGGAATTTATTTTTGCCACCTTCTGGGCTTCGTCCATTTTTGGCATGAGAATTCTCCTTCCTGAATTAATTTTTGATTAGACGGTCTATAAGTCTAATCATTTTGTAAAGCATAATGCCTATATCTTTCGGTAAAAACTTCGTTTTTGTTTTAACGTCCTATACTGTCGTAATTCCCTTTATGGTAAAATAAGGGACCGCATGACACGATCCCTATTTTTACGCGCATAGAACTTGTGTTCTCACATGCTATGTATACAAATATCTTTTTTATTCTGCTAATACTTTAGATACTTCTGTATTCATTGCTTCGATGCCTTCATCAATCGTCATCGTGCCTTCCATGATGCTTCCATGATAAGAATCAAGAATCGAATTAATTTCAGATACATTCGGAGCATAAGGAACTTCCAGATATAAGTTTGATACGTTCAATGCCTCTTTGCTTCCCTCGTCTGCTGGGAATCCTTCAAGACCTGTGATCAAATTTACAACTTCATCTGTCATAATTGCAGGGAAGTTGCCGCTTGATGCCATAACTGCCGCACCTTCTTCACCGCTTACCCATTTCACAAACTCCCATGCTGCATCTGGCTGCTTCGATGCACTTGTAATAGAAAGACCTGTGATTGTACCCAGTGTAGAACCTGCTTCTACGCCGTCTGCATGCGGATATTTCACCATACCCCAGTTGCCGCAAAGCTCAGAATCATACTCTCCAGACTGCAAGTTCGTAATCATTGTTGCGATAAACCAAGAGCCCATGTTCATCATTGCTACATCTCCGCCGGAGAATGCTGCTGAGTAATGTAATCCTTCTGTCTTCAAGTCTGTATATTTTCTGCACACACTATCTTTTTCCTGATTCAGAACCATTTCATAATAAGGTTTGAAGAAAGAATACTCGCCATCTAAAATAGAATGCTCGCCATCAAGCACACCAAAGAGCTGTACTGCACTTCTCCATGTGTGGTAATGTGTACCATAAACCTGTGAGCCAAATGTTGTATCTGTCATCTTTTTTGCCAGCTCGTCATACTGTTCAAATGTCATATCATTGGTTGGATACTCAACTCCTGCTGCATCAAACAAATCCTTGTTGTAGAATACAACCCAGAAATCGTTTCTAAATGGCAGTTCATACAGACTTCCATCAACAAGCACCTGATCGGTTGCGCCTGCATACTGGGTTAAATCAATGCCGTCTTTGCTGATATAATCATCCAAAGAAAGGATAGAATTTTTCTGAACCAGTGTCGCATAGCCAGGAACATCTTTGATTGTTACAACGTCAAAATCAGATCCATCGCCGGACAGCTCTGTTGCAAGTACTGTCATATAATCAGTTGAACCAAGGTCAACCATCTCGATTGTCACGCCTGCATGAGATGCCTCATATGCCTCCTTAATATCATTCCAGTACTGGGTGGTTTCCTGATCCCAGATAGCCCACTTCAATGTGACTGCTTCTCCGCTGCTGCTGTCAGAAGCTTCATTTTCTGCCGGCGCCTCAGATTTTACCTCGGACTCTGCCGGCGCTTCCTGATTTGAATTGTCATTTGTTGTAGACTGTGCAGCATCTGTGTTGTTGCTTGCAGTCGTATCACCCGATCCACCGCAGCCTGCTAATAAAGCAGATAACATTGCTGTTGTCAATAGTAAGCTCAAAACTTTCTTTTTCATCTTTTTTCCTCCTTTTCTTTCAGACAATTGTGTTTCATTTATCTGAACAAATTCAGTATAACACAATGATTTTGTGTTTAAAATACAATAAATTTATATTTTATTCTTATTTTTTTAGTTATTTTATATAAAGTTTTATGATTATTTCTTTTTTCATGTAATTTTTTAATAAATATGTATTATTTTTAGCTGTTATCAAAATATTCCACATAACAAAAGAAATGTGATATACTGTTGACGGAACTATCTTTTGCAAAATTCAGAAAGAGACGCTTATGAAACCATTCCATTATTTCGGCAACATCCAAAAGAGAATACTATTTCTAACGCTTTCTTGCATTCTTGGAATGTGCCTGATTGTCAGCAGCGCCAGCTATTATATTTTCCGCAACTATTTGCAGCAGAATATGATTCACTCTACAGAGACAAACTTACAGCTTTTGTCTGACACCATCAACACCAGTATCAATGACATATACCGCATGGTGCGGTTCTGCCAGACAAACTCTGATATTGCGTCCTACGTCAAAAACGACCCTGCACCCAATTCCAGGCTCGCAGTCAAAACATATGACAGGATGCTGGAAGAATATAACAACAATCCATACAAAGCATACATGCCCAGAGTCGCAGTCATAACAAACAACCATTTTCTGCAAATCTGTGATGCTGCTTACTCTACCACTGCAAATCTTGCCGAGGAAGTGCCAAACCTTCCATACTTTGATGCTCTATTATCTAGTACAGGTTACCAGTATTCTCTTGGAATGATTGCAGATCCTTTTCGGAAAAACAGAACGATAATTCCTATTATCCGTCCGATTACTTACAAATACAATTCCGTGCAGGGGGGCTATCTGTTCCTGGAGGTGTCCAGTGAACTCTTCACCAGCCCGCTTTCCAAATATTCCTATGCGGAGGACAGCAACATTTTCCTGACAATGAATACACACCATTATTATTTGGAGAATGGTTCTTTCACCAAGCTTTCAGAGCCTTACGAAATCATTGACGGCGCAACCGACACCGCGCTTTTGTCTGACACAGTAATCACACATGTCAGAAATTCCGACGGTCAAAAACAAGTTATTGTCTCAACGCCTCTGAATATGGCTGGATGCTATATCAGCCAGAGTATTTCCAATAACGAACTACAGACTCAAAAACTGCTATTTTTTGGTATTTTATGTGGTATTCTTATTGGTATTCTTGCCATTGGCATTTTATTAATGTTTATGATGAATCAAATGATACATATTCCTGTTGCAAAACTGCGCTACAAAATACAGCAGATTGCAGAAGGAGATTTCAGCACGGATTCTGCCATCGAATGGAATCATGAGCTGGGCGATATCGGCCGCGGAATCAATAGTCTGTCTGAGAGTGTGACACTTTTGATGAATAAACGCATTGAAGATGAAAAACAGAAAAAAGAACTGGAATACCAAATGCTGCAGAACCAGATCAATCCTCATTTTATTTATAACACCTTAAACTCCATCAAATGGATGGCGTCCACACAGGGAGCAAGCGGCATCTGTGAGATGACAACCGCTCTGGGACGGCTTTTAAAAAGCATTTCCAAAGGCACTCAGCTTTTGGTTCCTATCAGAGAAGAGCTCTCTTTTCTGGAAGATTATTTTACCATACAAAATTATCGATACGGCGGAATGATCACCTTTGATATAAAGGTCGATGATCCTCTTGTTTATGACTGTATGATTATCAAATTTACATTACAGCCTTTGGTCGAAAATGCTATTTTTCATGGGATTGAGCCAAAAGGAAATGCTGGAATTATCACAATACATGCTTGTTATGAAACATCAAAAAATAATGACACACGCGATATCTGTATTGATGTCACAGATGACGGTGTTGGAATTTCTGCCGAAAAAGCAGCGCAAATTTTATCAGGTACGCATAATCACAGCGCCGATTTCTTCAAAAAAATTGGCGTCAGCAATGTACACAAACGGCTGCAATATGAATTTGGAGAACAATATGGCATCACCATAGACAGTGTCCTTGGACAGTATACGACAATGTCTGTCCGAATTCCTGAACGGCCAAAACCATAGGAGGGTTTTGCATATGTATAAACTATTGATTGTAGATGATGAACTATTAGTACAAATAGGCATTCAGTCCATGCTTAGCTGGAATGAACTTGGCATTTCTATCTGCGGCACTGCCCTAAATGGTCAAAGTGCTCTCAAAATTATTGAAGAGCAGGCTCCTGATATCGTAATCGCCGACATCAAAATGCCTGTGATGGACGGACTGGAACTTGCAAAAATCTGCCGGGAACGCTATGGAACAGGCAAACCTTATTTTATCATTCTGACCAGCTATGAAGATTTTCATATGGCAAAAGAGGCATTGAGCTATCAAGTTTCTGATTATTTGGTAAAGCTGGAACTGACTCCCCAAACACTGCAAAATGCCGTTGAAAAAGTCCTTTTAAAAATCCGTCAGACAGAGAATGCCAAAAACAATACAAATGTTACCGTCTATCCATTTTATGACAAGTTTTTTATCAGCTTGCTGCACAATTTGTTTGAATCCGAAGAACAATTCATTCTACAGAGCAAGGACCTAAATCTTAATTTTGACTATGCAGGATATCTATGCTGTTATGGGGAAATTGTCAGCGAGCAGGCGGACGCGCTTCCTATGGAGAAGCAATTGCCCTTGTTCACCTCTTCTTTGCAGATGATCAAAGAATTGGCAGTCAAATATATGCCCTGCTATGCGCTTTCTCTGGATATCCGGCATTTTGCCCTGATTTTTTGTTACCAACAAAAAAGTTTCGATGCAGAAGACTCATATCCTGTCCAAATCGCTGATATTTTAAAACATATTAGCCGTTCTTTGCAGAAATACTACAATGCCAGATTACTTTGTGGTATAGGCAGTCTGGTAAATACAGCTTTTGCAATTAGCGACTCCTATCAATATTCCAGACAAGCCTGCCGCGGAAGCAACAGTGAATGCCCAATTACCTTTTTTGAGCAATACAGCCCTCCCGATGGTTCCGCGCACAGCTCTTTTAACATCAGCTTATTTAAAAATGACTTGTGCAAAGCTTTTGAAGAATACGACGCAGAAATTTTATCACAAACTATCGCGACTATCTGTGAACTTTTTTCTGCCTATCCACAACATTATGTTCAAGCTCTTGATGCTGCCTGCAACATTCTTTATCTTTCCATTTCAATGCTGCAGGATGGAGAATCCGTCGTCTCTGGTTTTTTCAAAAACACCCCAGACGGATACCGTTCTATCTACAGGCAGTCCTCCGTAGAACAAATTGTTAATTGGCTAACTCTATTTGGAGAAAAATTGTCACAGCTTCTTAAAACCAAACGAAAAGATTATAAAAACAATATTGTCATGAATGTAAAAAAATATATTCACGAACATGTTTCTGAACGCCTGTCCCTGAATGAGGTTGCCGCTGTATTTGGTATCAGTCCAAACTATCTCAGCCAGTTATTCAGCAAATACAACGATACGGGCTTCAGCGAATACATTAATATCTGCAAAGTCAATGCAAGCAAAAATTTATTGGAGAATGGACAGTACAAAGTATATGAAGTCGCTGAAATGATGGGCTTTGAAAGCGCATTCTATTTCAGCAAGGTATTCAAAAAGGTAGAAGGCATCTCACCTACCGACTACGTACACAAAAAGTTTTTACAAAACCAACCCCCATCACCCGACAAAGAAAGCTAAACTCTATTTTATAGAGACTTTTTCTTTAGTGCTGTCGCGCAGCGACTTTTTTAAAGACTCAAAGACGCACAAGAGGAATTTTTATGCGCGTCCTTTCCAATAAAAATTTCTCTTTGTTTCGTGCGTCGAAGAGGCTTTATCTTTAGTTCTGTCGCGCAGCGACTTTTAAATAGGAGGACCCATTATGGAAATGAAATTTTCAAAAACAGCAAAGCAGTGTCATACCCCATTCAAAGCGTTCCTGCCGTTTCCAAAAGCATGTGAGCGGAATGCTTATGAAAATCTGGACGCCGCTTTAAAAGAAACCATTGTAAAAGAAGGCGAACAATACCTCGGATATCAATATCCTGCAATTTATGCCACAGACTTTATGAAATTTACACGAACAGGAAACCGCACAGAATTCGAAACTCTGTACTATGCTTCAAGACACGCCCTTTGCGCTCTGACCGTGGCAGAATGCACAGAATATCAAGGCAGATTTTTGGATGATATTATCAATGGCATCTATGCCATATGCGAACAAAGCGCATGGCAGCTTCCGCCGCATAATACCTATATCCGTGATACCCCGCAGCATATTCTGCCAGATATCACCAGACCCATCCTTGACCTGTTTGCCTGCGAAACAGGCGCTCTTTTGTCGTGCATCAATTATCTGCTTCGGGAAGAACTTGACAAAATCAGCCCATTTATCACAGCCAGAATGCATTGGGAGCTGGAACGGCGTATTATCACACCCTATCTAACCGAACATTTTTGGTGGATGGGAGCTGGCGACGAACCAATGTGCAACTGGACTGCATGGTGCACCCAAAATGTACTCCTAACAGCCTTTTTGGAGGATTTTGACAACTCCAAGCGCCTTCAGGTCTTTCAGAAAGCTGCCGAAAGCTGTGACTATTTCCTTAAAGATTATGGGGATGATGGCTGCTGTGACGAAGGCGCCCAATATTACCGTCACGCAGGTCTTTGTCTGTTCAATGCCATGGAAGTGCTTAATATTGTTTCAAACGACGCATTTAAGCCTCTTTTTGCATGGGAAAAAATCAAAAATATCGCTTTGTATATTGTAAATGTACATGTAGATGGCAAATACTACTTTAATTTTGCAGACTGCTCCCCCATTGCCGGACGTGCAGGTGTACAGGAATTTTTATTTGGAAAATACACACAACAACCTGTACTGATGCAGTTTGCTGCAGACGAGTTTCGCGCTGCAAATAGGCCTCTTTATTCTGATGAAGTCAATCAAATCAGCTTGTATCACAGATTGCAAACTATTTTTTATCAAAAAGAAGTGCTCTCTTATCATTCAGAAACACCTGCTGCCATTCAGGATATTTTTTATCCAAGCGTCGGGTTGTTCCTCACCCGCAGTCAAATACTATGTTTGGCCGTAAAAGCTGGAAATAATGACGATAATCACAACCATAACGATACCGGAAGCTTTACTGTCTATAAAAACGGCAAACCTGTATTCGTCGATATTGGCGTGGAAAGTTATACCAAAAAGACATTCTCCCCCGACCGATATGAAATCTGGACAATGCAATCAGGATATCACAATCTGCCTACCCTAATGGGACAAGACGAAAAAGACGGCCCGGAATATTGCGCTCGAAATGTAGCAGTTCTGCAAGGAACCGATACTGCATCAATCTCTATGGAATTAGCTGGTGCATACCCGCTTTCTGCCGCTAAAAAATCCACTGTGCTTCCTTCCTACTGCCGAACCGTTACCCTATCCAAAACAAAAAATACGATAACAATAAACGACTGCACCAATTTGTCAGATGTCATCCTAAACTTTATTACCTACGAAAAACCTGCTGTTCACGAAAATATTCTGCAAATTGGCAGTCTTGCCGCTGCATCTTTAGAGGGTGCTGTTTTGTATACCGTCGAAGTGCTTCCTATCACTGACGCACGGTTAAAAACAGCATGGGACCATGATTTGTATCGTGTACGCCTCAAAATGACAGGACCAGAGTTTAAAATGGAAATTAGTTAAAAAACTGAGCGCGTCGGCGCTCAGTTTTTTCCACAGCAGTTTTTATATTTTTTTCCACTTCCACAAGGACAGGGATCATTTCTCCCTATCTTTTTAGTATCGCGCACAAATGTTCCATTTTCTGTGCTGTCCCACTGTATCTTCTCAGCATCCTGACGCTTCTCAGGATACCATTCAAAATACTTCCCGTTCTGGTATTTGCGTTCCTCCCTGACATATTCCCACAAAATAGATTCCTTTATAAACCGCAGTTCCTCTTTGCTTTTCATGAATATTGCCCAGAATTCTAATGACTCCTCATATATAGCTGGATATTCTTTCTTCAAAAGTTCTATATCTTTCTTTTGATTCGGCCATTCCTCAATATTACAGAGAATCGCATCCATCTGCCGAAAAACTTCATATTTTTCATCCCTTTCTTCAAAAAAACGCTCACTGGCAAAAGTCTCTATTGTATACTTCATTAAAGGGCTGAACCGTTCATCTACCTTTGCTTTTTGGTCTTGCATCATATCTTTCAGTTCTGGCACAAACTGTTCAAGACGTTCCAGAAGCTCAAGGACTCCTTCCGTCCCATTCTCCGCCATCATAAAAAACAGCAAATACAAGCCACACAGCATATCTTCATAATCTGAAAGCAAACTGCGTGTCTGATCCAAAAATACCTTGAAACTTTCTATTACTTTGGTTAACGAATATGATTTTTCCTTACACAAAGAAAAATATTCCATATAGGCCTGTATCAATTCCGGTATCCAGTTCTTCATCTTTTGCACTGAAACAGAATCAACAAGTACGTCCAATACCTTAACTGCTTCATCATATTGCCCTCTGTCCAGGCAGCATAGACTGTACTCCAGCAGAAAATCTAAATTACGGCCGCCCTCCTGGTATACTTCCTGAAACATAATGTAGGCTTTGCGCATATAACCTCTCATATGATACGCGCGTGCCAGCTCACTTTTATAATACAGCTTTTGCGGATACTTTTTCACAAGCTCCTCATATGCCTTTACTGCAGTTCCTGATTTGTCATCCAAAAAACTGTTTCTCGCAAATAAGAACTGAAAGCACTCCGCATCCTTATAATATTTCATTCCCTCCTTCGCTGTCTCAGCAGCTCTGGCATATTCCTGTTCGTGCATAAGCTGCTGAATTTGATCATACATACTCATTGCCAGCTTATCCTTTGGAATTTCTAGCGAAACACCTTCTTCCGGATGCTCTTCATTCTCCATCAACCGTTCATATGCTGCTCTGATTTCCTGGAACCGTTCTGGGTCTTTCTCAGGAGAATATGTACGGATTAGCTTAAAATATGCCTTTTTGACTGTCCTCTCATCAGCATTCTCTTCAATCCCCAGTATCTCATAATCTTTTCTCATCTCTAACCCCTCTCATGGCTGTGCGGCCCGCCTATCTGTCAGCATCCTACTCCATACATCTTCTAAGCTCTTCCTCAACCAGATCTGCCTCCCATTGATCTTCCTCCAAAATAGCTTCTTTGAGTTGGTACAAAAGCTCCTCTGCCTTTTTGTCCCCCTCATGATCTTTCAGCCACTTTTCAGCACGTCTGATAATTCTTCTATAATCTCCTGCAATCTCTGATTCCTTCCAGCCGGTCACATCCTTCTGCTCTGGTTTCGTATTGAGCATATCAATGTCAACAGAAGCTTCCATGCCTGTACTTACAACAATGCCTTTCACCTGAAGCATACCATTTTGATTGTAGGAAAAAGAAACTTCAATCGCTTCCTTTCCAGCGGCACGAGGCGGAATCCCGCTCAGGATAAACGATCCGATGAAATGGTTGTATCGTATGGAGGAAGATTCTCCCTGGTAAACCTCTACAATCGCCGATGTTTGTCCATCCCAGCTTGTATAGTATTTTTGTTTTTGTGTAGTTGGTATCGTCTTATTCCGCGGAATAATAACGCTCATATATTCTACATCATACCCCCGAATACATCTCACACCCAATGTATAGGGATTCACGTCCGTCATCATTATTTCACTGCTTTCGTCGATCTGTCCGGAAATAATCGCTGCCTGAATCGCTGCGCCCTGGGCAACTGCAAAATCTGGATCAATCGCCGCTTCAGGCTGCTTTCCAAGGTACTGCTCAATATCCCTTTGTACCAATGGCACACGTGTGGAACCGCCGACCAAAAGAATTTTGTCTATCTGTTCTATTGAAACACCGCTGTCTGACAAAACAACATCAATCGGATTGTGTGTCCGTTCCACCAAATCCGAAATCATATTTTCAAACTGTGCACGTGTTATCGTTTCATCCAAGGCAAACGGAATTTCCTTTTTTGCAGCAAGCATTGGAAGCTGTATATGGTATTCTTCCTGCGTACTCAGCGCAATCTTGCAGCGCAGCGCTTCATCCCGCACCCGCGCCATCGCTGCCAAGTCTTTTGTCAGATCAATCCCGCTTTGTTTCTGAAAGCACTCTGTCAAGTATTCTATCACTCTCTGGTCAAAGTCTTTTCCGCCAAGTTTATTGTCACCGCTGCTGGCCTTTACCTCAAGCACGCCCTCAAACATCTCCAAAAGCGTCACATCAAAAGTTCCGCCGCCCAAATCATAGATAAGAACATAGCTCTCCTCCTCCATATGTTCCAGTCCATAACTCAAAGCCGCCGCAGTAGGCTCATTGATAATCCTGTCTACCACAAATCCCGCCGACTTTCCGGCTTCCATCGTTTCCTGCCTTTGCAGCTCGTCAAAATAGGCAGGTACAGAAATCACAGCCCTGTTAATATCCTGATCCAAATACTTGCTTGCATATGTTCTGACATAAGATAGAATCATAGCGGATATCTCAACTGGAGAATATTGTTGTTTTCCCATCAAAACCTTTTCATTCGTTCCTATCAGGCGCTTCACTTCCCGCACTGTGCGCTCCGGCGCTATACACAGCAGCGGTTCTGCCTTCTCTCCCACAATAATGTTTCCTGTATCATCAAGTCCTACTATGGAAGGCGTAATCTCTTTCCCATCAAAATTAAGCATAATAACCGGTTTTCCATCCTGATATACTGCTGCCTCTGTAGTTGATGTACCCAAATCAATTCCTATGATTGTATCCATTTTTTATCCCTGCTCCCTTCTTCTTCCTTTTATCCTTTTTTGTATGCCTGTACACGCGCTTTTTTTATCACATTTCCCTGATAAATCATTCCCTGACGAAATATCTTAGCCACCTTTCCCCCCTGTTCCTCTTTGTCTGCATCTATTGCCTCAATGACTTCGTGGAGTCGGTAATCCACCACCTCACCTGGCATACCAATGCTATCTATCATGCAAAATCTGCCTTCTGTTACAAGCTTTTCTTTCAGAATTTGATGCTGCTGTCTCCACGCCTCCTGCGCGCCTTCGCTGCCTGCTGGCATGTGTTCGGCAATCCATTCCTCTACCAGCTCTATGTGTTCCTGGTACAGTCCTATAAGCCCTAACAGTTTTTGTTCCTGCTTTTTGATATCTTCAACCTGTTTCTGCACTTGACAAAGCGCCTCATTTTCCTCCTGATAAGTATCCAGAAAATCCTCCACCGTATCAGAAAGTCTCCGGATCATCTTCTGGCTCTTTTCCATTGTCTCATCAAAATGAGCCTCCTGCTTCGCCTGCAGTGTGGTCTGTTTTTGATTCTGCTTTTCAAAAACATTCTTTACCACAGCCTCCAAATCCTCTCTTATTTGCTGCCTTCTTCTTTTTTCAAATATCATGAAATATATCTCCATTTCTGTTTTATTCGCTTTTCCTGGTTCCATATATTTCTTCTATTTTATTCTTTTACTAGTATTTTGGCAATATAATTTTCAGGAAATGAAGATAACATGTGCATCAGTTGTTACAATTCACACCAAAATAGTTGTAAATAGATACGAAATCTGACGCGAATGTGAAAAGTAACTAACCGTTCAGCCCAGAACACTGCACTTTTATCGGAATGATTTACACTTCTGCATTTTCTTATGTTATAATATTATATATAGAAGAAACGCAGTACATTGACGCAGAAACTTAATTTCCAAACACGCTATAGAAAGGAATGATATTCATATGAGAATTGATACACATGTACATATTGGAGGAGAAGCCGTTGGCTTTCATATGAGCGAAGAAAACGTTCTTGAAGCGATGGAAAAATATCAAATTGATTATGCCATCGTATCCAATGGAGATTCTGGCGAAATGGACCATCAGCAGAGCCTGCTGCCCGAATCTATGCAGATATCTCAAGAAAAATCACTGGAAAGAATATTGAAATTTGCCAGAAACAATCCCGATAAAATCGGCGTCGGCGTTTGGGTAAAGCCTTATCAGGAACAAATCACAGAAGCATTTGAAAAAATGATTTCTCAAAATTTGGACGTAATCTGTGCGATAAAGCTGCACCCTTTCCACTCCAAAACCGCACCGACAGACAAGAAAATACTTCCCTATCTGGAATTGGCTCAAAAATATCATTTGCCAGTTGTATCTCACACTGGCGGCTGTGAAGAAGCGTCTCCTCTACAACTGTATGAAGCAGCAAAACAATATCCTTCTATCCCATTTGTAATGGTACATATGGGCCTTGGAAGCGATAACAAAGAGGCACTCGATCTTTTAGGAAAGGCTCCAAATCTGTATGGCGATACCACCTGGGTTCCTATGAATACTACCATAGAAGCCATTCATCGCTACGGCAGCAAAAAAATGATGTTTGGAAGTGACGCTCCTATTGATGGCGTTGACACCTATCTGTGCAATCCCAAAGGTGAACGTTCCATATACCAGGATTATTTTCATGTATTACCCCAAAAAATTGATCAAGAATCCTATATGGATTTAATGTTCCGAAATGCAATACGGGTATTTCAGCTTGACAAATTAAATGCACTGCATTAATGAATCTACTTTATCCTTTCGGTTTCACTACATTCTTTGTATGCATTTTTCAAAAAATAAAGGGAAAACTGTAAATAGTGATTTTTTTCGTTGTTCACAGATTTATCACACTTAGATAACATTTGAAACACAAATTCCTTTTATAGTATAACCATAGCAACAAGAACAACAGCTACACAAAATAAAACTTTTTGTTTTTTCTCATGATTTTAAAATGCTATTGAAAATCGAAAGGAGTTTATCATTATGTACGAAAATAATAATAACTACAATCATTATAATAATAACAATAACTACCCACAGCAGCCAGAACAAACTACAAACAACCAGAACAACTATCAAGAATATTATTATACTGCTGGAAACACCTCCAACAATCTGGGGCAAACCTTTCAAACGGTTCCGCCCCAAAAACCAAAAAAGTCATCAGGTTTCGGCAAAAAAGCAGTTTCTGTTGCATGTCTTGGTCTTGTGTTTGGCGTGACAGCCGGTGCAGCATTTAGTATTCCTGCTTATATGACTACGAAAGAAATGAAAGCAACCAAAATTGAGCTGGAGCAATTGCAAAGTTCTATCAATGAAAGTAAGAGTGGAAATACTTCACTCTCAACAACCGATTCGCTTAGTCCATCAAATACACTATACAACACAGACAATTCAGCCAATGTAAGCGCAATCGCTCAAAACTGCCTGCCAAGTGTTGTTTCTATTACAAATAAAGGTGTTACAGAAGTAAGGACAATGTTTGGTACCTACAAACAAGATACCTCCAGCAGTGGTTCTGGTATTATCATTGGAGAAAATGAATCTGAACTTTTGATTGTGACAAATTATCACGTGGTATCTGGAAACAATGAATTAAGCGTCGTATTTAGTTATGACGAAGATAGTGACAATCCTTCCTTAGTCAGTGCAAAGGTAAAAGGATATGATGCCGATAAGGATCTTGCTGTAATCGCTGTTCCACTCAACGAAATCACAGACGAAATGCGCTCCCAGATAAAAATTGCCACAATTGGCGATTCCTCAAATCTGGTTCTTGGACAGGAAATCGTTGCTATTGGCAATGCTCTTGGTTATGGGCAGTCTGTGACAACTGGAATTATCAGTGCACTAAACCGTGAAGTGACCGTTACCGATGAAACTGGAAATACTACCACAAATAAGCTAATCCAGACAGACGCCGCCATCAATCCTGGTAACTCTGGCGGTGCGCTTCTCAATATGAATGGCGAGTTAATCGGCATCAACTCTGTCAAAGTTGCTTCAAGTTCTGTAGAAGGCATGGGATATGCAATCCCCATCTCTGATGTACAGTCTATTATTGAAGAATTAATGCTCAAAGAAGCAAGAGACGTTGTAGAGGAGTCAGCACGAGGATATTTAGGAATTACGCCTATTGATGTAACAAATGAAATCTATGAAGCTTATGATATTCCAGTGGGTGTCTATGTGTACTCCATAACAGAAAACTCACCTGCTAAAGAAGCTGGACTTGCGAAGGGAAATATTATCACAAAGTTTGACGGCCAAACTGTCAAGACAAGAGAGGCACTTATGACACTGCTAACTTACTACAAAGCTGGCGAGACTGTAGATGTTGTTGCAATGGTGCAGAGCGCAAATGGATATCAAGAGCAGACATTCCGCGTTACTCTTGGCTCAAAATCCGTCTTGGAAGAAGATGATGAAGCTTCCCAGACCCCTTCCCGAAAAGAATACGACAATGACTCCAATCCATTTTTGGACCCATTTAGCTCTTTCTGGTCCCTTCCATAATCAATTGGTTACAAGTATTTTTTCGTAAAACTTTTCTCATATCCCTTTTGACGTATATCTTACGTCCTATGAGTTGGGAGGATTTCCTCCCAACTCGCAAAGGAACGCAGGTTCGTTTTGAACCTGCGTTCCTTTTTTTAATGCACAAGGGCACGTAAGGAAATTAGCAGCTTTGCTGCACGTGCCCCGCACGGCGAGTAGTGGAGAAGGTCGTTCCCCTACTCGATTCTTTTTAAAATTCAATATTCGCTCTCTCTACAACTGCCGGAAGACACAACTGTGGATTAATTATCGCCTCGTCTTCCAGCGCAAAACTTAATACAGTCACCCCAAGCTTTGCCATTTGCTGGACATCCATATGCTTCATATATCCAAGCGCCACACCCGCCATAAAAGCATCTCTTGTGCCGGAATGATTCATAACTCTATTGCTAAATCCCTCTACCATAAACTGTTCTTCTTCACAAACACAGTATGCCCCTTCGCTGCCCATTGTAATAAATATATTTTTGGTGCCCTTCTCAAAAATGACATTTGCCGCCTTTTCAAGGGAATGCCTGTCTGTGATCGTAACCCCGCTTATTGCTTCTGCCTCCTGCTGATTCACCGTGATGGCATACAACTGTCCAAGTACCGACTGAAGCTTATGTGCCTGACGAACCGATATTGCTTCTGCAAAAACAGGCGCTTTGCAGTTTTTACAAATATAATGTATTGTCTGTGTTGGAATATTAGTATCAATCACTACCATACGCGCCTTATTTAGCTGTTCAATTTTTGTTGAAAGGAATTCCGGATTGAGCTTTTCACAAATCCCCATATCTGAAACCGCATACTTTACAGCCCGTTTCTCATCTGTAAGATAAAGATACGTAGACGTATTTGTTCCTGCACTCCTCAGCGAATCTGTTATATCAATCCCCAGCTCGTCACAGCTCTCAATCATTTTGTGTCCATACTCATCCCCGCCTATTGCAGTGATAAACCGTACATTCACACCAAGAAGTCTCAAATTGTGGCATATATTCCTGGCTGCTCCGCCCAGCGACCAGAACATTTTTCCTGAACTGCATTGTTCTGCCTCAGATTCTCTGGTTACTATTTCTTCTTTTGAAATCCCGCCAATATCAATGTTTGCTCCGCCGATAACCATACAGTAGCTTGGACCATTTGTTACATATCCTTTTCCCAAAATATATCCCTTTTTCATCAGATTCGAAATATGTACCGCTGCCGAAGAGCGCGCGATTCCAGCTTTTGCAGCGAGTTCCTCCTGTGAAATCATCGGATTTTCTGTAATCCACTGAAATATCTGTGCTTCCCTGTTTGTCATAATCGCCCTCCCTTAGCAAATATTCTGTCAAATTATCCCTTTTTTCAACAATAAATCTTTTTTAATGATAGCACCCCCAAAAAACACTGTCAATGAAATCTGTTCTATAAAATCATTAAAGAATTATAACCATTACTGTTCACACTTACCAATAGCAGGCAAAAATCCTTATTGGTAACGTTTGCTGCCTGAAGGTATACAAACAGCCCAAACTTTGATATAATGGGCGTAAATAGATGCCCGCTATCTCTTTTTGCCAATGATTGCGGGCATCCAGAATAAATAATCAGTTTTTTCGGATGGAGGATTTTTATAATGAGCAAGAAAAAAGCAGTTGTTGCGCTTGGACATGATGCGCTTGGCTATACCACCTTAAAACAACATGATGCTGTGAGAAAAACTGCAAAAGCTTTGGCTGATTTGGTCGAAGCAGACTATCAGCTTACCATCACACACAGCAATGGCAGACAGGTCAGTATGATTCACAAGGCCATGACCGAACTTCACAGAGTTTATACCGATTACACCCCTGCACCAATGTGTGTATGCTCTGCAATGAGCCAGGGATATGTAGGCTACGATATCCAAAATTCGCTGAAATCAGAACTTCTAAGCCGTGGAATTTCAAAGCCTATCAGCACAATTCTGACGCAAGTTACAGTCGATCCTTATGATGAAGCATTCTATGAACCCAAAAAAGTAATCGGGCGCTACATGTCAAAAGAAGATGCTGACATTGAAATCAACAAGGGAAATTATGTGATAAAAGAAGCCGATGGATACCGCAGAATTGTTGCCGCCCCACACCCTATTGATATTGTTGAAATTGACGCTATTCGGACACTCTCCGATGCAGATCAGGTCGTTATTGCCTGTGGTGGCGGCGGCATTCCTGTCATTGAACAGCATCATATTTTAAAAGGTGCCTCCGCAGTGATTGAAAAAGACTCCATTGCAGGAAAACTTGCAGCGGAATTAAAAGCGGATGCCCTCCTAATATTGACCAGTGTGGATTATGTATATCTGAATTTTGGAACAGACAATGAAACACCGCTTAAATCCATGTCTGTTTCCGATGCAGAACAGTACATCAAAGATGGACAGTTTGGTGAGACAGACATGCTTCCTAAAATTACTGCCGCAATACAATATCTAAAAGCGGTCCCAACAGGCAAAGTCATCATCACCTCACTTGAAAAAACTGCTGATGCCATTCACGAAAAAATAGGAACCATAATCACAAGTACTACGAATAAGAACTGATTCTTCCTTATTCGATACCAGACAGGTTCCTTTGCTTTTATGATTCCTCATGTGCTCCTGTACAGAGTGTCAAAATCAGGGCACCTGCAAAAATACCAAAATCGGACAAGTTAAACACCACTCCATTCCATTTTTCGGCAAGCTTTTGCACAATTTTTTGTCGACATTTTTCTGTATTGATATGAAATGAAACATAATCGACCACATATTTTCGTTTCAGCCGGTCATACGTATTGCTGTAGGCGCCCCCTATTATGAATGCCAGCCCTGTTTTTAACAATCTTTTATCCTGTTTCTCAAGTGTTGCTGTAAAGATCCCTGTCATAAAAGCACTAAATACCAGCGAAAGCATCGCGATATTATGCTGATTCTTGTTCCCCATGTCAAACATGGCCCCTTTGTTGTGATATTTTTTTATCACAATTTTGCCATTTGCCATGGGTGTTTCTTCCCCGTCTTTTTTCTTTCTTTCTATCCAAAACTTTATAATACCGTCTGTGGTAAACAGCGATGCGGCTATCATCAAATATGGCATTCCTCTACACCTCATTCCTGCGAATTTTTCTGAGCTTACCTATGCTTCAGCCAGATGAAAAACGCCCGCTTTTGGCGTTTTTTCAAACATTAAGAAAAACTTAGGCGGCGTTCTTTGACGCCTTAGTTTTTCTTAATGTTTTGTTCACACTATCACAGGTGCAGAGGATTGTCAAGTTCAAGTGTACTGATATATCACTCTCTAACGCGAAACGGTTCCTTGTATTACAGTGTCCGCATTGGTATTGCTTGCTGTATTTGCATTATTGTCTGTATCCGTTGCTGTTTCTGTATTATTTGTTTCGCTATTATCTTCTACATTGCTTCCATTGCTTGTGCTTCCCTCATTTGTAGTTCCTGTTCCGGAAGTGTTTCCTAACTGATTCACATTCAGACGCGCAGAAAGTCCTCTATAAAATTCCTCCATATTATCATTGATCTGGAACTGGTTATTCTGAAGCACTGTAATGTAATCCTCAACGATGCGGCCAAGGTTGCTGTCTTTGTTCGCCTGTGCAAACTGTTGATAATATTGCAGGGATTCCTGCGTGATGGTATTATCTTGTTCGCCTTTATAAAAGTGCGGGATTCCCTCTGCGCCATTATAGCCGCCGGTTATTGCTTGTGTTGCTATTTCTTCATATAGTCTTGAAGCAGCTTCTGTTGATGCATTGTTTGGATATTTCTGCAAATGATGCTCAAATAAAACTGCTCTTTCAAGCATTTCCGAAAGTGTCATATTGATGACCTTGCGGTTCTCTTTGTCTGACATGACCATAGATGGCGTGTCCGACTCTAATTTCATAAGGTCCATAAATGCGATCATATCTTCCGGCATATACTGTCTGCTGTCTTCAAGTTCTGTAAAATCAATATTCCTGATATCACTGCCAAAGCTAAGAAGTCCTTTGAAAAAACGTTCTACATCATTCACGCCTGCACTGACAATATTTGTATTGATGTATCCGATAATATCTTTTGGATCTGTATTCTCATCACCAAGCATGGTGTCAAATTCACGATATCCGTTTTCCGCCTCGGTATTGGCGCTGCTTTCTGTAGTGCTGCTCTCTTCTGTCTGCTGTGACTGATCCTCGCCCGTAAGCGGGTCTTTATTTTCGTTTGTCTCTTTTCTGTTTCCACATGCGGAGCTTGAAAGCGCACAAGCCAAGCATACTGCTGCCAGCACTGCTTTGCGAACTGCTAAATGATTCCTTTTCATATAAATATTTCCTCCCTGTTTTTGCTGATAATTTATGCTTTATTAGCATTTCTCAGTTTCGGTAAAATATTCATATCAAAAAAATTTTTATACTTTTCACATCGCAAGCAATTCTCAAGTTAGACGCCTACACACTGTCGCAAAGTCCTGCACTCCCCCTTTCGTGCTTGTTTGGTTGTCTGGGGAAGTGCTATTTTCACTTTATACTGAATTTTTATTTATCGTTATCTATTTAACCAAGTCCCGCCAAAAATTCAAACACGCCTGATATATTCAGGCGGCCATATCCCGTTGATGTCAAGTAATTGTCACGAACTTTTTTCACTTTTTTTCAAGTCAAAAGCCTGCAACCCCGCATAACTCCGTTGGGCTGATGATAAATAGTTGCTAAGTCACTCCAAAATTAATGGGAAGTTATTGCTAAGTTGTTTTTGACTGACTAACCCCCATGCCGTATTTTGCGGCATTATCCACACTGAAATTCCACTCTATCTCAACCCTCTTATCCTTATAAGCATATATCCTTCTAATGAAAGTATCAACCACCTCCTGCGTCAGTTCCTCAATGTGAGAAAACCGGATAATCTGTTTCATATCTTCCTCTGCCTTTTGGTATTCGTCTTCCAGTCTTGTGAGCTTTTCTACGGCTTCCTCTTCCAATACGGATAAAGAAGATATCCGCTCTGTCAGTTCCATTGCTTTTCTTTGATATTCTGCAACAGGAAGTCTGGTAAGTGCATATTTCTCATATAGGGCATCTTTCTCTGCCTGTACCTGCTTTTTCTCCTGCCTGTATCCGTCCAGTTTCCTTTTTAATGCATGGATACCTGCTTTCTGAAAAGAAAACAGATTTTCTTTCTGCTTCATGGCATTGCCTCGGAGCATTAGTTCCTTATTTAGCATAAAAAGGACTGTTTCCTCCAACAGATCGGCATTCATATAAGTACAGCACTCCGGTATTTGGAGCAGGGAGTGTTTCCTGCACTCAAATCTCCTGTACTTGTTCTTTCCCCGGATTGGTTTATAATTTA
>OFGE01000466.1_pt1 | contig 44715 bp, 42 predicted proteins | sample 1521681 | NCBI WGS metagenome assembly OFGE01 (sample SAMEA3504093, study PRJEB24116) | mouse gut metagenome | biome: mouse gut; feature: mouse-associated habitat; material: faeces | place: Denmark | collected 2011
GTGCAAAAGATATTATCCAGTGGCAGAATGAGCAGATTTCCTATCGTGATGAAAAAGGAAAGCCCTATGCGCCGACTTATCTGAAAACTCTGCAATCTGAATTGAGCGCATTATTTAATCATGCGGTGCGGTTCTACGAATTAAAGAGCAATCCCGTTGTCAAAGCCGGACCGCTTGGGAAAGGGAAAGCAGAGGAAATGCTTTTTTGGACGAAAGAGGAATATCTGAAATTCATTGAAGCAGTAAAAGACAAGCCATATTCCTATCAAGCATTTCAAATTTTATACTGGTGTGGCTTGCGTGTTGGCGAACTTTTAGCACTCACGCCGCAGGATATAGATTTTGATAACAAGGTCATTCGGATAACAAAATCTTATCAGCGGTTAGAGGGAAAAGATGTGATAACAGACCCCAAAACACCGAAAAGCAAGCGAAATGTCAGTATGCCGGATTTTTTGTGTGAGGAATTAAAAGAGTATCTCGGCAGACTGTACGGACTTCTCCCGACTGACCGTATCTTTCATCTGACAAAAAGTTTCCTGCACCATGAAATGACGAGAGGGGCAGGGAAAGCAGGGGTAAAGCGCATTAGAATCCACGATTTAAGGCACCCGTATGTCAAACCTACGACAAAAAATATATACCTGTATACTAGGTTCCGATTTGAAAATGCCAGCCGGTCGCTGGCATTTTCTGGATTGTTAGCACTTTCTTTGATTTAACAGATACCATCTGTTGAATTGAGTAGAAAAGTTATTTGGGTTCAATATATTCAAGTAATGTTTTTTCAATAAAGTCAACAGTTTCCTGTAAACGCTTTATCTGATAACGATACCAATCCGATTCATTGAAACTATCATATTCAAATTTTGTGTAAACATATTTTGTGTAACGACCATTTTCATATTCTTTCCAGCCCTTTCGGACAAATTGTTTTGTGCATGTAAAAACATAGAAGAAAGTAGGGCTATATACAAAAATAAATGGTACTACATAGTCGGGCAAATTGCTATCCGAGGCCTTAAAGTGGATAGCAAAAACAGATGGAAGTTGATTTGCCACGGATTGATATGATACAGGAATATCCTTATAGCCTGAAAAAAGAGATTCCACCAGAGGATTTTGTTTTTTGACGGAGGTATACTCCACTTCAATAAACAAATTTTCCTTTTCCATCCTGCCATGTAACATTTTCACAAGACTGGTATCTTCATGGTATCTATGGTATTCATAAGGAAAATTTGTTTTGCACTCACATTCATAAAACTCATTCAAAAAGCTGTGTTCCAATTTCCAATTATTTAGAGCATCTTGAATTTTCTCAAGCATTGATTTCACATCACCATCATCCCGGCATTTACCTAAATACGCTTTAACAGCATCAATGTTCGACTGCGAATTATCGTTGATATCAGAAGTTTCTGGATGAAGGCTTTGTAAATACGCTAATACATTTGAGTTTTTTTCAAAAAACAACTCCGTGCCATCACACTGCGTGCTAAAATATGGAGTCTGTATGCCTCCTGCTGAATTGAAAATGTCACTCAAGTAATTTTGAATGTCTGTAAATTTTACGGCTGGTGCTGATATACTTTCAACGGCATCTATGATAGCTTTTGTAAATTTACTATAAAGATCCTCAGCATAAGATGATTGAGATTTTAATGACGAATATATGAAAATACAATTCTCAAATCCTTTTGCTTCAATGCACTTGAAATCGCCATCTATTTCATCAATGCCTTTTATGTAGGCAACCCCAGATTGGCAAGCATCAATGATTTTGACATATAGCTTAGGAGCACATTTTCGAATAATATCATCAAGTTCAGAGTTGTTGAGAGAAGTACTATTGATTTTACTTACATCGGTATCGTACAATGCATAATGCATACCCTGTTCATCCTGTTTTCCATGACCACTAAAATAAAACAAAACCTCACCAATATCTGTAGAATCTATGGGTAAAAAAGAAGATATTTCTTCTTGTATTTGATGCTTTGCCGCATTATTTGCTATTCGCAACACTTTATATTTTCCTGTTGCTGTTAGTAATCCCTCCATAAGATTGGCATCATTTTCACAAGATGGTAATGCGGAAGCATATTTATATTTATCAACACCAAGAATAATTGCATAGTTGCTCATATTTATTTCATCTCCTATCGAATGTATTAGCAAACCCTTCCAGAAAACCAATATTCCTGTGGGCTTCAATCAGTAAAACAGCCAATTCGTCATCCATCTGATACATATAACATCAAAGAGTATAAGGTAATGGATTTAATTCTTTTCTTCCAACTCTTGTAATTCTTCTATACTTTCAAGAAAATGACATTCCACAGGAGAAAGGATATCCTTCTGCTTTTTCCGATATTTCTCGTACTCTCCATGCGCCTTTTCAAGAGCCTGTTTATGTGTAACTCTTCCTTTTGTGGTTAAAATATCCCTTCTTGTCATTTTCAGATAGTCATCAATTGTTTCTAGCCAGTCTTTCATATACATGGGTTCTTGATTCAAGGCATGGACTTCCGCAATATCTAAATACGCCGTAACAATTTTATTTAGCGCATCTATTTCTTTTTCGCTTAAACCGTAACTTCCTAAACTTAGGTATTATAGAGTCAAGAAATTACATAAGAATTAGCTATGGCTCTTTTTTATATGCGGGAACAAATGGAATCAGTCCTTTTTCATAACATATCTCCTGTATTTCTACTGGAAGCATTCTGGCATCAAATACCAATCCATCTATGGAAACCATCCATAACATAGGATTACTGGCAGCTTCTGATGGAAGACACCATTCAGCGTGAAAATAGTCAATTTTCAACATTTTCTTAATCTGGGCTGCCTTAGAAGATGCTGTAGATGCAGCAACCTCGAATGGGGCTGCCAGATCTTTCGCTGTCATATGGATTGGTTGGTTTTTATCAAATATAAAATTATTACTCCCAATTGCATAGACAATCCCTGCAGCCCAGGTAGTACTCCTGCCACTTTTTAATGGCGACGGCCGTTTACGGCATAACTTTTCAAGTGCATGAAGGCACAATTCTTCATATTCTTTATTCAGATATTTTTCACTATACTCAATCAACAGCTTTGAAATTTTCTCATAGGTTTCTCTCATTTCTTTTGGAACATTCATCTTTAGTCTCCTTCTCTGTTAGAAGTATTAGTTCTTTTTATTCGATTTTTCGGGAACGATTCTTTTCATTTCTTCCGGAAAAATATTACGCAGTTTATCTATAGAGACCTTTGTTGGAATTTCCCGGATTTCTTCACCGTTGATTTTCTGGTAAGTAAAACGTTTAAGGTATGTCATTATGTCTTTGACAGAATACCTAGACGTGAGGCCGGCTGCTTTAATACAGTTAAATACACGATAGTAAAGCATCATGGAAATATGGTTCAAAAACAACCATCCATTATAAGCATCCGAATCCTGCATATAGGACTTATCATCTTCCAGAACATCTTTATAGACTTTATTTGCATCTTCTATGGATTCACGTTCTTTGTAGGTTTCATAAAGTTTTTGCGCTTTCAAATCCATGTCAGTCCGAAGTGTCAGTGTGCCCATACGTACTTCCTTTTCCTGAAAATCCACAAAGGTGTATCCTTTGCAGCCACGCTCAATACGTTCATTATAATCTTTGATTTCCTGGTTCTTCAACCCTAGATCCGTAAATGTTATGACCAAATCTTGCAAAACAGTTATTTTGCGTTCCGCTCCTGCCTTTACCCGTCCGCGTTGTTTGACCGCTTTATATTTTTTCATAGTGCAGTAGTAAATCGTCCGGTTATGATATTGGAACATTCCTTCCATATGGCTGATTCCTTTCTTTAGACTTTGATAGTCTATCATGGAATCATTTCTTTTGAGCGGCACGATATAAGAGATTCCATTGTCCTGAAGATATCGAAAATTTTCATCCGAACCAAACCCCTTGTCGGCAATCATTATAAAATTTATCATACCAAATTCATCTAATGCATTTTTCAGGACGGATACATCTGGTTTATCGCCGGCATTTACTTTGAAATAAGCAGGCCCGAAAGTCGGACACAGACTAAAGCAATACAGAAGGTTCATTTGAGGATCCTGAATGGAGCAGTGGTTATAACCAATCTGGGCAAGGTTTAAATTCTCTGAATAAGACACAATGCGTGTTCCATCAAAAAGAAGGAATTCACTGCCTACCGTATAAAGTTTCATAAAATTCACCTGTGCCAGCCGGTTTCTGCCAATTTCCCTAAGCAGAGCGGTAAGCTCGTTTTTTCCAAGTCTTATGCGGGGATGAAGTACCGTATCATAAGAATTCGAGTAAAGGAAATCCACTCTTTTTAAGGCAGTTGGTTCAATCAACCGTATTTTGCCTATAATAAAGATTGCTTCCGCAAGTTCATCCCGGTAAAAAAGCTGAAGGTTTTCCAAAATATCCGAACCTAAAAGCTCCAACATCTCGACAGCGCCGGCTTCAAGAGGCCTGCCAAGCTCCAACGGTTTCATAAGGGTAGCTTTTTGTCTATGTTTTGCCGGGATCAACCCGGAATCTTCGGTAATCTTTCCAAGATAACCCGTAGATATTTTTTTTGGTTTTTTAGTCATCGGATCATAAACTGTTTTGAAAGTATATAAATAATAGCAAGAGCCTACTTTCTTAATTTCACGACCTTCTCCCCTGAATTCTTCTACCCATTTCGGATAGTTTGCTCGTTTACTCTTCATATCTTCATCTCCTGATATAATACCTAATAGGTATTATATCATAAAAAATACCGAAAAGCAAGGAAATCCAATGCTTGTCGGCATCCTATAATACCTTTATGAATATGGAATAAGAGGGTAATACCTAAACTAAGGAAGTTACGGGCTGAATATCCGGATTTCCTTGATATCGGTATCCAGAAAATGCTTCAGGACAGTGTGTCCGAAAGAACCGGTTCCCCCTGTAATTAATAAAGTTGAATTATTAAATAATGACATATTTCCTATCTCCTTGCCAATAAAGCTTTTCCTATTGCTACCGTAGACACGTAGGCAATAACAGCCGTAATTATACCCGCTGTTAACGCATATCTCCATTCTCCCAACCATCCGAACGTAACAAAAACATTCAAAATAATCACATGGTATAGGAAAAGCCCATAAGAGATATCTATTGGAATTTTAATTTCAGGAAACCTGTAGGCAAACCCAATTACTCCCGCAACCAGAAACATACTCCAAAATACCCCGTATCCACAGTAAAAATCTATTTTAAAAATATAGATGCCTAAAGCAACTGCCAATATCAGCCACCAATATCTTTTGCATATAGGCAGCATATAGCTTTGAAAAGCAGCTATAAACATCCCGGCATAAAAAAGCCAGAAATAATGCAATATAGTCTGACCGTACAATTTATCTATGATTTCATTATGGAAAACCCAATGTACCAAATAGCTTCCACCCGCACTAAGACTGACAGCGGCTGCAAATCCGGCAATCCAAAAACCTACTTTCCTGCCTTTCATATATTTGTAAAATCCCCATGCAACAATATAAAACTGTACCATTATTCCAATCGTCCATAAGGCGTCATTCGGAGTACCGATCCCATATCCCCTAAGGCATTCGGGCGTCCAAAATTGAAACACCGTTGCCTGACACAGGATAAAAGGAATCAACCATTCTATCTCCCAACTGTCATATAAAAACAGCATGGGCAGTATTTCCAGACAAACAGCAACCCAAAGTTCCGGATATATCCTCCGAACACGCTTTCTCAGATACTGCGTATAGGAAACTGACCGCTCCATGGAAAACCAAATCAGATACCCGCTGATACCCAAAAAAATAGGTACGCCACTAAAAAAATATATACCTAACGAAAAGATCCTGTTGACAGGTAAATGAAGATGCATAATAAAATGCCCCACCATCACCTGCACTGCCGCAACTAGCCTAATAAAATTGAAAGAATTGCTTGCTAAATAAGTGTCCATTCATCGAAACCCCTTGTCAATATTTATTCAGAATATTTTTTCTCCTTATTTTTTCTTCAATAAACCTACACGATAAAACAATCTTAAAGCGGGCTTTTCTACCACATTTGTTAAAATAACCGAAAGCGCCAACGCACCCCCTGCTAACACACAGTACCCCAACATCCACCTCAAGCAGGCATTCATGTTTATCCGGCCAATTCAGTCCCTTTGCCCCATAATGCCCAAGAAGCACTCCCAATATTGCCGTACCCTTAAAGCGCATCCAAAACATCTATGTGTTTCCTCTCCACCCCATACACCACCCATTCACAATCTTTTCCTATTATCGCCTACGGAACAAGTCAGAAACAATACCTTTTTCATATTCATTAAAAATAAAAAAATAACATACCACCGCATATCCCATCGAATATACAAAAATACGCGCCGCCAACCCAACCATGCCGCTCCATAGTCCTATTTTCCGATCAATAAACCACATTATTGCCGCATAAATAAGCAGCCTTACCGTAATCCCACCTATATTTTTCCAGAACTTTGGAATATCCAATCCCATTCTGTCATAGTAAATATTAAGAATCACACCGCTAGTCAATAACATAGAAATCCCGGTCGAAAGAGCCGCCCCGTTCATCCCAATCCATTTCATAAAAATAATCGTCGTAAATATATTTAAAACCGCCCCTACAAAATATATTTTTGCACGGAAATGATATCTATTAAGAACCTGAAGGATTGTAAGCCCCACATTCTGTACCAGGTCGATGGAGAACGGTATCATAATAATTAACGCTACCTCATATGCCGCCGCATAATTTTCTCCTACCCAATATCCGATAAATTCTCTTCCAAAAACAGCAAACCCGCTTAGCATCAGGAACAAAACATAATATACCACCCGCCCTGCCTTTATAAAAAAATCAGATAGCTTAACCATATAATCTGGTTCTTGATAGAGCCTGCTGAGCTTTGGATAAAAAATTGAATTTACCGACGTGCCTACCTGCATATAGTTTGAGTATATCTGACTGCCCACAGAATAGATTGCCACCATCGCAGTGTTATACATTTTCCCGATAATTACCTGATCTGTCTTCCAGAAAATCTGGTTTGCAATATCCCCCAAAAGCATAGAGCCTGCAAACGCTAAAATACTTCCAGAAAGCTTCTTGCCGTTTCCGTGTCTGACTGCTTTAACCCTTAGTCTCCTTTTTGCATAAATGAACCGAACTAATACTTGAACCATATTGAACAGTAACTGCGTCAGCACGACCGCCAACGCATATGGATGACGGACGATCACCAAATAGCATAAAACCGGCTGTCCAATCTGAATGCAGATTGCTGTTACCCTCAGAAATACAAACCGTTCATTACCGCTGATTGCAGCAAGATAAATTGCATTCCGTAAAATAATCAGGAGATTCACGAGCAAGGCTGCCAGCATAAAGCAGCCCTCCACCAACTCCGTATGGGAAAACGATGACCGGTAAAAATAATAAAATACTACGACCAACATACTGCCTGCGGCTAAAACAATGAGGCTCAAGATGTTGTAAATATATCTGGCAACCGCAAGAACATTTTCAACCGCATCCTCATCCTTTTTTGCTTTCGCATTACAATAAAACCGAAGCACCCCCACCGAGACACTGGATTCAAAAATCGCAATATATGAAAAGAAAGACGCTGCCAGCTGGTATAACCCATACTCTGAATCACCAATATAATGAATAAGCAAAGGAGAATAGATTAAATTAACAATAATGTGTAAAATCGTCAGCAAATATGAAAGCAGCGCAGCCGATACCCTGTCCCCTTGTTTCTTCTGTATCCGCATTCTCTATGATACCTCGCATATCCTCGTTTTAGCAGAATCATAAAACCCGCCAACCGATAAAATCAGATAACCCATAATGGCAAAATGCCCTGCAAACAACGTGGACTCGGCAAACCCGATTACCATAAGCGCAAGATACATCATGCGGCTTCTCTGTGTCTCCCGCCTCTCAAGATCTGGCTTATTAAAAAAGCCAAACAAGAAGGTCATCATGAGAATATAGGTTACCAGGCCGCAGCAAATAATAATCGTAAAAAAAGAATTATGGAAATTTCCTCCAAAACTATCGCTGATATAATGGCTCCCAATTCCCAGAAGCAGGTTTTGCTTAGACTCCCCTAACTGATCCAATGCAACCGCCCAAAGGGACTCTCTTCCCGTAAAAATATTTTTCTTAAAATAGCGTAAAGACAATCCGGTGACAGTCTGTGTAAATGTATTATTATAATTTCTTGCAAGCCAGACATATGCAATCGGAATACAAATCCCGAAGACAGCTTCCGCCCAAAAAGCGATCTTAATCCACATCCCTTTTATCTTTTTTTTCCTGCTCACCATAAGGTAGAGAAGGATTAAAACCCCGGATACAAATGCCGTCCGTGATCTGGTATATAATATTAAAAAAACAGAAATTGCATTCATAAATATCCCAGCCCTTCCTCTCCGGTTTTCTAAAAACATATTGATTATGACCATGTCAAAAAGAGACTGCATCCCGATTGTATTGGGGTTATAAACACCTATATACCCAATTTCATTAAATCTATTATATAGTGTGTAAAAAAAGAGGTAGAGCTGAAACACATAAATTAATTTCGCAAAATAACGATAATCGTCCCATTGAAAAACTAACTCATAAAATACAAAGATATAAATTACGGAGGACAAGTTATTGACAACGCTTCCCAAACCTCCTCCAACAAGAACATAACTTAATACGACCAAGAATACCAAAGTAAGCGCCATAAAAAAATTCCGCGCATTGAACCTAAACTTCCTCAGGATGAGAAAATAAGAAACCAGTATAATAAGCGGCATAACAGCCATTCCATAGCTACTTTCAAATGACATTGCCATATTTCCGTAAAAGTAAAAAGTGGAGCAAAGAAAGAGAATCGTCAAGAACATCCTGTTACTGCTTTTAGAACCCATATTCATCTTACCTCTTTCTCTGCCCGTACTTTTTTAATTTCTCCATATTCCTCAAAAATACCGTCGGATCTTTTAAAAGGACAATCGGGGATAGCAGGTTAAAACGGTTATAAATACGGCGGATCCTGCATGCCTTGGCCATGAGGCGAAGCTTGGGGAGTTTCCTGTGCTTTTCATAGTACTCGTATGCCCAGATTAATGCATACCTCTTTTCTGCCGGCAGATGCCAGAGTATGATATCCGGATCGGCATAATTGACCTTATCTACCCAGTATTCCCGGAACCCAATATTTGCAAGCAATACATACGCCTTTGGGCTATACACCTTCAGGTTGGTTTTGCCAAGCGCAAGCGACCAGATAATCTCATCCCCTGCCTGAGGCATGATATCTCCTTTTTCCATTATCATCCCGTATGCCTCTCTGCATTTTTGCAGCACAATCTCTAAATCATTTTTTGTTCCTGCAATAAAACCGGAGCTTATATGCGGGATTTTTCTCCCATCTCTATAAATCCGATTATAGATATCATTGATTTCTCTCCTGACACCCGCACTGAGGCAAGACTCGTTCGGAATAACCAAAAATGCATTCTTCACCTCTTCCCATATGTCCTCAAAGGAAGACACCCCAAACGTATCGCAATCTATAAAGCAATAATTATCGTAATGATGTTGTACTAAAACATATTGAAATGCACAAATCTTGTAATATGACAAAGCATAAGTAACGGAAAGCGGCATCTTGAAACACTCAAACGGACACTCCCATACAAGTATCTTTTCCTCTTCAAAACGTTTCCGCCACTCCTTCCCCAGCTTGAAATTCACCACGAAAGCAACATCCGTAAATCTCTGGTTTTTATTATGCGCTTTTACAGATGCCAAACTGATAAAAGCGTTTTTCAGATACACATCCCGCACTTGTTTCGGATTTTTCATATTCTGCATACTTGGACTTGGCTCGCCTCCATTTTCAAAAGCCAACGCCTCGAATATCAAATTCTTCATATCATCTATCTCCAAAAATAATTTGTCTCTCCCGTTAATTACCGGCTAACCGAGACTTATAATATCCTTTGCCGCTTCTAGCAGACTGCCAACCGTCTTGACCCTTCTCTCCCTCGAAACATCTGCCTCAAAGAAGCCGCCTTCACACCGACTATACGCCAAGCCACATGACATTCCGTCTGACAGCTCACTCGATAAATGTCTCTCCGGATGGCTGCCTGATATTCCCACCAGATAACCCCGGCATGTTTTTTTTCACAGATTGCAAGATCACGAAGCTTATCTCCTATGGCGAAACTCTGCGAAAAGTCAATGTCATGCTCTTTGGCTGCACGGATAAAAAGCCCGATTTCCGGTTTCCTGCAAGGACAGATACATCTGTATTCAGGAATCTTCCCCTCTGGATGGTGCGGGCAATAATAGGAGCCTGCAACTGAAATACCTGACTTGCGAAATTTTTCAAACATATAATGCTCCAGCTCCCGATATTCCCGCTCCGTGAAATAGCCTCTGGCAATGCCCGACTGGTTCGTGATAATAACCAGCAGATATCCTGCATCCTGAAGCATTTTAAGCCCCTGCAATGCCCCTGGCAGGAACTCAAAGTCCTCGATTTTACAGACATACCCGACATCTTCGTTTATCGTACCATCCCGGTCTAAAAAAACTGCCTTTTCCATATCCAGCGCCTTCCGTATTACAACATCCGTTCCACAAGGTCACACACCGTATGGATGATGCAGATGTGGCATTCCTGCACCCGTGCCGTAACATCACTTGGGACCACAATCGGATAATCCACCAAACCTGCGATCTTACCTCCTGTTTTCCCTAATAGCCCCACAGTCTTGCCAGAGAGTTCCTTCGCCTTCACAACCGCCCTGTATATATTTTCAGAATTTCCGCTCGTGCTGATTCCAATCAAAATATCCTCCGGGTTCATATAAGCCTCGACACTTCGTTCAAATACCCTCCCATAGCCATAATCGTTTGCGATTGACGTCACAGACGCCACGTCCGCATTCAACGCAATGGCAGGAAACCCTCTCCGCTCCTTTTGGAACCTCCCTACGATTTCCCCGCAAAAATGAAGGGCGTCGGATGCCGAGCCGCCATTTCCGCAAACCAGTATTTTTCCCCCGTTTTTCAATGATTCCGCAATCTCCTCGGATATCTTCGCGACAGCATTCAGAATTCCTTCATCCTGCGCCACCCTTTTTTTCAAGGACGCGCTGTCTGCCAAGGCAGCTCTGACAACTTTCTCCTGAAATACAGATGTATTATGAATTATGTACATTTTCAGCCACCTTCCGTCTTTACCTGACTTTATCAATCATATTTGTTGTAGATCTTCCTTCCAACAGCGGGATAAGCACCACCTTGCCTCCGTTTTCTTTCACAAAATCTGCTCCTGCCACGGCTTTGTCTTCGTAGTCCCCGCCCTTTACCAACACGTCCGGCTTCACAGCATGAATCAAGTTTTCTGGCGTGTCCTCGTCAAAGACGACCACATAAGATACACATTCCAATGCCGCAAGTACTGCCGTCCGGTCTTCTGCTTTATTGACCGGCCTCGCAGAACCTTTCAGCCGTTTTACGGACGGATCGCTGTTTACCCCAACTATCAGGATATCCCCATACTCTGCCGCTTTCTGCAAATACATCGTGTGCCCTGCATGTAAGATATCAAAGCAGCCGTTCGTAAAAACAATTTTGCCTTCTCGTTTTTCCCCATGCGCCCGTCCAAGTTCCACCATCAGTTCTGGAACCGTCACGACTTTGCCCTTCCTGCCCTTCCATGCCGTCTGCCCCATTCCCAGACATCTTTCCACCTCTCCAAGAGAAACCGTGGCCGTGCCTGCCTTACTGACCTTAATTCCACCTGCCACATTAGCAATTCTAGCAGCCTCTAAAATCTCCATTCCATTGGCGGCACATGCCGCGACATATGCAATGACCGTATCCCCGGCGCCACTGACGTCAAACACTTCCTGCCCCACGCAAGGGATAAAATCAGCAGTCTCTCTGATGGATTTTCAGCTGCCAAACTGATTCCTTATGAAGAACATGAAAAGAAGGGAGGTAAAAAAAGAAATAATCTTGAAAGCAGATATGAATACTATGATGCGGAGGAGATAGCGGAGTATCCTGACGACAGACATAAGCATGCAGTGATTTCTTTGGACAAGTCAGGGAAAACTGGGGCCGGGACTAAAGAGTTTATGACAGCGACCATCGATCCTGGGACGTCGGAATACCATATTCGCCTGAAGACAGACAATAAGCACACAGTTCGCAGAGACGGCAGTAAAGTACACATAAGAATGCCTGCAGTGGAAGCGCTTAGAGAAGAGCCGTATTATGGCTACAATATTGAGGGTATCATGGATGAGCTTGAGAAGAGAAACTGGCGGGGTTTATCCCTTTTTTCTGACTTCATGGTAGATGGAAATGCCGTATGGATTCCATCTCTTAACATAGACGGGCGTTTTGAAGGATTTGATTATCCTTCTAACAATTACGTGATTGACAGGATTGAACCAGACGCAACTCTGTTGAAGCCCTACATAGAATGGACAAGCGACACCTTACAGCTGTCGCCTCTGCTTGTTTTCACTGATTTAGATGAAGAAGCCCAAAAGTCAAAGCAAAATATCATAAGCGCTATCTTGATTGCGATATCTGGGATTTTGATATCCAATTTTGTGTCGGAATCGATAAAGGAGAATTCAGAAAGTATGTCAAAAAGAAAATACAGCAAACGAAAAGGCGGCGGTGCGTCAAAAAATCATGCCGTGGGAAAGGGCGCACAGTCTCAAAGCAAAGCACATTCCCCTACGGAAATAATTACAGTTGGTACAGAAATATCAGATAATAAGCAGCCGCAAAGCATGGATATGAGACTAAACTTTTTGAATGCTGCCATTACAGATATTTCAGGACACATGAAGCATAGTGATAACAATGTCTGCATCTTTATATTGGCACACAGCGTGATAATTACAGGACTGACCTCGTCTGTATTGAAGATTCAAACTATTTTTAGAGAGAATTTTTTGCAATGGGAGCGTATAGTCTTTTGGATTACGATATTAGTATTTGCGATTTTTACAATGTTTTTCTATGTGTATAGTGTCCGGACTCTGTTATCGCGCAAAGACAGAGATAGTGATATGGTATTGTCATTATGGCATATCAACCATCCTGAAGATGAATATTCTTCCGAGAAATATTTGAAAGATTTCAGAGAGACTTCGGATAAGTCCCTTATTGATAATATGGCACTGCGGTTGTACAAGCTGAATGAAATCAATTTTGTAAAGATGAGATATGCCAATAAGACAATTCAATGTTTTTTGGGAGTACTTGCAGCATTTGTTATATTGCTTGCAGAGCTGATTTTCTTATAACATTATAGTTTGTGAACTCCCATCCTGTCCGCTTTCCCTCTCGTAATTTGGACAGGAGGGGAGTGTTTTCGATGCTTCTCAAGCAGGCTAAAAAGTAGTACATTCATCAACAACACTTATAGTTCCAATAGCTAACAGACACTTAAACCTCAACTGTATGAATCCGCCCTTCCAGTTCTTCCTTCACATAATTCGTTGCCATAATCTTAGCAGCCACGCCATCCACATCAAGCCTTGCAGTGTTATGGCTGGTATACGCTTCATCAGCTTCCGTAGTCACCTGTCCCTCAACGTAGAACTTATCGTAATTCAAGGAGCGCCCATCAGGAGAGATTCTAAAATAATGGCCCATATCAGCAGAACGGAGCCTTTCTTCTCTGGTCATCAGAGTCTCATATAATTTTTCTCCATGACGAGTCCCAATAATTTTCTTCTCCGTTTCGCCGAACACTTTCATCACACCATCGGCAAGGTCGCCGATCGTAGAGGCATCCGCTTTCTGAATAAATAAGTCTCCGGGTTCGGCATGCTCAAATGCGAACGCCACCAGATCCACAGCTTCATCTAAGTTCATAAGGAAACGCGTCATATTCGGATCCGTGATGGTAATCGGAGCTTTCCGCTTAATCTGATCAATGAATAGCGGGATAACGGACCCACGGCTGCACATGACATTGCCATACCGGGTACAGGCTAAGACCGTGCCGCCGCGCTCGTATGCTTTCTGCGCCCTTGCGGCGACAATCTTCTCACCGATAGCTTTTGTCATTCCCATGGAGTTGATCGGATACGCAGCCTTATCCGTACTCAGAAATACAACCCGTTCAATCTTATTTTCGACCGCCGCCGTTATCACATTATCGGTACCGATGACATTAGTCCGCACTGCCTCCATCGGGAAGAACTCACAGGACGGGACTTCTTTCAACGCCGCAGCATGGAATACATAATCTGCACCGTACATGACGTCCCGCACAGAATTGATATTCCTGACATCCCCCACGTAGAATGATACCTTACCGGCATACTCCGGATAATCAGCCTGTAATGTATGGCGCATTGTGTCTTGTTTCTTTTCGTCACGAGAGATAATTCTTATCTCACCTATATCGGTTGCCAGAAAATGCTTCAGCACTGTGCTTCCGAAACTGCCTGTGCCTCCTGTGATAACAAGAGTCTTTCCTCTGAAGGCCTCTGTAATAGTTTGCATTTTCTCCTCTCTTTCCACAGCCGCAGTATGGCTGTCATATTCATTCACAGACAGTAGAATCTGCCGTTTAAGAAACAAAAGATTCTAACGTCCACTTAAACATCGTCTCAATATTTGTCACAGGTTTCCATCCCAATTCCTGCACTTTACCTGTATCCAGAATAGCAAGTTTGAAAGGTAAATACTGTAGCTTAGCGTCCTCAGAAGCAAATCTAACCTTACAAGTACTATCCGGAACTAATGTAACCATCATCTGCGCCAGGTCGCGGATACTTATCAAATTATTCTCATTGGCAACATTGTAAAGTTCATCTCCACCCTTATCCATGATTAGGAACATAGCGTTTACTGCGTCTGCAACATATGTATAGGTTCTCATCGCTCCGCCATCTGAATGAAGGACAATATCTTGATTCTTCAGAACGCAGTCCATAAACTCAGCAAATCCCCGGCCATCGTCAAGAGCAACACCCGGACCAAGCGTATGGCAGAGACGAACCCCGCAATAAGAAATTCCGTACTGCTGCTTATATGATGCCAGCATTGTTTCGCAAAGCCTTTTGGCTTCAGGGTAGCAAGCTCTGGAGTTAAGATGGCGCATGGTGCCCATATCAGTCTCTCTAATCTTTTCATCACTCTTCCACTCACCATAGGTTTCGACGGTAGATACATAGAATACCCTCTTCGTTTGATGCGTTCTGGCACACTCCATAACATTATGCGTACCATTAACATGAGCCCAAATGGTATCTACAGGCGTGTCGTAATCTTTCGGAGCTGCAGGTCCCGCTGTGTGAAAGATATAGTCGATCTTTTCATTGTACCCAATTGAAGTATTTACATCCTGATAGAGGAATTCCACATTTGGAAGATCCAGCAGATTATCAAAGACTTCTCTCGCCTTCTCCTCACTTCTTGCCAGACCCAATATTCTCATATTTAGATTGTACTTCAAATCAACATCTGCCAGCGTCTCCATAATATATCTGCCGAGACGCCCCGTTGCTCCGGTAATAAGAACTGCGCAGTTAAGATACATTCTCCAATTGACTGCGCAATTCGTGATAATATCCAAATCTCTTTTTTCCATGAAACTAACCTCCTTAATTAATTCCAAAAACATACCGATTTTCTTCAAGTTTCAGCATTGCTTTCAGGATATAGTAATCTTCCGGGGTGGTCACTTTAAGATTATTGTTATTTTCTTTAATAATATGGATATTGTTCCCAAGATATGTAAACACAAGCGCTGAGTCAAGCAGAGGCATAGGTGTGTCTTTGCCTCCAATATCATTATACGCTTTTGTCAGCACGTTAAGCTGAAACGACTGAGGGGCTGTGAGGCTGTATGTATCATCACGTTTTTTGAAATCACCAAACTCCGCCTCATCGTTGCCTGTTATCACAACAGACTCAATGACAGGCCTAACCGTCATTGCACTGCCATATTTCTTTGCTACCCTGACATTCTCACTCAGGATACTTTCCTGGATAAGCGGTCTCACGCCATCATGAATGACAATAATGTCATCACTTAATGCACCTTTAGACTGAATATACTTAATTCCGTTCAATACACTATCCTGCCGGTCTTTGCCGCCCGAAATTACGGCTTTAATCTTCTTGAGTGCATATCTCTGAACCATCAATTCCATATATTCTTTCCAGGAAGAATGACATACGATAATGACTTCATCAATATCTTCACAATACTCAAATTTTTGCAATGTATAGATGATGATAGGTTTCCCAAATACTTCCAGGAACTGTTTTGGCATTCCTGTCCTTCTCATCCTTTGTCCAACGCCCCCGGCAAGAATTAAACCGTAATTCATAGGCAATTTATTCTCCTTCCAATCTTATTTCTGCTTTATTTTAATAAAATTGCGACAGCCAGTTGTCCAGCAGCTCATAGTCCATCCTGACGTTAGTTTCAAATCTACTGTTGATCTTATCTTCCAATTCCTCAATATCGTCTCTTTCAATTATATTAAAATTGTTTACTTTGCTCATATTCCTTGCACGATTGTCGATATTGACAATCAACGACCTTACCTTATGCTGCATAGCAAAAACACCGCCATGAAGTCTGGTTCCAACATACTCAATGTTGCCGGAATCAAGGACATCCCCATACTCCGACAATGAAGACCCAACAATTTTAATTCCTTCAATATTCCTCATGCCCAAAAAATATTCCATGTCCCAAATTGTCTGATCGTAGAAAAATACTTCTTTATAATTCTTTTGTAAAATATCAATTAATTTTTGATCTCTTTTCGGATCCCTCTGAACGCCTGTCAAAGTAAAAATAACTCTATCAGATTTCTCACATGGAATCTGCAAGCAATGCTCTGGAGTAAGGGACCACAGAGTAGGACACCCGGTAACTACCGCTCGAAATCCCATACTTTCAAGCATATCTTTGGTTTCAACATCCCTTGTGCTATGAACATATTGGCGTGATAAAACTTTTTTGTAAATTGCTTTCGTATATACGTCGATGTTATGATGAAGCACTGAATTGCCAACGCCTACCAAGACAGAATCCGCCATCGGCGAACAATTCCAAAGATTTATGTTTAAGTCATTAACGGGCCTTAATAATGTCTTCGCGAGCAGATTCGTTCCGCATATGAATTTTATATCTGCGTTTCTTACCCACTTTGCTTTCCACCATATTTTTGTTTGAAACCAACTAAAAGGGGTTATATGTGTTGGAATATTAACAACATAATTTCCTTTAAGAACCGGCGCAAGCCCCTTCGCTGCCGATTGCATAATAATGTCGTCGCCTTTATTTGTGGTTCCAACTGCCACATCAAATAAAATAATGTTCTTCATGCTGCCGCCTCCTGATTGACCGTTTTCTCATTTCCGTTCAATCGAGAAAGGGCAAATTTACAGAATATTACTATTACATAATACCCCCCCCCCCAAATTGATTTATCCATTTATCAATTTTTTCTCGTTCAAGAATTATATTAGTCCCAAATTCACTATTGATCATGCTTTCTACCTTATCTATTTTCTTCCTCTCAACGCAATTTATATTATTATTTAATTTAATATTGCGTGCTCTATGGTCAATCGCAATAATAATGGCTCTTTTTCTATGATGCATGGCAAAAATGCCGCCATGTAATCTTGTTCCTACATAATCGACATCATGGTTAGCAAGAAAATCTGAATACACATTCAGATCGCCGGAAACAATATTGATACCCCTTATATTTTCAAACCCATTTAAATAATCTAAATCAAAAATTGTTTGCGGCCAGAAATAGACCTTCTTATAATTTCTTCTAATTATATTAATGAATTTTTGGTCATTAATATGGTCTTTCCCCGTTCCGCTTAGCGTAAAAATGACCGAGTCACTTTTATTTGCAGGGATTGTTGAACAAAACTCTTCATCAAGGTTCCATAGAGTTGGACATCCTGTAACTATAGCTTTATAACCAAGTTGTTCTAAAAATACTTTCGTTTCCTCATCCCGGGTCGAGTGTACATAATCATGTGACAGTACTTTGGAATAAAGCATCTTCGTATATAAGTTAATATTTTTAATGTTCTCAAACGCACAGCCACATCCGCAGGCAACCGTACCTGCCAACGGGCTGCAGTTAAAGATATTAATATTCCACAAACACAAAGGATGGAGCATATTCTTCCATAAAAGATCTGTACCGATAACAAGCTTTATATCTGCATTTTTAACGAGGTTAGCCTTTTCCCATGTTCGTGATGAAATGGCTGTAAATGCTTTCGTATGAGTTGGATATCGAAGCTTATAATAATTCCCCAGTAATTTTTTTAAGTTTGCCTCTGCAGATCTGACAATAATTTCATCTCCCATATTGTTTGAAGCAATAGATGTATCGAAAATAACTGCTGTTTTCATATTTACCTCCAATCTACCGTAATGATGCAGTAACTTCATTCTTCTAATTTTCTAAGAATCCAATCAAAACACTTCTTGCATGCTTCGGAATTTTCATAGCTGCCAAGTTTATTGTTTAGATCCCGAATACCATGAATAATCTGCGATTCATCAAACTCGTTTATTTTATCTATTATCTCACCATTACTCTTTATCATCACATAAGGCCACTCATATGGATTCATGAAGAATCCCCTATCGTCATCATATTTATCAAGGTCTGGGACATAGATTATGATTGGCTTTTCCATAAGGCCAAAATCCCACATACACGAAGAATAATCCGAAATTAGTATATCCGAAATATAAATTAATTCTTGCATGTCCGGGTATTGTGAAACATCATAATATTCGCCGGAAAGAAAGGAATCTTTTATAGCGTGATGTGCCCTGAAAAGAAAGACAACAGGGGCGTCATACTTCTTTTCTAAAGCCTGCTTTATCAATTCGATATTAAGCGGCTCTGAGCCAAAATAAAGTTTTCCATTTTCTGATACCCCTCTATATGTAGGCGCATACAGCACCACTTTTGCTTGCGGAGCAATTTTCGCTCCGATGTATCTTTCAACATTAGAAATAAACTCGGGGTGGTTTTGGAACAACACTTCGTTTCTTGGCATCCCGCACTTTATTGTATCACCATAAAACAGAAAAGAGTCTTGAACCACCGTCTTTTTAAAATATTCAGAGCTTAAAACATAAGCGCTGATATTTCTGCCAGGCACTGTATTCAGCCATTTTACATACTCATTCGCACCAGGCGAGGTCATACTAACCGTTTTATAGACGCCGCCTCCATGCCAAGTATTAATTAACAACTGCTCTTTTCTTATTGGAATAAAAGATTCTATTCCATCATTTATTATTATCACTTGTGACGTTAAAATTGTGTAATAATAGTGCAAACTCTTATTTCTGACCTTTTTTATTGACTCAGGTAAATCAATAAAATCAATAACGTCTTTATTGAACACCCATATTTGAGAAATATCCGGACAATTTCTCTGAATATATTGACTTAAATATTTAGGATTGTCATTGTATTTGGTTCCGCAATAACTAATAAAAACCCATTGTCTTTTTTGAATGGGGAAAATATAATAAATCTTCATCAAAAGTGTCAGACACTTTATACACACTATCTTAATTCTCTCTATTCCTGTCATAATTATATTCTCCCAATCAAAATCGATTTATCTTCCTGAGTAATAAGTGTCTTATAAAATATAAGGGTATATATTATCGTATAAATAAATATTTTTATTATGAGTACTCCGATTCTTTCCGTAATGCAGAAACGAAAATTTATAAACATTCCCAAAAGCAGCAGCGTGATTGATATTGCTCCGGATTTCGCAATGACAGAAACGTAGAACTTCCTAATGTCTAACTTGATGGCTTTACTGTAATATATATTCATAATTACAACATTTCCAAAAACCAAAAACAAAGCCGTGACAAGTACGCATCCTAATCCTCCAAGGATATGGCACATCGGGATTGACAGGCCTACATTCAGTACGGCTAAAGCCACATAAAGATATGCCCTAAATTTTTGCTTATTACATGCCCTTAAAATGCTTAGGCAAATTGATTGAGAAAGCGGAATTAATAACGCAGCCATGGGAACCAGAGCCAAAATATATACATCTTCATATCCGTTTCCAGCCCAAATTCTTACAAATTCCTGTCCGAAAATAATAAAACCTGTCAATATCAAAGAAGCAATAAAAAACTGTATTTTTGATATGCTAATAAAGATTCTATTTACCAGCATATTATGATCGTTATCCTGACAGTCCATTATTTTTGTTAATCTAGGCAGAAATATTCCATGAATAACAGATGCAAATGCACGATATTGTGAGACAATCAGGCTTGCAGTGCCATAAACAGCTACTTCTACGGTACCTTTAACCGCGCCTAAGATCATCGAGTCAGTACTCCAGTAAAGCTCGTCTACAACAATATTCAGGAGCATTAAAAATGAGTAGCTAAATAACTCCCTTATTATCTGTATATCAAATCCATGATATTTTATCCTTATATGATATCTGTATCTTCCGCAAAGGTAATACGACAAAAGCAATACGAAAGACATACAAAGCTGAATAAAATATATCCAATAGACTCTAGGCTCAATTGAAATCACCAGAATCGTTATAATGGGTAATATAAGCGTGCGGAGCAACAGCAATAGCTTTACAGCCAGGAACCTTTCAATCGCCTGCAATATTGAACTATAAAAATTAGACCATATAACAAACACTGCATTCAAAAGCAGAAGCAAGTATATCTGCTTCACTTGCTGTAACTCTGCAATTGAAAGTCCTTTATTATAAATGTTATCTATAAAAAAATAGAAAACCGAACCCAAAATCAATGTAGCAGTACCAATTGCAATATACACATTCCTTGCAATGGCCAAAAAATTTTCTTTTGCTTCCTCAGTTCCCGAAGAATCATACTTAGCATAATACCTGGTGACAGTGCCGCTCATTCCCAAATCCAGCACAGTTAAAAAAGCCATAAAAGAACCCATCAATTGGTAAATTCCATATTCACTTGTAGATAGTTTATTTATCAGTACAGGAACATACCCTATACCAATTATAGCGCTTACCAAATATTGCAAATATGACAAGATGATACCTACGCTAATTTGATTTTTCCTTTGGCTCATTGCTATGAATCAACCTCTTCCTAAAAGTAAAGCACACATGCTATGCCTAATATTATAGAAGCAAGGCCAATCGCCTGTTTAAAACTTCTATTTTCCCTATTCCAATAATAAGAAAAATGCATATATGAAATTGGGAGCAAGCAGAAATAATGCCGATATATCATAGTAGACATGATAAGCGTCGAAAAATAGAAAAACATAGTTCCCCAGTAAAAAACCATATCCGTTTTCTTTTTTATCATTTGAACAACATTGCCCAAAACAATCGGGATTGCAATAACATTGATCCGTGCAATCATTCCATACCATGTCTTAATACTTACATTAAAGTCGACCGGGAGCAATGCAACAATTGCATATGAAAACGGAAGTTTTATTACATCAAGTGGAGAACTTATTGCCATATATCGCATTATTCTGCTTCCGCTGTAATTACGTCCGCCCAAATAAGAACCCAGCTTGTATATAACCTTTCCCAGCAGAGCAGACCCTCCTACCATCAAAACAAACGCCAACATTATTATGATGGATATTGTTTTAAAATTAAGTCGATTCCGTCTGAAACTGTCAATGATTACATACAAACCAATAAATGCTATCATCATCATATCAAGACCAGACCTTGTAAAATGAATAACTGTGATATGCAAAGCTATGATTATGTAATCTTTAACAGAACATTTGTTTTCCTTATACTTCCAGACAAAGTTGAAAAAGTACAATAATATCATCATTACAAATTGATCTTTAAAGGGAAAGCAGCAGAATACAACAGGGTATGGCATATAGGCCAACAGCCCTGCGGCTTTTACCGCGCTCTCATTATCATATAATCTCTCTGTAAGGTCATATAGTAATCCAATGGATATTCCTGCATATAAGATATTTAACAGCCGAATGATATATTCTCCACGGAATATCTTCATTAAGATGCAGTTATATATAAACCAAAAATTTTCATTGTTTATGGAAACATATTGCCTTACACTAGCGGCAGCATCTGCAAATGCATTATAATCCCACAATGAAGAGGACTGTTCTACATAGTATTTTGCGCATTGGATGTATTTAAAGTCATCATGCACCGTATCTTCTGGCATGAAGTATAGTCCAAATTCTTCAGCCATAGCATAAATCAATAACAGCAATACCAATCTAATTATGACGCCTCTATAGACCAATGCCCGTTTTTTATCAGCACACCCAATAGGTATTCTTAAAATCATAATTATTTACGTCCTTACGCCATTCAATTTTCTAAAAAATTTATATATGCTATGAGGTGTGTAGAACAACATCATAGGCAATATTTTTCCTTTTATGCCCTTAACATTGCTTGTCCTGTAAACTTCTGCATAGTCGATTGCTCTGTAAAGCTGCAAGAATTCTTCATAGTTAAGAACTAACGCTGCAGCATGCAGGCATCCGGAAAAATGTCTTATCAGAAATTCATTTTTTATCTTGCGCATGTTATATGAACATTCTATAAAGCGTTCATATGTACGCCTTGACGGCGTCTTCACAGATGCAAAACGTTTCCAATTTCCAGATGTCATTGAAGAATTAGAGTGGAAAACATACTGATAAACCGGCTCTTGTAAAAGAACCATCTTGTCCATCTTACTTAGAACCTTCCACACGAAAAGATCATCCTCTGCAAAATAGCAATCTTCATCATATTCTATTAAATTATCTTCTAAGAAGCTCTTTCTTACAAAACAACCCGGCGAAAATAATTTAATCTTTCGTTCATAAAATTTTCTGGCCGCTTCTTCTCCCGTATAACTTTTAACACTGAACTTTTCAATAATTTGTTCTTCAAATCCAGTAACTATCCTATAATTCGTAAAAACTACATCAGATATCATCCCTGCCCTAACCATATTTTCAATAGCGTTAAAATCCAGGCAATCGTCGCCGTCTACGGCAATAACCCAATCCCCTGCGGCAAGCTTAATCCCTTGATTTCTAGCCGAAGAAACGCCGCCGTTATCCTTTGTTATAATCTTGAATTCTTTTCCCGATTTTTCCAGTATCTTTCGCGCTACTGTTTCAGAATCATCTGTTGATCCGTCATTGACAACAATAATTTCTATGTTTCCATATGTTTGATTAACAATTGATCTAAGTACGCTCTCTATATATTTTTCTACATTATACACAGGAATGATAACTGAAACTTTTTCCATAGTACCCATGGTCCTTTCGCAAACATTTCCCAAATTGCTAATATATTTCGTCCGTATTAATGGAAATCGTTTTCCCATCATATCTTTTCAAACTCTGGCCTGTAATTATCAGTTCCCCTACTGTTACATTAGGAAACAAAAATGTTCCAAATCCAAATAGCAGCATTGGAAATATATCTTTCTTTGCTGATAAAATTTCAACAAATCCTCGTTCCGGATTTCCTATATATACCTTTGAATTATAACTCTTTACTCCTTTGCCTTTGCGATAGGACAACATATACCGTAATCCCTTGATCCTGCTGTCAGGTTCAACGGATGTAGAGAGGGCATATAATTCTTCTCCAATTTTCCTTCCATAAATACATGGTCCTTCTATCTCTAAGACAGATTCCGGTTTAATACCAAATTCTTTCATGTAATAAATATGATTTTTCTCCAACGGAGAATCCGTTGCATAAAAAAAACCTGCTTTAAAAGAGTAACCGACACATGCGCGATATTGTTGGCTTCCGCCCCCAATAATTTCATATGATTTAAAATTATCCATAAACTTCCATATAGCAGACTGCCTATCTTCGTCTCCTGCCAATACATATACACATTTGTTTTGACAGTCTCCTACAATATTATGAATATGCCTAACCGTACCTGACGGGAAACAATAAGCTACGGCCCATTTTCCTTCATCCGTACGCCGATATATTCTTACTTCCTCTTCTTTTGCATTTCCAAAATATTCTCCATAGTATACTCCGTCGCCAAACCCCTCAATCCCTGCTAGTTTGCAAAAAGTTAAAGGATTGTTCATATCTTTTCGGAATTGATGTTCAATTTCTATTTTGTTTTCTTCGATTTCAATTCTTATTACATACCCATAAAATGAAATGATTGCAATAGATTCGCTTACAAAAATGCCGCACCTTGGCGCAAGCCTGAGCATTCTTTGAAGAATTCTATACTTTGAAAGCCTTACATGTTCTATATTCATATTTGCCAGTGTCCCAAGGAATACATATTCAGCCGTGTCGTTTCCAGTTGAAAATATATTGCCGTTTTTATACCACAGCCGATACTTCCTTGATGAACACAGTAAAATTTTGTCGCTAATAATATTTACCCTCATAATTGGTTAACTTTCATTATCGTCTTATATGCAACATCTACGCCATATTTTTCCTTCAAATACTTAAATTCATTTTTCTTCATCAAATTGATCTGGCTTTGGTCTAACGAAATTATGTACTCTATTTTTCGGGAAAATTCCTCTGCGTCATTGCTCTCGCACCACCATCCAAATCTACCCTCAACAATAATTTCTCCAATGTCCGTGTTTGGGTCTGTTACTGCTAATACAGGAACTTTAGATTTCATATATGAAAGTAATCTGCTTGGGAAATTCGGTATCGTAAACCTATGGTCAAGAAAAATCATTCCTACATCACATGCTGCAACCATTGTCTGGAATTCATTACTCGGCAATACTTTCATAAGTTTGCAATTGCACGGTTTTTCCTCATTTATGTATTGCTCTATCCTTTTATACTCAGTTCCTTGTCCTACTATCAGGAAAAAGCAGTCTTTTTCTTTGCATTTTTTCAAACACTCAACCAAAAATGAAATGCCCTGTGGTTTTCCCAAATTTCCGCCATATATAAACACTTTCTTATTCAAGGGAATATTATATTTCCCTCTTATTTCCAATCTTGTATTTTCGTTAACGCCAGTATCCTCTATTACCGTTGTATTCGGGCATATTTCTACTATTTTGGGGTTGAGTTCAGGATTATGCTTTAGTATATATCTTACATTTGCCGGGGACATGCATCCTATGTGGTTTGAGATTTTGTATAGTCTTTTTTCCTTGTTCCTAAAATATGTATATAATATTCCTTTTATCCCACTTGTACTCATCATTCCAATATCGACAGCATTCTGAGGGAATATATCCTTAAGCATTAGATATGTATCTGCATTATCCCTTCTTTTTATGTACTCAACCGCGCTAACAAAAGTAATTGGAGGGGTTGTGTATAGAACCAAATCAAATTTCACTTTTGTCAATTTTTTTTTAATGGCATTCTTAAATTGAAATTCAACAAGTAAAGTATTCATTCCTTTTCTAATTGAACCAGTCCCTTTAAGTTTCCCCGTACGAACTCTAAGTACATGTATTCCATTTTCATCTTTTAGTTCTGTCGGACGTTCTTCGTTCTTACATACAAGCCAAACGTCCTGGTCTTTCGCAAAACGTTTTAGTATATCTATATGGACTGAGCTTTCATTAAGGTCATAAAATGTCCCTAAACACATAAAAAGCACATTCATTCTTATTTCTCCCTGCAATATAACTTCCCTTTGTAATATGTATAAGGTTTTTCAAAATCGACGCATACATACCCATGATGGAACGCCCTTTGTTCTTCCGGCGGCAGCTGCATGTAATCCCCAAAGGTGAGCTTTAGGTATGAATCTGCATCTGCCTCTACAGGTACATATATCTTCTCAAACGGCACCCATTTAACTGGGAATATTTGATTCTCCGGGTATTTGATCCCGGCCTCATCTCCATAAAGACTGGAAAGATAGCCTGTGTGTTTATATGACTTCATAACCCTGTAGTTTTTTCGGATCAGCCAACTTCTTGCACCTTCCGGAACAATTTTCAACAGAACAGCCGCTCCAATTTTCATAACAATACCACGATTTTGCGGAACTACGCCATATAGCATCAGCCTGTATATCATTGATGCTATTACCAGTTTCTTTGCGCCCCAGCCAGCCTTAGGGCTATTGAAAAATGGATAGATGTCCACAAAAATGCCATGGTTAATATCACGTTCAACCTCTGATTTTTCAATCAGCGTTGTATTGCTGTTACGCAATCTCGTGATCATGAGCCCATACTCCGGATCACTTTTGTGATGCTGAAGGAAAAATTCATTTTTAAACAAATTTGCGTTCGTCTGAAGAATCTCCAAATCTTCGATTCTCATATATACATCAATATCATCATCCCAAGGAATAAATCCTTTATGCCTAACCGCCCCCAGCGCTGTTCCAAACGCCAAACAATACGTGAGTTTTAATTCTTTACACACTCTGTCTAATTCCATTAAAATGTTCAACTGTGCTTCTTGGAGCTTGCGGCCTACTTCTTGGTCATTGAAAGCATTCATAGAATATTCTCCATCTTTACCGAATCTCTTGTACCTTTCCGGTATAGAAATCTGACATCACTTTTGTAATCTGCTTTGCAACCTCATCCGAAATGTAATCAGGCTTTTTCCCTAACTTGATTGCCTTCATAAAAGCAACCAGCTCATAGCGGATTCCCTCTCCGTCCAATTGATAAAAATACCGTTTATTGTCCTCAGGATTCTCATACCGAATTTCAAAATAATCCGTCTTCCACCACGGAGCCGGAACATACAGGTAGCCTTTTGTTCCCGAAACGATTAGTTCACCTTCGGATTTTACGCCTCGTCCGACCTTGATGGATGCAACAGCTTTATCATAGGTAAAGTCAATTTTAGTAAAAGCATCAAAGTACTTTTCCTTATCCAGATAAAGGCTGCTAATTTCTGAGTTCTTGTAACCCGTTCCTAATATATGAAAAACAGGAAGCATTGCGGTTGGTCCCCAGGCCGATATACTGTTCCAGATATCGCCATATGCCTTATTCTCTTTTGATGCATCTCGTATGCTTGTGCATACCGCGTCTACTGAGATAATTTTACCTATTTTCCCTGCCTTCAGAAGGAGCAATAAGCGATTATAGGCCGTTGCATAGGCGGTTTTCATTGCAGGCATCAAGATAATGCCTCTTTCTGAAGCAAGACGGAGCAACTCGTCATGCTGAGCCGGATCAAGAACCACCGGCATTTCTGCCAGTACATGTTTTCCTGCCTCAATCGCTTTTTTAATATAATCATAATGATTAAGGGGATGTGTCAGAATAAATACAGCATCGCTTCTATCCAACAATTCTTCATAATTCTCTACATCAGGTATATCGCCGTGTTCTTCCCTGACCTCTCTGTCATCAGTGCATAACGCCGACACCTCCGCGCCATTGACAAACTTTGTTTCCATGCAATACTTATTTAGTATCCGGCTCTCATTATTGCCGATTAAGCCTATTTTTAAAGCTCTTTCTTTAGCCCGAAGTTCCGTGCTGGATACGCCTTTGGTCCTTGGAAGATACACCACTTTGCAATACTCGTCCAGATAATCAAAATAACCTTCCCAATCTGAGCCTACAGTGAAGATATCAACATCATATCGTTTGATATCATCTATTTTTTGCCCCTCATACTCCTCAACAATAATAAGATCCGCTAATCCTGTTTCCCGGACAGCTTCAAATCTTTCTGTGAGAGACTGCTGAAGGTTGATCTTGCCTCTTGTCTTGTCATAATCATCACTGGTAATGCCTACAATAAGATAATCTCCTAAAGCTTTTGCCCGTTTAAGCAGTCTGATATGACCATAATGAAGCATATCATATGACCCATATGTTATTACTTTGACCATATCAATCCTCCGTTATAAGTTTCATTCAAATCATTCTTAAACATTTCTAATGTAGTCACAGTAAGCCTCTCTCGTTCATATCATGCAAAGCTTTCGTCAGTTTCAGATTATCCTCTTCTGTTATATGTCCGATATGCCCAACCCTAAACACCTTATCACCCAGTTCTCCTCCGTTAGGGCAAACCCAAATTTGATACTCATCCTTGAGAGTCCTTACAATTTCCTTTGCTCCTCCATGAATCGGCCTTAAGCACGTTACTGCATTGGAAGGAGACTCTGAAACAAGCTCAAATGGCAAATCCTTTATATTGCTTCTAAAACCTTCGGCAACCAAAGAAATATTTTCCCGCTCCCGTGATATACCTCCATGCTGGGTAATCTGTGCCAGCCTTCTATTAATCTGCAAAAGCGTGGTTACGGCCGGAGTAAAAGGTGTTTGTCCACGTTCACCATCTTTCAATGCTTGTTTAAGGCTTAAATACATGCACACATCAGTATTCTGTTCCACACGTGACAGAGCTTGCAGAGATAATGCAATCATTGAAATCCCGGGCTGGACAGCCAGAGCTTTCTGCGATCCAGTGATGATTGCCGCAGCTCCCAGCTTTGCCATATCCACCTCATCTGACAGGAAGGCAGAGATCGCATCAACAATTAAAAGTATGTTATTCTTTTTACAGAATTCAGACACCATATCCATATCATAGAGAATACCAGAAGATGTTTCATGCATATTAATCAGGAACGCTGTGTGGTCTTCTAACCCGTCAAGCTGCTCCCTTCTCAGTTGTTTCCCGAATTCGCATTTAACCTCGGTAAAGCTTAGTTTGTGAAGTCTGCAAAGCTCGACAAAACGATATCCGAAACTCCCACCGTTAACCACAATAACCTTGTCAGAGTCACTCAGGATGTTCATGACACATGACTCCATTGAGCCTGTTCCCGAAGCAGTAAGGAACACTGCGCGGGAGCCGTACGGAGCACTAAGAAGCTCAAGGAAAATTCGTTCATTTTCAAACATTACATCTGAAAACTCCGTCGTTCTGAAATATGGCGTTGACCGATTAGCCACATCAATGATTTCCGGGGCAGACATCACTGGCCCAACTGTAAAATTTAGCATTGTTTAACTCCTTCTTAAAATTCATCCTTTAGCGCTTTTATCAACGCCGGAACCATAGCAATCATAATGAACAAGAAAGGCAGTGATGCCGCTATGGATGCTGTCTGCAACGCTTTAAGGCTTCCTACGGAAAGCAGGACATATGCTACCGTGGCCTCAATTATCCCCCAAACCACCTTCTTATACTTCGGGGCATCAATATCTCCATCAGATGACATCATGCTCAAAGCGTACGTTGCCGAATCCGCTGATGTTATAAAAAAGACTGCGAGCAAAGCAATTATAAGGGCAGAAATCACCTTACTTAGCGGATACTTGCTGAAAATTATGAATACTGCCGTCTGGGGACTTGCCGCCAGCTCCTTTACCGCCTCCAACCCCCAATCTCCAGTTGCGCTCAAGGCAATGGTACCGAACACTGAGAGCCATACGATGGTAAACACAGTCGGAATCAGTACCGTTCCAACTATAAATTCCCGAATCGTCCGTCCTTTTGATATCCTTGCAATAAACATTCCAACGAATGGCGTCCACGCAATAAACCAGGCATAATAGAACACACGCCAATTCATGATCCAGCTATTGTCTCCAAAAGAACTAATCATGAGAGAATCGCCAAAAAAGTTTTGGATATGTTGTCCTACGCCATTTACCATAGTATTGAAGATTGAGATCTTCGGTCCTACTACGAAGGCTAAGATTAATAGAGCAAAGGCAAGATATGTATTTACAGAAGACAGAATCTTAATGCCTTTATCCACGCCGCTAACCGCAGATGCCAGAAATATGCATGTGATAACCACAATAACCATCAACCATGTACTAGCGTTATCAGGAACGTCTAATAAGTAATTCAATCCTCCACATATCTGTGAAACGCCGAGTCCGAGAGATGTAGCCACTCCCACAAAGGAAACAACGACAGAAAATATATCAATTGCCTTGCCAAACCACCCCTTTGTCAGGTTCTCTCCTACTAATGGGCTCAGCAGGTTGCTTATCTGGGCATTCTTCCCTTTCCTGTACATGAAATAAGCAATCCCCAACGCTACAAAGGCAAAACACATCCACTGTGTAATTCCCCAATGCAGGAAACATGTCCTGATTGAAAAGTTTGCAGCTTCAACTGTGCCGGATACCACGCCTTCCGGCGGCTCTGCGTAATGGGATAATGGCTCGGCAATACTCCAGAAGACAAGGCCGATGCCGGTTCCGCCGCAAAAAAGCATTGCATACCAGTGAAAATTACTGTACTGCGGCTTCTCATAATCCTTACCCAGTTTTATCTTGCCATACCTGCTGAATGCCAGCCATGTGAGAAAGATACAGAGGAAAAACACGAAAGCGATATACAGCCACCCGAAATTTGTACTTACCCAGGCCATGATGACGCCGGATGCATATACAAGGCTATCATTGAAAAAATAGCCATATAAAATTACCGCAGCAGCAATCATTACCGAAATTACAAAAACCTCATTCTTAACTTTATTTTTTGGCATACACTACCTCCATCAGCACACGAATTTTACCCGAATAGCATTCATGCCTTTATAGAGAAGAGACGTGAAAGCAGGCATTTTATCCTTTCTGTTATAAAAGAACAAACAGTCGCAGCTTCTAACCTCTTTTATCCAATCCTTCAATGTGATCCTATGCTTTAATACTCTTTGTTTAAAATCAGGGAATTCAGCCATTGCTTTATAGCCAGTAGGTACATCAACCTCTGCGTTCTCTGGAAACTCTCCATATAGACACCCCTCTGCCCATAGAATCACAAAATTCATTCCTAATGCTGTTCCGGCATATGTCCATGTTGAACTTCTGAAATTCTCTTCCAGAAACCAAAGATTATCTTCTTCATCTACCATAAATTCTAAAGAGAAAATCCCTTCAAACCCTATGTCTTCAAACATAGAATCTAATGATTTTTTTACTTTTTCATAGTGCTTTTCCTGATATAAATTCGATATATTCATCTTTGCGCTATATCCCTCTGGTATCGCATATGGGTATCTTGATGCAATACAAATCCATTGCCTGCCGTGATTTACTATCACTCCATCCAGACACAGTTCCGTTTTTTTGACTATAAATTTCTGCAAAAGAAGATGGTCTGCTTTAATTACTTTATAAGCTTCTCTTAATTCCATCTCATTTTGGCATATATGATAGTCTGTTTTCCATCCTCCTTCATTTGATGAAATTGTTTTAGTAATAATGGGATATTCAATATCCTCCGGGATTTTGCCTCTTTTTACTTTATAGGTTTTGGCAACATTCAATCCATGTTTTTGAGCCATCTCATTAATATTGTTTTTATTCTGGAAAAATACAATTCTTCCTTGTTCTTCTTTTGCGTTTTGAATATAAAATTTATCCTTTAACCTATCATAGTTATTGTCGCAAATCTCAGCAAACTGATCGTCGCATGGGATTACAAACGGCTTTACAACACTCCGTCCCCCATATTGTGAAATAAGCAAACCCAATCCTTCCTCCACATCTTTTACATAATGAATCCTGGAAATGTATTTACTGGCAGAAGCAACCTTGGACCATTTGTTCTTTAATATAATGACAATAGGATGGATACCAACTTCTCCCAGGCTTCTAATGATTCCTAATGGGGTGTAGTGTTCATAACACATAACTATGAATTCATGTTTCCTTATTTCATCTAAGTGAATCATGACATCTGCTCCTCTAACACTATTCACATATTGCTTTTTTTCGTAAATCTCTGCCCGTTTTCTCCACCTAATATACATATTCCATCAAGTCAGTAATTTTTAAAATACCCATACTATTTCCACTGAAATCCCGATTGTATAACCCGTCGTTATTCTTAAACCACAGCCCCATAATTCCTAACTGCCGCCCAGCTTGGAAATCCTTTCCGGGATTGTCGCCAACATACACAATCTCCGCAGGATTCATCCGCCATCGCGCGGCCATAATCCGAAATGCAATATCACAAGGCTTGCGGAACTGTGAACCGCCTAATTCATCTGTAATAATGACATCATCGACTTCAAGCCCCAGCGCTTTAATTTTATTCCTTTGCCCTTCCGGTCTTCCATCAGTGATAATGCCAACCTTGATTCCTCTGCTTTTTAATTTCTCTATCATTTCGGCCGCGTCCTCATAAAGATGAATAGAAGGCTTATGGTTTCTATATATTTCAAGGCATTCCTTACCCTCCCCGGTTCTTCCCAATTCCTCCAAAAGCACAGTGATTGCCGCCTCTCCATTTTCAAATAGCTGCCATAACTTCTCTTCAAACCCGCCCCCAAGATAATCGCTCACGGCTTTGAACCCACTCTTTACATACTCTTTTTCACTATAAAGGGTGTCGTCCAAGTCAAAGATCACGCCTTTCATCTGCCTCTTCCCCTCAGCAATGCAAACAGACTGGTCAAAACGGCTGTAGATAGCCCCGTCTGCAATATCGTACTGATATTCAACTCTTTCCCCATCCAGAAGTTTCAGCACCGTCTCTGCGCTTCTGGCTCCGGCTTTCATAGACAAGGGTGCGCCTCCGCCGTAACGGGGGTTAATTTCAATGAACCAGTCCACGCCTGCATCATCCCGGATAAGCTGCACAGTCATTGGCCCGCAGGGCGTAAAAGCCTTGCATAATACCCTGGCCTCTTCAATCATCTGCCCATCCATTGTTATCTTTGTTTTAAGGACTTCACCGGCCCTGACTTGGAGGCGTTCACGCGGAACAATACTCACCGGTTCCCCGTCCCATCCGCAAAAGACGTCAATTGTATACTCATGCCCACTCACAAATGGCTGGACGACGTACTCCTCCATGCGGGCAGCGCAAACCACTAATTCCTCTTCATTCTCCACCTTAAATGCATTGATAGAACTGCTGCCATCCTTCGGCTTAATGAACGCCGGATACCCGCCCTTATATTCCCTCCAATGATTAACAGGCATCGGGGCATGAAGGCCGCAATCCACAAAAAATTTGCCCGTGTTATTCTTGTCACGGCAAATCCTAATTTTATCAGGAGCGCTAACCATGACTTTTGTTCCGATTACCTCAAACTTTTCCTTGTTCTCAGAAAGAACCAGGAGGTCGGTATCAATGGTTGGGATGAGCAGATCAATATGGTCATCGGCACAGATTTGGAGCAAATTGTCTATATATCCGGAATCCTTCATTGGAGCTGCTTTACGCGTATAATCGCAATAAGCGAGAGCCGGGGCCGTCCCCGCCATATCGGCGCCATAAATTTTAAGATTTTTATTTAAAACTAAAGCTGCATTCCGAAATGCCTGTAACAACTCAATCCGTCTGCCCACACCTGTAAATAGAATGTTCATTCTCTTTCACTCCCCTTGAATTCTTCCATGGTAGCCTCTCCATCTGCGTTTATTCCTTCCCGCTTCATAACAGTCCTGATGGTTTCCAGAATAATCTTCCAGTCCCCGAGGAACGTAATATGGTCAACGTACTTTACATCCCAGTCGAATTTCTCTTCCCAGGATATGGCATTTCTGCCATGGACTTGAGCCAGACCGGTAAAACCCGGCCTGACTTCATGCCTTCTGGCCTGGCGTTCATTGTAGCGGGCAAGATATTGGACCAGCAATGGCCTCGGGCCAACCACAGCCATATCCCCCTTAAGCATGTTGAAGAGTTCCGGAAGCTCATCAAGAGATGTGGCACGGAGCCTCTTCCCAAACGGCGTCAGCCGTTCTGCATCCTTCGCAGGATCAATCAATCCGTCTTTCGGCGGAAGCATTGTCCTAAATTTATAAAGTTTAAATATCTTCCCGTCTTTTCCCGGTCTATCCTGCGTGAACAACACCGGTGAACCGAGCTTTACCCGCACCATGACGGACGTGATTAGCAGTACAGGGCTCAGAATAATCATCGCTGTCAAAGCACACAAGAAATCCTGCGGCCGTTTAATAAAACGTTCATATAGTCCATATGGTTTATGGCTTCCGCTAGTCGTTGGCATCATTCAAAACACCTGTGAATAATATCAATAATTCTATCCTGCTGCCTCACAGCCATCTTATTATCGCTCGGCAGGCACAGCCCTCTTTTAAATATATCCGCGCCAACGTCAGCTCCGCTTCCGGCTATGTAAGCGTTACTCCTACCCCTGCCGTTTCCTTCGGCTGTCACGAAGGCGTGGGTCCGGTAAATGGGCTGCATATGCATCGGTTTCCAGATTGGACGGCCTTCTGCCCCGAATGCGGCAATCGCAGCCAGAATTTCACCCGGTGAACTCCTCCCTGCCTCTGCGGCCCATAATTCATCTTGCTCTCCGCGGACGTATGGGGCCATGGCTTCCTCGTCAATAATCATGCAGCTCAGCCAAAAGTTCGGCGCTGACTTCTCTTCGTCCCAGGGATTCATCTTAACCGGAAGGTCTTTCAGCCCTTCCTCATAACGTTCCCAGATAGCCTGTTTCTGTTCGATGTGTTCCAAAAGATACGGTATCTGTCCGCGGATAATTCCAGCGATAATGTTGCTCATCCGATAGTTGTAGCCCATTTCCTCGTGCTGGTACCATGGAGCCGCCTCCCGGCTCTGAGTACTCCATTTTCTGACCTTATCAGCATCCTCTTTAGAGTCTGTAAGGAACAACCCGCCGCTAGACCCGGTCACTATTTTATTTCCATTTGCCGACAGAACGGCGCAGTCGCCAAAGCATCCAGTCTGAATTCCTTTATAGGCAGCGCCAAAGGACTCTGCTGCATCTTCTACAAGCAGTGCATTATGCATACTGCAAATATTTTGGATTTCCTCGATTTTTGCGGGAGTGCCATAAAGATGCGCTATCACTACAAGTCTTACATCCGGATATAGTTCAAAGGCTTTTTCCAAAGCGCCAGGATCCATATTCCAAGTGTCATACTCTGTATCGATAAAAACAGCCTCGCCGCCCTCATAGGCCACAGGGTTTACCGTTGCGTCAAAAGTCAGATCAGAGCAGAAAACTTTTCTTCCTCCCAGAGTACCATGCCCCGCTTTCGGCTGGCCGTATAACTTTTCTCCACACAGTTTAACTGCCAAATGCAGAGCCGCCGTACCGGAAGACAGCGCTACTGCATATTTGCGCCCTGTCTTTTCCGCGACCATGCGCTCTACTTCATTGATGTTAGCGCCCACCGTGGACACCCAGTTCGTCTGAATCGCCTCATCCACCCATTTTTGCTCATCCCCATGCATGGTTGGGCTGCTCAGCCATAGCTTTGGCTCGAATGGTTCAATTCCTGCAAATTTGGGGTCTAATCTAAAATTATTCATCTTTATTTACATCCTTACTTTCCGTGACCATCTCAATCCCTAAGTAAATCACCGTCTTATTTCCCATAAACTCCACCTCCACAGCCGCAGTCCTCTTGTGCAGGTTTATTTTCTTTATCTGCCCTTCCAGATTTTTAAGAGGACCGGCCAAAATTTTAATCTGCTTTCCCTCTTCTAATGCAACTTTAGAAATCTCCGCCTCTAAACCATCCATTTTCCCTGTCCTGTCCCGAAACTTCTCTAATATCCTGACATCCGCTTCCGGCAAAGGGACGAAATATTCCTCACACTGCCCAAGCATCCGTGTCAGGAGAGGAATCCGTTTCAATTCTTCATATAACAACTGCGGTTGTTCTGTTATCAGAAATACATAGCCCGGGAACAATTTCTCCGTCACCTCATGCCATTCTCCCCGAAATTTCTTCCTAAGCCTACGCACAGGAAGAACGCAGCTTTCCAAAATCTCCGGCGCAGCCATGTCCTTTACCAACAAAGCCGTCCGGTTTTCCTGACCTGATACCACCTGCATTACATACCACATACACGCTCCCCATCCCAATTACCCATGGCTTCGCCATCCATGCCCGTATGCATCCATACAGCCACAGCCATTATCTTTATGTCTATCATTCCTAATCTCAAGTGCCAATGCTTCAAGAGACATTCCTGATATCCTATGCATCCCAATCTATAGGACCCTCTCTGTTATCTCCAATCCCGCGAGAACATATTGAAAGTCCCGCCCTATCACAGTCCGGACATGCGCAAGCCGTTTGTGCCGGTCAATCTTGCAGAGCCGGTTCTCCATTCCCTTTAGCGGTCCTTCCGTTATCCGTGCGGCTCCTTTGAATAGAATTCCTCTGGACATTTTCAGATGATGCCCGCCGCCATACAAACCCTTCAGGAACTTTTCTTCTTCCATATTCATTCTGGCCAGATACTTCCCGAATCCCTCTGTTTTCCCGCATTCTCTGAGTTCCTTTATCAGGCATTCCTCATTTTCACTTTCCAGCAATACATATGACGGGAACATGAGCCTGCTCTCAAGATGCCAGCCGCCCTCATAACGCCGCACCCCGTCAAACGTTAATAAAAATGCTTGCCAGAGCGCTTTTCGGGATAAGTGTCTATTACAGAAATCCATTATTTTTTTCTCATCTTGCCCCTTGCAGGCTAATAAATACCAGATATCGATCCCCTCTTTCGTAGAGTGTTCTACTCTGCGAAAATGAATGGCGTATTTTGTATGAAAACATCAAAAAATATAGAATAGATACCGAATAATCAGACTATAGTCTTACTATTTTCCCATTTGTTGACTCCAAATTCTAGCAAAAATAATTTAGGTATTGATTTATTAGATTTAGATGGTTATAATAGATGTGCTGTATAAAGAAAAATCGCAGAGTAGAACACTCTGCGAAAATTTTTAGCTAAATGATTGTCTGTCGAACTGGACAACTTGGAAAAGAAAATTCAACACAATATTATGAAAAGTATGCTGTAAAATAAATCATTGATTGAACGCTCCCCAATCCTGTTTGAAAGGGGAGCGAGTGTCAGATTACGTGTATAATGGGAGTGTAAACGGAATCTCTGCAATCACCGGCGGATACCCGCTTTCGTCCGGATCCGCATTTTTATCGTACACCCACACCGTAAACTGATCCGCCTGAGAATGAGCCAACGAAATTTCATAAATCTCTCCCCCGTCTTCCGTACTCTCTATAGCTCCGCCGCTTTCTACATCCACCCTGTTTCCGTTTCCATCCTTCACCACAAATACCAAAGCTTTCCTGGCCCATTGGCTTTTTACATAACACTTTATCCGCATATTGCTGGGCGTCTGGATTACTTCCTCAACAATAATTCCGTTCTGTTCCACTCCCGGTCTTGCAATCCGGTTATTGGATGTATCTGTCTTGGCATCAAAGCGCAGTTTCCAATCCCCATCCACCATCTTATATCCGACTTGTTCTTCCCCCTCCTTTTCAGGAACCCGATGGGCGCTGATTCCTCCTACAGTCACATTTACCACATTATTCTCTTTAAATCCGCCCCCCACGGAAGTCGCTCGGATTAATCCCACATAGACACCTTCTTCCGCTTTTTTCAGAGTCAGCACATTTGAATGAACATTCGTTCCTTCCACATAAATCTGCCCGCCCAAAAACGGAATCTCATCCCCTTCTTCATATCTCATTAGATAGAGGAAATCTGCCTTCTTCATCTCCTCATCCTCCACTCTTGCGGAAAGTGTAAAATACAATTCAAGCCCATCACAATAGACATCCGATACAGTCAGCGAAATTCCTTCATCTTCCGCAATATTTGTTATGCTTTCCTCATTCTCTTTTGCCTCCACAGGTTTTGCATACTCCGCAATCTGTTCGTACGCCGTCTTATCCTTCTCAGGATACGGTGCTTCATCCCTTATTTTCTCCAGATTTCCAAACACGTCTCTCAGAATCGGAATATCTTTTGCAAGCGCAGGATTAGCGTATAATATCCCGCCCCCTGCCATTAATACCAAAAGCAAAACCGCTGCTGACACTGCATATTTCATATACCTGCCGTACTTTCCCTGCTGACTGTCCTCGCGTAAAAGACATATTTCATCAGATAATACATCTTCTTTCCGCCTCCCTCCCCGTTTTGTCTGTTTCATCTTCACCTCTCCAAGACAGATTTTCTCGTAAACCTCTTCTAATTTATCATCGACCACTTTGGGAATCTCTACATCCGCTTTCATTTTATCTATCAGATTCGTATCATATTTCCCCATTCTGCACAGTCCTTTCTATCTATTTTTATTCAAAACAATACATTTTCTTTAATTTAGTCCGACCTCTTGACAGCCTTGTTTTTACTGTATTCTCATTCATTTCCAGGATTACCCCAACCTCTTTGACACTAAATTCTTCAACATAATAGAGATATAAAACAATGCGGTACTGCTCTTCCAACTGATTCAGCATTTCCAAAAACTCTCCCCCAGACATATCTGCACTTTCACATTCCTGTTCCGGAAGCTCGTGGAGGGATACCATATTTCCACGATGTTTTATGATTTTCTTACACTGGTTAATCAGGATTCTTGTGAGCCATGTCTTAAAAAATCTTGGTTCCCTAAGCCCTCTTAGATTCTCGTAACATTTTAATACCGTATCCTGTATCGCATCTGCCGCGTCGGCGTCATTCTTGAGCATTGCAATCGCAGTCTTGTATAATGCCTGCTTACAATGCTCTATCAAATCAATAAACGCTTCTTTATCTCCTGCCTGCGCTCGTTCCACAAGCTTTGTTAAATCTGCCATTTTTACTCACCCTTCCTCACTTTGGTGTCCTCCGCTGCGGATCCCTTTTCAATCGATTGATATCTATTAGATACCCGTTTTGCCTGAAAGGTTTCACGAGTTCCTGTTAAATTTTCTTCTAATGTCACCTTCCTGTCACAATGTCCTGTTAAAATGTCATTATATCATTATCAGAAGACCATCATGCAAATAGAAAGGATAATAATGTCATGGAAATACTCCGATGCAGCAACCTCACAAAAACCTACGGCCAAGGCTCTGGCGCCATCACAGCCCTCGACCACGTAACCCTCTCCATAGAACGCGGCAGCTTTACCGCCGTGGTCGGCGCCTCCGGCTCCGGGAAATCCACGCTCCTGCACATGCTCGGCGGCGTAGACCGCCCGACGGACGGCAATATCTATATAGAGGACACCGATATCTCCACCCTGACCCTGGAACAGCTTGCCATCTTCCGCCGCCGGAAAATAGGTCTTGTCTATCAGTTCTATAACCTGATACCGACCTTGAACGTGCGCAAAAATATCCTGCTCCCAATCCTCCTGGACGGCGAGAAACCGGACGCGGCCAGATTCGACCGGCTCGTTACGACCCTTGGCCTTTCCGACCGGCTCACCCACTACCCCCGGGAACTGTCCGGCGGGCAGCAGCAGCGGGTCGCCATCGCGCGAAGCCTCATCTACCAGCCCGCAATCCTGCTGGCAGACGAACCTACCGGCAACCTTGACCGGAAGAACTCCGACGAGACACTGGAGCTTCTGCAAATGTCCAACCACCAATACGAACAGACAGTACTCCTAATTACCCACGATGAGAAAATAGCGCTGAAAGCCGACAGAATCATCACATTAGAAGACGGAAAAATTGTATCAGACGAGGTGACAAAGCAATGAAAATATTACGTGAATATGTATGGGACACACTCCGGCAAAACAAACGCTCCGGCATTATTATCATGACCGCATTATTCCTCATGACAAGCCTGATGTCCTGCTTCTGCGGTTTCGTCTATACCATGTGGACTGACGCCGTAGTTCTTGAAAAATGGCACAACGGAAACTGGCACGGAGAGCTTTTTGACAACACGCCCGGAGAATCTCTGGAGCAGATAAAGAATTACGCCTCTGTTTCAGCCGTACTAATCAAAGGGGCATGGGAGACAGCAAAACTTCCCGACTCGCCGAATAAAACTGCTAACCCCAGGCTCTACCTCATTTTCAGAGGCGCAAACCAAGAATACTGGGATTCCATGCCGGAAAAGGACAGCATCACCGAAGGCAGAATCCCCGCCTCTGAGTCCGAGCTTGCACTGTCCAAACAATATTTTGAAGACCATCCCGACACGCACATCGGCGACACCCTGACCCTCCCCGTCGGATACCGCACATACGGGGGACAGCCCTGCATGGACACCGACATCTACCATGAAGGGGAAACATTTGAGGAAACCGGAACCAAGACCTACACCATCGTCGGCGTCATGGACGTCACCACCTCATCCGCCGTGCCCGCGTATACCGGCATGACCGGGCTGAATGAGGCATCCATCCTTCCCGACGACCTGATTACAGTCTACCTGCGTTTCCACCCCATGGGAAGAACCTACCGGGAACTTCCCGCCCTTGCCAAAGCGATCGGATACGAACCAGACGAATACGGGGAATACACCCTTCGCTACAACACCGGGCTGTTGGCTGCCTACGGCATTTTTGACCCGTCATCCAAAGGGACGCCCACACACCTAAGCGGTCTTGCAATCCCTCTGATGTTCCTTTTATTCACAGCATTTCTGGTAGGCGTATTCGTACTCGTCATCCATAATGCATTTGTTATGTCCGTGGATGAGAAGCTGATACAACTTGGCACCCTCGCCGGAGTAGGGGCGACCCCAAAGCAGATTAAGAAAACCGTCCAGACCGAAGCCCTGCTGTTATCTGCCATCCCCCTTCCGCTTGGACTTTTCGCCGGCTGGTTTCTGAACATGAAACTGTTCCAGTTAATCAACGCCTCCAACGACCTTGGAAGAAACGCGCCGGACATCGTCGTAACCTATGGGCTGCCCGCTATCCTTCCCGCTGTCCTGCTGTCACTTTTGACTGCATGGCTTTCCGCACGGATTCCGGCAAAAAAAGCGGCAAAATTACTGCCGATTGAAATCCTGAAACAGGAAGGAACCCTTGATAAGAAGAGGCAAAAACGAAAAAAAGAAGGCAAAGGGTTTCATTTTCCCGGAATCACAGGAGAACTTGCCGCGAACGCCGTATCAGCAAGAAGCCGCTCTTACCGGATGGCAACCATTTCCCTGTGCATGTCCTTCCTGCTGTTGACAATCTTTCAATATTCGATTACGGTAAATGACGCAAACAAAGCCATTTTCCGGACTGACCCTGGGAAGAGTGGACATATTTTTCTCTCCATCAGCGACGGACGGCAGCCGGACATGGAAGCAATCCGGCAGTTAAAAGCGGTAAACGGCGTCACAAAGTCCCTGATTAGAGACTCTATGCCCTGCGCCGTCTGGGTTGACCAGAAGGACATTTCCGAAGATATTAATACGAATCTTGGCGGCATCGACCAGATTATTGCAATGAAGAAATTTTCTCCGATTAAGCGGGAAGAAAAATACAGAATCCAGTCGGTCATCTATGGCCTGGAGGAAGACAGTTTCCGTGATTACTGCGAAAAGATAGGAATTGCGCCCCAGCCTTATTTCGACGACCCTTCCCGGGCTATCGTCTATAACTACACGAAAGATCCGGTAAACAGTACGCGCCGAAACGTGCTTTATCGGGAACTGCTTAATATCCATGAGGGGCAAAAGCTGACATTTACGGAGAAAAATACGGATGAGATTGAAGGAGATTTTGAATTTACGGTAACTGCCGGGAGTCTCACGGAGGAACTTCCTCTGGAAACCATGGAGCTTTCCAATTTCACGCTGGCTATGGTCATGCCGATGGAGCATGTCCTAAAATTAGGCGAATCCTGCTGCGAACGCAGACAGAATTCTACACGGGTGATAAACGGAGTATTCTGGGCAGAATACGGCGATGAGCTTAACAATGCCGACGACTCTGGCAACGTCGGTGACTCTGGCAAGACTACCTCTGAACCTGACTACTCATCCATCCGGCAGGCCACCACGCAGATGGATAAAGTTATCTCAAGTTTTTACGGAAGCGGCGATTATCAATTAACAAACCTTGCAGAGAGGGATGAGCTTGACCAAAACGCGCAGAACGTCATGAACTTAGTCGTCACGTTCCTGACAGCCTTCCTCGCCGTAATCGGACTGTCCAACGTGTGGGCAAGCATCTTGGGCAATCTCCGGCAGCGTCGGCAGGAATTTGCCATGTTGAAATCCGTCGGGCTGTCTCCCCGGCAGTTATGGCAGTTGCTGCTTCTGGAAGGGCTGACGTTAGGCTTAAAACCCTTGCTCTACTCCTTGCCAATCCAGATTACCGTACTGGCAGCCCTGCTTACTGTTACGGAAATCTCCCTGCCGGAATACCTGCCCTTCGCCCCATACGGCGTCTTAACCGGATATACCATCCTGATTCTTCTGGCAATCGTAGGGGCATATGCCACAGGCGGGATACGGCTTGGGCGGGAAAATATTATCGCTATGATTAAGGATGACACTCTGTAAACAGTTCTTCACCCGCCTAAATAAACGGCGCGCCGTTTGCAAAACTTATGAATCCTATAAGGGGCTGACCGGAAACAATGAACACATTCCGTCAGCCCCATTTCTATACAACCGTAACCTTGATAGAAGCCTCATATTCCGCTTGGGATACTTTTTCCAAAAGAACAACCTTCAAATCATAAATCCTTCCGCAAAGCATCACCCGCTTTTCTGAAAAATCCCGGATACGCTTTACTTCATTCCGATATGGCCAAAGACTATTTTTCAGCTTAATTTCTACTAATTCACGAGTGGAATCCGTTTCCTTTTCAAACAAATCTTCCAACATATCTGCCGCAGCAGCAAATTTCCTGTCCTCAAATCTCTTAGTGACAATGCCGATAGTTTCATCCTCAGAAAAACAGTCGTCTTTGTAGTATATCAAAAAACTATTTTTATGTAATATTTCCGCATGAATCTGCCCGGCAAAATCCCGCACCTCTTTAATGACGGTCAACAAAGCGTTATCCTTCAGCAAATTATCGCTAAATGCAGAAATATTACTTTTTACATCAAAAATAAAAGTCACTATTTTCTTCTCATTTTCATCGACAGCACATGCCAGAATGTCCGCTGCCTTACACCCCTCTTTTAGAGTCACAGGATTCCTGTATTCATAGGCAAAGATACCATATTGCCCGAGATGAAGGCTATAGACCAAGTCTACCCGTTCACAACTATCATTATCTCCATGTCTCTCCTCAACCGGAATAACGGTATCTTTGCTGATTTTATATAATACATTTTTCTGATAGGATTTTTTCTTGTCATATTCTTTAAGGTTAAGTTTGAGCATTCTGCAATATTTCTCCTATTTCTAAAGCCTCATTGTATAGATGCATGGCAGATTCTGTAAATAAATCAAATTGAAAACCAGTTTTGCTGTCTCCTGGTATTTCTTTGACGATACTTTTTCCATTGGGCTGACTCACAAATTCATATACAAATAATTTATCAGGAGACATTAAATCTTCTTTTTCCAGCCCCATTTTTTCCAAGACATCCTTCTCCTTATTCTGTTTGACGTAATTCGATAACAGATACAGATTATTTACTTTCGAGACAAATGTATCGCTGTGCGTACTCAAAATTAACTTTAAGCCTCTATTGCTTAATCGGTTTAAAAATCTCACAAGCTCCAATTGTTTTTGTGGATGCAGGCTTGCCTCAATCTCATCAATGATAAACCCGTTATACATGCCGGCGCTTGATAACGCCAGCACAAAAGGAGCAATTTCGTTAACCATGGAAGACGCCATATACATAGGGACGCTCACATGGTCTGTTTTTGAATCGTACGAAAAACCATTCTGTTTTTTTGCAGTTATATGCCCCCCTATCAATTTCTTTTCAAAAAATTCGATTTCCTCTTCATAATCCTGCACTCCGACAATCCATTCGGAATATGTCTGCAAAAACCTCAAATACTGATAAATCGGCTGGGTCAATTCGCCATAATAATCTTTCATAGCAACAGGCTTATTTCTATTCACCTGATAGGAGAATAATTCATCTGCTTTGTTTGCAAAAAATTCCTTGAACAGCAACATGATTCCCGTCCTTGACGCTGGGAAATACAAACTCTGATACTCTAAAACACGTCTCAATAATAATTTAACCTTAGTTACCTCCTGATTATTTTTAGAAAACGTACTAATAGAAATCACTTCTCCGTTTTTGCTTGTTATGCTGTACTTTATCAGAGTTCCCCCTATGCTGAAAACATCCTTGTATGCCTCTGTATTTTTTATATTTTCCCGTATAAATAAATCTAAGTCATCATGTTTCCCGATTATATTATTTATATTATTTATATTATCAAATAATATAATTTCATAGCTTTCCTTTTCTTCTAACTCAATCTCAACATATAATTTTCCTACAGGAACTTCTCTCCCAAATACTTCTTTCACAATCTGCTCTTTCTTTTCATCCAATTTCACATTGAGATATTCTGTAAACGAAAGAATATTATCCTGTGAAAGAATATATTGGGTACATCCCTCGTTCGCGCCGGTCACAGAATTAGAAGCCCTATTCTCTCCACACTTCAAAATCTGTAGCCCTTCCTCATCGGTCAGATTCGCCAGCCTCTCATTCACGCCCTGCACAAGCTGCATCAAATATGTTTTCCCACTGCTGTTCGGTCCGACCAGAATCGTATAACTGTTGATACAGACTTTCGCCCTTTCAATTTTTGCAAAATTCTCTACTCCTAAAAAAATAAGCATCATCCATCTCCTTAACCCAAAAAGCTCCCCTTACTGAAACAAAATCTCAATCAACGCCTTCGGCCTCCCCCCCGAAACCGCCATCTCCTTTGCATGCAGCTTCC